>Ga0078972_1017473_pt1 | contig 10290 bp, 11 predicted proteins | sample YelNatPaOPGAMG01_FD_67568 | JGI IMG/M metagenome (GOLD analysis project Ga0078972, IMG submission 67568) | Hot spring thermophilic microbial communities from Obsidian Pool, Yellowstone National Park, USA - OP-RAMG-01 (SPADES assembly) (version 2) | ecosystem: Environmental > Aquatic > Thermal...
TTCTTTTATTCCCCATGCTATGTCAGCTGGGTCTTCGCCATTAACGTGGATGCCTGTTTGATCTGGGCCTGAGGAGATTGCTTGCTCTCTGAAGCCTACCACTCCGTGGGCTCCGACAACGATTGGTTTTGCCATGGCCATTGCTTCTAGGCTGACTATGCCGAAGGGTTCGTAGACTGAGGGAAAGACGCAAACATCTGCTGCGGCGTAATGTAGTATTCGCTCGTTTTCTGGAACAAATTCAAAGCGGCAAACGATGTTGCCGTTTATTCCAAGTCTTGCTGCTGTTTCTTCTATGTCTTTCTCTTCTTCGCCTTTGCCTAGAATTACAAGTTTTGTTTGTGGATAATCTTTCAAGACCGTTGGCATGGCTTGCATTAGGTTTTTAACTCCTTTCACCCATGTTAACCGCCCAAGGAACAGAAGCATTTTCCAATCATCTGGAATCTTGTATTTTTCTCTGATCTTCTTTACATCTTCAGGTTTGCAGTTTTGTGGATCATAACGTATTGGATCTACGCCGTTCCATACAACGCTTATTTTTTGTTGAGGCCAACCGTGACGCACTAAGTCATCTTTCATTGCGTGACTGACGGTTATTATCTTATCAGCTGCTTGTGCAGTAGCCCATTCAAGATGCGAAACAACCTCCGACCCTTGTCCTCCGCTTCTTCCCCACTCTGTGCTATGGACGTGAAAAACAACTGGAATTTTTGTTTCATTTTTGATTATTAAGCCGGCTATGCTGCTTAACCAGTCGTGAACACACACAATGTCAAATTTGTACTCTTGCCTTTTGATTAGCCCATTAATGAATTTGGTGGCGCTGAGAACATTATAGATGAAGATGTCATTAAAGAAGCGGATGTTCGTTCCCCATCTTCTAAGATCCTCAGTAACAAACATTGGAAAGACGTTGCTTGCGTCAGCTATAAGAGGCCGGTGAACCTCAACTCCTTTTAGCACTTCTCGCGTATTTAAGTCTCCGGGATTAAGTGTGAAAACCGTAACGTCGTGACCTAACTCGACAAACTCGTGAGTTATGTACTCTGCATATGTACCCAACCCGCCAACAAGTTTTGGCGGATATTCCCAAACGAAAAATCCAATCCTCAATTTGTTTCACCTACAGCATGTGCCTCTACCATTTTTATTATAAGTATATTTATCCTTAACTCCTACTTACATGTGTTGCAAAGTGAGCAAAAGACCGTTAATATAAGAATGCGTCGATAGAATTGGAGTGATGCGGATTGTTTTTACATGAAAGAGATGAAAGAGCTTTTGATCAAGGAATGAGAGTAAGGGCGTTATGGTTGAAATTAGTTTCGGAACAGATGGTTGGCGCGGCATCATAAACAGAGAGTTCACCTTTGATAATGTAAAAATTGTAGCTCAGGGCATAGCTGATTATGTCCAGTCCCATCGCCTAAAGGACAGAGGCGTCGTAGTAGGATATGATACTCGAAAATGTTCACGCCAGTTTGCAGAAAGTGTATGCGAGGTCATGTTGGGAAATGATATTCCAACGTACATCACTAAAAGAGACGCTCCTACTCCTGTAACAGCCTTTGAGGTTTTACATAGAAAGGCTGCTGGTGCAGTGATGATTACAGCTTCTCATAATCCTCCAGAATGGAACGGTATCAAGTACATTCCAGAGTATGCAGGTCCTGCATTACCGGAAACTACTGAAGAAATTACTTACAATGTTGATAGAATTTTCAAGGAACGTAAAATAAAGGAACTTCCAACAACGGTTGGAACTCGTCGTGGTCTATTAAAATGGATTGATCCGACAGGACCTTACATAAGATTTGTTAGAAGACAGTTAGATTTAGAAGTGTTCAGAAAGGCTAGGCTTCGAGTAGTTTTTGACGCAATGTACGGAACCGCGCGTGGATATCTAGACCGCGTTTTGCACGGTCTCGGATGCGAGGTTGTGGTTATTCATAATAAGGTTGATCCTAATTTTGGCGGAGGACGCCCTGAACCTCTTCCTGAATTTCTTGCAGAGTTGAAGGAAAAAGTTGTTAGTCTTAATGCAGACTTGGGATTGGCTACGGATGGTGATGCTGATCGCTTGGCAGTATACGATAGTAATGGTGCTTATTTAGCTGCAGATCAGCTTCTTCCATTGTTATTTGAATATAGCATTAAAAGTGGAAAAATAGGCGGAGTCGTACGCACCGTGGCAACAACTCATCTTCTTGACAGAATCGCTAAGAAGTACGGGCTTCCTGTATATGAGGTGCCTGTAGGCTTCAAATTTGTAGGGCAATATTTACGCGAAAAAGATGTTGTTATTGGGGGGGAGGAAAGTGGTGGCATAAGTTTTAAAGGACATATTCCTGATAAAGACGGCGTTTTTACAGGTGTTAAGGTGGCTGAACTGATTGCCGAAAGTGGAAGGACCTTGGCGGAACTGCTTAAAGAATTAGAAAAAGAGTATGGGCTATTGGTTGGTGGACGAATTGATGTTGCATGTTCAGAAGAACTGAAGCATGTTGCCATGGAAAGGCTCTCTTCAAACATTCCAGCGCGTATAGCAGGGATAAGGATATTAAATGTCAACAGGATAGATGGGTTAAAGCTTATTCTGGAAGATGGAGGGTGGTTGCTCATCCGACCTTCGGGGACAGAACCACTTTTTCGGATATATGGAGAATCACCTAGCAAGGAGAAATTGCAGAAAATATTGGAAGAAGGAAGGAAGCTTGTTATCAAAGTGTTAAGTTAGCCTAACGTTCATGAACACCATTTATTAAATCTGTTTACCGTCCGCATCATTTCACTCTTTCTTTATTATTTCTATTTCAGCATACGTGAATATTCCCTTGTGTTTTCTTTCAAAGTCTTTTAGCAAGTCTACAATTTTTTTCTCTAATTCATCTAGATCATGCTTTGGCAAGAACTCAACTTTAGTTAAGGAAACATCTGGCATATTATCACCCATCAAATGTACGTTTTTTTAGTAATTAAATTTATCAATTACTGAACCTTAGAGGCGTTAACAGCTCTTGCTGTGGAAACATGTTCCGCGTTGATGCTTTTTAAACTGCAAGCAGTAGAACTCCAATGAAGATTAAGGTTCCAGCTATTGCAGTCTTGAGTGTTATTTGTTCACCAAGAAGCAACGCAGATAGCACTAGCACGAATAGTAGGCTTGCTCTGTCCACTGGTGCAACTTTTGAGGCATCAGCCATTTTAAGGGCTGCAAAGTACAGCAACCATGAGATAGCGCCAGCCACACCGGAAAGCACTATGTAAATCATATCCTTGCTGGTTAGCTGTGTCAATTGAGGGCCCTTCCCAGTGGCTATTACGAAGCCAACTATGAAAACGGTCATGATTACGGCTCTCACGGCAGTAGCAACGTTAGAATCAACGCCTTGCAAACCAATCTTTGCAAAAATCGCCACAAGCGCCGCAAAAAACGCGTCTAGAACTGCCAAGACAAACCAATCCACATTTATCACCAATCCTAAATTATGCGTACACTATATTATTTTTATCCACGTTTACGAGAAAAGAGTAAACCTTTTTTTAGCTGCACAATTTAAAGTAAAACGAAAGGCAGGTTTTGCCATGGTATTCAGAACGCGATATTCTGTTCAATTAATTGGTCCAGAAGAAAAAGATGACCTCTATCAAAAATATGAGGGTAGGTTTCTATACACGGCAAAAGCAGAGATATATGGTTGTTGTATCAAACTGCTCACGGAAGTTGAATATGTCAAGAACCGCTGGGAAGACAACTTCTATACGATGAGCGAAGACGTAAGATCTCATGGAAGATTAATAGTTCTTGAAGAGCCGAGACAGCAAATGACGGTAAAATACGATCCTTACACCAAAACAGCCTTTCTGATAAATGTTGACTATTATGGATGGATAAAAAGTATCGCTCTAGCCGTGGCAGGAGACATCCTAGAAGACGAGCATAAAATTTATTCCGTTCATGGCGCCGCGATAGACATCAGAGGTCACGGTGTATCATTAATAGCGCCTTCTGGAACGGGTAAAACAACACATTCTTGGGGGCTGTTACGCCTTAAAAGTGCAAGGCTTGTTTCTGATGATTGGTATTTCGTTAGGTTGTCCAGCAGAGAGCCGTTAGCATTCGGCTCAGAAAAGAATTGTTACATTGAGGCAGATATCGGCAAAATTTGGAATGAATATGAACGACTTGTGGATAAGGCTCACTTTGATAAGGAAGGTCGCGCCGTAGTAAACGTTAGATGGATTGTTGGAAGCGGAGGGGTTATCCCCTTAACTACGATGGAGGACATTATTCTCCTGAAAAGAGACCAGACTGACAAAAATATAATTACCAGTCTAAATGTAGACGAGGCGCTGCAGTACATGATTACAAACGACTTTTGTAACCCTCATCAGCTTGTGAAAAATAACAGAAAGTTCGAGTTGCGTAAAAATTTCTTTTACAATTATTTTAAACAAACAAGTGTCCATTTGGTGAACACTACCGCTACTCCGCAAGAAACACAAAAGAAAATTAGAGAAATACTAAACATAAGCGAATAACCTAATAGTAAGGGAATGCTATGGTCAAAAATGGTGCGGGAGGCGTTCGCCTTGCCTGACCTTGTTACTATTGGACACGTATTAATGGATATTCGCGTTTTTGTAGATGAATTCCCCGGAGCGGATGAGGAAGCAAAAACCAATAAGCTTAGTTTAGGTGGCGGAGGATCCGCTGCAAACGTTGCTGTTGGTGCGTCGCGTCTTGGAGTTAAGTCAGGATTTATAGGTGCCATTGGTTTTGATACATATGGGCGAGTGCTTTTGGAGGAGCTTGAGCATGAAGGTGTTGACGTATCTCACGTCAAGGTTAATACAACTGTGAATTCAGGATTAACCATAATTGCTGTTAACAAAGAAGGGCAAGTGATGATGTTTGGATACATTGGAGCGAGTGATAAATTGTTTCCATCAGACTTAGATAGAGACTATATTTCTTCAAGCGAGCATGTTCATATCACCGGACTTTCATTTGACACAGCACTAGCAGCCGCTAAAATCGCTAAGAATGCAGGAGTTACAGTTTCTTTTGACCCGGGAAGAATCATGTCAAGGATGGGATTATCAAAGGTTTCACAGCTTTTAGGACATGTTGAGCAAATCTTGCTAAATCAAGAGGAAGCCCAAGCATTGACAGGCACAAACGAACTGGAAAAGGCAGCGAAGACTCTCCTCAAAATTGGACTAAAAACTGTCATAATTAAGAGAGGTGCTGAGGGCGTGTTTGCAATGACGTCGAACAAAAAATTTAGCGTTCCCGCTTATTCTGTGAAGGTTGTTGATACGACTGGAGCTGGTGATGCGTTCTCAGCTGGCTTTATCACGGCTCAATTGGAGGGTAAAAATTTGGAAGATTCCGTTGAGTTTGCTAATGCTACGGCTAATTTAAAAATAACACGGGTTGGAGCCAGAGCTTTACCAAACAGAAAAGCTGTTGAAAGATTTTTGAAGGAACGCAAAGTGCAGTAATATCCGTGCTCTTGTTGATTGTTTTGCGAAAAATCTATGAACTTGAAGAATGAAAACTAGGGGGTAGAAGGGGTAAATTTGATTACAAAAATTTTGGTAGCGATTGATGGTTCTGAACATGCGGATAAAGCACTGAACTTTGCACTCGATTTGGCTGAGAAATATTCTGCAACGATTACGCTGGTAAATGTTTTTCAAGTGCCAATGTTTGGCTATTTAGGTGAACCGTTTGCCTATCCAGCACTTTTAGCTGAATTCACTAATGAGGTGAAAAAAGCTCACGAGCAAATATTATCCAAAGCTCTTAAAAAAGCTAAAGAGCTTAAGCCTAGCTTGAAAATTTCAACTGTTCTTGAGGAGGGTCGACCGTCAGATAAAATAGTTGAAACAGCTAAAGAAGGAAACTTCGACTTAATAGTTATGGGACATAGAGGATTAGGAAAAGTGAAAGAGTTCTTCTTAGGAAGCGTTAGCGACAGAGTTGCAGATGAGGCACATTGCCCAGTATTAATAGTAAAATAACCTTCACACTAAATTATTGAAGGTGATGAAGCTTTTGAAGCTTATTTACGTGGTTATCGACGGAATGGGTGATCTACCGACTAAAGAGTTTAATAACAAGACTCCGCTTGAGGCTGCTGATACACCCAATTTGGATTATCTTGCCAGAAACGGAAAAACTGGGTTAATGTACAGCGTTAGAAAGGGTGTGGCACCTGAAAGCGATGTGGCAGTAATCTCTATTTTGGGATACGATCCATTCAAATATGATACTGGTAGAGGGATTCTTGAGGCGGTTGGAGCGGGGTTCGATGTAAGAGACGGCGATCTTGCCTTAAGATGTAACTTTGCAACTTTAGGAAACGGAGGAGAAATTATAGATAGACGGGTTGGAAGAAGCTTAACAACGGAAGAGGCTACAGAGTTATGTAATTCGGTGAATGAAAACGTGAAACTGGAATCCTACGCTGTAGACTTCAAATTCAAAAACACAATAGGCCATAGAGGAGTTCTGGTTATAAGAAGTCGAAATAAATCCCTTTCGAGCAGAATAACAAACACTGATCCAAGCTATTCTAGGATAAATGGGCTCGGAATAGCGAAAGCTGAAGTTAAGATGTTTCTGGAAAAATGTAAACCAATGGACAGCAGCGAAGAGGCGAAAATTTCCGCGGATCTTGTAAACGAGTTTGTTGAAAAAAGCCATGAAGTTCTAGATAAGCATGAGGTCAACATAAAACGTGAAACTGAAGGCAAACTCAAGGCAAATGTTATACTTACAAGAGACGCTGGGCATCAACTGCCGAAATTCTTCAACATTAATGAGCACTATGGTGTACGTTTTGTTTCACTAACTGACATGCCTGTTGAAAGAGGAATTTCCAAGTTGGCAGGCATGGACGCGGTAATTCTTCCCCCACCTTCACATGATCTTAAAAGTGACTGTGAACTTCGAGTTAAGAAGTTAATTGATTACCTTCCGTCTTATGATTGTTTTTACATACACATAAAAGGCCCAGACGAGCCCGGTCATGACGGAAAATTTGAACTCAAAGCGCAACTTATATCTATAATTGATAGGTATTTTTTCGGAGAACTTCTTAAAAAAATAAAATTGGAAGACCACATTATCTGCGTTACTGCAGACCACTCAACACCTTGCAAACTTAAAGCTCACAGCGATGATCCAGTTCCGCTTCTAATATCGGGCGATAAGATTAGGGGTGATAATGTTTCCAAGTTCTCCGAAAAAGAGTGTAGAAACGGAAGTCTAGGTATTTTGGACCGCGGCACTGAACTGTTGCCGATGCTTATTGATTTGCTGAAGAAAGCGGAAAAGTAAAGCATGCCAATTTTGTTTATATCATTTCTTTTTCTTTGACTTGATATTGGTTCTTTTGCGCCCAAAGCTTGATTTCGTCCAGAATTAACCAGAAGTCTTCTACTGTCTCTACAAGCTTCCATTTTTTATGCTCTTCAGCTATGAAATCTATTTTTTCTACATCCCTAATTTTTTCCTCTTTCAGATGCACATCATGTTCAACTGAGAAAATGTCATACAAAATTTCGCGTGCATCATTGTTTATGACAAATTTGGCTGTGATGGATTTATCTGGGCTTTCGAGCCAAAATTCAAAATCAGAGATTTTTCGCAGTTTTATCTCAATTTCTTCTTTCTTCAAGAATTTTAGCAACTCTGAAATAAGATTGGTTTCCATTTTAATATTCCGCCCAATAAACCACAATAGCGTTTTACTGTTCTGCTGTGGCGATTTATTAATTTTTAGAAAGTCTAAAAAGTAATCGCATCTTAATATTGTCTTATGAAATATTCATTTAAAATTGGTTCTGTTTGGGGAATTCCAGTTGAGCTTCACATAACCTTTATACTGCTGTTGATTATCGTTGCGTTCTTTTCAGCCTATTATTTTCTTCTCATAGTCTGCCTATTTTTCTTCGTGACCATCCATGAATTAAGCCATTCTGTAGTTGCAAAGCATTACAATATAAAAGTTCGCAAAATCGTTCTATATCCAATAGGTGGCGTTTCAGAGATAGAGGAAATTCCTGAAAAACCTGGAATTGAGTGGAGGATGGCTGCTGCGGGTCCCTTGGTTAGTTTTGCAATAGGGTTATTTCTACTTGCCTTAGACCAGTTAATACCAATAAAACTGCCTTTTGCAGAAACTCTCCCATTTATCGCAACAGCACAAACCTTTATTTATGATTTAGCCATGTTGAACTTGATTCTCGGCGGCTTCAATTTGATTCCAGCTTTTCCAATGGATGGTGGCAGAATTTTAAGAGCTCTTTTAGCCGAGAGAATGAAGTTTTCCGATGCGACAAAATATGCCGCATTCATTGGCAAGATTCTGGGCATACTGATGGCGCTTTTTGGAATTTGGTATGATCTTTGGCTTGTTATAATAGGCGTATTCATTTATATCGGTGCCACTGAGGAAGCAGAATCAACAATTATATCAACGACTATGGCGCGAGTCCGCGTTAAAGATGTCATGTACTTTGAGGTGGCTTCTGTTAAACCTGAGACCACTCTCTCAGAGGCTTTAGAAGTGATGTTTAAAGCACGTTATCATGACGTTTTGGTTGAAAAAGACGGCGTCTTCCAAGGAATTGTCACATGGAACGAGATCATGAAGGTCAAGCAAGAGCAAAGAAGCCAGCTGCGGGTGGAACAGTTGCCTATGAAACAGATCTCGGTTTTTTCTGACGAATCGATACTTGAAGCCTATAAGATAATGCTTCACGAAAAAATCGACTTAGTGCCGGTGGTTGAAAGAGAAACTCCAGGCAAGATTGTAGGTGTCGTGACAAGTGAAAGTGTAGCATACGCCTACGAAAAAGCCAAGGCTCTTCGCTAAAAGGCAAAAATTCCAGGTATTAATAAAAAATCAATGCGCATACAAGGCTGATTTTCGCCCGAGTTCCGTCTATTAAATTTACGCTAGGCAGAATTCGGTTGAATAAGCGATAAAAAATTGACTTATTGACTATTTGAATGTTTAAATAGCTAAAAATTAAAAAATTAAAGTGGCGGGCCTATTGCTGTCATTTGCATTTCAGCTTCCTTTAATATTCGAATTAGCGCTACTTTTGCTGTTGCTTGTCATAGGCATCATTATCATTATTTTGGTTGTCAAAATTTTGCTTTTCATCCTTCCAGCCGCCCTCATAGCCATTGTAGTTTGGTTTCTCACAGGAAGCCTCTTCTGGGCCGGAGTCTCCTTCCTAATTGTAGCTTTCATATCACTACTAAAGCGTTAGCAAAGCAATAATGCTGAAACATGCTAAAAGCTTAGGCATAAAAGAAAGTGAAGCCCTACGTGAAGCATTCATGGGATACGCAAAAAGCAAAAGACGTATATGCTTGGGAATTGAAACCTCAACCCGTAATCATTGCAACTTTTCAAGAACTGAAAAGAATATGAAAGATTGAACATTTTAAGTAAAAAGAGGAAATCAGAATAGAAAACATTTTTAATTCTAATCAAAGAATCCGTTAAAGGTGGGTAAAGTACCACGGAGCTTGTCCTTCACGCAGTTTCTTTGTTGTTAAAGATTGTTCCTTAAGCTTTGGGGTAATGAGAACGGATTCTCCATTCTGCAAATGGCGCATCAAATCCTGAAAATTGATTTTTCTAACCTCCACCTGATGAACGCTTTTATCTCCGTTCAGAAACAGAAGCTTAAATCCCCATATAGAATCTGTTTCCATCACCATTTTTTCTGAGTATCCAATCTCCTCTTCTTCCAATTTTAATGCTAATGCTCTTTTCATCATCCTCACCACAAAAAATATGTACACAGGAATTCTCATAAAGATATGTCAGTCATGCGATAATCTTACAATTCACTCTATTTCTGTTGGAAAGAGATCCCCTTGATTTTTGCTGAAGTCGACAACAACTTTTTGGGGAGAAAGGAGAGTGAAAAATTTGTTTTTGTTGCCGACTTCAAGATTTTTTAATGTAACATTTCTAATTTAAATGTATGCCAGTCATGGAGCAGAGTGACAAAGATTCTTTGTTTTTGTAAAATGCGAGTTATATCAGTTAATGTCCCTTTTTCTCTGTTCCATTTTTAACTTTGCGGGGCTAGAGCTGCTCCAGACTTTTTCAAAGAAATCCCTCATGATGTTGATGTGGCTTAGGTCGTTAGTCCACAGTTTATGCCTTAATTCTTCATTGTTTAAACTTTCGCTGAAATGCACTGCTGAGCCTATGATAAGTTCTTTGTCGTCAACAATTGTGATTGTAG
>Ga0078972_1017475_pt1 | contig 10289 bp, 8 predicted proteins | sample YelNatPaOPGAMG01_FD_67568 | JGI IMG/M metagenome (GOLD analysis project Ga0078972, IMG submission 67568) | Hot spring thermophilic microbial communities from Obsidian Pool, Yellowstone National Park, USA - OP-RAMG-01 (SPADES assembly) (version 2) | ecosystem: Environmental > Aquatic > Thermal...
ATTGTTTATACCTCTTATCCTTTTAAAATACTTCCTTCGCTACCTTTATAAAATCCTAGAATTCGTGAGGATTCATAATAATTTTAGGCGTTTCTATTTTCCAAAAATTAGAAGCGGGCTATTTTAGTTTTCAAATTCAGACACTTATAACTTATTGTGGAGCAATAACTAATTTTACAAAGAACCGTCCCCATTAATTTAATCTTAACCTATATCCTGCCAAAAGTTTTTCTTTCTCTTTAAAATTCGAATCAAACTTTTTGATCAACAGCCAAAATTCCTTTTTATGATGTTTTATAAGTAAATGACACATTTCATGTAAAACTACATATTTTATTAATTCTTCAGGCAGATATCTTAAGAGTTTATTTAAAATGATAACTCCCTTTTTATAATGACAACTTCCCCATCTTGCTTTCATTTTTCTAAACAATACTTTATTGGGCTTCCTTTTTAAAATCTCCCCAATTTTCTCTACATAAAAATTTACTAATTCGTTTAAGTTTTCGTGATTATAAATTTTTAGATTTTTTGAGATTCTTTTCGCTTCATTTAATTTTTCTATCTTATTTTGAATCCACTTTTGATGTCTTTGTAAAATTTCACTTTCGTTAACTTTAAAATTTTCTGGAGCAATTATTTTTAAATCTTCCAGATTAACTTCTAATCTTACATATTTTACTTTTCTTTTCAAAACGGAAACTTTTCTATTCATAAATTAACAATAAAATCAAAGATTTCTTGGTGCAATTTATCAAATTCCTCATAACTTAAATTATAATTGTGCCTTATTTCAGTTAGATATCCTCTTATTCTCTTGGAAACCTCTTTTGAAATTGCTGGGTTCTTATTCCATTCCGGGAATAAACTATTTTTGATTTTCTCAAAGATTTCTCTTGCTCTTTTTTCTACCTCTTCTTTCTTTATTTTTTCATTATTCTCCAAAACAAGTTTAATTCCAAATTCTATCTCGTTTAAATTTGTTATCTTCTTCTCTCCTTCTTTTTCATCAATGTAATTCAAAATATCTTCTATCTTGTTGCCTAACGCAATAATATCGATCTCATTTTCTTCCCATTTTTTGATTAACTCTTTCACTCTCTCTGCAATGCTCTTATATATAGGATTTTTTTGATTAAGAGTACAAACATACCTTAAGGCATAAACACTCCCAATAGTTCTTTGTTCTTCTGTTAAATCAGCTTCCTTTAAAGATTTAATATAATTTAAATCTACAATTGTCGGCCCAATTCTTTTCTTAAATTCTGATACTTCAGTTAAATCATGAATCACTTCAATCGTCCTTTTAAAGTATCTTTCAAGTTTTATTTCATCAATTGCGGGTTGCATAAGTTTTATATAATATTCATAAACCGCAGATAACCATTTATAATCTTTCAAATATCTAATCATTCTTTCATCGGTTTCTAAGAACTTATACCAATTTCTTAAATTTCTATATAAATTTACAAATTGAGTTCCAATTTCTTCTTTTTTTAATATCTCTAAAACTTTATCAAAAATATCTTTTTCAAATTTTCCTGTTAAATCTCCAAATAACTTCTTTAATTCCTCTAAGATTCTCAAAAATTCTTCGAAAGCATCTTTCTTATCTCTAATTTTTGTATTAATCACCCTTACATCTTCATCTAAATAAACCTTAAAAGCCTTCTCTATAAACTTGAAAATGCCCACATAATCAACTATTAAACCAGCCATCTTTTCTAAATAAGGCCTATTTACCCTAGCGATTGTTTGCAATAACCTATGGTTTTTCAAAAGTTTATGCAAATACAAGACTCCAAGTTTAGGTTCATCAAAACCGGTAATCAACATATCAGTAACGATTAAAAGTTTAGGATATTCTTCTTTTCTAAATTTATCTATTATTTGCTCAATAATTTCATTCGTATCATTAATTCTAAATCTTTCTATCAGTTTTCTTCTATATTCTTGAATCTCTTCTTCTTGAGCCTCCTGCTCAAATGTCATCACTACTTCACTATATTCTGGTGGTAAATATCTATCTAATATTCTTTTATATCTTACACAGGCTGTTCTACTTCCAGTAACAACCAATCCTTTAAATTTTCCATCAAAATTCTCTTTAAAATGTTTTGCTAAATCCTGGCAAACTTTCTCAATTTCTTTTGGGTTTTCTAAAATTACTTTAATGTGATCAATCCTTTTCCTTACTTCATCCTTCAGTTGACTTACCTCTGCTTCATCTCCAATATCCTCAACATCGATTTGTTCAAGATACCATTTTAAATCTTCATCTTTTAACTTAATTTTTTCTTTTTTAAGTTCATATAATATAGGCACAATAAACCCATCCCTTTCTGCTTCATCAAGGAAGTATTTGTCTAAATAAAACTCCTTTTCATCTATATAGCCAAATTCTCTATATGTATTTCTATCCATATAAGAAATGGGAGTGCCAGTAAAACCAAAGAAAAAGGCATTATGTAAAACATTTTTCATTTTTGAAGCCAACTTTCCATATTGGGTTCTATGAACTTCATCTAAAAAGCAAATCACATCTCTCCGCTTTTTTATTTCTCCTTTCTCTTCAAGTTCGCTCAATAAAAACTCCTCGTCTAAATTAAATTTATGAATCAAAGTCAAAAATACTCCTCTTTTGCCTCGATAATCGTCGTAAATAAGCGCTTCTCTTAAAGCATTAATACTTTCAATTTTTTCAAAACTAAAATTTAAATCTAAATAACTTAACTCATCATTAAATTGTCTTTCTAAATCTCTTCTATCCACAATGAAAAATATCGTTGGCTTTCCAAGTTCAAAATAAAGTTTATGAGCGGAAAAAATCATCGTTAAAGTTTTTCCAGAACCCTGCCAATGCCAAATTAGTCCTTTGTTTTTGCCTGCCTTTCCTGCTAAATTATCCATGACTCTTTGATAAATTTTATTTGTCGCTCTGTATTGCATATATCTTGTAATCACTTTCGTCATTTCTCCCCGAAATTCTCTCACAAAAATGAAATTCTTCAAAATATCGAGTAAAGTTTCAGGTTTTAACATTTTAAAAATTGCCTCGTCATCTTTGCATCCTTCCCATTTCCAAACTTCTTGTCTTACATCTTCAAGCCAAGGAACAATCGGAAAATATTTAACTACTTCAGCAAAACCAACTCCAATTTGAATGTATTTGTAAAGTTCTAGCGCTGTTTCTTCATATCTTTTTATTTGTAAATAAGCATCATAATAATTCTTTTTATCTGTATAAGGATTTTTGCACTCAATATTTGCCAAAGGAATTCCGTTTACACTCAAAAGAATATCAAGCCGAATGTTTTCCCTTCCAACAAATTTAAACTGATTAGTTACAACAAAATAATTATTTTGCAAATTTTTATAATCAAAAAGTTGAATGTATTTTACAATCCTTTCTTTTTCCGTTTTAATCGGCATACCATACTTTAAATACTTCAAAATTTCTTTGTGTCCATTTTGATCTGTCGGAGCATATTTGAGTTTATTAATTACTGCATTCAAATCCTCTTCAGTAAGTTCAGTATCTTTGTTAATTTCCAAAATCTTTCTCTTTAAATCTTCAATAAGCAAAGGTTCATCAAAACTTAATCTATTCAATTTTTCCGGCTCAATATAATTCCATCCTCTTTCTTTTAGTTTCTCAATTACCCAATCTTCAACTAATTTCTTCTCCAATTGCCTTGACATAATTTATTTTCTCTTGACATTATTTTTTTTATATGTTATATTTTAAATGCAGGTAAAGGTGGCTTTACCTGTTATCAACCGCCCGTTGAAAAAGACGGGCTTTTTTATTTTCTCTCAATTAATTTTCTCAATTTTTTAAGTTCAATATACTTATTACTACTTTCTATTAATTCTTTAGAAATATGATGTTTTGTTGAGATAACTATAATCCTTTTATCCATCGCTCTTAATTTCCGAATTAAGCAATCAAAATCACTATCACCAGAAAATAAAACTAAAGTATCAAATTTTTCCATTCTTTCTAAAACTTCAATGGTAATTTCTACATCAAAATTTGCTTTTCTAATATCTCCTTTTTCAATCTCTGGTGCTCTTATAATTTTTAATGGCTTGGTAATCAATTTATAACCATTTTTCTTCAAAAATGTAAAAAACTTATTCTGATTATCTGTATTATGGGCTACACAGTAATTTCGTATCTCAACTAATTTTTCCTTATCAAACAAATCTCTTAATTTTATATAATCGATCCACCAACCCAATGATTTTACCGAACTTTCTAAATTTGCTGCATCTATTATTACTAAAACTCTTCCTTTAAGATATTGATTTAAATTCATAAACTTATATTATTTACTTTGGTTTCTCCTGTCATTAATTTTATTTAACATTGTCTTAAATAACTCCTCATAAAGTTCTTTTTTCTTTTTCTCAATCTCAATTTTTTGGTCAATGGTTTGGAGAATATGGGCAATTTCTTGCTGTTCGGGAAGAGAAGGGAGGGGGATTAATTCATTTTTTATGTTGTCATCAGTAATAGCAGGATATCCCGAGCCTGTTTGATATCCGCTAACTTTAGAAACAAAAATATCTGTTGATACATAATAAAAAAGAAAATATGGCAAAATTTTCTCAGGATTAGATCTCAATACACAGAATGCTGTAGAACCGTAAAAACCATCATACTCTTTGGGTATAAAAGCAATTCTCTTTAGGTATGGTCTAACAGTTGCAAAAACTATATCATTTTCTTTTAAAACTTTTCTTGCCCTGCTTGGTGCATCTTTCCCTAAATAGGATTTATATTCAACAATTTTTAGAAACTCATTTGATATACTTGAAACATCGATATATTTAATCTCTTGTAACGGAGTTTTTGAGGGATCATTTTGCTCAATACCCAATACCACATCTTTTATTTTTCCCACTTCCCAATCCTCTGTAATTTCGCCGATTTCAGTTTTCTTTAATTTTCTTCCTTTTCTAAAAGATGATCCGCCATACTTAAAAAGTTCCGCCATCATTGATTTTTTCAACTCTTTCGTTTTTTCAATAATCTTTTCCTGAATATCAACCGCAGACTGAATAGTATCCAGAATCTGAACAATTTTTTGCTGAATAGAAAGAGGGGGAAGGGGGATTTCGATATTTAAAAATTCTTTTTTTTGTAAATGTCTCAATCCAGAACCTCTAAATAATACTTCATCAATATATTTCAATTTTGACAAAATCTGATAGAAAACAAATTTAGTTAACGCATTTTTAACTTTTAATGACCAAGTATCTGCTGAGTAGCTTGCTTTTCCATTGTAATATTTCACATTTGCATATCCACCAGTTGCTAAAAAAATATTTTCGCCGTTTACTAAATAATTGTTATGAGTAAAAACATTTTCGCCACTTGTAAAAAATGGAAATTCACCTGAATTAGAAGTATTTTCTACTTTAAAAGGTGATTTTATATTTTCTTCACAAATCTCTCCTAATTTTTTTGTTGGCCAATTATTTTTACTCATAATTTATCGCGCCACGGATTAAAATTTGGATTTTTAATTAAAAATTTTTTAAGATAATTTAGGCATTCATCGTTATATTTTCTAAGAATAATTTTTCCTGAAGAATCTTTATAATTGTAATTATATTTAGGATCGTCTTTTAATCTCAAAACTTTAAGTAGTTGAATAACATAAGCATTACTTCTACCTAAAATTCTTGCTAAATCTTTTGCTTGATATGGATATGCAATATTTGGGTCTATTTTTTCTTTTTCAATATAAACTGGAACACCTTTCCTGTTATCCTTAATTGGTTTTATTCTCAAAGGTATACCACTTTCTGACTGCTCCAATATACCTGAAGGATACTGTGCTGCTATTATATTCATTCTTTCTATAAATTTTTTAATTTGTTCTTGTACTAATGCATCAAAATCACTCTTATCAAATAATTCATTCTTCGAAGAGTGCCTTATCCAAATTTGACCCTCATAAAATTCTATAACTTCATTGCCATTTTCGTTTTTATAAATTCCTCTTCTAATAAAAATATGAGGTTTTAATTTAGAGTTTGGAATAATAATATCGATTCCTGTTTTTCTCTTTTTAGAAATTATTCCTCTCAATTTAGGAGAAATGTAAGAATTAATCCTGTTATCAAGATTTGCTGAATCAAAATCTAAAATATCTGTTAAAATTTTATCATAGTGAATAATTCCACCATTTTTATTAGCCATTGCTACAGCTGTTTTAATAAGCTTTAACCATACCCTATCTGACCCGTTAAATTCCGATTTAAGCTCAAAATCTTCTTTTTCTCCTAATTTTTTTGTTGGCCAAAGCGATTTCATGAGTTATTTCCTCTTTGTCTAAAATCTGCTGTGTGGTATCCTTTTTTTATTCTTTCTCTCGCCTTTTCCCACGCATCTTCATCATCTGTTGGAGGGGTTAACCTTGCATATAAGTTATATTGGTCTCGCAGTTTTCTTACCTCATAATAAAAATCTTTTTCGTCCATAAAATCTTTAAAGGTTTCATATAATGACCGAGCATCATGTTTTAAGGTAGTAAAGTTTTGAGCTGCTATAAAATGGTTTTTTGATTCCTTTTCCGGTTCCAATAAGATATTAGTTATTGTAATTAAAGCACTAAAGAAAGTTATCCAAGTAACCCAATTAGGTGCCCCAACAAGCAATGCAAAGGAAGTTCCTAAAGTTATTAACACAGGTATAAATTTAAGCCAAAAAGCTTTTACTTTCTGTTTATGTCCAATGATGTAATGCACTTCTGCAGTATATAAAGAGTCTTCCTCTATTTGTTTACACTCGTTTATTAAATTTTGAATTTTTTCATTATTCATAACTTACCTCAACAATTTATCCATAAGATGGAAATGGCTCCCCAAATAATTTTCTCCATCCTTCTACTCCATCACGGCCATCTAATGGAATAATACTTTGGCAATAATTTGCGATTTCACTAAACCTATTAGCCAAATTTCGTTTCTGAAAATATCCCATATACGCGCTTGCATCAGGAGATTTACTACCTTCTATTGAACAAGATTTTAATACTTCATCGTTTGCAATAAGAAAAAATCTATATACAAGACGAGGAAATGAAAGTTGAAAATTTTGACTTTTGTAATGTTCTACCAGTAAAGGAATTATAGTAGTAGCTAATACCTCTAAATGATATGATTTCATTTCCGGAAACAAATTTCTCTTTGCTGCTTTCAATATTTTAATTGTTGGGATTAGCCATTCGTCACTTTCCTGATTTTTCTTTGAAATATACTCTGCATCATAATCATAGTCTGCTTTTCCCCACTCATTGTAGCTTTTAGGTATATAGTATCCACGGCCTTTTGGTTCATTTATAAAATCTCGATAGGCAGGAACGAGTTCAGCTTTTGTACCATTAGCATAATTAATTATCACTGTAGGAAAATCTTTTTCTGGGTTCATTTTTTCATAACCTTCGTGTTCTCTCATAATTTCATCTACCTCATTTAATGCTTCACCCGGTGCTACTACTCGACTCCAAGGCGTCCGTGGATAGAAATTCCCTAAGATAACTAAAATATCAATATCAAAAACATCATTTACTCGAGGTTGTATTCTCGTCTTTCTTTGTAGTGATCCAATAATCTGCGTTTCAATATTGGATTTATAAGATTCGATCCAATCTCGAATTGCTTCGTGATTAGTAGTTACAGCTTTTTGTAAAGTATCATTTAGCTCTAACCTTGATTTAAATTCACTAAATGCTTGTGAAATATTAGTAGCCATATTCTTATAAATCCTTTAAAATTTTTCTCACCTTCTCCTCCACCCTCTTTCTTTCTTCTTCCAATTTCTCTAAATCTGCTTTGATTTCACTTATTGGCCGGTAATTTTCTTCTTCAATAACACTCACATATCTTGATGGGCTTAAGTTATAATCGTTTGCTTTTACTTCATCAATTGTCACTACTTTTGCAAATTTTTCTATGTCTTTAAATTCTCTGTATGCGTTTACAATTTTTTGAATGTTTTCTTTTGATAAGGTGTTTTGTTTTTTGCCGGGCTCAAATTCTTTGCTGGCATTAATTAATAAAATTTTTCCTTTTTTCTCTTTTGGCTTTTGTTTGTTAAAAACAATAATCACTGCTGGAGCGCCAGTGTTGTAAAAGAGTTTTTCTGGAAGTAAAATCACTGATTCCACTAAACCTTTCTCAACTAAAACTAATTTTTGCCTTATTAATTTTTCTCTCCCTCCTCTTGAAACCGCTCCAGTATCAATTACAACCGCAACCTTTTCTTTTGCGGAAGCAATCATATGTTGAATCCAGGTCAAATCAGCAGATTGTTTTGTGGTAAATCCGTATTCGAACCTTTCTTTACAATATTCTCCTTTCTTTAAATTATCCTCATCATAGCCATCTTGATTCCAAGGAGGGTTGGCAATTACATAGTCAAATTTTTTAATTGAATCTTTTTCTTTAAATTTTGGGAATAAAAGAGTATCTCCGAGAACAAAATAAAAGTTTCTTATATCGTGCAAAAGAGTATTCATTTTTGCTAAGGCTAAAGTTTTTGGATTTACCTCTTGGCCATATAAAAATAAAGTATCTGCTTTTTCTCTTCCATATTTTTCTTCAACATACTTGTATCCGATAATAAGCATTCCCGCGGAACCTAAGGCAGGATCATAAATGCTTTTTTCTGGTTTTGGGTCTAAAATTTCAATCATCAATCTTATAACTTCTCTTGGTGTATATACTTCCCCTTCCTTTGCTTTTGTGGGTGCAAAATACTTTAAAATCCATTCATAGGCATCTCCTAATATATCTCCGGAAATTTCTTTAAATGAGAATTTGCTAAAAAGTTCAACCAATTGATTTAAAATTACTGTGTTCTCTGGGTTGCTGGTGAATTGATGAAAATCAAATTGAGAAAAAATGTCTTGATAATCAGGATTTAATTCTACTAATTTTTTTAGTGCTATAGAAAACTTTTCTGAAATTCTTTGCGGGTCTTTTCTGACATTTTCCCAGAGGTATTCTTTAGGAAAATTAAAAACATGGTAATGTTCTGAACTTGCTTCTTTAATTGCTTCTACTTCTTGCCATCCTCTTTTTAATAGTTTTTCTTTTTCCTCCTTAAATTCTTTTTCCCATTTATCAGAATAGGCTTTGTAAAAGAGCAAAAGTAAAATAAAAGTGTAATCTACTCTTGTTCTAATTAAATCTGCAGATTGTTTTAAAAGATTTATTAAATCGTCTTTTGTACTTATGTGATTCAATTCTTCAATCAAAGGTTTTAATTTATAAATTTTCTCTCGCGCATCCTCAGGATTTTTATCCGTAGTTAAAAGTCCGGCTTTATTAAACTCAGAAAGGATTACTTTTACTTGTTCTTTACTATCTTTAAATTCTTTATTTAGAAATTCAAAGGCTTGCTCAAAAGTAAAAGTTAATCCCTTAAAATTCCCTAAGAGCCTTAAATATCTCCTTTTAAGCCACTGAGATAAGTCTTTTTCCATTTATGTAAAGTAATTTGATTTTACTTTACTTATTATACAAAATTTGCCTTTTAATGTCAAGAACAAAAAGTAAAATGTGGACTGATATAGGTACATCTCATCCACCCTTGTCTTTTTCTTTATAGCATAATAGCTTAGGCAAGTTTTCAAACCTTATTGTATAAAATATCCAAGACCGTTTCTTCAGCCATACAGAGACCATTTCCCCAAGCAATCGAAGACCGTTTCTTATAATATTAGTTAATTTCGTTTAGTTCGTTATTTATTCTTTAATAACCCTAGAACCCCCTGACTACTCAATACTTAATACTTACTACTAAATTAAAAACCGGGATTTTGGTCCCGGCATAAAATTTATTTTTTAATGGTTAAATTTTCCTCTCTTCATAAAAATCTTTTTATTCCATAAATATTATATCACCCTCTTTTTAAAAAGAAAATTTTAAATTATTAACAGATATTTATTTTAAAATTTTTGTCTAATAATCAAGTTTGGTTCTAATTCTTTGCTTTTCTTTTTCCTGTGATGGCTTCATGGTATAAGTATAAAGTTCTTTCAATATCTCTTGGTGTGACTTTGAATTTCTTGGCTAATTCACGCAGTTTGTTCAGATACTTAACCCAATCCTTACTACTAAAGCTCTTTTTAGATTTTACTAATTCATCATACAAAGATAAAACTTCCCAAGCTCTTCTATCTATTACCCCATAATTGCTAGGATCAGTTAACATAAGAATAGCTGAAGCGGTAGGAATGCCCACGCCTTTAAGTTTGGTTAAAACCTC
>Ga0078972_1017476_pt1 | contig 10288 bp, 11 predicted proteins | sample YelNatPaOPGAMG01_FD_67568 | JGI IMG/M metagenome (GOLD analysis project Ga0078972, IMG submission 67568) | Hot spring thermophilic microbial communities from Obsidian Pool, Yellowstone National Park, USA - OP-RAMG-01 (SPADES assembly) (version 2) | ecosystem: Environmental > Aquatic > Thermal...
TTGTTATAATAATTCTTTTAGCAGCTTTAGTATATTATGCAACTTTACCTCCAAAAGTAGAAGTTGTTCCAACTACAATTGTTCAAACTGCTTTAAAAACTGAAACATTACCTGGAACAACGATTGTAAGAACTGAAGAAAGAACAGTAGTACAAACTGCTGTTACAACCGTAGCACCTACTAGACCAAAATTAGTTATATGGGGAAGAGGGACATTTGTTCCACCTCAAATGTATTGGGTTGAGAAGAAAGCAAGAGAATGGGCTGCTGGAAAAGGGGTTGATGTAGAAATAACATGGATTCCAGTAGCTGAAATAGGAACAAAGCTTACTGCAGCAGTTGAGGCTGGTGCACCACCAGACTTAGTTATTAATGGCCATCCTGTTGCAAGATTTGCAGAAGCTGGATTACTATTACCTCTTGATGATATAGTAGAAAAGCTTAATGAGAGTGACATATATGAGGTTAAACGTGCAGTATGCAAATGGGGAGGACATTATTATGCTATTTCTACAATGTTTGAAATAACATGGATACATGCAAGAATAGATCTTATAAAGAAAGCAGGTGCAGAGAATTTATGGCCACCAAAGAATCTTGATGAACTTTATGAATTAGCTAAAAAATTAAATGATCCTGCACATGAAGTATGGGGTTTAGGAATTCCATTAGGTTTAAAAGGATATGATGCATGGTGGCAATTCCAGCATTATTGGATTGCTTATGGAGGAGCGATGATGGAAAGCAAGACACCAGAAGGAGTTTTAATTGGAAAGGAACCTTATAGATCAGGATTGAAGAAAGCATTTGAAATGTATGTTAAAATGTGGAGAGAAGGTTTAACACCTCCAGATAGCGGAGAATGGGTTGATGCCTCTAACAATCAAGCATATATAAATGGAAGAATCGCTATTGCAATAAATCCATTGAGTATATATTATGCTTTAGCAACTTCAAAACCAGAATTAGCTGCAGTAACATCTTTAGCACCAGTATTACCAGTTTCTATAGATTTAGGAGATGAAAGTTGCTTCGTATTCAAAACAACGAAATATCCTGATTTAGCAAAAGATTTAATATATTATCTATATAAAGATAAAGATGATTATACAAAAGGATTTTGTGAGGCATCATCTTGGTATGCATTTCCAATATTCAAAAGCCAAGTAGCAAAAATAAGCGAAAGATGGAAAAAAGGTGAATTTAAATATTTTGCAGTAGACCCTGCTAAAGTAGTTGAAGCAATTAAATATTTTGAATCGGGATCATGGCCATTATTAGAAAGAAATACAGTTTGTGAAAGTTTTCGTGAAGGATTTATATGGACTGAAATGATACAAAGAGTAGTACTTAAAGGAGAAGATATAGATAAAGTAATCGATGAATATCATAATAGATTTGTAGAAGAAATAAAGAGAGTTTATGGCGGAAAATAGTGAGCACAATGAAGTATAAAAAAGCGCTATACGAATGGATTTACATATTACCAGCGTTAATAACATTAACTATACTTTTTATTTTCCCTCTTTTTTTTAATTTTTGGATAAGTTTTCAAGAAAAATCGTTAGGAAAAGAGGCAAGTTTCGTAGGTTTAAAAAATTATATTAAAGTGTTTAATTCTTCGGTACTTTATGTTTCGTTATTAAATACCTTCATTTATGCATTTACAGCTGTTTTCTTTAAAACAATTATTGGATTAACTGTTGCATTATTTTTAAATATGAAGTTTAAAGGGAGAGGTTTTCTAAGAGGATTATCAATATTACCTTGGGCTCTTCCAATGTATGTTGTTTGTGTATTATTTTGGTTTAATTATGATGCTAAAGGTACTTTTAATAACCTTCTTCGATTTTTTGGGTTAAAACCTATTCATTGGCTTGGATTTGATTACGCAATGCCTTCAGTAATCCTTATTAATGTTTGGCATGGATGGCCTTTCTTTTTCATGGGAATACTAGCTGGTTTACAAGCTGTTCCAATTGAATTATACGAATCTGCTGAAATAGATGGAGCTTCAAGTTTCCAAAAATTCATTCATATTACTTTACCATTTATAAAACCAGTTATTCTTACAGTTGCTTTATTATCATTAATGTGGACAATGGGAGATTTTACAACAATTTATATGATGACTAGTGGAGGGCCTGTAGATAAAACATTAACTATACCTATGGCATCATTTCAAATAGCATTCTTTAGAGAAGTTGATATTCCATTAGCAGCTGCTTATACAATTGTTATATTACCTATTTATCTAGTACTAATATTTATTACTCTTAGGCAAATGGCGTGAGAATATGAATAAAGAATACAGAAAAATAAAAACGCAACTCATAATCGTAATAGGCATTATTATTCTTCTTCTATGGATATTAATCCCATTATATTGGGCACTTAAAACTAGTGTTTCTTATCCTGAAGAAGCATGGAATCCAGGTTTGCCATCAAAAATAACATTTGAAAATTATATTCAATTATTCAATCCTTATCCCTTTGCCAAGAGATATGCAATTGGTGCTGAAGCTGCACTTCCTCAACCAGTTATTGTTCCTATAAAAAATAGTTTCATTGTTGCTATAATTGCTGCTACTGTTAGTACCATTATTGGAATGTTTGCAGGATACAATTTAGCTAGATTTCATTATAAAGGTAAAAGATTAACTATGTATTACATCTTATTTACTTACATATTCCCCACATTTATGCTTGCTATACCATTAATGGTCATTTTAAAGCAAATTGGTTTATTAAATACTTTACAAGGATTAACATTTGTACATCTTGCATATACACTTCCATATTCAATATTAATGTTAAGAAGCTACTTCATGGAAATTCCTATAGAATTAGAAGAGTCTGCACTTATTGATGGGTGTACAAGATCATCCTCTTTCCTAAGAATTACTTTACCATTATCAGCTCCTGGACTTGTAACATCATTTGTATTCGCATTTACTCTATCTTGGAATGATTTATTATTTGCATTGATATTATTAAGTAGTAGCGAGCTTTACACATTACCTCTTGAAATGAATTTCTTCCTTTGGGGAGGGGAAATAGTAGATCCTATTGGTTTATCAGCTGTAGCTGTCTTCACTGGTATAATTCCAGTAATACTTTACATGATTCTTCAAAAATATATTGTAATAGGTTTGGTAAGAGGAGCATTAAAGAGATAAAAGACAATAAAAAAAGATTTAAATAATTAAATCCATAATATTTGTTACAAACATGAGAGAAATAATTAAAAAAATTGAGGGGGTTCATGCATACCTTACTACTCCATTTAATAAAAATAATATAATGGAAATTAATGAAGAAGGATTTAGAAAAAATATATCTTTCTTAAGAAATAATGGCATAAAAATTATAACAATATGTGGAGGAACAGGAGAAATATGGTCTTTATCCATTAATGAGCATAAAAAATTGCTAGAAATTGCTAATGAAGAAAAAGGAAATATGTTTTTAATTGCAGGTATTCCACCAGGTATAAAATCAGCTTTAGAAATAAGTAAGTATGCTCAAGATATAGGAATAGATACTTTACTTATTTTTCCACCTATCGGTCCAATTGCTGAAGATGGAATATGCGAATATTATAGAAAAATTATTAATTCGGTAGATCTCCCTTTTCAAATATTTGCTACTGGAAGCATACTTCAATGTAATCCTTTAACTTTTAGAAAAATAATAGAATTAGAAAATGTTATATCTATTAAATATGAAGAGAAAAACTTAGACAATCTTGCATCATTAATGAATATTATAGATAAAGATATTGCATGGATCTCTGGAATTGATTATGGAACAAAAACTATTCGTTATTATTTTGAGCTTGGAGTGAAAGGATTTACATGTGGCATTGCTAGCATTATACCCAAGTTACCATTAGAACTTTATGAGGCAGCAATTAAGAAAGATTGGAAAAAAGTTCATGAAATAGAAGAAATAATTAAGCCAATTTATGAATTTAGAAAAAAATTTGGTTGGATAAGTGTTATAAAAGCTTCTTTAGACATTCTTGGATTAGCAGGTGGCCCACCACGTCCACCATTAACATCATTAAAAGAGAAAGAAATAAAAGAATTGAAAGAATTGCTAAATAAATATAGCTCATATTTAAAGTAAGAAAAGTTATTTTTACAATATATTTTAAATGTTATTAGCTTAATTAAATTATTTCATTATTGAAAAATATTTTAAAATGAAATTGATATATTAGAGATGTAAAAAAATGGGTAAAGATATTTTACTTGGAATAGATATTGGAACAACTGCAGTTAGAGCATTTGCATTCAATAATCAAGGGAAAATAATTGAAGAATCAAAAATTGAAGTAAATATTTATCATCCTAAACCGAATTGGGCTGAACAAGATCCAGATGAACTTTACAATGCTACAATAAAAGCAATAAATACCCTTTCAAGAAATGTGAAAAAGTGCGCAAAAGCAATTGGTTTTTGTGGACAAATGCATGGCTTATGTTGTCTTGATAAAAATGGAAAACCTTTAACTAATCTTATCCCATGGGCTGATGTTAGAGCAGGTGAACAGGCAAAAAAACTTGAAGGAAAATTAGGAGCAAAAGAAATTTATAAGAGAACTGGTTGCCCACCACTTTTTGTTTATGCTGCTCCAAAAATACTTTGGATTAAAGAAAATTTGCCAAGTATTTTTTCTAAATGTAAGAAATTTTTATCAGCACAAGATTATGTGATTTTTAGGTTATTTGGAGATTATTATACAAACCCTTCTATCGCATCGGGTTCTCAATTGCTTAATATTAATTCTATAAAATGGGATGAAAAAATTTTAGAAGCTATTGGAATTGCAGAAGACAATCTTCCAATATTAATTGAAGGTGATAAAATTTTTGAGAAACTTCCAGCTAGCATTGCAATACAATTAGGCTTAGAAGAAGGCATACCAGTAGCTCTTGGAGCATCTGATGGCGCATTATCTAATGTTGGACTGGGGGCTGTAAAAAATGGTATTTGTGCAATAAATTTAGGCTCAAGTGGAGCTATTAGAATTATATCAAAACGTCCAATTTGGGATAATGATAAAATGAGGTTTTTCTGCTATTATGTCGCTTCAAAAAATTGGTTATGTGGTGGAGCAATAAATAATTGTGGGATTGTTTTAAAATGGTATAAAGATAATTTTGCTGAAAAGGAGAAAGAAAAAGCTATAGATTTAGGAGTAGATGTTTATAAAATCTTAGATGAATATGCTGAAAAAGTTCCAGCAGGATGCGATGGACTTATGTTTTTACCTTTTATGTCTGGAGAAAGATTTCCAATAAGAGATCCTTATATTAGAGGAATGCTATTTGGTTTAAGTCTAAGTCATAGAAAAGGGCATATTATAAGATCAATAATTGAAGGAGTATCTTTCACAATGAAATGGATAGCTGATGCTTTAGAAGAATATACTAAAATAGATTTAATTAAAATAGGCGGAGGTGGTGCAAAATCATATTTATGGAGACAAATTATAAGCGATATTTTCGAGAAAAAAGTTATTAAAACTAATGTTGAAGAAGCATCAGCCTTAGGTGCAGCAATATTAGCAGGAATAGCAATAGGAGAATATAAAAGCATAGAAGAAGCTGCAGAAAAACTAGTAAAAGATGAGGAAGAACATAAACCAATATTAGAAAATGTTAAAAAATATAGACAAATTTTCGAAATATTTAAAGAAGCTTATAGTAACTCTAGAAAATATTGTGAAAGACTTTTAAAAATAGAATGAAAATATTGAAGCTTTTTCTTTAAGTTTTAATTTTTATTATCATGCATGAATGGGCTTTAGCCGAATCTATTGTATCTTACATATTAGAAAAAGCTAATGAAATGAATATTAAAAAAATATTAGAAGTAGAAATTAAAATAGGTGAACTTAGACAGATAGATATGGAAATACTTTTAATTGCTTTAAAAACTTTATCTGAAAATACTATTTTAGAAAAAGCAATTTTTAAAATAAGTATTGAAGAAGCATTCTTAAAATGTAGAGTTTGTGGGTATGAATGGAGTTATAGGGAAGAAAAAAGTAAAATTGAAGAAAAAGATATTGAAGCGATACATTTCATTCCAGAAATAATTCATTCATTTATAAAATGTCCAAAATGTAGTAGCATAGATTTTGAAATAGTAAAAGGAAAAGATGTATGGATTGAAAAAATAAAGTTTTAATCAAGGAGAAATAATATGAATAAAGTAAACAATAATGATCCAAGATTTTCGATTATAAATAAACGTTTAGAAAAAATAAATAGAATAATAGTTGTATTAAGTGGAAAAGGCGGAGTTGGAAAATCTTTAATTGCAACAATATCAAGTTTAATTCTTTCTAAAAAAAGTAAAGTTGGATTATTAGATTTAGATTTTCAAAATCCATCATGTCATACGATACTTGGTTTCTTTAATGGAAAGCCGATTGAAAATAAAGGAGTTATCCCTCCAATAGTACACGGAATAAAATTCATGTCAATTGTATATTATTCTGGAGAGAAACCTATACCATTAAGGGGAGGAGAAATAACGGATACAATAATAGAAATATTTACAATAGTTAAATGGAATTCTCTTAATTATTTATTTATCGATATGCCTCCTGGAATTGGTGATGAAGTATTGGACATTATTAAACTTGTTAAAAATTGTGAGATATTGATTGTAACAACTTCATCTAAACTTGCTATAGAAACTTTTAAAAAAGTTATAGAAATGCTAAAAATTTCAAATGTAAAAATATTAGGAGTAATAGAAAATATGAAAAGAGGAAGAGAAAAAAATGTTATAAAATTAGCTGAAAAATATGGAATAAGATATTTAGGATACTTGCAATTTGATTATAAAATAGAGAAATATTTATCAAATCCTTCAAAGCTTCTAAAAACAAATTTTTCAAAAAAGTTAGAAAAAATATTATTAAAAATAATTCAATGATTTATATATTAAAAAACAAACATTGAATTGTTTTATCTTTCTCTTAAATTTACTAAACTAAGACTCTATCGAATTTCTTATCCCAAAATTTTTTCTTCTATGCCTTAAATTAAGAAATTTCATTGGCCAATTGTACCATAGTCTTCTGTCAGTATAAATTATAAGATTATTTATGTATACTTCCTTAATTTTTTTAGAAATTTAAGCATCCTCCTATCTCCTTCCCTTAGTTATTTTATAAAAACAATTATTTCTCCAGTTTTTATTTTTCCAGCTGCCCATAAATAAGATTTCATAAGATTTCCTTTTTTAAATTAAAAAACTATGATTTCATTTATTGAATTTAATTCTACAATTATTTGAAAGTTTATTCTTATATTGAGGATTTTTTAAAATACCCTCTCAATTGTTGTTCTTTTTCTTTTCCAATTTTTTCAAGTTTTTCAAATTTTCATATTCAATGATGTTTTTAATATGTTTATTTTAAAAATAAATATGCTTAAATAATTATTTTAAATATTAAAAATGAAGAAAAATGAATAAAATAAATAATTCCATAAAATTTAAATATTTTTTCTATAATATAGTGTTATTAAAGATGAGAATGCATGATCATTAATCTTATTAAATTCTTTAAGAACTTCATCAACATTTGACCATTCACATAAAACCTTATGATTTACTAATTCAAGTGTACAAACTATGTCTTTAATACTTTTAATAGAAGCTAGTCCTATAACGGTATCCCTCACTTTTGAATAAATTTTTCCCATTTCATCAGGAATATTGGCTATATCTTTTTGTGAAAACTTACGATAAGATATGTTGTATACTTCAGCTACCCTTTCATAATATCCCGCATCAGCTTTCTCAGCAGGTTCATTGGAAAAAAATTTTTTCCAAAGATAATACATTTGGGAATTCTTTAATAAATATTTTACCATAGTAAATAAAAAAATAGGCTTAAACTGATTAAAAAATATTTTTCTACAAGCCCGCAAAGAGCGAAAAGTTTAAATATAGTGTGCCAAATTCATATTAGAGGTGACTTCATGTATTTGGATGAGTTTAAAGCTAGGTTAGTGAAGGGTTGGTCTGGAAGTTTGTTTAGCTTAAGCTCTATACAAAAAATCCATCCTAGGGCTAAGGAATATTTGCATAGGTTAACTAAGAGCAATGGAATAAGGCGCATAACTTGGGGTTGGTACTGGATTCCAACAAACTATAAGGATGCTTGGGGATTCTTAGTTAAGGATAGAGGTTTTAAGGTAATAATTAAGCAGACTGCTGCAAGCATATGGAATTATGATTTTATTCATCGAGATGTTTTTCGCTTAGCAGTTAACGATCGATCTTATAAAAAAGCTTTAGAAACTTTTGCAAAGGGTATGGGCTGGAATTTTGAGGTTGAATTTTACAAGAAAATGCCCTATGAGTATAGGAAGGTTGATGGTTTATTCGTTGAAACTTTAGAATCTTGCATAGTCAATTGCTTAGCTGAGTGGTCATTCATAGATGCCTTCGCGGCCTTATACTTTAGAAGAGAGGAAATAGATTTCGATAAATTGAAATTGTTTGGAAGATGGAAAAGGGTATCTAGAACAAATTTGAGAGTCTGGAGCTTGATAAAGTATGGTTGTAAATTATTTAATGAACATTTTGGAAGAGAGATCTTTAGGTTTAAGGCTATTGAAATAAAACAGGCTGATGTTAAAGAATTGATAAATGAAGCTATAGAGAAGGTTGTTGAGTTTGCCTAAAGCCATAGATTTGATGAAAAGAAGGGAGGAAGAGGTCTTAAATAGCCTACTTTCTCTTTCAGGAAGAACTAGACGCTTTATAGATCCTGAGCTAATAATGATTGGTGGTTATGCCTTCAGGAAGAATTTCTTTTGCTCTATCTATGTTCCAACCATTTCTTTTCATTAATGCAAAATCACAATCTCTTGTAAACCTTGAAAATTGGATAAAGGCTCTTAAGGGTTTTGAACTAAGTATGGATTCATATAGAATACATACTTAATCCTTGAGTCTCATCGCCCTCATCTCCCTCTGAGTTCATAGGGAGCATTTCATGGAGCTTGGCTCCTTTCGGGGCAAACCCCTGTCCCCACATCTTAAGGAACCTATCCCATTGTTGTATAGTCCAAGTTGTGACTCTAAGAAGCTTCTTCGCCTCCTTGAGCGTATATAATCTTTCAGACATTAACATATTTCTTTACTTAACAATATTTAAACATATCTATTTGGGAACTGCTGTCTACGGTATTCTTCAAAGTAATCAGCGTGGCATACCTTCTATTCCTTCTCTTAGAAGGGGGGGATCTCATGAGAGTTCGCAATATGCTTAGCTCTCAATCATCGCACCATCATTGAGAAAGGAAATAGAAAGATGCCTACCTCCTCCCTTTTCCCCTTCTTATATAGGAAATTCATTCCTATATTAAGGGGAGAAGCATAATCATTTTACTTTCCTAAAGGTTTAGCTACTTTTTACTATGTCTCACATCAGATTTGAGCATCATTTTTCGCTCAAATCCTCATATTTTTGCTATAATGATATACATCTTTTCATTTAAAAGGAAAATCCTTTATCTAAGACTATGCTTATCATTATAGCTTTAATAAAATATTATTAAAAACTATTTTATAAATATTTAATTATTTTTTTTAAAAAAAGGAAATTGAATAATATTTTAAGAATAAGAATTTAATTTATGGAACTTTGCTAAGTTTGGCCTTATCTTATAATTTTAAAATAATTTATTCTAATAATATAGAAGAAACTTCAAATATTTTAGAAATTATTTATAAACATGGAAAATATTATAAAATTGAGAAACTTTATTTAATTAAACAAAAAAGAATACCTAACGATACTTGCCAACAACAATTAAACATTATTACTTCTATTCCTCATATTGAAGAAAAATATGCTGAAAGATTATTGAAAAGTTTTAAAACTATAAAGAATATAATAAATGCTTCTCTTCAAGAATTATCTTTAAAAAGCAAAAATTCCATATAAGACATCAATTAAAATTTGGAGAATATTAAATGAAGAATATAAGAGATAAATATACTTCTCTAATTATTTTTATATTATTTGGCTATATTTTTAGTATTCTATATGGAGATATTTTAAAAATATTTTTAAAAAATTTATTTTAAAATTTAACTATAACAATGCAAATGAACATGGCAACCATTTCCAGACCATTTAATATAAATCGATTTTTCAATATTATAATTTGATAAAAAAGAAATTATTTCTTCAACCATAGAAATTGTTGCAGGCCATTTTGATAAATCATTATCTATGTCCCATGTA
>Ga0078972_1017477_pt1 | contig 10287 bp, 9 predicted proteins | sample YelNatPaOPGAMG01_FD_67568 | JGI IMG/M metagenome (GOLD analysis project Ga0078972, IMG submission 67568) | Hot spring thermophilic microbial communities from Obsidian Pool, Yellowstone National Park, USA - OP-RAMG-01 (SPADES assembly) (version 2) | ecosystem: Environmental > Aquatic > Thermal...
TTGGGACCAACATAGTACTCCATGTCCGGCAATACTACGAAGCCGCCATGACCGTTCCACCAGACTGTTAATGGCTCAGCCTTCCTGAAAGCTATTGTCGAGGGGAGCCATATTTTGGCTGCGAAGTCCGCTGGCTGCTGAGGAAGCTCTGCGGCGCTCCAGAAGCTCACGTCAACCCAAGTCATGTTGTTCTTGATCTCCGTAGGCGTGAAACCATCGTAGTACAAGGGGGGTAAGAGAAAACCGACAATCCTTCTGCTCCACGTGTTGTCTGAAAGCTCATCGTATATCGCGTATGGCGATACTGTGTATCCTACTACCCATTTCGAAACATTGACTACGCTGTAGTACCATTCAACACCAAGCGTAAGAGTGGTGTTCCCGTAGGGCGACACTGGAACAGGGTACCTTAATACGAATGTCCCTGGCGCAACCCTTACTCCTGCGAGCATATACTGGTTCTTGTCGGCTGTGTCGAAAGCGTAGACCTCGGCCTTCATGGTAAACCAGTCGTTACCATAGCAGTCGAGCAGGTCTATGGGGACCCATCTGACTGTAGCGTTAACCTGATGCGTTGAGTTTACCATCAGCGGGCCAAGGTAGTCGGAGTAGCTTCCAACCGTGGGGTCAGGGCCGTCGACAAGGTGCCCCCACGGAGAGGTTGGAGTGAAGTCGATGGGGGCTAAAGCAGTGTATTTCGTCACGTTTATGACTGTTCCGGTCTTAAACCTCCATATGAAAGTCAGGTTGTTAACTAGGGATGACCTGTATGTTAAGTCTGGTGCGGTGGTGCTGTTTATCATGGGTATTCTTAGGACTACCCATCCCACGCGGTAGTCAGCATGGTATATGAATGTGGGGTCTACGACGAGCTCGCTCCCAAGTGTTCCGTTGGTTGTCCATTTTCCGTAGAGCTTGTTCTTCCACGCGCTGACCGGCTTGTTCTCAATGTAGGTTATCCCGTTGTAGTCTGAAGTATACCTCACTTCGAGCGTCGCGCCTGTTATTGGGAAGCCAAGCTCATCCAGGGGCTGCATGGCAACGTAGTATAGCCATACTTTGAAGCCGGCGTAGCCGTCTGAAGTGATGAAGTCTGGAGCAATGCCAACAACCCACGGCCTATCTATGTCTTGAGGGTCATCCAGGTCCTTCGGGTAAGTGTAACCCCCCGAAGGATTCGTGAGCGACCTGTGGATCAGCTTGTAGAGCCCAACAGCCATGGGCGTTACATACGTAGGATTCGAGCCTATTCTCAGGACGGTTGCGTTGAAGATCGTTATGGGCGTCAACTCATTGCCTATTTTCATCTTTATTATCAGCGTGTAGTTTATCTCTCTGCCTGGCGCCGCCCTGTCCCAAGCGTCTCCCGGCAGCTCTGGTATTGTCACCCATCCATCGGCGTCTGCCTCACCCCATTTAACAATGGGCCAGTTTTCAAAGCTCCACGTGCCGCTCCAGCCTACTGGCTCAGTACTGTTGTATAGGTATGCTACCGCGCTGGAAACCGGGTTTCCCCAGTCGTCGACTATTCGGAACTTCCATTCTCCAGGCGGGTACGCCTGCTGAGCCGTTACGGCTAGAGGCGCAACCACCAGGATTAACGCGAGTATTGCTGCGATCGAGCATGTTTTCTTCAAACTATGGTGATTCAAATCCGTTTCACCTTCGGTTTCGCCTCTCTAGGCTTGTTTTAAATGTTTACTTGTTCCAGCTCAGCGTAACATTGCTTAGAAAGTTCTAGTGGAGTGGAACATTGTTTTCAGGCCGTTTAAACCCTTAAACTCAACCTCTGCTTCTACTGGAGGCTGCTCTTCGACAACAGCCTTAGCCGTCCTATAGCGCGCTCTTCATCTAGGCCGCGCGCTTTAGAAGATGGTTTGTCTGCTTTCGCTACGCTCCCCAAGCTTCCAAGCTCCTGTAGATCGAGCAGGCCATCCCGCATGTGCTTAAGCGAAAGCCTTAAGTCTTTTCCAAGTTAATTCTAAAAACAATTTGCCCATCGGTGGAGTGGTTATTGGAAGAGAAGGCTTTTCATACCGCGACTTGATAAGGATAAGGATGAAATCCCTTAGGAACGGGGGCTGGAGAAGGCTTAATGGGGTTGAGAAGGCTTTTTTCAAAGCCAGTGTCGAGCTTGCTAGGCTTAGGAGTAGGATAGTGAACCCGTCTTTAATCAAAGCGGTTAAAACAATTGTTTCGAAGCTCCTTCAAACCCCCTCAACCAAGGTGCTCCAGCTCGGGAGTGAGCGTGCAAGCAGCCTGCTCAAGCTTTATGAAGGCAACGGGGTCTTAAAATGGGCTCCAAGCGTTAGAAACTGGCTTAAAGACTCCGAGTATCTTTTTTGGCTCGGGGTCAGCCAGCTTGCTTTAAGAAGCCTAGGATACGCTTGAAAAGGGATTCGGATTCGCATAGGCTTAAACAGATTTTTACTGGAAGCACCTATGAAGCACTCGACTGGAACGTGCACGCATAGTAGCACGTGCGCCAAGCTTTTCGTAATAACCATATTCCTGCTATCCACAGTAGCTTTCAGCATTTCCCCGGTGGAGGGGGAGGGTTCTAAGCTCCTCAGAATGCTTGAGGCGAGAATCATGTTAAACTCCACAGTTCTAGTAAGGATCTCATCTACCCCCGGCTTCTACCAATGGCAATACTTCAAGAATTCTTTTTACGATGCGAATAAGTCTTATTGGCACTCCTACGTAGTCGATAGGATTGCCGAGGCTTTCGGTTTATCGGATTACCGTGTTCTCCGGGCTGAGGAGGATGAAACCAGCTATGCTTTCGTGGTTGAGTTGACTTTTCAACTCAACGGTAGTGGAAGATATGTTGAGCAAAACGGCACGCTAACCATTTTAGACTCGTTTAAGCCTAATGGCGAGTATTTTTCATCCATAAAGATAGAGTCTGAGAGAAACATATATGATTGTTCTCCAAGGAACAGAGTATTGCCCCGCATATGGTATTCCACGCAAAAGATTGAGTGGAGGAACACGGATTACTCGGACGCGCCTAGAGAGTATAGAATCTGCTTCAAGATCCCTCTACGCATTGTTTCCAATCTCCCATCAGATGTGACGTGGAGGATCTACTTAAACTCAAAACTGGTTGCTAGCACGAGTGGAAACGTTTCCCTAATTTATGTCGATGAGGCTGACGAAGTATCTGTTGAGAGGGTTGTTAAAGGCCAGGAGGGAGTTAGATATTTTTGCGGTTTCCCCTCACTCCCGGCTGCACTTGAGGCAAATAGGACGTTGTCGTTCAATTATACTAAGGAATACAGGGTCTCGCTAAACAGCACGATTAGGGTTGAGACAGTAATCGTAAACAGTTATGGGCATAGCATCCCCTACGAGTTCTGGGTGACTGAAAACACTTCTCTAACTGTTTCAGTAATCCCCATTATGATTGAGGGTTCCTTCACGAACCATGTGTTCGACGGTTGGGTAGACAACGATGGTACAAGGCTCGGGGTAAATTTCACGGTGACGAGGCCGATGATGTTAACAGCGGTTTGGAGGGAGGAGTTGAACCTCACTAATACAACCATCGTCGTTTCCGCTCTAATCTTCGCATTCCTGATACCCGAGTTAAGAAAGAGGGTGTCTGTCGAGGTAGTCTGGAAGAAGCCCGGTTACCAGGCTCAGGAGGAATGGGGAGAATAGGGTTGAGGAGTATCATTAAGATATTTGGGATAACGATCTTAATATCGGATAAGCCCGGCGTAGATGGGGGCCCTGGGATAGATTTCACAAGCCTATTTCTATCTCTAGGCCTGATTCTAGCCGTACTGGGAGGGATGGAGGCAGTCGGAATCCCGATTGTTCACGTTACTGGCGGGGTCCGCTGTGAATTGTTCCAGGTGAGTAGCCCGGTGATTCCGCATCTCATATGGATTACAGTGGTCCCGTTGGTTTTCGAGAAGGCCGGTAGAAGAAAACACTTCTTCGTCACGATTATTATATGTATGATGTTGCTGGTGGACTTGACGATTGGATACGCGTATTCGCTGCTGTTCTCCATACTACTCTGGATGGGCATACTTTTCTCGGAGAGAAGCATGCTACGATTGAAGAGAATAGTACTGTATTCAACCGTGCTTACCGCAGCCTATGTCTGCCTAGTTGGATTACATGTTTTAATCAGTCCGATAATCCCCATAGAGATCCCGTTGTTAAACAAATTCGCCGAAGTCTTGTGGAAATTATATTCGGTCCTTAGGTGGCCAGCAATAATATTATACACCTTCCTCCCCTACGCGCTACTCGCCCCGCTTTTCCACAGCCTCGTGCGAAGCCATAAACCAACCGGGCCCAAGGTCCCCGGGGCGTTTTTTCTAAAAGAAATATTCTCTCGAAGAGCCTCTCAACTAATTCTTATTGCCTCCATGGGGCTGGCAGCGTATCTCGAAGCCTATAACTACATGCCTAAGATCAACCCGAATGGCTTCCCCATAGGGGTTGACACGGTGTACTACTACACTCCGAGCTTAAGGTCGATGCTAAACAGCAGGGACCCAATAGGGTTCGCTTTCTCAGAACCGTTTGCATCCACGAGGCCGTTCTTCATGGTTTTTCTTTACTCGATTCATAGGCTTACAGGGCTGGATGCCCTGCAGACCGTTGAATCATCCCCGATGCTTCTCTTACCCCTACTTGTCGCATCCTATTATTTACTTGCCTCACGCTTATTCGATCTGAAGAGCATGGGGGCATTAGCAGCATTACTGACATTAGCCGGGATTCAGACCTCCGTAGGAATCTTTACGTCCTATCAAGCTAATCTACTCGGCCTCACCATAGCCAACCTGCTTGCAACCCTTGCCTTAACAGTGAACAGCAAGAGAGTCGCCTACCCCCTGATCTCCCTGTTCTCATTCTGCCTAATGCCTGTGCACAGCTGGACTTCCCTACACTACGTTACCATTGTATCCATTGCCTTAGCCTACAGTACAATAAAGAGTAGGAGTGTCGAAGGCCTGGTTAGGATCATTATAATCATGGTTTTCACGTTTCTCTCCGTGCCATTCGTAATTACGATGCAGCAACCCGTAGAGGGAACCATGGACCCACTACACGCCGCCCAAGCCACCCTCACTCCGATGCTTTCCCTTAAGAACCTGCAAGAGTATTGGCCAAATACGTATTCTCTTTTCACAGAATGGTTTAGCGGTTTTATGGCTAACGCGTTCCTATACTTCTTGGCCATGGTCGGCATGATGCGGGTAAGAATCATACCTGAGCCTGCTAAAGCCTTTCTGGCAGTATTCCCACTCACCATTTTTCCTCTACCCCTAGTCGATCATGTCTCGGGTTCGAGACTATACTTCAACGTACCGCTTCAACTGTATGCCTCGACAGCAATATACCCATTATTGCAGGATGATAGCGTAAAGAAAAGGTTGGCGGCCTTTCTGATGAGCTGCCTTACCTTCACATACTCGGTCCTAGCGGTGGCGAACACAGGGTTCATACCCGTAAAGATATGATGCGACGATCCGTAGGATCCGATAAGCGGAACCCGGCCGCCATCTTCTTTTTCTGCCTCATCCTATTAGTGGACTATGAGCCATTATTCAGAGAAGGACGGATATGTGACCCTGACATCGCCGGTAAGTATGCCCAGTATACTATAATCGGCTGTTGCGTTCACAATAGGGGTTTTACTACAGATCGCTCCGTATTTAAAAGAGGGGCGAAAGAGCTCTTGCATCATGCGAAGAAAGTAGAGGCATGAAGAGCGGTCTGACGCATAGAGTAACAGTGATCATGCCAGCCTACGAATTGGAAGATAGGATCGCGGAGGCTATAGGGAAGGTGGAGAAGGCAATGTCCCTCTTGGGGGACGAGTATGAGATAATAGTGGTGGACGACGGGTCTAGAGACGGTACTTATCGTCGGGCACTTACCCATGGTGAGAACCCGCGTGTCAAAGTTTTCAGGCACCGTATTAACCTTGGGAAGGGGGCGGCGATAAAAACCGGTGTGATGAACGCAACTGGAGAATACACGGTTTTTCTGGATGCGGACATGGATATAGACCCTCGGGGCTTGAAGACCCTTATCAAGGCTCTTGAAAGCTGTGACCTTGTCGTCTGCTCTAAGAGGCATCCCGCATCCGTCTATAGGGCGCCCTTCATAAGGAAGCTCCTCAGCATATCGTTCAACATCGTTGTTAAGCTGCTTATGGGGATAAGGCTGGGGGACACGCAGACGGGCTTCAAGGCCTTCAGGACTGAAGCGTTGAGGAGGATAATGGGCGTGATAGTGGTTAAAAGGTATGCTTTCGACGTGGAGGTTCTTGCCTTGGCCAACATGCTTAAAATGAGGATAATGGAGGCCCCTGTGTACATAGAGCAGAGGTCCATGTTCAGGTTTAAGGCAGCCATGCAGATGCTGCTCGACCTCATGGGAATATTCTACAGGCTGAGGATAGTAAGATGGTATCAGAAGAACATGGATAAGCAAAACCCGAAGTATAAGCCTGTGTCACTCCTATAGTGCGTTAAGTCAGACGTAAAACTTTCATAGCAGCCTACCGTGGGCTACTAGAAAACGCCTCAAAAGCAGTTAAGCCTTGGAGACTCTTAAAATACTCTGGTTTAACTGGCGTTGCTGGCTAAACCCGGAGATGGGTGGGGCCGAGGTTTTCACCCGTGAGGTTGCCAGCAGGTTCGTCACGGCTGGGCATGAGGTTACACTTTTCACCTCCGAGTTTCAGAATTGCAGGAGGGAGGAGGTTGTCGACGGGGTTAGGGTTGTTAGGGCTGGCGGGAGGATTTCGGTTTACTGGAAGGCTAAAGAGTATTATAGGAAACGTTTCTCGAAAGAGGGCTATGACGTTGTTATTGATGAGATCAATACTAGGCCTTTTCTCACGTCGAAGTTTGTGGACAAGGGGGAGAAGGTTGTTGCTTTGATTCATCAGCTAGCTAGGGAATACTGGTTTTACGAGACTCCTTTTCCAGTGAGTTACGTGGGCTACTATTTCCTTGAGAACAGGTGGTTGAGGAACTACGTGGATGTGCCTACAGTCACGGTTTCTGAAAGCACTAGACGAGACCTGCTGGATTTAGGGTTTAAGAAGGTTTACATAGTTCCTGAAGGGTTGAACTTCACCCCTTTAAGCGAAGTCCCGAGGAAGAATAGTTATCCAGTTGTTGTTTACGCCGGGCGTTTGAAGAGAGCTAAGAGACCTGACCACGCGGTTAAGGCTTTCAGAACCGTTAGAGAGCATTTTCCAAACGCAGAACTTTGGGTTATTGGAGACGGCCCTTTCAGGAAAGATTTGGAGAGGATGGCCGGTGACGGCGTTAAGTTTTTCGGCGTGCTTCCGAATGAGGAGCGTCGGAGTCTTTTGGCAAATGCTTGGGTCCTGGTTAACCCCAGCGTCAGAGAAGGCTGGGGCTTAAACGTGATCGAGGCTAATGCACTTGGAACGCTGTGCGTGGCTTACGATGCTGCAGGACTACGAGACAGCATTAGAAACGGCGAAACGGGGTTGCTCGTGCGCAACGGGGATGTGGAGACCCTTGCCAACGCCATTATAAGGATATTGTCGGATGGCGAGTTGAAAGAAAAACTGAGTAGAAATGCCATAGAGTGGGCTGGAAGGTTTAGCTGGGATAAAACAGCAGAAGAGTTCATGAGGGTGATAAATAGTGTCATTAAGGCTTAATATATACGAAAAACGGGAGAGGAGTAGAAACGTTGTTTTTATCTCTCTATTAGAGTTTAACCCGAAAACCAGTGTAGTTGATCCGGGTTGTGGAGACGGAGAATTTAAGTTAAAAGCAAAGGAAAAGATTTGTTGTAACGAAATGATTGAGTTGATACCGATAAGGCGCCTGCGCGCGCTGGTTATAGGAGGTAGTCATGCTCCTGGCAGACCTTGCGAGGTTTTCAACGAAAAGAATACTCGCTTCACAAAAATTAAGCTGAGGAAGGTTGATTGAACCCCTAGTTTCCGTTATTATTCCAACCTATAACTCTGAGAAGACGCTGGCTAAGTGTTTAGAATCTATTAAGGCTCAAACCTACAAGGATATTGAAGTTATAATTGTTGACAGGAATTCCGAGGATAAAACTATTGGGATCGCCAAAATCTATGGTGTAAAATTTCTTCAAATTCAAGCTGAGGAAAGGACCAAGCAAGTAAACATTGGCGTTAGACAGGCAAAGGGTAAATACATCTATAGAGTTGATTCAGATTTTGTTCTGGATCCAAATGTAGTTGAAGAAGCTGTTGAAAAATGTGAAAACGAGGGTTATGATGCAATTTGTATTCACAACACTTCAGACCCCACTATTAGTTTTTGGTCAAAGGTTAGAAAGTTTGAAAGAGATTGCTATAAAGATGATGAGTTAAACGTTGCTGCAAGGTTCTTCAAAAAGGAGGTTTTTGAAGCCATTGGCGGATTTAACGAATCATTAGTTGCCGGAGAAGATTACGATTTCCATAACAGGCTCATAGAAAAAGGATTCAGAGTTGGGAGAATTCAAGCTCAAGAAGTCCATATAGGTGAACCAAAATCTATCTGGGAAATCGCTAAGAAGCACTACTACTATGGAAAAACTATTGGAAAATTTATAAAAGCAAACCCTAAGAGAAGTATGAGACAATTAGCTCCGATAAGACCTGCTTTTATAAAGCATTGGAAAGAGTTCGCTAAGCATCCTTTTTTAACTTTAGGATTCATCGTATATCAGACCATCCGATATTTTTCAGCCGGATTAGGATACTTAGCAAGTAAAGTAAGATAGTAATGGAGACTAATGATGAAAAGGCTACTATAAATAGACTTGGGCTTCTATACTATAAACCTAGAAAAGACTTTATACTGAAGAAATAAACCCATGTGCCACATTTAATTCGCGCGCTAAGTGGTTTCTGAAGGTTTGCGGGGAAAAGAAATCAAAATCCCAAGCAGGCAATTACCCCCAAAAGGGCCAACAGTGAGAGGCAGGAACTATAGCCAAATAAATCGACTTTTTAGCTACGTGTGACAGAAAAAGGTTTAATTGGCGTGCACAAGCTCAAGATACTATTTCTAGTATTCTATAATACTAATACGCTGGTTGTAAATCCCCTTATCTACCTTAGGTTCCTAGCTCCCTACGTGCTTTTCTTATCTTATTGTACGACAACAGCTGATTTCTACGCGATTCTAAACATTTTTTTCATCATGGTAACCCTCCTGTTATTTTATAACATAGCATATATTGTTAACGATTTTCACGATTACCGGTGGGATAAAGAAACTAAGAGAGATAAGCGAAGTTTTGTATACATGATTACCGCCGACTTCAGATATCCCCTCTTCGTCCATCTCTCAGAAGTTTCCACCCTACTGGTTATGCATACCGCTGTTAATGGCCATATAGTAATCCCGTTAATAATTCTGTACATGTCTATACTTTGCTCCTCAATAATTCATTCATGGATATACCGAGCTAAGCGCTTCACCATCCTAATACTCAGGTATCTCAGGGTTTTTTCTCTACCCATTCTAATTTACCTTCTCCATCAACCTTTTTCCAAAGAATTCCTAACTCTAGTACTCGGCATTTTCCCCCTGTGGAACCATAGGAGTTATCTTGAATACCTGCGTAAAAACAAATTAGATGAATTTAATAGTATACGCACCACGCTTATGTCATTTCTTATTTTAACCAGCCCCTTTGTCTTTATGACGGTGCTTGCACACGCTTACAATAATTTGGAAATAGGCGTTTTAATAACTCTATGCATATCTACACTAGCAATAGCAATCATAGTAAAAGTATTTAAACATCATAATCCTCTCAGGAAGTCCAGTAAGCTCCTCCAGCTTCTTGGCTCACTCGGTTATCCTACCCATGGCATGGATGAAAAACTAGGCCTTCTAGAAGAATATTTCATATATCTTTTACTGGTTATAATAGCAAGCGCGCACTATCCTTTGAGCAAAATGGTGAATTAATTCGGGGAAAATCATCAAGATAGGTGTTTATTCTTGATTTCTATAGAATGCTGGTTTAAGAAAATTCTTAGGCTATTTGAAAAAAGGCTGATAAGTGTATTCGTAAGAGTGCTATGGGTAGAGGGGCCGAATAAGTTTAAAAAAAGCGCTGGAACATCTTAGCTGATCAAGATGCTACCGGTTAAGTCTCTCGGCAACATTATCGTATTATGGCAAAGAAACCCTTACAGTTTCCCAATCATGCAGGCAATGCAGTCATATTTGATGGCACTACAAGGATGGTTTGCCTGGAGACTTGGCACGCCCACTCTAAATAAATCCCTCT
>Ga0078972_1017478_pt1 | contig 10287 bp, 5 predicted proteins | sample YelNatPaOPGAMG01_FD_67568 | JGI IMG/M metagenome (GOLD analysis project Ga0078972, IMG submission 67568) | Hot spring thermophilic microbial communities from Obsidian Pool, Yellowstone National Park, USA - OP-RAMG-01 (SPADES assembly) (version 2) | ecosystem: Environmental > Aquatic > Thermal...
ATGCTTTATGCTTTTCGTCGACGTTTTCTTTTAAATTCTGGTTTGCCTTCAGCAGAACTTGTCGGTAAGTTTCTTAAATTATCAATACCTGAAATTGCTAAAAATCAAGTTCTTTTCCCTTATTTCGTTATCACTGATGCCTTGGTAGAAAGATGTTATAGGGATTTGGTTCTTAGTAAATTAAATAATTTCGATGTAAAATTAACAAACAGAGAAGTTCGAGAATATTTAGATATATTAGGACAAAATCATCCAGAAATTGCAAAATGGACAGAAAAATTAAAAGGTAGATGGACGAGAGGATTTTTAACTCTTCTTCGGCGTTTTAATTTGCTTGAGAAGCATCCTAAAAATAATTTAAAAAAAATGTGGCTTTTACCGGAAACGTTTGCATTCTTTTGGCTTTGGTTTTTTGAAAAGGGCGAATCTTTTTGGTCAGCAACTAACCAACCTATTTGGGATATTTTACAAGTAGATGAACAAAAAAAAGAAGAACTTTTGATAGAAGGACAACTAAAAGGCTGGTGGTTTTATCAACGTTCAGGTTCTATTGTGGATTTTCAACCCAAAATTTCAAAGCTAAAAGATTGGTTGGATAATGCCTTGGAACGAAGTTATTAGTGATTTGGAAGAAAAACTGATTAATACCCTAAAAGGGATTTTTAGACCTATGGATGGGATCCCTTTCTTCCGAGTATTATATCCTCCCAAACAGGAAAGAGAAGCAATCAAAGAATTTGGGTCATTAGCTGAAAGGTTAAAACAAAAAGGATGGAAAGCTGAATTGCTTTCTCTAACTCAAGTTCTTGAAAAGGCACTTATGGATTTATTAAAGTGTGAAAAAACTAAAGATTTATTTACAAAACTAATAGAGTTAGAAAGCCATAACAATCATACAGAATTGAAGTATAAATTAGGAGAAGACGAGAATTTACCAGAAAAAATGAAAGAAGTTATTATCAACTATGTAAAAGACCAAAATTTAACAAAAAATAGCGTACTTTTTCTTGTCCGTTCCGGAGTAATTTATCCATTCATGACGCCCTCTCACTTGTTAAAGCGTCTTGAAGGCAAGGTTCAATGTTGTGTAGTTATTGCATACCCAGGAACAAAAGTTGGTTGCTTTTTAGATTCTGAGCCTAAAGATCTATATGGTAGCTACTATCGTGGTGAGATTATCTTGTGGAGGTAAAGAAAGATGAAAATTAAGGAAATCCTTCAACGAGATCCCTTTCGTGATATTGAAGGAGTTATTAAAATTACAGACCATGACCCAGTAAAAGTTTGGAAGGAAATGGATGAATATGTTCCCACCGAGGGGATTAAAGATGCTTTAAAACAGATTTTAGATACTTTACTTGATACACGACGAGGGGTAACTGAGAGGGTGTGCGTTTGGGTCAGCGGATTTTTTGGTTCTGGAAAAAGCCATTTTTTGAAAGTCTTAGGATATTTATTAGAAGACAGAGAATTAAAAGATGAAAATGGCACAACCATTTCCTCTCAAGAATTTTTATGTCGCAAGTTAGGTTTTGAAAATTATATTCCAATTCTCAAGAAAGAATTCAACACTAAGGTTTTATTTATCAATCTTCTTGATTGTGATCCTACGAAACCAGAACAATCTACAATAAGCAGATTAATTCTTCGCAGTATTAGACGAAGTCAAGGATTGTCTGTTGAAGTTTGGGTAGGAGAATGGGAAAAAGAATTTATAAAACTTGGGAAATGGGAAGAATTTCAAAATTTGGTTAGACAAAAATTTAATAGACCTTGGGAAGAAGAACGAAAACTCCATTCAGAAGTTGTATTAAAACAATTACTACCTATTCTTTTGTCAGAACGCTACCGGAATGAAAACGAAGCTGAAGAGGCTATACAAGAAAGTAAAATAAGATTTATGGAAGTTAACCCTTCGACAGTTATAAGTGAGTTAGTAGAATTTGCAAATCAGCTCGACAATAAGAATGGACGGGTTATTATTCTTTTAGATGAAGTTGGATTGTATATTGGAGACAATATTAATAGATTAACTGACTTAAATAGCATAGCTGAACAGGTTGTTCAGTTCGGTAAAGGGAAAATTCTACTTATTGCCTCAGCACAAGAAGCTTTAACCGACCTTGTGCCAAGATTAACTAGAGATAATCAAATTTTAGGGTGGCTTAGAGATAGGTTCCAAAAATTTCATCTTGAACCAACTGAGGTTCAGCAAGTAGTTGCTGAAAGATTATTACTTAAAACACCAAAAGGGGTAGAAGAAATAAGAAAACTTTTGCAACAAAAAAGTGGAACAATTAGGTCAGCATTAATTATAGATAGATGGCAGGATGGCGAATTTATAGCTAACTATCCTTTCCCACCTTATGTTATTAGACTTATTCAGAATATTATGGGATCCTTCCATACTTCAATTGAAGATGCAAGAAGGCTTAGCGGGCATGCGAGGTCTGTTCTTCAACTAGTTCATACTATTTTAAAAGGTGAAGGAGGGTTAATCTGCGGCGCAGACCAAAATATAGGATGGTTAGCCCCTTTAGACTTGTTCTTTGACGCTCTGAGAGAAACATTTAATTTGATTCGTTCACAACAATTAACTGCTTTTAGTGAGATTGAAAGATTGGGAGATATTGATGGGCTTCCTTTAGTTAGAATTGCTAAGGTTCTTTTTTTACTTCAACAAATAAGCACCCGCTCTCCTTGCACAGTTGAAAATTTAGCTTCTGCTTTATTTGAGAATCTAAACGAAGACATAAATGTACTTAAAAATAAAGTCCAAAAAGGTCTTCAAGAACTTAAAAGATTTGGTTGGGTAATAGAAGAAGAGGGTAAATTTAGATTATTAACACCTGAGCAACATACACTTGAACAAGAAGTCAATCGTAACTATCCTACACCAGCTGAATTACAAGAAAAAATTAAAGAATTTATCAAAAACAGACTGGCAAGATTTAAGTTTGAATTTGGTGAAATTAGAAGAGAGCTACCTGTTAAAATTGCTGTAGATGAGAAACCAGAAGGAGAAGGCTTAAAAGTTGTATTGTATACTCCATTGTCTGAAAAAAATGAAGATATGATCTTACAAGAAAGTATAGCTGAAAATTACACACTTTTTTGGAAAGGGTCAATTGACAATGAAATAGACAATGCTTTAGCCCGGAGCATTGCTATTGAAAAGACACTAGACCAGTGGCGGACTCGTAATCTTTCCCAAGATCAAATTCAATATAAGGACTGCTTAGAAAGAGAATTACATTATCTTAAAGAGGTTCGGTTAAATGAATTGATCAATAAATCTTTTCTAAAGGGGAAGCTTTTTAAATCTGGTGTAGTACTTCAGCCAAGAGGAGAAAGTATTGAAGGTGTATTAAAAGTGTTCTTGAAAGATGTAGCAAAAGAGATATATATTCAGTTTATAGACAAAAAACCAGGAAGAGATGAGGATTGTGCTTCAATTTTAACTTGGAGACCAGGTAGCAGTCTTCCCTCTATTTACACAGAACTTAATCTTCTAACCTCTAATCAACAGATAAACCGTGATAATGAATACTTAAGCATAATAAAGGGGGAAATTTTAAGTAGGCAAAATAGAAATTTAGAGCGGAGTGGTAGAGCTTTGATAGAACACTTTGAAAAACCACCTTATGGCTGGGATCCACGCTTAGTAAGGCTTTTTGTAGCTACTTTGGTAAAAAGTGGAATAGTAGCGGTAAGATATCAAAACCGATTAATTACTGACCCAACAGATTCTCAACTAAGAAGAATATTTACAAGTGTCCGAGAATTCAATAGTGCATCCTTTGAAATTTTACCAGAAGTTGATTGGCGTAAAGCAAGCGAACTTTGTTCAGAAATCTTTGGAATACGAGGCGGTGATACCTTTGAACAAACTGCTTCTATAATAAAAAACGTAGCTCAAGAATGGAAGACTATAGCTAATCAATTAGCCGTAAGATGTCAAGATAATGAACTTCCTTTAAGCTTTGTTGATATTTGTGATCAAATTTCATCTCTGCTTGAAAAAATTGCTCAAAGTGAAGATCCAAACACATGTCTTAGACGCTTTTTAGAAAATGAACTCCGTTTAAAACAAATTTTTCCTACCATTAAGAAGCTTAAAGAATTTAATTTTCAAAACTACAGGACTTTAAAATTCTTTATTCAAACTTTACATGATTGGGCGGAAACGCTTAGATTTGAAAACTCTGAAATTGCTAAAAGATGGGAATGTTTAAAAGAAGGGTTGAATGCAAGCGATATATTTGATAGGTTATCCGATCTTCAAAACAACTTTGCGATTCTTTTTAGTAAATATCAAGAAGATTATATTGAAAGACATAAAAATTTTCAAAAGGAACTTCTTAAAACTATCCAATATTTGAGGGATCATTCTGCTTTTGAACATCACTCAGAAGAGGCTGAAAAGATTTTATCCCAATTAGATCATTTAAGATGCGATAGTGACGGAATTCCATCTGAAACAGAGTTTGTTTGTCCTCGTTGCAGTAGACGGTTTGGTCAGCTTACGATTGAAAGTATAAAAGAAATAAAAGAAAGGCTCGAAAAGCAACTTGAAGGTTTACTACCAAGCACTATAAGATCCCCCATTTATATTAACCTTTCAGTAGAGAAGACTTTAAACAGTGAAGAGGATTTAGAAACTATTTTAAATCAAGTTCGTAGATACTTTTTTGAAGTAAAAAGACCTATTAAAATTAAAGTATACGCTGAACCAATAGAAGAGTAAGGGCAAAATGGCTTTGACGAGGGAGGAAAGAGCACAAATACGTCAAGCAGTCTTAAAATGTCGACAAATTCTTACTGAAGAATTTGATCAACTTCTAAGACTTTACGGAATATTACCAGATCGGATAGTGTCAGTACCTCCAGACCGACAAGATGTGCAAGAAAAGCTTAAACAAGCTCTATCCCGTGAAGCTAACGATCATCAAAAGGCAAGAGAGAGATATCTTAAGTATTCAGTGTTTACTTTTTTAAACCGCATTTTAGCGTTAAGAATAGCCGAGGCAAACCATTTAATTCTTGAAACTGTAATAACTCGTCCCCAATACGGTGATCGCTCTCGAAGAGAGCGAGATTTAGCCGATGCTGACCCTAACCTTGCAGTTCAACCTGAAAAATTAGCTCAAGAAGCCTTAAAAATTGCTTTTTTAGAAATGCAAAAAATGATGAATGAACAATTACTTTTTAATGAAAATAGCCCTTATGGTATTCTAATGCCAAGATTGCCTACTTATCGCCAAATTCGTGAAATTTTGAAAGAACTTCCAGAAGATATTTGGCGTGAGTTTGAACTGCTTGGATGGGCATATCAATTTTTCAATAGTGAAGAAAGAGAAATAATAAGGCGTAGACTGCGCCGTAATCCAGAGCCAGATGATATACCACCTATAAACCAGTTCTATACTGTGGGCTGGATAGTTAAAGCCTTAGTCCAGAACACTTTGGGCAAACTTTGGCTTGAAATACATCCAAATTCCTCGTTAAGAGAAAAGCTTGATTATTTAGTGCCTGTTCAAAATAATTTTTCTTTGCCTAACAGGTCCCTTTCTGTTCAAGAAATAAAGATATTAGACCCAGCATGTGGAAGTGGACACTTTTTGCTTGGAGCTTTTGATCTCCTCGTTGAAATGTGGCTTGAAGAAAGAAAGGACCTCCCTCCCTGGAAAATACCTGCTCTCATACTTGAGCATAATCTCTATGGCGTTGATATTGACCTTAGAGCTTGTCAACTATCTGCTCTTGCTCTCTGGCTTAAGGCAAGAACAACTTTTGAGCTCTTAAAAGGCGAAGATCCTGAAGCGAAGTTTGAACCTAAAAGGATAAACATCGTCTGTGCAGACATTCATTTTATTGACGGTAATCGCAAGTCCCAATTTTTAAAACAGTTTAGCGACGACCCCACTCTTTATCGTATTGTGGCTCAGGTCATTGACTCCTGTGAAAATGCTTTTGAGATAGGTTCCTTATTACAAATCCGGCAACCTTTTGAGCAACTTTTAAATCAAAGAAAAAAACATCTAAACAATCAAAAATTCACTCACCCCTTTTTCTCATCATTTCCTGTGCCCTTTACTTCTAACTTAAAAGAGAAAACTGTAGCTGAGATTATAGAGCGTATCACAGAGTTTATTCGTGAGGCAACCGAAGCTCAAGATATGGGTTCTTTGCTTTTTTGCTTAGATGCTGAAAATGCGGTGCACCTTGTTGATGTTTTAACGGATTATTATGATGTTATCCTTATGAACCCTCCCTATGGAGCTATGCCCCTTCGTTGCAAACAGTATGTTCGAACAAAAACAAATTATAGAGCTTATAGGGACTACTACACTGCTTTTATCGAGCAAGCTATAAACCTTTGTAAAGAAGGAGGCTATATTGGTGCATTGACGGGGCGAACTTTTTTGTTTTTGAAATCCTATCAAAGGTTACGAGAAGAAATTTTAAGGTCGGAAGCTTTACCAGAGATAGTTTGGGATTTAGGTTTTAATGTGCTTGATGAAGCAGTGGCAAGATATGCTGCCTTTACTTTAAGGAAAAGATACGAAACCGATGGAATTGATTGGAGAGAGCATCCTGTCACCTTTTTTAAGCTTACAGATTGGGATTGGGAAGAAAAGAGGATAAAGTTTGAAGAAGTGCTATCAAAAATAAAGCAATAAAACGCTTTGAAGGTGATTTTAAATGAGGAGCCCTAAAATTGTATACACCGTAAAGCTTGGTGAGCTTGCCGAGATCCCAGGGACCCCTTTTGCCTACTGGGCGCCTAAGTCGCTGAGAGACCTGTTCCAAAAATTCCCGCCGCTTGATAGGGATGTGGCACGAATGCCTGATAAGCCTAAAATAGCCGATGTCAAGCAAGGGCTTGCAACTGCAGATGACCTTCGCTTCACCCGCTTCTGGTGGGAAGTTCCCGTCGAGAAGATCGGGACAAGCAATGAGGAAACTTTTCAAGGCAAAAAGTGGGTGCCGTTCGCCAAAGGCGGCAAGCCCTTCTACCACGACATCCAACTCGTTGTGAACTGGGAGAATGGCGGTGAGGAAATCCGCAACTTTCCAAATGCAGTTATTCGCAACGAATCCTTCTACTTCCGCGCTGGGCTGGCGTGGGTAAATAAAATGTCATGGACGGGCGCTATGGGATTTGAACGCTTGAATGCATATTGGATGCCGAACGGAGTTATTTTTGCTGCTGGTTACCACGCGGTTTTTGTGCCACTTGAAAAACAAATCTGGTGTTTGCTTGCTTGGTCACGCAGCCGATTGGTTGCAACGACGATCCCATTGATTGACCCAAATGTTCAAAATGTAGGCGTCGGAATAGTCGCGCGCTTACCAATTAGCCCAAATGTTTTAAAAAGCGAACTTCTTGCTGCTCTTTCTTGCGAAGCCTACAACCGTTTGCGTGAGTGGGCGACGGGCGATGAGACGGCGACGGTCTTCGTTGCTCCATGGATTTTACAAGTCTATGATACGGTCAAATCGGGAACCTTAGGGATGCCGAAAACAGGTCATCCGCTTTCCCGCGACTTTGAGTGGCGATATGGCATTCCCGCACCTGCTTTGGAGCATGCAAGAAAAGCGCTTCAAAACAGGTTCTCCCTTTATGCCCTTGCCGAGGCTTGCGTTATCTGGGAGGCAGAACTGAGAAGGCGCATTGAAGAAATCCAAAGGCAAATTGACGATGAAGTCTTTCATCTCTACGGAATCTCCGATGAAGACCGAGCAATCATTGAAGCTGAAATGGGAAGGCTGATCGAGCCAGAGGAACTTGAAGGTGAGGAAACTGAAGAGGAGGAAGAGCCAGAAGAGGGAATCCAGCTTGAGAATATTTTATCTGTAGAAGAACATATCAAACGGTTTATTCATTCTCTTGCTCACCAAGTTATTAAAGAGGACCCAGACGGAATTGTTCCGCTAAAGGATTGCTACTTAGCCGGAAGTACTGAGCTTGAGCTTGGCTTAGCCTCACGGGTGCGTAAAAAGTTAGAAGAAATTTTTGGACAAGAAGCCATGTCAACGGTTGAAAGAGAATTACAGCAAGCTTTAGGAAGTAGTCTTGAAGATTGGCTGGCAAAGGAATTTTTTAGTTATCACACTCGTCTCTTTCGCTTGCGCCCTATAATCTGGCAAATTGTTTTACCAGTCAACTCTCAACTACAAAGAAGACAAAGGTCAGCTCGTAGAACTTTATCTCACAATATGCTTTCTGATTTTAGCGTTTTTATTTATTGGCATAAACTTGATTCGGATACACTTAGAAAAGTAAGATATATTTATCTTCAACCCTTCTTAGATTCCGCTGAAAGAGAAGTTAATCAATTAGAAAAAAAGCTCATAGAACTATTAGAAAAAAAAGTGTCTATAAATGAAATAAATAATGAAAAAAATAGACTTGAGCAAGCACGTTATAAACTTGAAGCCTTAAAAACCCTTGCTCAACGAATAGAAGAACTTTTAAAACCTTGCACCTTTCATGTTGAAAGTCGTAGTGAATGGGTAAGGAATAAAGTAAACGAAATAGTTAGCAATGGTTACCGCCTCAATCTTGATTATGGTGTCAGAGTAAATATAGAGCCTTTTAAACAAAAAGGAATTTTGCATAGAGATACGGAAAGAGTGAGAGGATAAAAAAATGAGGTGGTAGGTATGTGCAGATTATTAGGGATGATTGCTAATGTTAATGTGGATTTTAAATTTTCTCTTTCTAACTTTAGCCAGTTTGCTGAAAATAATCCAGATGGATATGGAATTGGATGGTATGAAAAAGGAAAACCGAAAGTAATGAAAGAACCAATTTCAGCTTTAAAATCAGAGAATTTTATTAAAATTAGTCATCAAGCAACTTCTACAATTTTTATTTGTCATGTCCGTAAAGCAACAAAAGGAAACCGTAAAATAGAAAATTGTCATCCCTTTAATTATGAACAATGGCTATTTGCCCATAATGGTTCTATAGATAACTCTGAAAACTTAAAAGAACTTTTAAAAGATAAATACAAGAAAGAAATAAAAGGAGAAACTGATTCTGAGGTATTTTTTTATTGGATACTTCAAAATATAGAAGAGACACAAAATGATATAGATGGGATTGAACACTCGATTAAGTATATATATAAGAATCATAAGTTTTCCGGACTTAACTTTATTTTATCAAACGGAAAAAAATTATATGCTTTTAGATACTCTTCAAAAAAAACAAACTATTATTCTTTGTTCTGGCTTAAACGAGACCCTGAAATTTCTAAATTTCAAACGAGTACTTTAGAATCGAAGGAAATTGGAGTTTTAATAGAAAGTAAAAAACTCAACCATGAAAAAGCAATCATAGTATGCTCTGAACCTTTAACACAAGTTGAAAATTGGGAACCAGTAAAATTAGGAACTCTTTTGATAATTTCTAAAGATTTAAATATTCAAGAAAAACTGATTATATGACCCTCCAAGAATGGTTAAGAAATAATCTAAAAAGTAAGTTTAGTTCTCAAGGTGAACATGGTATTGTTGTTTGGTATGACCAAGGAGGAACACTTAGTAGCATTGTAGATGAAGTAGTTCCAGAAGGAGTTAAATTAATCAAATTTGAGGGAAGTTATTTAGCTCTACGTTTTAAACTCGAAAAATTATCCCCTAACCTTTGTGGTAAATGGTTGATTTACATTCCTAAAAAACCTCTGGATGAAAGTTGGATTAGAGATTACGAATTACTTGGTGAAAGGCTTAAGTTAGATTTTTTAGCCCTTCTACAAGAATGTTGTAATTTACCAGTAACTTCTCATTTAATAGATCTTTTAAGAAATCATCCAGAAAATTCAAAATTATTAGTGCAAAACGGTTTTTTGTCGAAAGAGATACAATCCATAACAGAAATTGAGATTATTAATCATCTTTTAGCTATTGTTTTTGGTCTGCAATATTGGGATTTTAAAGAAATGATTTTAGAATTTATTTGTAAAGAGAATTGGCAAGAAAAACTTAGTAGATATGGTTTATGGGACATTTGGGTAAAAAGATTGCAACAATATTTTGATTGGGGAGAAATTAAGACTCCTATTGAAGAGACAGAGTTAAGAAAGAAGCTTACGGCTACAATACTTCTTTCTGAACTAATTTTATATATTCCCTCACTTTCTGATAAATTTCCTTTTATACCCTCTGATACTAATAAACGAAGAGAATTATGTAAAATTGCAAAAAGTTGGCGTGATAGAACTAAATGGATAGATGTATACCGTAAATTTGCGGAAGAGATTGAGCAATTGTATA
>Ga0078972_1017479_pt1 | contig 10286 bp, 6 predicted proteins | sample YelNatPaOPGAMG01_FD_67568 | JGI IMG/M metagenome (GOLD analysis project Ga0078972, IMG submission 67568) | Hot spring thermophilic microbial communities from Obsidian Pool, Yellowstone National Park, USA - OP-RAMG-01 (SPADES assembly) (version 2) | ecosystem: Environmental > Aquatic > Thermal...
CTCGATGATCCTCGCGAGTTCGGCGGGCAGGTCTTCCGAGAACTCCTGCACCTCGCCCAGCGCGCCGGAGCGGCGCAGCTTATTCAGTCCCGTCGCGATGCGCTGCTTGTACGGCCGGGTCGGGTCAAGCTCGCCCAGCTCCCGCCGCAGTTCGGCTGCGCGCGCGCGTTTAGCGGTCTGCAGCTCAGCTTCGAGTTGGCGGATGTGCCCCACGACCTCCGGGCCTCCGACGAGGTTCTCGAAGTTCCTGGCCCTCGCTTCCTGCTTGAGCGCGGCACTGGCGTCGTATTCCTCCTCGATGCGCTTGAGGGACTCGGCGACCACCTTGTCATGTAGCATCCCGAAGAGCACTTCGAACTCGGCCTGCAGGTAGTTCGTGCTGATTGCCCGCTCGACGCCCTGCCGCTCCTTGAGGAATCCCCGGCCCGTCGGCAACTTCACTCCGCGCATGGACTCGGCCACACGGTCGGCGCGCATGCGGTCGATCACCTGATGATGGAAGTAGTCCTCGCGATTGAGGCGGTCGGTCACATGGAAGCCCATGGCCTCCATCGCGTTCTTGTAGTCCGTCTTCACTGAATCCCAGACCTCGCGCCTGCGTGCCTCGGCCTCGGCTACCTCCGGTCGCCGTGCGGACTCGGCCTCGATCCTGCCGAGTTCTGCGCGCACTTGCTCCGGCGTCCAGCCGAACGGCAACGGCTCTCCCCGGTCGGCGGAATGCGCTAGGTCTAGCAAGACCGTCTTGCGCCGAAACACGTCGAACGATTCCGCGTCGGGGAGCGGGTCTGTTATGTGCTTCAGGTACCTAACCGCCTTCTCCGCAGCAATGGACGGCTCCTCCCGCAGCAGCCGCAACTCGGCGTTTGCGCGAGCGAACTTGGGGCCGTTCGGCAGGACGGCGTAAAGTCGCGTCATCGCATGGCCGATGTAGGTCAGGCCCTCGGTGACCGTCGAAATGACGGACTTCGGCTTCTTCGGCACTCCGGCGGCTGTCTCCCTGAAACCGGCCTCTATCGCCGGGTCGGGCGATTCGTAGCGCGGCTCCGGAGCCGGGCGCTCAGGCTCGGTGACGTGCTCGACGCTCAGGCCGATCTTAGGCGGCTCGACGACTGGCATCTTCTGCTTGGCCATTCTGGCGATATTCTCCTCAAGCCTGGCAACCGCCCCCCTGTCGGTGGGGGCAGCCTCCACTGCCTCAGCGACCTTTTCGATCGGCATCTTCAGCTCGGCGGCGATGATGGCCTGGTTGGTCGGGATTTGCAAGTCCTTGCGGGACAGTCCGACCTCGCTCGCAAGCCGCATGACCTGCTCCACCGCGCTTGGCTCTGGGGGTGCTTCGCTTGCCGGGGTGCGGACTGCCTCCGGCTTCTGTTTGGTCAGCCCCCGCTTTGGGCCGGGCTTTGGAAGTGACGGCTCCGGTGCTTCGGCCTTTGGAGTCTTGGGAAGCTCGGCGACCGCCGCCGCCGTCTGCTTCGCAGCCTGCGCCGGCACAGCACCCTCTCGCGGAGCCTCCTCCACCGCCGGAACCCCTTCGGGTGGCGCGGCTTCGCCTGCCGGAACCTTCCCCATCTCCCGGAGGCCACGGACTCCGCGCTCCAGCCCGCCACCGAGGAGCAATATGTCGCCGAGTGTGCCCAGAACATCCGCGCTCTGCGGCAGCTTGCCGGAACGAATGTCGGAGACGATGCGACCGGGGCGCGCAACGGCCTCGCGGACCATCTCCCCGGCTTCGCTCGGGTGGGTTGTAAGCTCGGCTCCCAGAAGCGGCCCCGCGACCTCGGCGTAGCCCGGTATGAACCACGGCGCAAACGTCCCCAGCGCCTCAGCGCCGCCAGAGACGTTCTTCGCGAGGCCCTCTGACTGGTTAGCCCAGGCTTCGAGCTTGAGCTTACGCTCCGGATCAGTTTCCTGCTGGGCCTTGGCTCGGAGCAGTTGCGGTAGGGCTGTCTTGAGCGCTTGGTAGGCCGGCTCGCCCTCGACGCCCAGCCGCGCCGCCTTGCCCACCAGGGCCGGTATGGTGATCGGCAGCAGCCTCACGGCTTCGCCCGCGAAGTCGGGTTCCTCAAGTGGGTTGGGGCCGCGGTCTTCGATGTGGAAGCCCAGGGGCCAGGGCCTCTGTGGGCCTTCCACCGTCGGCAGTGGGTTCAGCGCTGGGTTTAGCGCTGGCTCGTCGATTGATAACTGTCGCCCAATCTCCGGCGCGGCCCGCGATACCATGGACATGGTCTGCGCAACCATGTTCCGGCTATCGACGGGAGGCGGCTTTAGCGCCGACATCATCCGCCGCGGAGGCTGTTGGGCGGCCCGTGATGCAGCGGCGGCGGTCTGGGCAACGATGTCCGGCGTATCGGGGGGAGGCGGCCTCAGCGCCGACAGAAAGGACTCCGGGAGCGTTGTCTTCGACGCTGCGGGCTGAGCAGGCTGCTGGGCGCTGCTTGACGCGGCGGGCTTGGGTCTGCCCTTGGCGGACTTGGCCGCGCTTGGCCTATAGACGGCATCGACGCGATAGGCGAGATCGTCCAGTTTCCGGTGGCGCATCTCGTGGGGTTCCCCGCCGCTGGGCGGGGTCACCCACTCCGAAACGGTCTCGCCGTCGGGATTGACGATGGCGACGTGGGCCGGCAGGCCAGGCTTGCCGCCCTTCCCGGAGGTCGGCTTGAGGTGAATTACGTCGCCCGGCTCCGCGTCCTCGGCGCTGCGACCGACGAGCGGCAGGGACGACAGCTTGCCTTGGTAGCCGATTTTCGCCTGCACGTAGCGGTAGCAGCCGTTTCTGCCGAAGTCGCGAGCAGCCGAGGGCTTGCCCGCTTCGGCGTCGGACGGAGCTGGTGACCCTGCGCCCGCGCTGAACCGCTTCTCAAATTCCGCCATTCGCTGCTCAAGCTGATCCGCCGGCGCAGCCCCACCGAAGTCGCGAGCAGCCGAGGGCTTACCCGCTTCGGTGTCGGACGGAGCTGGTGACCCTGTGCCCGCGCCGAACCGCTTCTCAAATGCCTGCATTCGCTGCTCAAGCTGATCCATTAGCGCAACCCCGCTGCAGCCCGCGCCTGCGGAAAATCATGCCCGAACTCCTGGATGAGGTACGCCTTTGTCATCTTGCCGCTCCAGCCCCGCCTGGCGGCCACCTCCAAGATACGCTGTACCTCCGGCGGAGGGAGCAGCCCTTGCAGCTTCTTGATCTGGCCCTTGTAGTAGCTCTCCAGCTCCGCGTCCGCCGGACTGCCCGTGGAGAACTCCCCCAGTTGCTGCAGGGCGGCCTGTGCCTTGCCGATCTCCTTGTAGACATCGAGGGCGAACTGCTTGCGCCTCTGCTCGACGTCCTCCATGCCGCGCCGCTCCGCGAGCTTGAGGCGATCCATTGCCGTCTGCGCGCTGAGCTGGTCGGTGGCGGCGCGCCGCGCCTGGATTTGCGTGCTGGCCTGCCGCGCTGCTATTCTGGACTCAACGTCGCGCAGGTATGCATCTAGCTTCTTGCGGTCGGTGTCGATTTGCTGACGCACCCTGGCGGTCTGCGCCTGCAGGTTCTCGATGCGCGCCTGGTACGTCGGCGGCAGGTTGACCATGATGTCCTCGGCGGTAATCGGGGCCTCGCCTTCGCCGAGGTAGCGGTTGTACAGGTTGGCGACGGTGTCGAGGAACTTGAAGTTCTTCGGATCGGAGAATATCTCCGGATGGGCCATGACCTCGCGGAGCGCGCTGAGCAGGACATTGGCGCGCTGACCCCCCGTCATGGGCTTCTCGCCGCCGATCCAATCGGCCTTCGTGATGGCGGGCGCGACCGGCTGGACGGCGGGGGGTATGGGTGCCGCGGCTGCCGTCGGCGCGACCGGGACGCTTGGCGCGGTCGGGGTCACGGACGGCGTCGGCGTCCGCCGGAGGCTCCAGCCTATGGAGGCGCTCGGCGGTTGCCAAGCGGGCGTCGATGCCGGCGACGACGGCGCTGCGGCGGGTTGCGCGGTGGGTTCGACACCGCGCACCATCTGGGCGATGCTGCGAAGCTCCGGCGGCAGCATATCGGGCTTGGCGGAATTCAACAGCGCATACTGCGCGGGCGCGGACATGGCGCGAAATGCCTGCCGCATCGGCTCCCACGGGTCTTTCTCCCTCCGGGCTTGCTCAATGCGCTCCGCCTCAAGGCGCTCCGCGCGCGTTTCCGGGGCCATGGGCGGCAGAGCTGGGGCGGTCGTAATGTCCTTGAACTGCCCCGCCCCCGGCGTATACGGAACGGCGGACTCGGAATCCGCGACCGCGGCTCCGGGAGTGACGGAAACCGGCTTCGTCGCGTCGAGCGTGAACCCGGTCACAAGGCCCTTCGGCCCCCCGCGAGCCAGATAGGCGATGATGTCGGTCATCTTGCGCGGGTCGCCTCCGAACTGCGACTCCTTCGCCGCGCCATAGGCGGCAACGTACTCCGCCGGCCTGTCGGCCAGGAATGCGGCCTCGCGCTGGCGCCAGGCATCGTACTCCTGTGCGGCGTCCTCCTTAGCCTTCTGGGCCGCGTTCCGAAGCGCCTCTGCTATCGAAAGCCTTGTCCTGCTGACGTTCGTGATGGCGTTTGCAATCGGCTCGGCTACGTTGATGGCCATCGTGTCCTCCTATTAGGCGCGGCCCAGCAGCCGCTCAAGCTCCCGCTGCCGCTCCGCCTCGTAGACGGCGGCGATGACGGAATTGAGGCCCAGCAGGCCGGTCTGCGTGGCCTCATTGGCGAGTTGCGCGTTCTGGTAACCGGCGGTGACCGACGGCGATATGCTTGCCTGTCCGAGTCCCATCGCGTTGGCGACCGCCTGAAGCAGGGCGTTGCGCGCAGCCTCCTTGCGCGCTTCCGTCGATGTGAGGTAGTTGTAGTTCTCGGCGGCGCGCGCGTCGCGAGCGGCCTGCGCCGCGTCGAACTCCTCGCCGCGCGCGCGACTTATGTTGCCTGCGCGTGCCCAGTGCAGTCGCGACTGGCCGAGCTGGTAATCCCGCTGCTTGTCGATGTCCTCAAGGTTGCGCGCGTGCCCAGCTTCTACGTCCGGGAACGCCGACAACTCCGCTTGGGGCGCGAACTTTCGCTCTATGATGCTGCGCAGGTAGGGCGATGCCCAGCTCTGCAACTCCGCCGACGGTTTGAGCACGCTCTGGGTCTGGTTGTATGCGCGGTCGGCGCTCTTCTTGCCTGAAATCGCGGTGTACAGGCCCGTCGCCGCGCCGACCCACGGAAGAAAGTTACCCATCTCTATCCTCCATCTCCAACTGCCATGTATTCATCTTCGGGCGCATGCCGAGCGCGGCGGCAAGCGACGCGGCGCGTTCATTGCCGGTTGCTATGCTGCCGAGTAACTGCGGCGCGCCGCGTTCGCGTGCCCATCGGACGCACTCTGCCAATAGCAGCGCCGCTACCCCGGTTCGCCTGTGGCGCGGCTCGACCCACAGCTTGCTGACCGCCGCAGCCGACCCGCGCTCCAGAAACGGGTGCTCGAGGAGGTTCAGCGCCACGATACCGCAGGGTTCGGCGGCGCATGTCGCGAGCAGGAAGAGCGTAGCGCCCGAACCAAGTTCCTCGGCCAAGGCCGCCTGCATGCTCTCGGCGATATCCGGCTCCGGCGCGCCGTCCAGCTCCTCGACCGAGGAGAGCACGAGCCGACACACGGCCTCCAGATCGTCGAGATCGGCGGCGCGCACCGCGTAGCGGCGGCGCGCCCGCTCAGCGACGACATCGACGCGGCCCACCTCAGTAGTCACTCCACGTCTGCCCCGCGTCGGTGGAGTATTGCAGCTTGCCCGAATCCGCGCTGTGGCGGATCAGGACAAAGCCGCCGGTGTCGTCCGGCACAGCATAAGCGCGCCCAGCGAGCAACCGCAAGCGGTCGAGCGTCTCCTGGGTCGCGTTATCGCGCCGCTGGACGGCCCTGTCGGGCACTTTTGGAATCCCCTTCACCTTGACTCTCCCCTGTCGCGCTCGAAGCCGAGAAAGTTGATGCGCGCGGGCGGCGCGCTGCCCTCGTAGGATGCAGCCACCGAAATGGCCTCGCCCTGGAGGTTGATCGGGATGTCGTGCCGCGACTTCGCCGAGCTGAGCGCAACGGCGGTCGGCGACCTCGACGCGTTGAGCAGGCCGACGGTCTGCGCGCTCAGCAGCACCTGCTCGCCCGCGCTGCCCTCGTAGTCAATGTCGGCGATCAGCCTCCCGAAGCGGCGATCCGACCCCTCCGACACCTGCATGTAGCGCGTCTGGAGTCGGAAGCGCATGTCGGCGTAGTCCCCGTCGGCCCATTCGCGAAACTCCCCGTCGGACGGGTTGGCCATCAGCTCGACGCCGTAGCCCCCCTCGGTCAGCCCCCAGAGCCTGCCGCCGTCCGTGCCGATCCCGACCAGGCCGACGCCGAGCGTCCTCACCACCCATGCGTCCCAACGCGGATCGTAGATCAATAGCGACGGCTGGCCATCATACGTGCAGTAGAGCGCGTAGCACGAGTCCCAGTAGACCGCATCGAGGGGCTTGCTGTAGTCGATCTTGCTGGCGTCCACCCTTGGCGAGCCGATTATCGTCGGCTGGCCTTCGACGAACTGGTAGAATTCGCCATTCCACGGCCAGATCATGCGGTCGTGGCCGACGGCCAGCGCGCGCCTATTGTCTAGACCAACGGCGGCGACGAAGACGGCGCGTGTGTCAGTCCAGTCCATGCCGCTGATCACGTGCATCTCGGTGTCGTAGAACGCAAACAACTGGCCCCGCCAGTACGCAAGCCCACGGCCTTCCGATGCCTCAACCGTGAAGCCGTCGAGTTCGAAACCTTCCTCCAGCGCGGCGGTCTTGGGCAGCCGCGTGGGCCAGTACCAGGGCTTGCCGTACCACGAGCAGGCAACTGCTGTCGGGCGGGAGCCGTTGTCGAGGTTCTGCGCCCACAGGCGGCCCTCCGCGAACTGCACGTAGCGGGCCGGGGACGGCATTGTGTGCCGCGCCTCCAGATACTGGTCGAGGTTTAGCTCATCCGAATACTCGCCCGGCGCGCCGTACCACGAGAAGGGAACATAGGTCTCGGCGCTTGTGAACTCGGTCTGGCCGATGTAGTAGAACCGGCTCTGGTCGCTCCGGCGCGCCCAGAAGAGCAGCCGATCCACCTCGCAGTCATCCAAGATGCTGCGCCCGCTGCCATCCTTTTGGATGGGCACGGAGAGGAAGACACCCCAGTCCGTCGTGACCTCGACGGTCTCCGCCGACTCAGGCGACGGCAGCCCGTAGACGTAGACCCAATCCCCACCCGCCTGTCGCGACTTCCCGGCATACGTGTAGCAAAACGTGTACTTGTGCGTGCCGTCCCACTGTGTCTCCGGCGGATCGTCGGAGACGGCCCTAACGTCGTCGAGATGCATCGTGATGTTTGCCGCCGGCGCGCTCCAGCCCTCCCCCGTGCGCAGGGCAAGCGCTTGCATGCGCCGCCCAACCGCATACGGCAGGTCTTGCTCGATGACGTTCTCGCCGACGTAGATTTGCGGCAGGGTGACCTCGGTAGCGAACTCAGGTAGCGCCACGATCTCGTCGATGCGGAACGAACATGCCTCCCACGGCTGCCTAGACCAGATGGAGACCGCCGCCAGAGTGCCTATCAGCGGGTCATTGTTCTCGTCACGCAGGGGGAGCGTGCGGGGAGTCCATGAGGTGGTCAGCCCGTTGAGGTTGGTCTGAATGATGCTTTGCGGGACGGCGACGACATCGTCCCACCAGACCGTCGCGCTCTGATCCCACATCGCGGTCGTTCGCAGGCCGATGGAGCGCACGCAGGCGAGGGTAAAACCCGGCTGCGCGGAGAACAGGCAGAGGTCAGGCCTCCACGTCGTTCCGAAGGTCGCACCGGGGCCGCCGATCCCGACGAGGTTGCCCGTGCAGCCCGGCCCGTCGTAGAGCAGGAATTCGAGTTCGTTGCCTGCGACGGAGACGCTAGTCCGGAACCATACCCGGAAGCCACGATAGGCGCGTAGGTCGAGACCCGCGCTCCCGCCCACGTCCCTACAGCCGATTATCTGGATGCCGCTCGAATAGCTCACTTGCGCGTAGGCCGATTTGCTCCCCGCGACCTTGTAGGTCGAGGACGCGCCGCGGGTTACGCCGGGCGGCGTCGCGTTGTCGTCCCATGCGGACTCGCAGCCGTCGACAAGCAGGAACGGCACCGAATGCAGGTCGAGCCTGACCCTGTCGTCCGCCGCATCGGACTTGAGCCAGAAGCGCAGGCAGTCGTAGCCGCACAGTTCGGCGGGGGTCGGCAGGTTCTTGGCGGCGACTGGAAGGCCGCCGCCCGTCCAGTTGCTGGAATCGGACGCTATGTAGACTGAGTGTGCGCCGGAGGCCCCCGTCGGCACATCGGTGCTTTGCGCGATGGTTACCGAGCCGCCGAGCGCGCAGGCGTCCCAGGGCTGCTCGCAGTCCTCAACGGGGATCATCGGCATGTCGGAGGCGGCGACGACCAGGCTGCCAGGCGCGACCGCCGTGTCGGAGTGCAGCCACAGATGCAACTTGCCGGTCAGGTCGAGCGCCGCCGTCTGGTTGGTGTTCGTCGCCGCGACGAGCGTGGACGCGCCGACGGCGGAAGCGCCTGAAGCGAACACGAACTTGATGCTCCCCGTCCCCTCCGTCTTCGTGCCCGTGTCCAGGCTCCTCGTGACGCCGGCGGGCGGCGTGAGCATGGCCCAATCCTCGTCGCAGTGGCTCAGGATGGCGTTGTTGGTCGGATAACAGGTTACCATGATCGGCGCATCGCCGTAGTCGCCCGGAGCCTTGATGCCGAGCAGCACCGTGCGCTTGCGCCCCTCCGGGGAGTCAACGTAGTCCGGCTCGAACCGCAGCAGGCCCCTGGCGGACGGAACCACGACCTCATGGCCGAGCCTTACCATGCGCGAGTCTGCCGGCAGGTCGGCGGTGAACTCTTCGTACGCCTCCGTCCAATCGGCGTCGCCCTCCGTCAACTTCACGTACCTAACGCACCCGTCCGCGTCAAGAACGACCAACCAAGTTTGCCCGCCGCTCCGGACGAAAAACGGCGGCGCAGGCGCTGCCGCCAGTCCGACCGCAGAGGCGGAGCACTTGCGCGAGCCGGGCATGGGTTCAAGCGCCTTGCCGCGAATTCGGAACCCGTCGATGACCTGCATGACGGCGCGTTCCCCGTGCAGCACTACCCGTGCCTGCGTCGTGACGCCGCCGGAGAAATCCCCCACGCCATCGATGGTGCTTTGCGGAACGCTGAGCATCGACTAACCCTCCAGCCAGAACTGCTTGCTCGTCAGGGCGGATATGACCTCCGCCACTCGCGGCAACATGTCGGCCACCCGCGCCGCGTTGCGCTGGAACCGGGCCGCCTCCGCCGACTTGCCGGGGTCATACGGCAGGTTCGCGAGAACGTAGTAGGCGGGCAGGTATTGGCAGGACTCCGGGAAATAGATCAGCGGGTTCACGTCGCCCGGCTCAGATGCCGGAAACCTCGACAGCAAGTAGGCCCGGGCGTCGATCTCCAATGGCGCGATGTCGGCCACCGGCGGCGCGAGCCTGAGCATCCGACCCGAAGCGACGTAGCCGCACGGGGCTGACGCGGTTTGATCCTGCCAACCCGGCTGCTCGCGATCCAGGTCTTCGACACTCATCGGTCGGATCGGCAGGCCGTCCCACCGCACAGAGGCCGGCGGCCCGATCATGCTCGCGGGCAGTGTGATCCGTCCATCCGCAAGGGTGAGGTCGGACGCCGTGTATGTGCGCTCCACCGCGCCCGCGTTCTCGCTGACCGTGGCGAGCAGCTCGTTCGCCCACTCAAGGCATGCCGTCTCATCGACCTCTCTGCCCTCTTGGACAAGCTCGCGCTCGATCATCGCGAGCTGGTCGGCCCAGGTTCTGCAGTCCACGGCGGTGACGCCGGGAGCCGTCACGGTGAGCACAACGTCTGTCATTACTGTCCTCCAACCGAGATCGGGTCGTAGTCCGTCCGCACGCCCCAGGCGATGACCGTCGGATAATACGTGCCGTCGGGCAGGTGGAACGTCAGTCTGCCCGCCGCCGAGGCAATGCCCCAGTACGCCAGCGTCGAGCGCTGAGCGTCCGCGTAGAGACGAATCACCGCGCCGACGACCGGCGAGCCGGCTTGGTCGCGCACGCAGAAGCTCACGTCGTTCGCGCCCGTGCCTCCGGAGACGGACTCGGCCAGGCGCTGGATGTCACCGTCGATCTCATCGAGCCTGTCAAGCGCGTCGTGCTGTATGCGCGCCACGGCGTCATCCGTCATGCGGTCGGCGTCGAGGGCCTCCACGACGAGCGTCATCGCGTC
>Ga0078972_1017480_pt1 | contig 10285 bp, 8 predicted proteins | sample YelNatPaOPGAMG01_FD_67568 | JGI IMG/M metagenome (GOLD analysis project Ga0078972, IMG submission 67568) | Hot spring thermophilic microbial communities from Obsidian Pool, Yellowstone National Park, USA - OP-RAMG-01 (SPADES assembly) (version 2) | ecosystem: Environmental > Aquatic > Thermal...
GACCGATGGCCCCTGCCCTGTTAAAAAAGGCCAAGGGCTCATCGCGTCCTGCCTTGAGCACCGGCGGAGGGGGGTACCCCAATCACCTTCCCCCTCCGCGCCTTCCTCACCTCCTATCTCGGGGGCGATCTCGCCTCTCCCCTACCCCGGCTCAGAGCTGCCGAGATCCTCTCCATCCTCTCTCGCACCTTTGCCGCCAGCTCGGTGTCCGGCTCCTTCTCCAGGAACAATCTCCACTGGGAAAGCGCGATCTCCCATTCCTTCCGCCCTTCCGCCAGGATCGCCAGGCCCAGATGGGCCGCAGCCAGTCCGGAATCGGCCCGGAGGGCTGAACGGTAAGCCTCCTCCGCCTCGGCCAGCTTCCCCATCTCCCGACAGAGGTTGCCCAGATTCAAGAGAAGCAAGGGATCCTCTCCTTTCAGGCCCCGGGCCCGAAGATAATGAAATAGGGCCTCCTCCTGCTTGCCCTGGCGATGGAGGGATAGGGCCTGCCGGGCATGGGCCTGGAACAGCTTGTCTTGCAGGGCCTGAGCGAGGGTGGGATCCGCCTCCAGCGCTGCTTGGTAATCCCCTATGGCCTCCGGCCAGTCTTCCCGGACCCGAGCCAGATCCCCTAGCATCACCCAAGCCGGGGCAAGCTTGGGATCCAGCTCCACTGCCCTCCGCAGCGATGCCATTGCCTCCTCGGCCCCTCCCTCTTGCTGGCACAGGACTGCGAGCCTGTAGTGCAGCTCCGCCCGTTCGGGGAAAGAGGTGAGGGCTCTTTTCAGGTCCTCCATCGCCTGCCTTCCTCTCCCCTGCCGGATATGGATCTCGGCCAGGGCCAGGTAGCCCTCGCCCCACTCCGGATCCGAGGCCAGGGCCGAGGAGAGGTAGCGTTCCGCCTCGGCCTCCTTTCCTTGCTCATAGAAGATCCGGCTCAGGAGCTTCAGGTCGGATATCCTCCCCGGCTGGCGGGCCAGGGCCTCTTCCAGGAACCTCACCGCCTCTTCCCCGCGCCCTTGCTGCCAGGCCTCCCGGCCGATCCGGCTGCAGGCCTCGGCCAGCCAAGGGCGCAGACTTTCCCTCAATGCTGGATCCAGGGATTCGGCCTTTCGATAGGCCTCCCAGGCCTTTAGCCAGTCCCCACGCCGGCGGTAGAGGTCACCCCGGGCGGCGTGGGCGCGGGCGAATTCGGGAGCCAGCTCCAGCGCCTTTTGCAGATGAGACCAGGCCTCTTCCTCCTTTCCCCGCTGGGCCAGCAGGAGGGAGAGGTTGTAGTGAACTTGAAAGAGGCCCGGGTCCCGGGACAAGGCCTCCTGGTATTCCCGTATCGCCTTTTCCTCCTCTCCCTGCTGGAGGAAGAGGTGGCCCAGGTTGGCATGGGCGGCGGATCTACCCGGATCGAGCCTGATCGCCTCGGAGTAAGCAGAGACGGCCCCTTGCAGGTCTCCCCGCTCCTGGTAAATCTGGCCCAAGGCCAAATGGACCTCGGCCCGCACCGAGCCCAGGGCCCGGGCCTGCTCCAGGGCGGCCTCCGCCTCTGCCCTCTTTCCCAGACGGTATTGGAGCAGGCCCACCTGCTCGAACAGGAAGGGAAGCCGGAGGCCGAGATCGATCGCCTTCAGATAGTGGAGGACCGCCTCCTCCTCCGCTTTCCCGATCTCGGCGATCTCCCCCAGATGGACATGGGCGGAGGAGAGGCGGGGATCGGCCTCCAAGGCCCGAAGGTAGGCCTCTCTTGCCTCCTCCCACTTCCCTTGGAGCTGGTAGATCTCCCCCAGACCGTGATGGGCGGCGGCCATCCGGGGACTGGAGCGGACGGCCGCCTGCAAGTGCTGGAGGGCATCCTCCAACCGTCCCTCCCCATAGGACAGGATCCCCAACCGGTAATGTATCTCCCCTGAATCTCCGAGCAGGGCGAGGGCTTTCTGGTAGGCTTTCAGCGCCATCTTTCGATCACCACTTGCCTCGAAGAGGCGGCCCAACTCCAGGTAGCCATCCCCCCACCCAGGGTCCAAGGCCACTGCCTGTTGGTACTCGGAGATGGCCTCCCGGATCTTGCCCAGCTCCTGGTAGCAGCTCCCCCGGGCCCGATGGGCTTCGACCAGCCCCGAATTCAGGGCCAGGGCCTGCTGGAACGAGGACAGAGCCTTTTCCAGCTGGCCTATGGCCCGATAGCTCCGGCCTAGGCCCAGGAAGGACTCGAAATCGGACGGGTTCAGCTCCACTGCCTTCTGAAAGAAAGAGATGGCCAGTTTCTGATCCCCTTTCTCCTGATAGAGCCGGGCCAGGGACTGATAGGGCTGGCTCAGGCGATCCTCCACCTTCAGCCCTTGCTGGTACTCGCGGATCGCTCCTTCCCTATCCCCCATCTCCTCCCTAAGGGAGGCCAGGGCGAAGTGGCCCCGGGCCAGGGGAGGATCCTGCTGGGTAGCCCCGCGGTAGGAGGCAGCCGCCTTTTCCCACTCTCCCTGTCGCCGATATAGGTCTCCCTGATCGAGTAGGGCCGGCCCCACCCCCTTTCGCACTGCCTGTTGCAGGTGAGGGCTTTCGGGATCTTCCCCTTGGGAAGCCTTCCACAGCAGATAGGCCGCCCAACCACTCTCCGGATCGATCCGCAGGGCTGCCTCCGCCATCTTGCGGGCCGCCGGGAAGTCGGATTTCAGGCAGAATAGTTCGGCCAAGGCCAGGTAGGAGGCGGAGGAGCCAGGGGAGAGTTCATAGGAGCGACGGGCATGGAACATCCCTCGATCCAGCAATTCCTCCCCCTTTTTCCCCTCCGCCTGGTAGAGGAGGCTCAAGTGGCCGTAGCAGCGGGCCAGCCAGGCATGGGCATCGGCCGAAGCAGGGTGCGAATCCAGCTCTTTTTGGAAGCAGAGGATCGCCCTCTCCAGTCCTCGCCAGGTGAGCCGGTCGAACTCCCTCTTTCCCTCCTCTATCCAGGACCAGGCGCCCGCTTCCGCCTCCGCGGCCAGGGCCATCCCTCCTGATTGGAGGAGCAAGAGGAACGAGAGCAAGAGGAGGCAACAGGGGGAGGCTCGAGGGGATCTTTCCATCCCTCAATCCTTGATCAGCTCGAACTTGATGGGCACCGTCATCCACACGGTGATGGGTTTGCTGCCGCTGAGGCCGGGCTTGAACTTCCACTGCTTCACTGCCTTCTGCGCCGCCTCGTCCAAAGTGGGATCTCCTGCCGACTGTAGCAATTGGACCTCGCCTACCGTTCCATCGGCCAAAACCTGGATCTTGAACAGGCAGGTCCCCTGCACCCCGGCCTTGCGAGCCACCATGGGGTATTCCGGCTTCACCTCCTGGACCAGGACCGGCTTGCTGATCTTGGTATCGGTAACCGTCACCTCTTCCATCTCAAAGGTGGGCATCTCCTCTTTGGCCGCCTCAGCCGGCCGGGGCGCCAGGGACGAGACTACCCCCAGGAGTAGAACCATCATCCCGATCCCCATTGCCAATCTTCGCCCGTAGCTCATCCTCGATCACTCCTTTCCTCGCCTGCCGATCGACCCCCCATCCTTCCTTTGCTTGTGACCCTCTGGCTCCTCTGCGCTTGGCGCTTCCCCCTCAATCGCCGCTCAGGCGAAAGCGGACGGGGACCATCACCCAGGCCTTGATCCTCCTGTCTCCTATCCGGGCAGGTGAGAACTGCCACTGGGAGACGGCGGCCTTGGCCGCCCGGTCCAGGTCTTGGTGCCCTGAAGACCTCTCCACCAGCACCCTCCCCACCGAGCCATCGATCAGGACCTCCACCCGGAGCAGACACAGCCCCTCGATCCCGGCTAGGCGGGCGCTCTGGGGATAGGAGGGCATCACCCTGCGCACTCCCAGGGGACGGGTGGGGGAAAAGACCCCGCTGGTACCGGGAAGGGCCGGTACCTCGGGCATCCCTCCTCCTCCCGGCGTGAGCACCGAGAGGCCCTCTTTACCCATGCCCAATCCCCGTTCGGCAGTCCCCCCTCCTCCCCCTCCGCTCCCGACGCCGGGGATCACCGCCACATCCCCGCTCACCGAGAGGACCCCCGCTCCCGCCTCGCTGCCCCGGGTGGCCAATCCCTGTCCTCCCTCTGTCGACCCTTCCCCGGCGATGGGCTGGCCGAAGATCTTGGCCTCTCCCGGACCGAAACCGATTCGGGATGATCCCTCCGGCCGCTCGCTGGCAGGAGCTGGCGCCAGATAGGCGAAGGGGGTACCCGATTCGACCTTCAGGTCGCCGGGAAGGCGGGCCAGGATCTTCTCTATCTCCCCCAGCTCGGGGAGGGACGGGACCTCGGCCGGGGCGGACTCGGTCGCCTCCGGCCCCCGCTCTACCAACCGCGGGGGGGTCAGCTCCCGAGGAATGGGCCTCTCCCGGGGGATCTCCGGGGGCGCCTGGGGAGGGGTTTTGGTCTCCGCCGGAAGCGGCCTTTTCTCGCTCAGCTCGATGTAATCCTTGGGGGAGAGGTCGAGGGAAGGGGAGGTGGACATCCAGAGGGAAATGGCCGCCACCAATCCCAGGTGAAAGAGCAGGGAGATCCCGAACGAATAGGGGAGGGGGTTGTGATAACGCATCTATCTCTCCCCCTTCAGTTTGGTGGCGATGGCCATCCGCGAGGCGCCCGCCGCCTTCACCTGGTCCATCACCTCCACCACCTTGCCATGGGTGACATCGGTATCGGCATTGATGATCACCAGCAGGCGGGGGTTCTCTCCAAGGTCGCCCTTCAGGGCCGAACCCAGCCGTTCCAGGGCGATCTCCTGCTTGTTGTAGTAGAGTCTCCCCTCCCGGGTGATGGTCAAGGTCACATTTTCCCGAATCTCCCTCTCCGCGGTGGCGGCCCGGGGGAGGTTGACCGGCAGGCCTTGTTGCTTGGTCATGGAGAGGGTGGCGATCATGAAGAAGACCAGGAGGAAGAAGATGGTGTCGATCATGGGGACGATTTCGATCCGGGCCTTTCGGATCTGCCTCCGATTAACCTGCACCATCGGTCACCTCCAATCTCCGCCGCAGCAACAGTTCCAGACGAGAGGCATAGGTCTCGATCTCCTCGATCTTCCTCTCGCTCTTGGCCTGGAAATAATTGTAGGGGATGAGGGTGCAGATGGCCACCGAGAGGCCGGTGGCGGTGGCGATGAGGGCCTCGGCGATCCCGCCGGTGATGGCATGAGGCTGTCCGATCCCGGCCAAGGACATGATGCCGAAGGAGCTGATCATCCCGGTGATGGTGCCCAGCAGGCCCAGGAGCGGGGCCAGGGTGACGATGGTATCGAGGACCGGCAGAAACTGTTTCATCCGGGGAAGCTCGGCCAGGGCAGCGGCCTCCATGGCCTCGCCGGGGGAGGGATTGCCGTGCTCGATCCCCTCAGCCAAGACCCGTAGCAAAGGATCGTCCCGGCCCCGGGTAAGGGCCAGGGCCTCCTCCCTTTGCCCTGCCTCCACCAGCCGCAACACCTGCTCCGCAAGATCGCCCGAGCGGAGCCGGCGCCAGAACAGAAAGCGCTCGATGACGATAGCCACCGAGATGACCGAACACAGGAGGAGGGGGATCATCATCACCCCACCCTTTATAAGAAGCTTGATCAGACCCATCTTCCTTCCCCCCTTCGCGGCGGGATCTTGTCCCTTCCCTCGGCCGAAAAATAAAAAAGCCACGAAAGGCGGATCTTCCGATCCTCAACCAAGCCTTCGTGGCTCTTTCGCTTTGATCTTTTTCCTCTCCGACTCGGGAGCAGACCCGCGGCCTGCCTCCGGCCCGGAGCCGGATGATCGTCCTTCGCCCGGGAGCGACCGATCCTCGCTCCCGTCTCCCCTTCCGTCAGGGAAGAGTGGCTCTCTGGACGCCAATCCAATAACATACCTCTTCCCCTCCTGTCAAGCGAAATTCCCCCTGCCCCTCCCCGGTACCTCCTTCCCCTCACAAAAGACCCTTCTCGCTCTCCCCCCGCAGCAACAACCAGAGAAAAAAGGGTGCCCCCAGGAGGGCGGTGATCACCCCCACCGGGATCTCGGCGGGAGCGATCAGGGTGCGGGAAAGGATATCGCATAATGCCAGGAAGGCCCCGCCGAAGAGGAGGGTGGCGGGGGCCAGCCAGTTATGGTCCGCCCCTATCAGGAGGCGGCAGATGTGGGGAACCATCATCCCCACGAAGCCGATGGGGCCGCACACCGCCACCACCCCCCCTACCATCAGGGAGGTGGCCAGAAAGAGGGTCCGCTTGGTCCTTGGGACATCCATCCCCCGGCTCTGGGCCAGTTCTTCCCCGGTGAGGAAAAGGTTCAGCTCCCGGGTGAAGCAGAGGACCAGGGCCACCCCCCCTGCCACCAAAGGGAGCATCTCCCACACCGATCGGTAGCCCGTGTTCTCCAGGCTTCCCATGAGCCAGCGCACGATCCGAAAGGAGTGGATGACGCCGCTCAGGTACTGGATGAAAAGGATGGAGCTGGAGAAGAGGAAGTTCACCGCCACCCCGGCCAGGAGCATGGTGGCGGTGGAGAAGCCCTTCTTTACTCGGGTCAGGCCGTAGACCAGCCCTATGGAGAGCAGTGCCCCCAGGAAGGCGAAGAGGGAAAGGCCGGAAAGACCCAGCAGCGAGAAGGAGAGGCCCAGCCGCACATAGATGGCCGCCCCCAGCGAGGCCCCGCTGGCCACCCCCAGGGTGAAGGGGGTGGCCAGGGAGTTGCGAAACATGGCCTGGAAGGTCATGCCGCTCAGGGCCAGAGCCGATCCCGCCAGGAGCGAAGCCAGCAGCCGGGGGACCCGGAGGTTCCAGAAGATGAAGGAATCGGGGTCCCCTCTCTCTCCTCGCAGCACCGATTCCAGCCCTATGGTCCTCATGCCCAGGAAGGGGACCAATAGCGCCACCGCCAGCGCCAGCAGGGCCATCCAGATCATCACCACCCGGCGAGGCCTTCCCCTTTCCTCCCTCATAGGTCCCACTCCGGGAAGACCAGGACCTTCCCGCTGTCGGGATGGCTCAGGTAGCGAAAGGATTTCTCGAAGGCCAGCTCCAGGATGCCCTGCTCCACCATGATTTGGGGAGGACCGAAGAAAAGCACCGATCCCCCCTTCAGGGCCAGGATCCTCTTGCTGACCAGGAGCGCGTGGTTGAGGTCGTGGGTGACGGAGATGACGGTGCGGCCTCCCTCCCGATTGATCTGGACCAGGATGCGGTAGACCTCCTCCTCGTGTTTGGGGTCCAGGAAGGCAGTGGGCTCGTCCAGGAGCAGGATCTCCCCCCCTTGAGCCAGGGCCGCCGCGATCAGCACCTTCTGCCTCTCTCCCCCGCTCAGGGTGTCCAGGTAACGATCGGCCAGGCTCCCTGTTCCGGTGGCCTCCAAGGCTGCCCAAACCGCCTCCCGGTCCTCCTTGCCCCCGGAGGAGAAAGGGCTCAGGTGGGGGTAACGGGCCAGCAGCACGAATTCCCTCACCGTGAAGGGGATGGGGGTGCCATCGCCCGGGGGGACATAGCTGATCAGGCGGGCCAGCTCTCGGGAGGAATAAGCGGAAAGGGGCCTTCCCTTCACCTCTATCCTTCCCTCCCCGCCTCGCAGGATGCCGTCCAGGCACTTGAGGAGGGTGGTCTTGCCGGCCCCGTTGGGCCCGATGACGGAGACGAACTCTCCCGCCTCCACGGTCAGCGAGATCCGGTCCAGGATGCGCCTTCCCCCTATCTGGAGGGAAAAGCCGGAGAGGGAGATGAGGGGGCTGGTAGCCTTCAATCCCAATCCACCTCCGGATGGATCAGACGGGCCATTTCCTCCAAGATCAGGATGAAGCGTGGCCCCGGGACCACGGTGTAGCTTCCGGAGAGGATGTGGACCCGCTGATGCGCCACCGCCTCCACCTCCCCCAGCTGGCTCCATTGGCGAAGGATGTCCTCCTTTCTCCATTTCGACTCTTCCAGGTCGGGGACCAGATCCAAGATGATCTGCGGATCGAGCCTCACGATTCCCTCCGCGGAGAGGGTGGGAAATTTCAAGCCCTTGCCCGGATAGGCATTCCTTCCCCCGGCCAGACGGATCAGCTCGCTGTAAAAGCCGTCTTCGCCGCAGATATAGACCTCCTTGATGGCCCCCGCCCCCATGTTCCGGCCCAAGGAGACCAGCACCCGGGGACGATCCAGTCCCGCGGTGCGGCGGCGGATCGCCTCCATCCGCTCCCGGATCTCCTTCGCTATCTGCTCCCCCCTGGGGGTGCCGCAGATTCGACCCAACTCCTCCAGGGAGTCCAAGATCCCCTGGATGGTGAAGTGATTTACCATCAAGGTCCGCACCCCCAGGGAGGAGAGGAAGCGCCATGCCTCCTCATGCTCCGGCAGCAGGACTACCAGATCCGGTCGGGAGGTCAGGATCGCCTCGTAATCGGGGCGATAATAATCTCCCACCTTCTCCTTGCTCCGGACTTGGGGAGGATAGCGGCAGTGACGGGTAACCCCCACCACCCGCTCCCCCAGCCCCAGGGCGAAGAGCACTTCCGTCACCGAAGGGGCAAGGGAGACGATCCGCTGGGGCGGGGGGAGGGAGGAATGGCTCCGACCCTGATCTTCACCAGAATGAGCCCACCAGAGGCCCTTCCCGGACAGGATCAGGAGGAGCAGGAAGGCCAAAAGGGCCCATGGGATCCACCTCTTACGAGCCTCTTCCGGCGACATGGATGCGCCCCCCAGCCAGATGAAGATCTCCTCCTCAGAAGCTCAGCTTCAACCCGGCAAAGACGGACCGGCCCGGGGTCCCGTACCCGCTTATCTCCTCGTAATCCTCGTCCAGCAGGTTCTCCCCCCGCGCGAAGAGCTGAAGGTAGGGGGTGAGGTCGTAAGATGCCGCCAGTCCGATCAGCACGTACTTGGAAAGGGTCACCCGGGCAGCGGGGTAGACCGTCCAATCGTAATCGAACCGCTTGCCCACATAACGATAGGAAAGGCTGAGGTTCCCCTTCTCCAGGAAGCGATAGCTGGCCTCGATTCCGTACTTGTGGCGAGGTCTCCGGATCAGGGTCAGGCCGGTCTTACGGTCCTCGGCGTCGGTCCGGGTATAGCTAGCCAGCAGGCTCAGGTCGGGCAAGGGCCGAAGCCGGAGGAACAGCTCCACTCCCTTGGTCCTCACTGCCGCGATGTTGAGGTAGCGGTTGCGAGCCGCATCGAAGTCGATGAGGTGGTGGAAGTGATTGTGAAAAAAGGTGGCCCCCAGGGATGCCATCTGGCCTGCCAGCTCCTGTTCCACTCCCACATCCCAGCCCTCGCTCCGCTCCGGGTCGAGGTCCCGGTTCCCGTATTGGGAATAGAGCTGATAGAGGGTGGGCGCCTTGAACCCGGTCCCGTAGCTCCCCTTGAGCTTGCTCCGGGTTAGGGGGATGAGGAGGGCGGGGGCTATCCGCCAGGTGATAACCGAACCGAAGCGGGAATGGTCGTCCAGCCTGATCCCGGCGGTGACGAACAGGACATCCTGCAGGCGTAGCTGGTCCTGCCCGTAGAGGCTGCGGGTGGTGGCCTTTCTCTCCTCCAGTACGCTCTCGAAAACATAGGGGAAGCCGAAGGCCTGGGAGCGGTAGAGATAGTCGCTCCTTCCTTTCTCCACCTCGTACTCCAGGCCCAAGGTGAGGGTATTGGTTCGGTGCAGGTAGAGGTTGTGTTGCCAGTCCAGTTTGATGACCCGCCCGTCGTAGGAAGCCCGCTCCGACTCGGTGGGATGATCGGCATCCGCATCGTTGCGGTAGTCGCGATCGTGATTGGACAAGGAGGCCCCTATCTTCTGTTCCCAGAGGCCGTGGGCCAAGAGCAGACGGCCCTGGATCCGGGAGAAGAGCTGTCTCACCTCCTGCCGGGCGTTGGGATCGTCTCCCCCCTGGCCTCCGTGATTGTCCAGGTCGGAGCGGCTATCCGAATAGCGCAGGATCAGCTCTGCATCGAAGACGGAGGTGGGAGACCATCCCACCCGGGCAGAGACCGAACCGTTCCGATAGCCGTCCGGCTCCGGATTGCGATACCTCTCCCCGGCCAGGGTATATCCCTGCTCCCGGGCAGCGGAGATCCCGTCCGAGTTCACCTGGGAGGCGACCAGGGAGTAGTGAAGGCCCGCTCCCGATCCTGCCGCCTCTACCCGGGCAGAGTAGGTCTGGAAGGTGCCGGCCTCGCCGGCGAACCTGACCTTCAGCGGCCCTTCTCCCTTCTTGGTGATGAGGTTAATCACCCCCCCTGCGGCATCCGATCCGTAGAGGGTACTCTGGGGTCCCCGGACCACCTCGATCCGCTCCAGGTTGTCCGTGGTCAAGTAGGAGAGATCGAAGGAACGGGAAGGGGTGATGGGATCGTTCAGCTC
>Ga0078972_1017481_pt1 | contig 10285 bp, 17 predicted proteins | sample YelNatPaOPGAMG01_FD_67568 | JGI IMG/M metagenome (GOLD analysis project Ga0078972, IMG submission 67568) | Hot spring thermophilic microbial communities from Obsidian Pool, Yellowstone National Park, USA - OP-RAMG-01 (SPADES assembly) (version 2) | ecosystem: Environmental > Aquatic > Thermal...
TCACGATAATAATGTTAGTGTAGATATAGAGCCTGATACGAATAGTATGGTTCTTTTCATTGCAACAGGCACGCTTCATATAAATTATGTTAACTTTACTGCAAGTAATACTATCTTCTTTGTTGAAAACGCTAATAATGGAAAAGATGCAATCAAGCTTAACAATATCTCTTTCAAATTAACGAATGGAGGTATATATGGGAAAGGAGGCGATATAGATATTGTAAATACATTTTCACCATACTACTTCAACTTAGACCGTGGAAAATGGAATGTCAGTGACATACTGGATTCGTCATTTATCTATAAATTAAAAAATTGGAGAGATACTGATTAGTTTTTCCAACCCCTTAACTCTTATTATAATTCCTTCTCTATCCTAGGATACCTAATCAAACTTCTCTATAATAGCCTAATTTCGCCCGCTATGACACGATATGCCCTCGAGATATATATTTATACCCCCTGACCCCTCGCCCCCCCTAAATAACCCTTTTTCTGTGTTAAAAGTTTGACATTGGTTTTATATAAGGCAGGGACAGGGACGAAGCCAGTTTTGTGTCCCTGCCTTTGTAAAATTTTTGACACTGTTAGGTCACTTTAAACTAGACGTGGTCTATATCACTAAGCCATTCATTTTTAACAAGTGTGTGTAAGGTGATGTGTCAAATTCTTGTCAAATTCCTGTCAAATTTCGTTCCCCTTTTATTCCCCTTTTATTCAGGTTTAGCTAGCAAGCAAGGGTTAAATCTTGTTGACTTTTTGTTGACTTTCCGTTGACCTTTTATATAGCTAAAGACATACCTAGCAATGTTTTAGGTTCAACTGTTAAATTCTTGTTGAATTTATAGCTAACCTATAAGTGTCGGAAAAGTCACGATAGCTTTTTGGGTTTTGGTTTAAAAACATAACATTTTTAGACATTTTTGGTCAGGTTTTGGTCGCCTTTTAGTCAATCCGTGTGGTTTTAAACCTTGCATTTTAATCAATTTTGGTCATCTATGCTACACCCTTTTTATTCTTATAAACTTCTAGCTGTTCTGAATAACCACGCTTGCTGTCAAATAAATAATCGTCTTCTTCTGGGTTTACTTCTGGTTCAGGTAAAGCTGGTAATTCTAGGTCTATGCTATCTAAAGATTTTTGTATCGCTTGTCGTAAAGAATTAACCCTTTCCTTTATAGGTTCTAATTCTTTTTGAAGGTCTTCATTTAAAGCTTCCAGCTTTTCTTCGTATTTCTGGTTTATCTCAGCTACTGCATCTTGCAATTCTTCTAGCTCGTCCTGATATACTTCTATCTTTTCTTCCCATTCGTCCTGTAGGGTTTGCTCAGCATCTTCCCTTGTGTCTTCTACTTTGTCTTCCAAGTCTTCGTCAAAATACTGGTCAATATATTCCTTTATTATCTTTGTAAGTTCGTTTGGGTATAAAGCCTCCAGTGCGTCCAGTTCCACAGCTCCTTCCCCATACCTTTCTTCAAAGTTACCCTTCCTTTTGTCTGTCTCTTTTATGGGGGTTCTTGGTAATCTATATCTTTCTACCTGTTCTTTAGTCAATGCTATAGGTTCTAGTTTTACATCTACATCTAGGTTGTAAAAATCAACCCAATATTCTATCTGTCGTGCAACTGCAATTGGCATTCCATCGCCTGCTGGGTCAAAATCGGAGATATAAAAAATTCGACAAGGTTTCTGTTCTATTCGTTTCAGCAAATTGATTACACTGGTAATGGACATAAAACCTATCCCTGTAACTAGATTGATACCATATTGCTGACATAGTGGAAGTAAGATATCGTTTTGTGTAGATTTTTCAACCCAAATTTCTAAGTGGTAAGGTTGCAAACCCTGATTATAATCATAACCAGAAAGTTCAAAACTTGGTAATTCCCAATCCAGAGAACTGTCTAAGCTTGCGCTAATCTCTGGTAGGTCCCAGTCAGGGAACCTGATAAACAATTCCTGTATTTTTTTATCGCTTGCTGTATAAAATATATGCGGTTCTGGATTTCTTCTATCCACAAATGCCCCTGGAGATATTAAGCCAAGCTCCCTTGCCCACTTCCCAGCCTGACACAGATAATCCCAGTCGTTTATTGTGTTTTCGTAAGGTTCGCCGTTATGCTTTTTGGGGTTCTCCTGACTAATCAGCTGGTAGTGGACACGCCTAAGATGGACGCCGTCAGTGTAGCCAAACCTTTCCCATAAACCTACAAACCATTCAGCCATCGCCTTACAGGTCTTACTACCTGCATAGAAAGGGTCGTTATGCTGTGCTAAAACCAGTAATTCAGGTATCTTACATTTATACTGTTTAGCTAGATTTTTAATATATTCATACCCGCTCATTTTCTATCACCCCCTAATTGTTTTATCTGTCTCTTCTTTCAATGCATTGGTCCAAGTTTCCAATGCCGAGTAATACAAAGCCAGCAAAAAGTCCTGCTCAAGGACATCCTGATAGGTTTCAGGTTCTCTATTTGTTAGTGTCTTTATATGCTTTAAAAGGACTAAGATTTCAAACTTCCTTCTGCTGTCTTCCTTGTCCATTTTTCTTTCGATTTCTTCCAGTGTCAGGTCGTCTAGAAATGACAAATCTATCAATCAATCACCCCCAAAATGTGTGTTAAATAAGGTAGCTCCTAGAGTATGACGTTTATGACGTTTCTGTGGTAAATTCCCTTATTTTTTATAAAATTTTAAAATATATATAAAAATAGGGATTTTGATAAAAAAACGTCATAAACGTCATAACCCATTAAAGGTCTGTCAATAAATCACCCCCCAGTTAAATTTACATATCCTGCCACCAGTTCAGGGTCAGCTGGTGGGTGACACACAACACAGCGCAGGTGTAAGTCATACTTGGATATCCACCAAGAAGTGCCCCCACACGCATAGCAGGTCTTTGCCTCTGGTGGTAATATCTGTATGCCAGCCCCAAAAACTTGGTAAAACAAACCTTTTAAGTCTCTCTCCTCTGTCTCTTCTGTCTCTCCCTTCAAAAGCTTTATCACTAAGTCAGCTTTAGATTTCAGTTCTTCTTTTAGAGATTGAGGTAGTATCTTTCCTTCCACTACTAAGTGGTCGTCCTCTATATCTACCCTGTAACCCGCCTGTTCAAGCCTTTCTAAAAGGCTGATAACCTCTTGGAATGGAAAACTCATCCTCTTACTCCTTTCTAAAAATTCAAAAAGAGTAACATCGGTAACTTCGGTAACTTCGGTAACTTTCGCCCTTCAGCCAGCATCACGACTAAGTTCTCAGGCGGTAACTTTGCGGTAACTTTGCGGTAACTTCGGTAACTTTCAGTTTAAATAAGTCGTAAAGCCACTTAGTAAAGGATACCCCCCTAGAAAAATGGTTACCTCTGCCCCAATAGTTACCGTAGTTACCATAGATACCAAAGTTACCATAGTTACCGTAGTTACCACTATATAGTGGTAACTTTCTCCTAGAAGATTTAAAACACTGCTTTGGGGTATTTATATTGCCCTCTCTCAACCCGTATTACCTCTCCAGTATCCAGCATTTTAAACAACAACCGCTTAACCGAGTTCAGGTCCTTCCCTAGTCTTTGTGCTATTTCTGTTGGTGTCAGTGGGGTTTCAGCCTCTTTTAATACTTTTTGGATTTCCTGTCTCTCTCTAGTTTTCCCTACCTCTCCAACATTGCCTTCTATGATCCAAGTTCCAGCCTCAGGGTCGAATATAGCTTGATATTGTCTTTCTTCAATATCCCTACCTGTAGTATGAATATAAGCATTCCTGTCTCCGTGTCGTCGCTCTACTATCAATATCGTATCTACCGCTCCAGTAATTCCTGTGCTACCTGAAACTTGATAAAGGATGTCGTCGTTTTTAGACTTGTTAAAATGGTGGATAAGAAGAATAGAAGCCCCTGTGTCGTCAGCAAGCTTTTTGAATTCCCTGATAGCTTGGTAGTCTTCGTCGTAAAGATTAGCCCCTCGTCGAGGTTGCGTCCTCAGGATTGTAAAGGTATCCACTATAAGCAAAACTGGTTTGTGTAGCTTTATTATCTTGTCTAGGATGGGTATCTTCTTTTCTTTGTCCAGTTCCAAATAGACATAAAGATTTTTGGGTATTTCTTCAGTTATCTGGTCAAGTCGTCTCTGAATTCGTCGTAATGTGTCCTCTAGTGCCAAATAAACGACTGGTCCACTCGAAACCACATTAAAACTTCCAAAAACCTTACCCCCTGTCGCTACTGCAATAGAGATTGCTAGTGCTAGATAAGACTTGCCTACTTTGGGACTACCAGCAAGTAGTGTAGTCCCTTGTGGTATTAGGTTTTCCACTATCCATTGTGGTTCTTCGAATTGCATATTGGCTATCTCTTCAGCTGTAAACCCTTTTGGTAGTGGTGGTCCTTCTACTCCTTCAATTATCTTTTTTATCTCTTCCGTAGTGGGTTTCTGTTCTTTCGTGGGTCTCCAATCTTCTTTTGTTTTTTGTAAGGGTTCTATTCCATAGCTTCCAGCTATCTTACGAGCTTCAGGAAAAGATATGCCTAAATGGTTTTGTAAAAAAGTAAATACGTCGCCTTGTGCCCCACAGCCAAAGCAATGATATTGTCCTGTTGTGACATTTACAAAAAGGCTTGGGTCGTGGTCCTCGTGAAACGGACAGGTAGCTTGATATTCGTCAGCTCCAGCCCTTTTTAAATCGGGTAGATATTGTGAATATATCGCTAGATACTTATCGTCCATCTTTGTTATCCCCCAAATTAACAAGATTTTTTAATGCGTTGTATTTGTCAAAAAGTTCAGCAACCTTTATTTCCTGACTTTGCCCTGTATAGTAGTTTTTGGTTATATCCGCAATTTCTGGATGATAAGAAAAGACAAAAACTTTTGGAAAACCTTCTTCCAATGATGGACATTCCCCAGTGTAGCTCCAAATCAAGCTAGCAAGCCTAATGTCTTTGGTCCTAAAACCTTGCTTATTCAATTTATCCCTCCAATAGTTAAATTTTTGGGTTTTTGTTTTAGGCTTGCTTTCCAAACAGCCGTTTGATATACTTATAGATGTGAAAGGTATATCAAATAGCTTCCAAAAAGCAAGCTAAATGGAAAGCCCCCCAAATCTTTAAAGGCTTTCCATTTTTATTTTTTCTTCCCTCTTTATTATAGCATTTTTTAGTCTGCATAATCGACAGATTTAGATTTTGACGCACTTTCTCTTAATGTAGATAGGACCAGCTCCTTTTCTAATATCCCAATCTCCACCATTGCTCGGACATCCGACATCGTTTCTCTTAGCGCAAAAAGGCTCAGCTTGAAAACCTGATATTCCTCTTCAGCTAATCTTCTTTGCATTCTCTTTGTCGCTCTGTCTTCTTTTCTTCGGTCACCAAAAGCACTTTTTTTATCTAGTCCCAAAGCATACTTAACCCACCCGTCCTTATCTTCCTCTGGAGATTGTGATATATAACCTATCACGGTCTCAAAGTTATAGGATACTTCACTTAGCATCTTTTCCCTGATTTCTTCTTTTTCAAAAAAAACATCTTCCGCGCTTGACGATGTTCTAAGTTCCTCTTCTCGTCCCACCTCAATATACTCTTCTACAGATACCTGTTCCGTTGGAATTAAATCCAGCTTACTAAAAAATGTGGACACACGATAAACTACATAACTTTTAATCTCATCAAAAAGCTCTTTATTGTTTTTAGGTAAGTAGCCAAGCGGAAGCTCTAGTAGTTTTTTTGTGGTAAGCAAAAGGATATAATCAGCGTAATCTTTTTTCTGACTAAAATAAGTTGAAAATGTTTTTGGACAATGTTCAATTATTTCATCGAGATAACCTTTTCTTTTGTCTGGATTGATATAAATTTGATAAACTTCTTCTGCTACCTGCGAGTATGCCACAAACGACTTAGCAATCTCTGAAAGCCTTTTAAAATAATTCAGAACTTCATACTGTGCAATCCAAAAAGCTTGCGTCATAACTAATTTTCTTATCGTTTCTAGACCCTCTGGTGGTTTGAAAGACCTCACAGCTTGATATAGCCCCTCTAAAGTTTTGGGGTCCATCAAGGGTTTTGTAAGCCTCTCTATACCCTGATAAAGCTCTTTCATTTTTTTAATTTCATCCGTCCAATCCATTTAACCTCCTATTAAATAATTCTACCCCCTATTCTCCTCTAGGAAATCCTCTATCTCCTGCAAGCTTTCGAATGGAGAATTACACCCATATGCTATTTTGAACTCCCTTTCGTTTACCTGTTCTACCAACAGCCACCCAATCGGTTCGTCTATATCCTCGTCTTTTACAACCGTTGCGTCGTAATGGAAATTATCCCAGCTCAAAGCCAAACAATTGTTTGGTAGCTCCGCTACTGAGACCCCGGGGTCCTCATAGATATCTTTACTATACACTGGGACAGCCAACAGGTTACCCCTGAGTTCGATTATCTCTCTATCCTGACACGGACAGCAATTGACCCACTCCCAGTGGGATAAATCAAGGTTGCTAACATATTCACGCCAAGTCAAAACCTCGCCGATATAATGTGTGGTAAATTCACCTGCAAATTTAGTCATTGCTTTATCTCCTCCTCTTTATCACTGTCTCCGTTTAATTGGATGATATACATTTTCCGTCGCTCCTCTAAATCAAAACTTTTAAGATACTCCTCTAGCTCCTCTCTATTCTTACTCATTCTCCAAATTCGATTACCCTCTTTAACTGCATAAACCATTATTTATCCCTCCTTTATAAAATTTTTCAATTCTTGTTTTACCCGTTCAATATTCTTACCAACCCCATAAGATAGGTATATTCTCCCAGTTCCTCTCTTAGCTCCTCTATGATACCAAACCGACACAACCCTACCCCCCAGCCAAAACACACGCTCAACCTTTACTACGCCTACCCAATCAGGAATGTGCAACCTGAGATATTTACCCTCAAATTCTAGCAACCTCATAGCTCCTCTGTGTGCCAGTCTATCCAGTTTTGGACACCCTGTGCAAGTCTGTCAACCTCTTTCTTTGTTACCCGCCAGTATTTACCAACCTTAAAACCCTTTATAACGCCTTTTTTGAGTAGGTTTCTTACCTGCTCCTCTCTTACTTTCAGTAGCTCGCTAACCTCTTTTACCGTGTATACCTTTTCCTCTTTCATTCTTATCACCTCGTATACATTATATCATATCGTAGCAACTTTGTAAACGTTCTTTTATGTTTTTAATTATTCGGATGGTCCGATTAGGTAAGGAATAGTCAAAGATAGCAAGTTCACCAAAACTGCTTTCGGGTTGTGAATTGTTCGGATACTCCTCTGTAGAGGGAATTCTGAATTATTCGTCTCTTTTTAAAAACCCTAGTCGTAGCCTAGAGTTTAAATCCGAATAATTCTATAGTGCGTATAATAACCATTATACGAATAATCAAAATAGCTTAGAATATAGACTACGACTAGGGTTTGGTAAAATAGATAATCACGGATAATCTATTATCTGATTATTTATGCATAAAAAAAGGGACGGTTTGCCCGCCCCAATCCTTAATCAACCTTAATCAAAGCTTATCAAATCTTAACGCTTCTATTCTACCATAAATCGCCCGCTGTGACACGAAATACACCCAAGACATATATTTACCCTTCCCCACACCAAATCCCCCTTAAAACCCCAATTTTTAAAAACTTGCTAGATTATTGAATTAAAGCCGTCTCGTCATTCGATAATTCTTTAACAAGCGCTACTGCAACTTGCCTCATATCAACATTTTTACTGACGCTAAACTGTAACCAGAAGTGCTCAATGCCATTTTGTTTTGCCTCTCTAACCGTTCTTAATGCATTCTGGATTGTATCCTCTGTCGTCTCACCAGTAATTTTTAGGGTTACCCTGCCGTCGTCAGGGATGACATTGTTTATGCTCACTTTGTGCTCTATTCTTTTTAATCTATCTTTTAAACTCATCTTTGTTTTCCTCTTGTTCAATATATTGGTCAAATAATTCACAAAAAACCTGCCAAGCTGGGTTTGGGTCCAAATCGGGTGGACAATTTATAGCTACATAGTCCCAGTTCATACCCAGTCTTTCAAACTCTCTTTTGACGCTCTCTATTAGCTCCTCTGTCGTATTGCCCCTTATTACAAAGGGTGTCCCTTGCAAGGGACTGTTTAGATTAAGCTCGTTTTTCTTTTCAAGTCTCTTTAATCGCTCCCTGATATTATTCATTTTATCACCACCCCTCTGGAATTGCCTCTTTTGGTATTACCCAAATCTTTTTAGGTCCTCTTCCAAATTCTTTTTCTATGTCTTGCTCTACTAAGTCAATACCATTTAACTTAGCTGGACAAACTAACAGTATGTTATCCCAGCTTTGCCTATTCCTTATCGCTTCCCTGATAGTCTCTACTGCATTTTGTCTTAACTCCTCTATCGTGTCACCAGCAATGGTTAAGGTGTCCTCATTATCCCCCGAAGACATAACTTTATCTTCCAGCTTCTTTAGTCTTCCTTCTAAGTTCATTCTATCTCCCCCCTTCTACTATTTTTTCAAGCTCCTCTACTCTCTTCTCTAATTCTTCCACTTCTTTTAATCTTAGTGCAAGTTCCAAAACGGTCTTACTTGCTGTTACCCTGCTAGTTTCTTTTGTGCCGTTTCTAAGTATGTCGTCTAGTGTGTCGATAGCTTGTTTAGTCAGGGTCTTTAAACTATCAAGCGCTTCATTAAAAAGCTCTTGTCTTACCTCACTAAACCGTTGCTTAAACGCATCTTGCTTTAGCCACCGATACAGCGTCTTTGTGCTTATTCCTAATTTTTGTGCTACTTCTTCCATCTTTTTGTTTTCTAAAAGTAGCATTATTGCTTTCTCTTGTTTATGCGTCAATGTGACATTTTGAGACATTTTTAGTCACCTTCCCTTTTTTTTAGTTCTTCGCTCCAAGTTTCGAGCGCACTTGTTAATAAGGTAATCCAAAAATCCACCTCCAGCATCTCCTTATAACCCTTTGCTTTTTTTTGTTTTTCCAGCACTTGTTTTAATGCTCTTGCAATTATAAGAATATAAAATCTTGTAATGTCGTCTTCTTCCTCAATCTTTTTATCTAACTCCTCAAAAGATATCTTCTCTATTGTGTTTAGCGATAAAGCAGTTTTATTTAACAACTTGATCACCTCCTAAAAAATTTATATAACCCGCCACCAATTCAGGATTCGCTGGAGGGTGACATACAATACACCGCAAGCGTGCGTCGTGTTTTGATATCCAAAAGGAATGCCCACCACAAGCATAACAGGTCTTAAGTTCTGAAAGCATTGTAACAACTTTGTAATCACCAGAGATTTGATTTGCCTCTTTTTTTGGGTTTTCTGTTAGATACTGGATTATCAGTTCTTTCTTGCTCTTTATCTCATCAACGAGATCCTCTGGTAATATGTCTCCTCTGACTACTAGTCTCGATCCTTCTACCTCCGCCTTCCACCCCCCAGCTTCCAAGCGTTCTAAAAGATTAGTTATCTCCTGATAAGGAAAAACTTTAATCACCCCCTAAAAAGCTAGTAATAATCAGCAAAGTGCTAAAAACCTAGTCTACGACTGAATACTGACGTTACTGACGTTTCTCACCTAAAATCCCATATTTTTATAAAATTTTTAAAATATATAAAAAATACCGGAATTACCCCTAGAAACGTCAGTAACGTCGGAGTGGCTTGTAGACTTGTTTTCTTCTTAAAAGGTGTATTTATGCTCATTAGTAGTGGTTTTTAACCCAATCCCCCGCCACCCCTTTGCACCTTTTGTCCCTATTCTTATCGATTGATATCCTCTCTCTTCTAGTCTCCTACCAAAAGATTTATTGCTGATAGGCTTCTCATTGTTTTCTTCACACCACTTACTATATGCATCATATAATTCTTTAGTGGTAGTTTCGATATTTCTATCTTCTATGCACTTCTCCTCAATAAATTCAGCTATCACATCCATATCGTCTCTATATTCCTGTGTCGCTATCCTTACCGTCTCAGGGATACCTAACCCTTCCCTTTCCCATTTTTTAAAACCTTCTATCACCCAGTTTATTATCCCCTCTCTCTCCTCTAAAAGTATCTTTTCGTAATTTGGTATCCTCTCCTCATCGCTTATCTGGATGGTAAAGGGTATTAACCTTACCCTTCTCCAAAATGCTAAAGAGTTCTCATATACGACAGGTTTGTGATTGGTAGCTAACCACAACTTAAAAGTGGGTTCAAATTCAAAATACTCTCTGTGTAAAAATCTAGCGGTCATTGTGTCTCTTCCAGTTA
>Ga0078972_1017482_pt1 | contig 10284 bp, 9 predicted proteins | sample YelNatPaOPGAMG01_FD_67568 | JGI IMG/M metagenome (GOLD analysis project Ga0078972, IMG submission 67568) | Hot spring thermophilic microbial communities from Obsidian Pool, Yellowstone National Park, USA - OP-RAMG-01 (SPADES assembly) (version 2) | ecosystem: Environmental > Aquatic > Thermal...
CCGTACAGCGGCTCAGGTCCCCTCTGTCCGCGGGTCCGGATGGGCGGGGGGTCAGTGGGCCTTGACCTCCGTCTGCGCCAGGTCTTCGAGGACGGTGATCACGCCCGAGTGGTCGAGCTCGCCGCGGCCGGCAGCCATGGCGGCGCCGAAGAGCTCGTGGGCCAGGGCCGAGGCCGGCAGGGGCACGCCGTAGGCGCGGCCCGCCTCGCGGATGATGTTCAGGTCCTTGTAGTGCAGGCGGATGCGAAAGCCGGGGGCGAAATCGCGCTGCAGGATGCGCCGGCCGCGGTTCTCGAGCACGCCGCAGCGCGCCAGGCCGCCCGAGAGCACCTGGACGATCTTCTCGGGGTCGACCCCCGCCTTGGCGCCCAGCACCAACGCCTCCGACATGCCCACGAGCGTCACCGCCACCAGGATCTGGTTGCAGGCCTTGACCACCTGCCCTGCACCCGATTCGCCGCAGAGCACCGGCCTGCCCAGCGGCGCCAAGATCGGCTCGACGCGGGCAAAGGTCTCGGCATCGCCCCCCACCATGATGGAGAGAGTGCCCTTCTGTGCGCCCACATCGCCACCGGAGACCGGCGCATCGAGCATGGGGCAGCCCTGCCGCGCCGCCGCCTCGGCCACCTTGCGGGCCACCGTGGGCGAGATGGTGCTCATATCCACCAGGATGGTGCCCGCCTTGGCGCCCGCCAGGACGCCTTCCGGCCCCAGATAGGCGGCCTCCACATCGGGCGAATCGGGCAGCATGGTGATCACCACGCCGGCGCGTGCGGCCACATCCTTGCAGGAAGCGCCGGGCACAGCCCCCGCCTGCACGATCTCTTCCATGGCTGCCGGCACGATGTCGAACACCACCAGCGGGTAGCCCGCCTTGAGCAGGTTGCGCGACATGGGCCGGCCCATGATCCCCAGGCCGATAAAACCGATGGTCGGCTTCACCCCGTCATCTCCTTTCATCCACGCACTCACGGGCCCGCGCCGCGCGCCTCTCGACCCGGCGGCGGGCAGCGAGCCTCGGAGCAGGCACTTGTTCCGGTTCGATGTAGAGAGGCCCCATGCCCCCGTGCGCCCCCTTGCCGCGATTCGCGGACAGGGCCCGAAACAGGGACGCGCAGGATGGACGGGATCGGGCGCCCTCATCCTGTGCATCCCATCCATCCCTGTTCGCCGCTCCGCCCAAGGGCTCCCAGCGCGAGGGTGAACAGGTGCCGAAGCAGAACCGTTGCGGCACGGATGCGCAGACTATGGCACGATTCGCCGCGGCTGTCAACGGCGGGTGCGGCGCACGGCCACCCAGCCCAACAGGGCCAGGAAGCCGGCGCCCGCCAACCAGGTGAAGAACTGGTCGAGGAGGGGGAGGGGCCGGGCGAGCGCCGGCAATGCAGCCACTGCCAGCTCCTGCGGCAGAGCGGGGGCGCCAGCGGCGATGGCCGTTGCCTCCTGGCCAGCCACCGCTTCGCCCGCGTCGGCGGCGAGGCCGGCCTCCGCCAGGAGAGCGACCGGCGTGGCGGCGGCGGTGGGCTCGGTGCCCGATGCGGCCGGGGGCGTGGCCATGGGGGTGGGCCGACGGGTCCCGGCCAGAGTGGGCGTGAGAGTCAGCGAGCCGGTGCCGGTGGGCGACGGGGTGCGGGTGAGCGACGGGGTGCGCGTCGGCGACGGCGTGCGGGTGAGCGACGGCGTGTGCGTCGGCGACGGCGTGCGGGTGAGCGACGGCGTGTGCGTCAGCGATGGGGTGCGGGTGAGCGAGGGCGTGTGCGTCGGCGATGGGGTGCAGGTGGGCGACGGCGTGTGCGTGGGCGATGTGGTGCGGGTGAGCGACGGCGTGTGCGTGGGCGATGGGGTGCGGGTGAGCGACGGCGTGTGCGTGGGCGATGGGGTGCGGGTGAGCGAGGGCGTGTGCGTGGGCGATGGTGTGTGCGTCGCGGTGGCGGCCGGCGCCTCGGTGGCCGTGGGCACGGACGTTGCGCTGGGGGCGGGCGTGCTGGTCGAGGGCGGCGTGTCGCTGGCGAGCGGTGTCGCCGTGGGCGGCCGCGGCGTGGCCGTGCAGGGGCCGGGGGGCGGCGCCGAGGCCGAACCGTTGGCCTGGCCCGGCGAGGGGGGCAGGCCGTCGTCCCAACTGCCGGAGGTGGCGCGGCTCCACGACTGGTCGGCGAGGGCATAGGTGTAGACAAAGCCATCCAGCGCCCCGCTCGGGCTGCGCAGCCACACCTCGCCGCTCCATCTACCCATATCCAGGTGGGTCTGCGCGTAGTAGAGGACCAGGTAGCCGCCCGGGCCGAGGGTTGTGCCGGCGGGGATGGTGTAGCCCGGGGCGCTCTTGGCCGTGGCCAGTTGCCAACCGCCCAGGTCGCAGGCGGCGCCGCCCCCATTGTAGAGCTCGACCCACTGGTCATCGTAGTTGACGGCGCAGTCGCGGTTCCAGTCGGAAGCGGGGTAGGGCAGGAACTCGTTGAGGCGTACCGAGGCGCAGGCATCGTCGTGCGGGGGCGCAGCCTGCCCGCCGGCGGGCACCAGGCAGAGCAGGAGCACGAGGGCCAGGCCGCAGCGAGCCTTCATCGACCACCTCCGGGCGACTGCGCCCAACGCGGGGTTCCATCGGGTTGCAATGCAGAGAGTAACCGCGGGGGGTGCCGGTGGGGGCCCTGCTGGGGGGCCCGGTTGCCCTCGAACGCGCCTCAGCGCCGCCCGCCCAGGAAGAGGTGGCGCAGGCTCATGCCCGCGTCGCCCACCTGGGCGCGCGGCTCCTCGCCGCGGCGCTCCCACTCGTCGCGGGCCGCCTGCCAGCGCTTGACTGCAGCCTCGGCGGTGGCGGCATCCTGGTTCAACAGCGAACGCATCTCGTCGAGCGCGGCGTGCATGCGGTCGATCCAGCGGCCCACGTTCTCGGCGTTGGCCGCAGCCGCCGCCAAGTCGGCGCCTGGGCTATCGCCCATGGTCGCCAGCAACTGGTCGAAGCGCCCGCCGCCCAGGCGGGTCAGGTCGCGCCACGAGCCGCCCGTGCTGAGGGAGTGCAGCGCGGCGGCCCCCAACAGGAAGGGCAGTTGGCTGAGCGCCGCCACCATGCCATCGTGCTCGGTGGCGTCGATGTAGAGGGGCGTGCCGCCGACGGCCATGGCCAGGTCGGCCGCGCGCTCCACAGCTTCGGGAGGGGTCGCACGGTCGGGGCAGAGGCAGTAGGTGGTGCCGCCAAAGAGGTCCGCGCGGGGCGCGCCGCTCTGCCCGCGGGCGCCGATGGGGTCGCCGCCCACAAAGGTGGCGTGGGCGGGCAGGAGCTCCCTGGCCCAGGCCGCGACCGGCGCCTTGAGTGGCGCCGTATCCGTCACCAGGCAGCCTTCGACCAGGTCCTCGGCGATGGCGGCCATGGTGTCGCGGATGGCGGTGAGCGGCAGGGCCAGGATGACGATGCTGGCGCCGCGACAGGCGCTGGGCAGGTTCCAATCGGTGCGGCTCACCGCCCCGGCCTTGCGCGCTGCGGCAGCGGCCGCGGGGTCCTTGTCGTGGCCGACGATCGTCAGCTCCTTCGAAGCCTGCCGCAGGGCCAGGCCCAGCGACGTGCCCGTCGCGCCGAGGCCGACGATGGTGATCTGGAAATCTGCCATAGGGGAACCCTTTCCAGGCGTGTGCCCGACCAGCGGAGGCACGCGAGTCTCCACCCAGGTGGCAGAGTATACCACACTCCGGCGGCGAGAGGAAATGGAACCGGGGACTCCCGGCGTGAGTGTGAACAGGCACGGCGACAGGGTAGCGGCTCAGACTCACGGGCGGAGAGGCCCCTCCCTGGCGCATCCCTCGCGTCAATTGCCGGGTGGGCCTCCGGGGCGTGTCGCGCGCCCGTTGCTCCACCCCCGACCCTGCGCGGGATAGCCACCACGCCGCGGCTGAGCAACCCAGGCGCTGGCTTGCCTCCAGATTCAACCCCGCCCGCTAGATCTGCTCCAACCACTCCAGCGGAATCTCGCAGCTCCGCAACTGGCCCAGCAGCTCCACCAGCACGCGCGCCCGCTCCTCGCCCGGCAGGCGCCGGTCGAAGATGGCCTCCATGCCCTTCAGGGGCCCGCCCACGATGCGCAGTCGCGCCTCGGGCTCGAGGGGCAGGCCATTGTGGTAATCGCCGGCGGCCACCTGGGCCATACGCACCTGCAGCCAGTGGATGACCTCCTCGGCCACCACCGTCGGCTCGCCGCCAAAGCACACCACGCCGGTCATGCCCTGCATCCAGTTGATGGAGGAAAGGGGGATCACGTCCAGGTCGAGCCGCGCAAAGAGGTAGCGCGGAAAGAACGGCTTCTCTGCCGGGCTGCGCCGCGAGCGCTTCTCGGCCGGCAACACCGGCAAGAGCACCTGCAGCCCCCGGTTCACCAGCGCATCGCGCACCATGTGCTCCTTGCGCGGCTTGGTATGTAGCGCGTACCAGTGCTCCATGCGCCTATCCTCGCCAGCCAGAACGGCCCAGGCGAAACAACGCCGGCCCGGCCTGTACCGCTTAGCCTACCACAGGCTGCAGAGGCTGTCAAATGTGTATAAAGGGTAATGTTTCTGTCGGAAATGCATAATGCAGAATATCAGAGGCGGCCCGCCGGCTACGAGGCCTCATCGGCCCGCTGCAGCGCCTCCAAGAGCGCCCTCTGCTCCGCCGGCCAGCCGAGCGACGCGGGGTCATCGTGGTGGTGGCGCACCAGCTCCACCGTCGGCGCCTCGGCCCCCGCTGCGGCCAAAAGCTCGGCGCCGCGGGCGGCGTGGGCTGCCAGGGCCGCCAGGCCCGCCTGGCGCGCCAGCCACCCCGGCAGCCTTCCCCCGGCCAAGACGAACACCACGCGCTGCCACAGGCGCACCCCGCCCCGCGCCTTGCCCACGTCGTGCAAGAGCGCCGCCACCGCCAGCGCCGGCGGCACCGGCCCCTCCAACCGCCGGTAGGTACGCAGGGCGTGGGCGCGGTCGCTGCGCGGCATGGCCCGGTAGAGCTCCGCCAGCCCCGGCGCAAGCGCGCACGGCGGCTCCCGGCCGGGGGCCGCCGTGATCGCCTGCCAGAACTGCCGGGCGCGGTACAGGGGCCTCACACGCTCAGCACCAGGCCCACCAGCCTGCTCAGCACATCGTAGATGGGGGTGATCAGCAGGCCGAGGATGTCGACGCGCAGCACCCGCGGCAAGAGGATGAGCACCAGGAGGATCATGGGCCCGTGGGGCTCCACCCGCTCGAGCTGGTAGCTCAGGTCATAGGCCCAACGCGCGCGGATGCCAGAGATGATGCCCATGAGGATGTGGAAGCCGTCGAGCATGGGCAGCGGCAACAGGTTGAACGCCGCCAGCCCCACGTTCAGGCCGATGATGATGCCCAGCGCCGAGACGACCGCCGCCGGCACCGCCAGCGGCAGCACGAACAGCACGCGCACCACCACCGCCAGCGCCAGCGCCAGGAGCACGTTCGAGATGGGCCCGCCCGCGGCCACCAGCCCCATGCCCAACCGCCGGCCCGGCCGCAGGTTCCACGGCGAGACGGGCGTGGGCTTGCCCCAGCCGATGCCGATGCCGGTCAACGCCGTGATCACCATCATCAGCGTGCCCAGCGGGTCCAGATGCACCAACGGGTTGAGCGACAGCCGGCCCATGCGCTTGGCCGTCGGATCGCCCAGGCGGTAGGCCACCAGGGCGTGGCTGAATTCGTGTATGGTTATGGCCATCAACAGGCCGATCGCAATGGCGACCAGCCGTCCAAGTGGGCTCAGGTACATTCCGAGTCGAAGGTTCCTCCCCTATAAATGTGACACAATTATACCACAGAGAGCACGACTTTGGAACTGACCCTCCCCAAAACTGTGGCACACTCCGCCGACTGTACGACATAGGAGGCCCCTGGATGCCGGCGAACATCCTGATCGTCGACGATGACATCGATGTGGCAGAGACGGTGGCCCGCACTCTGCAGCGCGCAGGCTTTGAGACGGTGGTCTCCTACCGCGGCGCCGAGGCCCTGCAGATTGCCCGCGACCGGCACCCCGACCTGCTCGTCCTCGACATCCGCATGCCAGGCATCGACGGCATCGAGGTCTGTCGGCTGCTGAGGGCCACGCCCGACCTGAGCCGCGTGCCCGTCCTCTTCCTGTCGGCCAAGGCCGAGGTGACCGACCGCCTCGAAGGGTTCGAAGCCGGGGCCGACGACTACATCGTGAAGCCGTTCGACCTGCGCGAGCTGGAGCTGCGCGTCAAGGCCCTGCTGCGCCGCGCGCGGCAGAGCGAGAGCACGGCCGGTGGCTTCCTGCGCGTCGGCCCGATCGTGCTCGACCCGCGGACCTTTGAGCTGCGCACTCCCGAGCGCACGGTGCTGCTCACGCCGGTCGAGTTCGACCTGATGCAGTTCCTGATGCGGCACCCCGGCCAGGTCTTCTCGGCGGCCCTCCTCCTGCAGGAGGTATGGGGCTACCCGCCAGGCATGGGCACCACCGACCTGGTGCGCGTGCACATCAAGAACCTGCGCGAAAAGATCGAGCCCGACCCTCACCGCCCGCGCTACATTCGCAACGTCCCGCGGCGCGGCTACATTGTAGCCCCCGATGCGTCGTAGGGAAGGCGGGCTCTATGAGGAACGTGACCGATGGCCCGAGAACGCATCCTCGTCGCCGACGATGAACCCGACGTGCTGGATGTGGCGCTGCGCGCGCTGGTCCAGGGTGGCTATCAGGTGACCGGCGTCACCAGCGGCACCGCCGCCGTGGAGGAGGCGCGCCGGCAGCCCTACGACATGCTCATCGCCGACGTCAAGATGCCCGGCATGAACGGGCTGCGCGCCTATCGCCTCATCAAAGAGTTCTCGCCCGATACCATCGGCCTGATCGTCACCGGCTATGGCACTATGGAAATGGCCATCGAGGCGGTGCGCCTGGGGGTGAACGCCTTCATCCTCAAGCCCTTCGGCCCCGACGAGCTGTGCGCCGCCGTGGCCCGCGCCCTCGAGGCGCGCCGGCTGGCGCGCGAGAACGCCCGCCTGCGCGCGCTCCTCCCCATCCACGAGATGACCCGCACCCTCTTGGCCACCACCGATCTCGATCGCCTGCTCGCGCAGGTGGTCGAGCTGGCCGCCCGCGCCACCGGTGCCGAGCGCTGCTCACTCCTCCTGGTCGACGCCGAGCTGCAAGAGCTGGTGTTGGCGGCGGCGCACGGCGCTCAGGTGCCCCTGTGCCCCCCGCCGCGCCTGAAGATGGGCGAGGGCATTGCCGGCTGGGTGGCCCGTTGCGGCGAACCGATGGCCCTCTGTGGCGCCCTGACGCCCGATGCCCGTCACGCCGTCTTTGCCGATGGCGCCTCCTCGGTCTGCCTGCCCCTCACCGCCGGAGGCAAGGCCATCGGCGTCATCAGCCTGGTCAAGACGGGCAGCGAGCCCCCCTTCACCGAGGCCGATAGCGAGCTGCTCTCCATCCTCACTGCCGGCGCAGCCGTGGCCATCGAGAATGCGCGCCTCTTCACCCACTTGCAGCAGGCCTACCAGCGCCTGGCCGAGCTCGACCACCGCAAGAGCGAGTTCATCAGCCTGGCCGCCCACGAGCTGCGCTCGCCGCTGGCCGCCCTCCTGACCTACGCTGCCGTCATCGAAGACGACATTGGCGAGGCGGCCCAGGCCCACCTGCGCACCATCCGCCAGGCCGCCGAGCGGCTGCACGCCCTGGTCGACGACATCCTCAACCTGCGCAACCTCGACGCGGGCCAGGTCTCCTTCCGCCCCCAGTCGGTGGAGCTGCTCATGGCCGCCCAGCAGGCGGTGGCCTCGCTGTCGCACCTGGCCCAGGCCAAGGAGCAGTCGATCACAGTCGATGTGCCCGCATCTCTGCAGGCCCTGGCCGACCCCGAGAAGCTGCAGATCATCCTGCTCAACCTGCTCTCCAACGCCATCAAGTTCACCCCCCGTGGTGGGCGGATCACCCTGAGCGCCGTGTCGGAAGGGAGCGAAGTCGTCGTCTCGGTGCGCGACACCGGCATCGGCATCCCCGAGAGCGAGCGCGAGCGCATCTTCGAGCGCTTCTACCAGGTGGCCGACTCGCTGCGCCGCGAGGAGGGCGGGCTGGGCCTCGGCCTCTCTATCGCCAAAGGCATGGTCGAGCTGCAGGGCGGGCGCATCTGGGTCGAGAGCCAGGTCGGCCACGGCAGCACCTTCTCCTTCACCCTCCCCTCCTGGCAACCATAGGAACCATTTGCAAATCCTCGTCTCCTGCGTTAACATAGGGGGTCCGTGCACCGGAGCCATGCGGCCCGGGCGCAGGGAAGATTCTCAGTCTATGCAGGGGAGTGGAGCCAGCGTTGCTGAAGCAACTTGTACACCAGGGCGTCGTGGTGCCCGTTCCGGATGTGCCCGACAACCTGATCCTGATCATCCGCGGCCGGCCCGTGCGCCTCGATCGCACCCAGGCCGAGATGGCCATGGCCTGGGCGCGCAAGCAGGGCACGCCCTATGTGGAAGACCCGGTCTTTGTGCGCAATTTCTTGGGCGATTTCAGCGCCGCCCTGGGCATCGAGCCGCCCCTCGAGCCCGATGAGGTGGATTTCTCGCCCGCCGTGCGCATGGTGCAGGAGGAGCGCGAGCGGCGCGAGCGGATGACCCGCGAAGAGCGCAAGGAGTTGGCCGCCAGGCGCAAGGCCGAGCGCGAGGCGCTGCGCGCCCGCTACGGCCATGCCATCGTCGATGGCGAGGAGACCGAGCTGGGCACCTATCTGGTGGAGCCGAGCGGCATCTTTATGGGCCGCGGCAAACACCCCCTGCGCGGCCGCTGGAAGCCAGGGCCCACCCAGCGCGACATCACCCTCAACCTCAGCCCCGACGCGCCCCAGCCCGAGGGCGATTGGGGCGGGCGCGTGTGGCAGCCCGATTCGATGTGGATCGCCCGCTGGCAAGACAAGCTCTCGGGCAAGACCAAGTATATCTGGCTGGCCGACACGGCGGCCATCAAGCAGCGCAAAGAGGCCCACAAGTTCGACAAGGCCGCTGCCCTCAGCGCGCACCTCGACGAGGTACGGGCCCACATCGCCGCTGCGCTGGAGAGCGACGACCCAGAGCGGCGCATGGTGGCCACCGCCTGCGACCTCATCGACCGCCTCTGCCTGCGCGTGGGCGATGAGAAGGACCCCGACGAGGCCGATACCGTCGGCGCCACCACGCTGCGGCCCGAGCACGTGACCCTGCACGACGACGGCACCGTCGAGTTCCGCTTCCTGGGCAAGGACTCGGTGCTCTGGCACAAGCGCATCGAGCTGCCCGACGTGGTGCGCCGCAACCTGGAAGAGCTCAAGCGCAACGCTCGCCCCAGCCGCAACGGCAGCCGCAGCGCCGCCGGCGACAGGCCGCAGCTCTTCCCCGATGTTTCCAGCCGCGATGTGAACGCCTTCCTCGGCGAGGCGCTCAAGGGGCTGACGGCCAAGGTCTTCCGCACCCGCCATGCCACCCACGCCGTCGAGGAGAGCCTCGAGCACTCGGGCGTGGAGGCGCGCCACCCGGAGTACAAGAAGCGCGAGGCCGTCGTCGAGGCCAACCTGGCCGCCGCCAAGCTCTGCAACCACTACAAGCAGGCCTCGCCCAACTGGGAGGCGCGGCGCGCCCGCGCCCAGGCGCGCGAGGAGGCGCTCGCCCAGCGGCTCGAACAGGCCGAGGCCCAGTTGCGCGCCGCCCGCGAGGCGTTGGCGGCGGCCCGCGCCGCCGCCCGCGAGAAGGAAGAGGCCGCCAAGACGCCCGCGGCCAAGGAACGCGCCCGCGCCAGCGGCCAGCGGCGCGTGGAGCAGGCCCGCAAGAAGGAGCAGGCCGCCGAGGCCCGCCGCGACCGCGCCCGCGAGGCCCTGGCCCGCTTCCGCACCCAGGCCCGGCTCGCCGCCAAGACGCGCACCTGGAACCTGGGCACCAGCCTCAAATCCTACATCGACCCGCGCGTGTACTACCGCTGGGGCCAACAGGTGGGGTACGACGTACTCGGCCACTACTACCCCACCACCCTCCAGCGCAAGTTCGCCTGGGTGAGGGAAGAGGCCGGCGAGAAGCAGCCCGCAGAGGCCGGCGAGGCCCTCGCCGAGTAGCCGCCAGAACCTGTAGGGGCGGTTCGCGAACCGCCCCTTCTCCGCGCAACAGACCGAGCGCGTAGGGCCGGGTTTCACAACCCGGCCCTGCATCGCACGCTCGGCCAGGCGGCCAGGGGCCGCAGCCGGGTCTTGAGCCCCGCCCGCTCCCGGCCCAGCCCCTGGCTGGGGGGTTTGGTGGGGTGGCTGGGGCCGGCCGCCCCCGGGGGGCCGGCACCCGCCCACCCCCCCA
>Ga0078972_1017483_pt1 | contig 10284 bp, 7 predicted proteins | sample YelNatPaOPGAMG01_FD_67568 | JGI IMG/M metagenome (GOLD analysis project Ga0078972, IMG submission 67568) | Hot spring thermophilic microbial communities from Obsidian Pool, Yellowstone National Park, USA - OP-RAMG-01 (SPADES assembly) (version 2) | ecosystem: Environmental > Aquatic > Thermal...
CCAGATGCCTACCGTGACTAGGCATAAACACCCTAACCCTATACTTCCTCGCCAAAGCGCGTGCTAGATTATAGACCGCAACCCCCAGCCCTCCAACCGAAGCCAAACCTTGGCATTCGAATGTAAGCATCCAGATGTTCTTATCAACAGAGAGATCGTCAGGAATCCAAGCACTGAGTGTCCGATGCATTACACCACTCCTTATAGTAAAGGGGGATAAGTTTTTATCTTCGCTAGGGGAAGGTTTAAATATATACCCTTTGGAGAGGTATGTGGTCGTTTTGTGGAGGGTGTTTTAGTAACCGTATAGGCTCGAGCGTGAATATAAAATATGCTAGAAGAGGAAGTTGAAAAAGAAAAAATTAGCGGGCTCAGAGTAACTGAGCACATCTACGTCCCCAAACACGAAATACTATCTGAAGAAGAAGCACAGGAACTCCTGAAGCGAATACACGCAACACCGGAGCAACTACCTTATATCCGCGCCTCAGACCCAGTCGTCAGAGAACTTGGTGCGAAACCCGGTCAGATACTGAAGATAACACGCCGAAGCGAGACAGCTGGTGAATCAGTCTACTATAGGTATGTGGTGGAGTGAGATGAGGCAAGAAAAGTTGGATTCTTGGTTGATCCTTCGGGATATCCTTGAGACAGAGGGGGTTGCTAGGCAGCACCTTAACTCGTATAATGAGTTCGTTGAGAAGCAGCTACAGAGCATAATAGATGAAGTTGGGGAAATAGATATTGAGACGCAGACCACAGCCTATAAAGTTAAGTTCGGCAGGGTAAGGCTTGGTCAACCACGGGTCGTTGAGAGAGATGGCTCGATAAGCAACATAACACCTCTTGAGGCACGCTTAAGGAACCTAACGTATGCGGCACCAATCTACCTTGAAATGATGGTGGAAGAAAACGGCATCATAAAAGACGTGCAGTTCCATCACATAGGAGACCTACCTGTGATGGTTAAATCGAACCTATGTGTCTTAAGCAGGCTCCCTGAAGAGCAGCTCATAGAGCTGGGTGAAGACCCTAAAGACCCCGGAGGCTACTTTATAATAAACGGTAGTGAAAGGGTGATTATAGGGTTAGAGGACCTTTCACCGAACAAGATACTTGTAGATGTGGAGAAGCAAAGCGGCACCACACTCTACACTGCAAGAGTCTACTCCTCGATTATAGGCTACAGATCCAAATTAGAAGTAGTTCTGAAGCAAGATGGCTCGATAGCGGTTAAGCTGCCTACTTCGCCAGTAGAGCTGCCTTTTGTGATTGTGATGCGTGCACTTGGTGTTGAAGTTGATAAGGATATAGCGGAGATGGTGTCTCTAAAGCCTGAGATTCAAGACTTTCTTGATGTCTCATTCGAGAAGGCATCGGATGCACTAACACAGCACGAAGCTCTGATCTACATAGGTAACCGCGTAGCCCACGGTATGTTAGATGAGCTGAGGATAAGGAGGGCCGAGACGCTTCTGGACTGGGGTCTTCTACCACACCTAGGTAAGACGGCCAATGACCGCTACACCAAAGCGGTCTTCTTAGGTGAAGTGGTCTGTAAGCTGCTTGAGTTAAGATTGGGCTGGATTCAACCAGACGATAAGGATCACTACGGTAACAAGGTCATAAAGTTTGCAGGTCAACTCCTAGCAGACCTATTTAGAACAGCCTTCCGAAACCTCGTGCGTGATATAAAATATCAGTTAGAAAGGATGGGACAGAGAAGAGGATCTAATGTTATAAGCGCAGCGATAAGACCTGGAATAATAACCGATAAGCTGAGGAACGCGATAGCAACTGGTAACTGGGGTAAGGGTAAGGTTGGAATAACCCAGCTCCTCGACCGAACCAACTACCTCTCCACTCTGAGCCACCTTAGAAGAATTCAATCACCTCTAAGTAGAGGGCAGCCCAACTTCGAGGCAAGAGACCTCCACTCGACACACTTCGGTAGAATCTGTCCCAACGAAACGCCTGAAGGTTCTAACTGCGGCTTGGTAAAGAATCTTGCACTCTCAGCCATAATCTCAATAGAAGTGCCTCAAGAGGAGATTGTGAACAGACTATATGATCTGGGGGTTCTGAGCGTAAAGGAAGCTTCTGAAGACCTTAAGAGAAACGGGTGTAAAGTCTTTGTGGAAGGTAGGTTTGTTGGGTTTGTGGAAGATGGAGCTACGCTAGCAGCAAACTTCAGAGCACTTAGGCGAGAGGGGCAAATACACCCACACGCAAGCATCTATTACTATGAACCTAAGCATCCGAAAGCCTCGAGGCGTATTTACATCCACACGAGTTCTGGTAGGGTTCTAAGACCGCTCATTGTGGTAAAGGATGGTAAACCTCTTCTTACTGAGGAGCACATAAAGCGAATACGAACGAAGGAAATTAGTTGGCGTGATCTGCTACACATGGGTGTTATAGAGCTTATAGACGCGAATGAGGAAGAAAACACCTACATAGCCATTAAGCCGGAAGAGCTTACCGAGAAGCACACACATCTTGAACTTCACCCGGCAGCCATCTTAGGTGTGACCGCATCGATCATACCCTACCCAGAACACAACCAGTCTCCACGCAACACATATGAAGCAGCTATGGCTAAGCAGTCACTGGGCTTCCTCTCCCCAACACTCCTAACCAACACATATGTTAGGCAGCACTTTCTAATCTATCCTCAGAGGCAGCTCGTCACAACTAGGGCTGCTGAACTACTTAACCTCAACGAAAGACCAACTGGACAGAACTTCGTAGTAGCGGTTCTCTCATTCGAGGGGTACAATATAGAGGACGCCATAATACTGAATAAATCTTCAATCGACAGAGGCTTGGCTAGGTCATTCTTCTACCGCATCTATGAAGCCGAGTCGAAGCAGTATCTCGGCGGGATGAAAGATAACTTTGAGATACCATCGCCGGACGCTAATGTCCGTGGATACCGCGGCGAAAAGTATTATCGTCTACTCGAAGCTGATGGTGTCGTAGCGCACGAAGCGGTAGTCTCTGGCGGAGACGTTGTAATCGGGAAGACGAGCCCACCGAGATTCATGGAGGAGTACAAAGAATTTGAAATCAGGGGACCATATAGGCGTGACACATCCATAAGTATTAGACCTTCTGAGTCAGGGGTCGCGGATGCTATCTTCTTTACAGAGAATGTAGATGGCGAAAAGATGTATAAAGTGAGGGTTCGTGATCTCAGAATACCTGAGATCGGTGACAAGTTTGCCTCAAGACACGGACAAAAAGGTGTCGTAGGGGTAGTCTTCAGACAGGCGGATATGCCTTATACAGAAGATGGGATAGTACCTGATCTTATAATCAACCCGCACGCCTTCCCGTCAAGGATGACCGTTGGGCAGTTTATAGAGTCCATAGCTGGTAAAGCTGCGGCGCTTCGTGGCTACCCAGCTGATGGCACGGCGTTCGCTGGAGAGCCAGTAGAGGAGTTGGCGCAGATCTTGGAATCATATGGGTTTAAGCGCTCTGGAAAAGAAGTTATGTATGATGGTAGGACCGGCAAAAGGTATGTGGCGGATATATTCATAGGAATAGTCTACTATCAGAAGCTGCACCACATGGTTGCTGATAAGATACACGCTAGAGCAAGAGGGCAGGTTCAGATGTTGACTAAGCAGCCTACGGAAGGTAGGGCGAGGGGAGGTGGTCTGAGGTTCGGAGAGATGGAGAGAGACTGCTTGATAGCCTACGGTACATCTATGGTCCTTAAAGATAGGCTTCTTGACGAAGCCGACAAGACGGAAGTCTATGTTTGCGAGGAGTGCGGGCTTATAGCATATTATGATGTGAGGTCTAGAAAGTATGTGTGCAGACTCTGCGGCGAGAAGGCGAACGTGTCAAAGGTTGTGATGGCTTACGCCTTCAAACTCCTACTTCAGGAGATGATGAGCCTCAATATAGCACCTAGGCTTCGGTTAAAGGAAAAGGTGTGATAGATATGTTAATAGAGGAAGGAGTTAAGGCGGTAGATGCGATCAAATTCTCGGTCCTCTCACCTAACGAAATTAGAAGGTACTCCGTAGCAGAGATCTCCGCACCCGAAACATATGATGAAGACGGTATGCCGGTCACAGGAGGCCTTATGGATAGCAGACTCGGAACACTAGAACCAGGTCAGAAATGCGCAACTTGTGGTAACACCGCCGCTAGATGCCCCGGCCACTTCGGACACATCGAGTTAGCTGAACCTGTTTTACACATAGCCTTCGTTGAAGATATCCGAAAGATACTGGTCTCAACATGCAGGTTTTGTGGCAGGCTTCTGCTACCTCAGGAGGATATCGACTCGTATCGCGCTAAGTTGGCTGAGAAGAAGCCTTCTACACCTACTCTTGCTGAAGATATTACGAAGGAGATCCTTGCTAAGACTAAGAAGGTTAAAGTCTGCCCGCATTGTAATAAGCCTCAATATGAAATTGAGTTCACCAAACCCACTACCTTCCACGAGATTACTGAGTGGGGTGGTGCTACACGCCTACTCCCAGTCGCTATACGGGAGAGGCTTGAGCGGGTGCCGGATGATGATCTTAGGCTCCTAGGATATGATCCATCCACCACTAGACCGGAGTGGTTTGTTTTACAAGTTCTTCCTGTGCCTCCTGTTTGTGTGCGACCATCTATCACCTTAGAGTCTGGTATACGCTCTGAAGATGACTTAACTCATAAGCTCGTTGACATACTGAGGGTTAATCAGAGAGTTAAAGAGAGCAAGGAATCTGGTACACCGCCTCTTATAGTGCAGGATCTGGTTGATCTACTTCAGTATCAAGTTACAACATACTTCGATAATGAGGTATCTGGTATACCTCAAGCGCATCATCGCTCTGGCAGACCGCTGAAGACCATAAGCCAAAGGCTAAAGGGTAAAGAAGGAAGGTTTAGGGGTAGTCTATCGGGTAAGAGGGTTGACTTCTCAAGCAGAACTGTAATCTCTCCTGACGCTAATCTAGATATCTGTGAGGTAGGTGTGCCGTACGAAGTCGCAAAGAAGCTCACTATACCAGAAAGAGTAGCTCCTTGGAATATAGATTTCCTAAAGCAGTTAGTTCTGAATGGTCCCGAGAAGCATCCCGGCGCTAATTATGTGATCAGACCAGATGGTGTAAAGATACGCCTAGACTACGCTTCAGACCGCTCAGCCCTAGCAGAGAGCCTAGGTTTAGGGTATGTTGTCGAGAGGCACCTTATGGATGGGGATGTAGTCCTCTTTAACAGACAACCATCACTACACAGAATGTCTATAATGGCTCATTTCGTTAAAGTGCTGCCCTACAGAACCTTTAGACTACACCCAGCCGTCTGCCCGCCTTATAACGCTGACTTTGACGGCGATGAAATGAACCTCCACGTGCCTCAAAGCGAGGAGGCTAGAGCAGAGGCTCTTATGCTTATGAGGGTGCAAGATCAGATCATTTCGCCTAGATATGGTGGTCCTATCATAGGGGCTATACGTGATTACCTTACAGCAGCGTATCTACTGACCCACGACTCAACCAGACTTACTAAAGAGGAGTTTACTAGCCTAGCCTTGGCTGGAGGGTATGTTGGTCCTCTACCAGAGCCTATTGTGAAGTCGCCTGAGCCGCTTTACAGCGGCAAGCAGCTCTTCTCACTCTTCCTCCCGAAGGACTTTAACTACGTTATGGCTTCTAAATGGGCTAAGGGTAATGTGAAGGATGTTATAGTGAAAAATGGTGAACTGGTAAGCGGGGTCATAGATAGAGCAGCTATAGGAGCTGAGGAGCCTAACAGTCTGCTCCACAGAATAACCAAAGATTACGGCACAGACGAAGCTAGGAGGTTCCTAAACTCTATACTTGCTGTTTTGAAAGCCTATATTACGAGAAGAGGCTTCACCTACGGCTACGATGACCTGGAGTTACCTAAAGAGGTTCGAAAGAAGATAGACGAATCTATCAAAGAAGCATATAGTGAAGTATCTAGGCTCTTTGACCTCTATGAGAAGAAACAGCTACCTTTGGCGCGAGGGTTATCGCCCGAGGAAGCGCTTGAGCTATACATTGTGAACGAACTTCAGAGGGCAAGAGATAGGGCCGGAAGAATCGCTGACAGATCCTTCCCAGAATCGAACCCAGGGGTGATCATGGCTAGAACTGGCGCTAGAGGCTCTCTGCTCAACATAGGTCAGATGGCGGCTTCCTTGGGGCAGCAGTCTGTGCGTGGTCGCCGTATAGAGAAGGGTTATCAAGATAGGGCCCTACCACACTTCCTCCCAGGCGAACGATCTCCTGACGCAAAGGGGTTCGTTAAGTCGAATTACAGAGATGGGTTGTCTCCGGTGGAGTTCTTCTTCCACGCTATGGGTGGGCGTGAGGGACTTGTGGACACAGCTGTCAGAACACAGCAGAGCGGGTACATGCAGCGTAGGCTTGTAAACGCCATGGAGCACCTTAGAGTTGAGTATGATCTTAGTGTGAGAGACCCATATGGGCACATCATTCAATTCGTTTATGGTGAAGACGGTGTTGATCCGGCTAAGAGCGATCACGGTATGGCTGTCAACATACCTAGACTCGTAGAAACAGAAGCTCTCATTGCTAAGACGTCTAAGCCAGCATCAGAAGAGGAGGTCAAGAAAGTTGTTTCTAAATACGCTAAGGAGCTCAACCCAAGGTTGATCCAAGACCTATATGCGGCTCTCAAAGAAAACCCGCTAGAGATCAAGTCTGTAGAAAATGTCTGCAAACGTATAGTAGAGCTTCTTAAGAGGGCTACGGTTGAGCCAGGTGAGGCTATTGGTGTGGTTGCTGCGCAGTCTGTAGGCGAACCAGGTACCCAGATGACACTCAGAACCTTCCACTTTGCAGGTGTTAGGGAGAAGGATGTTACACTTGGCTTACCTAGGTTGATAGAACTGGTTGATGCTAGAAAGCAGCCTAGCAAGGCTTCGATGACGGTCTACATAGATCCAGATTACGCCGCTGCTGAGCTCAAGAAGGCGGAAGAGGAGAATAAGGAGAAATGGGCTAAACTTTCTCCTGAAGAGGTAGAGCAGGAGAAGAGTAAGATATTGAACAAGGTCGCGCTTAAAGTCGCTAAGCAGATCCTCTTCACCAAAGTCAGCGACCTCATCGCTGACGCCGAAGTCGACTATGTGAATGAAGCGATTGTGCTAAGATTCGATAAGGATAAGCTTTCTGAAAGAGATTGCACACTTCACGAAGTTAAAAAGGTGATTGAGGCGGGTAAGCGGAAGGTAGAAGCTGATGAGGCTAACCTCACCTTAATAGTCCGCTTAGAGGGACTTGACCTAATAGGCTTGAACATGCAGTTGGATAAGATACTGAATATGAAGGTTAAGGGCATACCTAACGTTAACAGAGTCACGGTTGAGAAGGAGGGTGATGAATGGTTCATAAGAACCTCTGGTTCAAACTTTTCTAAGACACTTAAGGTTGAAGGCGTAGACCGTAGAAGGACCATAACTAACAACATCTTTGAGATAGCGACAGTGCTGGGTATAGAGGCAGCTAGAACAGCGCTCGTGAACGAAATTATGAGTACATTAGATGAGCAAGGGCTTGAAGTTGACATTAGGCACATATATCTGATCGCTGATCTGATGACAGCCAAAGGAGAAGTTCAGCAAATAGGTAGGCACGGTGTAGCTGGGACAAAGACGAGCGTTCTTGCCAGAGCCGCCTTCGAGATAACAGTCCCAACACTGGCTGAGGCTGCGGTTAAAGGCGAAGTGGAGGAGCTTAAAGGCGTGACTGAAAACGTGATCGTAGGTCTTCCTATACCCGTTGGTACAGGTATGGTGGATCTATTTATGCACGGTTGATCAACATGAATAAGAGGGAACTCGGTCAAATACTACTAAAAGCCGTCAAGACGGGCAAATGTGTACTAGGGCTTAGAGAGGTTCAGAAATCGATACGCGGCTCCAAGATAGTCATCTATTCAACAAAAATACCTAAAGACAAGCTCAAACAGCTTATCGAAGCCTGCCGAGCCGTGAACGTCCCAACCTTACCATATGAGGGGACATCGTTTGAATTGGGTAGTCTCTGCGGCAAAAGGTTTAGGGTCTCCGCTTTAGCTGTCAAAGCAGCTGGAGACGCTGATCTTACGCCGTTGCTGAATGAGGCGGTGCAGCCTAGTTATGCTTAAATTCATCCTCATAGAAGGTATACTGTCGGGTTGAGGTAGTGAAAAGGAGGCTATGGTTACACAAAGAATCAAACTAACCTCAGAAGAGTTGGGCTTAATGTCGCTCTTTCAGAACGTATCGGGTGCTGGTGTCAGAGACTGCGTTATAGATGAAAAGAACGGAAGAGTGATCTACGTAGTAAACCCAGGGGAGATGGGGCGAGCCATAGGCAAGAATGGTATAGTGGTTAAAACGCTTCAGCGTCTAGTCGGTAAGCCTGTGGAACTCGTTGAATATTCTGATGACCCGAAGACTTTCATAAAGAACGCCCTCGAGCCTAAATATGTTCTCGATGTTCGCTTAACAGAAAAGCTTGACGGATCTAAGATCGCTGTGGTGGTCGTTGACGCTAAGAAGAAGAGCGCTGTTGTGGGTAGAAATGGCAAGAACGCCGAGAAGGCGAGGCTCCTAGCTAAACGCTACTTCCAGATAGCGAATGTACACATCGTTTCCCAATAGAGCATTGAAAACTGATGTCTGATGGATAGTAGAGAGAGTTACTGGAAGCCGATTCCATACTCTCTGCATAATTTGCGTAACATCTTGTTTGGTAGATAAATCAGCGGTTATCTAAAGGTATATATGATGGAACTCTGTCAGCTGGTGTTGCGTAAAAGGCGAAGAAAAAGTTGGGTTTAAAAGAGTTCCTATCATCTACTTGGCATACGCTAAAACTAGCTAGAAAGTCTGGTAGAGAAGAGTTTATACTCTACCTAAAACTAGTCTTTTTAGGGCTTTTTGTAGTTGGGAGTATAGGCTTTTTAATACTCTTTGTAAGCGCTCTTATAAAGCTGGGCTAAGGGTGAAGAATGTGAGTGAATCCAGAAGCGAATCAACTATAGGCTCAAGATTCTTCGCCGTAAAGACAACTGGTGGGCAGGAAAAGGCCGTCGCTAACTATGCCTATACCATACTTCTACGGAGACAGAAACCTATCTATTCGATTCTTGTCTTGGAGGGGATGAAAGGGTATGTTTTGTTTGAAGCAACTAATGCGCAGGTTGTGACAGAGACGGTTATGGGGTTCAAGCACGTTAAGAGCACAGTTCAGGGGATGATGCTCTTCAGCGACATCGAGAGGTTTCTTGTATCCAAGCCTGTTATAGCTGAGTTAAGCGTCAACGATATTGTGGAGATCATCGCAGGTCCCTTTAAAGGCATGAGGGCTAGAATAGATAGGCTTGAGATGGCTAGAGGAGAAGCTACGATAGTCCTATTAGATACACCCTATCAGCTCCCAGTAACAGTCGACGCTAACTATTTGAAGCTAGTTAAGAAGACGGAAGGCGGTGGGTAGAAGATGGGTGAAACGAAGACGGTTGTGGCGCTGATAGTTGGTGGAGAAGCCAACGCAGGCCCTCCGCTAGGTCCAGCACTAGGCCCACTCGGCGTTAACGTGATGGCTGTAGTTAAGAAGATTAACGAAGCAACAGCCATGTACAAGGGTATGAGGGTTCCGGTTAAGATAACGGTTGATACAGAAACTAAAAGTTTTGAGGTAGAGGTTGGTACACCAACTACATCGGCGCTGCTGGTTAAGGAGGCTGGGATAGAGAAGGGTTCGGGTAACCCCAAGACTAACTTTGTAGGCAATTTGACTAGGGAGCAGATTGTTTCGATAGCGAAGGTGAAGATGGGAAGCTCCTATGCTTCTACACTTAAGTCGGCGGTAAAGGAGGTTCTAGGTTCTTGTGTCAGCATGGGTATAAAGGTTGAGGATAAGGATCCGAGGGTTGTGCTTAAGGAAGTGGATAGCGGCGGATGGGATGATATACTTTCTAAAGTATAACAAGCTTTTATAACCCCTCTTTGGGCAGAGTGCTTAACTAAGGTGTCTAGGTTGGTAAGCGCCGAAAGCCTAAAGCAGCTCGTTCAAGAGGCAAGGCAGAAGGCTGTTAGGAGAAACTTTAGCCAATCTTTTGAGCTGATCTTAACATTTAGAGATTTGGATGTGAAGCAGCCGCTAAACCTTAACGAGATCGTCTTCTTACCCCACCCTTTCGAGAAGAAACCAAAGGTCTGTGTCATCGCTTCAGGAGACCTTGCTCTAAGAGCGCGTAACGCTGGTGCTGACTTGGTTATAGATGGTGACG
>Ga0078972_1017484_pt1 | contig 10283 bp, 10 predicted proteins | sample YelNatPaOPGAMG01_FD_67568 | JGI IMG/M metagenome (GOLD analysis project Ga0078972, IMG submission 67568) | Hot spring thermophilic microbial communities from Obsidian Pool, Yellowstone National Park, USA - OP-RAMG-01 (SPADES assembly) (version 2) | ecosystem: Environmental > Aquatic > Thermal...
TACGTTTGCGTCGGGGAGGGTGCCATCTCGATGATGGGATCAAAGCCCCGTTCCCGAACGCCCACGCACCTTTGCTCATCGCGACCCCGTCCGCCGGCTCGCGCAGAGGGGTGGAGTACCCGGCCGGCACGGGCGGGTAGACCTGACCGCCTCGGGTTTCCTGACCTTGTCGGCGTTGTTGACGGTAGTCCGGAGTGACATCATAATAATAATAGTGTAAGCATTCCGTCATCCGGCGGAGGGCATCGCAATGGTGCGAACGCAAGTCCAACTCACCGAGAAACAGGCGGAGAGCCTGAAGAAACGCGCAGCGCAGGAGGGCGCATCGCAGGCGGAGATCGTACGCCGCAGCATCGAGTTTTACCTGCGGGCGGGCGGCGCCGTCGCGGACGAGGAGCGCCGGCAACGGGCCTTGCGGGCCTCGGGGCGTTTCCGCTCGGGCAAGCGGGATCTCGGCGAACGACACGACCGCTATCTGGCCGAGGCGTACGGCAAATGATCGCCTTCGTCGATACGTCCGCGCTCCTCGCGGTTCTGGATCGCGACGATCGTAACCACATCAAGGCGCGGCGCAGGTGGGAGAGTCTCATCGAAGGCGGTGCCACTCTCGTGTGCACGAACTACGTCCTTCTGGAAACGACGACGCTGCTGCAGGTCCGCTTCGGATTGCAGGCGGTTCGCGTGTTCCGGGAGGACGTGGTGCCGCTGCTCACTATCGAGTGGGTCGATGCGGAACTGCATCAAGCGGGGGTGACGGCCGTGCTCACGGCGGCCCGGCGCAAGCTGAGCCTCACCGACTGCATCAGCTTCGAGGTCATGCGTCGTCTGGGCATCCGCAGCGCCTTCGCGTTCGACCGGCATTACCGGGAGCAGGGTTTTGACGATGCGGGGTAACCGGCGGGCCGTGGTCGGCGGCTTCCTGGTCGAGGTCCATCCGGACCCGGAGCACGCACTGACGGACGGCGCCCAGTCGATCACGCCGAAGGTGTTCGAGCAGATGACGCGGAACCCGGCGCGGATTGCCGCGGCGGTGGACCGGTCGATCTGATTGCGATCGCGCTTATCGGACTGCCGTCTCCGCGGGGGCTTCCGGCCGGAACTCATATCTCGGCATGTTCCCGCCGATGCTGAGGATACGTCGTGCCTCTGGGACGGCGATCGCCGGAAAGCTGGCAATCATGCAGGACCAGATCATTGCTGCCGCGCCGGACCTGCCCGAAACGGTTCAGGTGGCCGCACAGATGGCCGGTCTCGACGGTTTCTTGGATGACGTCGGGGTCGGATTTCATTGGGAGATGCTCGACCTTCTGGAGGACGGCGTGTACATCATGGATCGAGACCGTCGCATCCTGTACTGGTCGACCGGGGCGGAGCGGATCACGGGATACGGCGCGGCAGAAGTCTTGGGCCGCCGCTGCGCCGACAACCTGTTGCGGCATGTGGACGAGCGCGGCCGCGCGCTGTGTATCGAGGGCTGCCCGCTCGCGGCCGTAATGGACGATGGCCGGCCGCGCTCGGCGGATGTCTTCCTGCATCACAAGGACGGTCATCGCGTGCCGGTCCACGTACACGGTGCGCCCATTCGAAACTGGCACGGGGAAATCATCGGGGCGTTTGAGACATTCTGGGAAACCGCGTCGCCGTCCGCCGACCTGGAGCGGATCCGGCAGTTGGAACAATTTGCGTTCCTTGATTCGCTGACCGGGCTCGCGAACCGGCGCTACATGGAAAGCGCCATGCGGACGCGGTTTGCCGACTTTCGGGATTCGCAGACCGGTTTCGGGGCGATCCTGATCGACGTGGACCATTTCAAGCGATTCAACGACACCTACGGCCACGCCAGCGGCGACCGCGTGTTGCGTATGGTGGCAAGCACGCTGGCCGGCAACTGCCGGCCGTTTGATGCGGTGGGGCGGTGGGGCGGCGAGGAGTTTCTGGTCCTCGCCGGACATGCAGCGGTGGATCAGATCGGCATGCTGGCGGAGCGATTACGGGCGTTGGTGGCGGAATCCAGCCTGATGTCCGACGGAAATGTCCTGCGTGTGACGATCTCGCTCGGAGCGACGATCGCTCGATCAGGTGACGATCCCGCGACGCTTCTTCAGCGTGCGGATGAGCGGCTCTACCGCAGCAAGTCCGAAGGGCGCAACCGTGTGACGTTCGTACCGTAGCGGCCGGGCGCCCGGTCCGGGCTTCCCCGGGGCGACGAAGCCCGGAGAAGAGAAGATCTGCCCGGCCCGACGTCAGAACTACGGCATAATCGCCCGTCGGCCACATCAGTAGCCACCCCCGAACGGCATCGGCGGACCGGTTCCGATCCTGAACGATACGGGGCCGGGCGGCGAGCGGTGAGTTGCCGGGAAGTGCCCCAGATTCGAGCGTGCGGGAGGGCGCGGCAGCCTCTGCGTTCCCACATTCCGTACGTCCGTTCTTGCCTGGTGCCTCGGTTGCGGCCGCTGATCGCAGCCGGGATAATGCGCTGCGATGGACATACTCGAATCCACGCGGCCGGTCTTCGATCGCAGTCGTTTCGTCCGCACGGATGCCGACGCGATCGCCCGCTGGGCCGCCACGGTGGATCCCGGGGCGATCTGCCTGCCAACGCAGCCGCACGAGCTGATGCCGAAGGCCGATCCGCAGCGGCTGGCCAACCTGGTTCTGCTTCTGGACTCGCTGAACTTCTGCTTCTGGGCGACGCCGCCTTGGCTCGTCACGTACCGCGGGCGTAAGTGGGGCCGCTATTATGCCCTGGTGGCGAGTCTGGCCCGGGCCGTCGAGGCCGACAAGAGTTGGTATAAGGCGGCCTGGTGGAAATGCGTCACACGCGACGATCTCGCCGAGGTCTTTCGCGGCGAGGGCGAGATTCCGATGCTCAGCGAGCGGGCGGCCATTGTCCGCGAGATCGGCTGTAACCTCTCCGAGACTTACGGGGGAAGCTTTCTGAATCTTCTCGAGGCGGCCCGGTACGACGCTGCGGAGATCGCCCGCACCCTCGCCCGCACCTTCCCCTCGTTTGCGGATAAGGCGGAGTACGAGGGGCAGGCCGTTTGGATCCTGAAACGGGCACAGATCTGTGCGGCGGACGTCGCCGTGGCGATGAAGGCCGCCGGCGGGCCGGCGATCACAGGGCTTCAACGCCTGACGGCCTTTGCCGATTATCGTCTCCCGCAGGCGCTTCGACACCTGGGGATCATGCGGTTGGAGCAGGGGCTCGAGGAGCGGATCGAGCGTTGCGAGGAGATCCCGGCAGGCTCGCCCGAGGAGATCGAACTGCGGGTCCATACGATCCACGCCGTGGAATGCATGCACCAGGCCTTGGCGCAGCGGGGGATCAACAAGGCCGTGTGGCTGATCGACGAGTGGCTATGGCAGCGGTCCCACGACAGGGACGTGGAAATCCAGCACCACCGCACGCGGACAATATGGTATTGACCTCTGCAGCGACCTCTGGAGTGCAGTCTCTCCGAGACCTCGGGCGGCCTCTGGACAGGCCGCACCCCACATGGGCGGTTGGATTTGCCTGCCCGCTGGTTGTCGCCTGCATTGTGGCGGGTTGTCAGGCCCCGCCCCGGGTCAAGCCGAGTCTTCCTGGGGTCACCGCGACGCCGGCCGGCGGGGCCTCGACCGAGCAGATCACGCGCGACCCGGTCGCTTTTCTTCGTCAGGTGAAACAACGTTGCGATGCGATCCCGAAATACCGGCTGACCTTCTATCGCCAGGAACGGCTGGGCGTGCTTCAGACGCTCGGCAGAATCGAGAAGATCGGTGTTACGTTCCGCGCCGATCCCTTCGCCGTCAGGTTCGTATGGGAGGATCCGGGCAGCCCCTTTGTCGAGTCGCTCTACGTTGCAGGCGAAAACGATGACAAGCTCCTGGTTCGCGAGAGACGCGGCTTCCTGGGATTGCCCCCGACGACCTATTCGCTCGATCCAACCTCGCCCGTGAAGCTGGGGCAGGCCAAGCGGCCCATCACCGACTTTGGCCTGAGCAAGTTGATGGCACGCACAACCGGAACGATCGACAGCCCGCCGGGGGGCGTGCCGGCGCGGATCGAATACCGCGGCCTGACCCGCCTTGAGCAAACGCGGCAGGAGGCGCACCACCTGGTCATTATGCGGGCCGTGGCCCCCGGACATCCGCACCCTCGGCAGGATTTGTGGATCGACGCGAAGACCGGTTTGCCGGCCGGCACGGCCCTTTACTTGGCGGACGGCAGGATGGATGGCCTCTACCTCTATGCCGACGTTCGCCCGGACGATTCGATTTCGGACAAGGATTTCCGGATGACGGCTGCGCAGCCGACGTCGGCCAGATCGGGCGGAGCAGGAGGAGCCGACCGAGCATCGCGCAGGTAGGAGGAGTCTCCATACGCCGGCCACAGTTGCCGCCAGAGCCCGGCTATGCGGGTGGCGGGGGCATGCGAGTCCGGCTCGGCGATGAAGTCGGGCTCGGAGAGCCCCCCGCACATGGCGACACAGGAGGCGCTCATGGACGTTGCACTAGTTGGCTTGGACAGCATGTACTGGCCGATTGCCTGGGCCGAAGCGCTCCGGGAGCATGCCGCGACCATACCGACGGCGTCCCGGCGGGGGGCTCATCGCCTCGTCGCCTGCTGCGACCTGGGTGTTTCGTCGCGTGCCGTAGCGACCGAGATCGGTATGACACCCGCCGAGTACGCGTCCCGATACGGTGCCCGCCTGCATGCGACGCTTGAGGATCTTCTCAAGAACGAGCGCATCGACGCTGCCCTGGTGTCTACCCGAAACACACGGACGGCCGAAATCGCCGGCCCGCTGATCGACAAGGGTATTCCCTGCTACATCTCCAAACCCATCGCCGCCGCACCAGCCGATGCCCTGATGCTCGGCCACAAGGCTGAGAAGGCCGGGGTTCCGTGTACCGCCGGGGTGACGACGAGGTGTTTTCCCCATTATCAGGCGGTCTACCAAGCCATCCGGGCCGGGCGGATCGGTCGGGTGGTGTCCGTTAGCGTGATGCATCAGCACGGCTCGTACGCCGCTTGGCCGGTCCAAACGTGGTATCGCGAGCCTGCCGAGGGCGGCGCGCCGTACTGGCTTGGCTGGTATCCCCTGGAGACCGTCCGCTGGATGGCCGCCTCGCCGATTGCCACCGTCGCCGCCGCCGGTGTGAACGTCACCCATGCCGTGCGGGGGGAGCACGAGGTCATCGCCGCCGCCGGCACCACGCAGACCGGCGCCTGCTGGTCGTTCCGGATTTACTTCGCGGCCGGCGCGAAATGGCGATTTCCCATGCACGAAGTCGAGGTTTTCGGCGAAAGGGGTGTCGTCCGGACGCTTTCGGACACCCGGATCCAGGTCTTCGACGACGGTGGGCCCCGCGAAGAGGCCGTCGACAGTCCGCCCGGCAATCCCGTCCATCGGGAGTTGCTCGCCTGGCTCGACTCGCTCGCGGGCAAAGCAACCTGGCATCCGACGCTCAAGGAGCTCGCGCACACCGTCACCGCCTGCGAGGCGCTGCGCCGGTCGCTGCGAACCGGCGAGGTGGCGCAGGTCTGACCGGTCGGGCAGCCGGGGGCAAAAAAACTTTGCCGCGCGGCGCGAAAAAACGGGAAAACCTCTTGACCTGGAGGCTCAAGTTCGACATAACTGTAACATGCCTCGGAGCTTGTTGCGGGCTTGAGGCGCGCCACGGTATCAGCGGTTCGTCAGGAGTGAGCCCGGGGGCCTTCACCAGGTCCCGGGAGACCGGCCGTCTGATGGAGAAAACAGCGGTCCTTCCGCGCAAGTTCCGTTGAGGGCCAGCCGAAGATGGGCAAATTGCAGAGGCAGTTGTTCGTCCGCTCCGACACGATGCGACATTGGTCGGTGCGCGACTCGATGGAACTCTACAACATCCAGAACTGGGGGCTCGGGTTCTTCGGAATCAACGACCTCGGGAACATGACCGTGCATCCGCGCGGGCCGGGCGGTCCGTCGCTGGATCTCAAGGCGCTCGTCGACGAGTTGCAACGGCGCGGGATCGCGCTGCCGATCCTGATCCGTTTCTCGGACATTCTTCGGGCCCGCGTCGAGGCGCTCAACGAGGCGTTCCACAAGGCGATCGCCGAGTACGGCTACAAGGGCCGTTACCTTGGCGTATACCCGATCAAGGTGAATCAGCAGCGGCAGGTCGTCGACGAGATCGTCAGCTACGGCCGGCCGTACCACTTCGGGCTGGAGGCCGGTTCGAAGCCGGAACTTCTGGCGGCACTGGCCCTGCTGGAGGATCCGGAGCCGCTGATTATCTGTAACGGCTACAAGGACGAGGACTTCGTCGAGATGGCCCTGCTGGCGACCAAGCTGGGCAAAGCCGTCATTCCGGTCGTGGAGAAGTTCAGCGAGCTGGAGCTGATCGTCCGGCTTTCGCAGAAGCTCAACGTGGTGCCGCGGATCGGCGTGCGGGCCAAGCTCGCGGCGCGCGGCTCGGGCAAGTGGGAGTCGTCCGGCGGCGACCGGAGCAAGTTCGGGCTGACGGTCACGGAACTGGTTCGGGCGATCGACTACCTTCGCGACAGCAACATGCTGGATTCCCTGCAGCTCCTGCACTTCCACCTCGGCAGCCAGATTACGAATATCCGCGCGATCCGGGGCGGCCTGGAGGAGGCGTGCCGGATCTACGTGGAGATGGTCAAGGCCGGCGCGGCGATGAAGTTCCTCGACGTCGGCGGCGGGCTGGCCGTGGACTACGACGGCTCGCAGACGAACTTCGTCAGCAGCACGAACTACTCGCTCCAGGAGTACGCCAACGACGTCGTTTCGGCGATCATGGAGTCGTGCGACGCCGCCGAGGTGCCGCACCCGGTGATCGTTTCCGAATCGGGCCGCGCGATCACGGCGCACCACTCCGTGCTCGTGATGAACGTGCTCGGCACGAGCGAGTTCGGCAGCGTGGACGTCCCCGAGCTGCTGCCGGAGTCGTCGCACGACCTGCTCTTCAACCTGCTGGAGGTCTACCGCGGGATCACGCGGAAGAACTTCCAGGAGGCCTACCACGACGCGATCCACTATCGCGATGAGTGCATGACGGTCTTCAAGCTCGGCTACCTGAGCCTCGCCGAGCGAAGCCTGGCCGAGACGATCTTCTGGGGCTGCGCCCAGAAGATTCTCAAGATCGTCCGCGAGCTGGAATACGTGCCGGACGACCTGGAGGGCATCGAGCGGGTGCTGGCCGACACCTACTTCTGCAACTTCTCCTGCTTCCAGTCGCTGCCCGACCACTGGGCCGTGCAGCAGCTCTTCCCGATCGTGCCGATCCACCGGCTCAACGAGGAGCCGACGCGGCGGGCGGTCCTGGCCGACATCACGTGCGACTCCGACGGCAAGATCGACCGGTTCATCGACCTGAAGGACGTCAAGGACGTGATCGAGCTTCACCCGGTCAACGGCGAGCCGTATTACGTCGCGGCGTTCATCACCGGGGCGTACCAGGAGATCCTGGGCGACATGCACAACCTCTTCGGCGACACAAACGCGATCCACGTGCGGCTGGATGACGAGGGCGGCTACCGGATCGAGCACGTCGTCAAGGGTGACACGGTGAAGGAAGTGCTTCACTACGTGCAGTACTCGCCGCAAGACCTGATCGACCGCCTCCGGCGAAGCGTTGAGGCGGCCGTCCGCCAGAACCTGATCTCGCTTGAGGAATCGGGGCAGTTTCTGGAGAAGTACGAACGCGGCCTGGAGAGCTACACCTACCTGAGCCGCAACGCGCCGGCGGTGTGAGGCGCTCTTGCTCCGGGCGGGAAGCGGGCAGGAGAGCCACCAGACACGGTATCTGCAAGCTGCAAGACAGGGGATGAGCAGGACCGCTCTGTAGAGCGCGCGGACGTCGGGAGACGGTGTCCTTCCGGTAGGGAGGCGTAGCGGCGGCCCGCGTTGCTTTTCGGCGGCGGCTTGAGGCGATCGGCGGGCGGTGCGGGCTGGGCAACCTGCGCCAGGGCGCGCCATCCTTCGGCCGAGGTGTCATTTCACGTCCTGCATCTTCCAGAAGCGCTTGACTTGCTCGGGACGTGCCGGCATCACGTGATTGTCCGCAAAGAGGATGTTCATTGCGCGGCTCCCGTGGTTGTCCCATGGTTCCGGGTAGTTGTTCGTCGCGTGGCCGTTCGCCCCGATCACATCCAGGTACACGGCACCTGGATCGTCGTTGCTGCTGCCGGTGTCCGCGTCGTGCATCAGGATCGAGAAGGCCGGCGCCGGGCGCAGCGTCTGGACTGTCTTGAGCACACGGTTGTAACCCAGAATCGGCTTTCGGACGGCGCACCACGTCACGTCGGTCGTCCGGTTCCCCGACTTCATCCACACGTTGTACTCATAGCTCGTGCCGAACCCGTTGTTGACGACCTGCTGCGCGAGCCGCTCGAAGTCGTTCTGAACCTTATTGCCGATCATCAGCACGTACTTGATGCCCCATTGCGTGGGCTGCTGGAGGATCTTTTCCGGCGGGCGGACGCGGTACTTCGTGGCGGGGCAGGAGAAGCTCGCGATGTTTCTCGCGTATCTTTTGTACCAGAGTACGAACAGGTTGTCATCCGCCTGCGGATCATCCACGTTGAGGTTCGAACCCATGTACGGCGTAAGCGGAAAGTACGGGTCGTAATCGTGCGCGTAGGTATGCAGCGCAACGCCAAGATCGTGGAGATTAGCCAGACAGGCCGTAAGCTTCGCCTGCGCCCGGGCCTTCGCCAGCGACGGCAACAGGATGGAAACAAGCAGCCCGATGATCGCGACGACCACGAGCAATTCGATCAGAGTGAAGGCGCCCGATTGCGGCCTGATACGCGACCCGTTCATCGCATTGTCTCCGTACTTGCTGCCGCCTTGCGCCCTGCATGCCTCCGCCGATCGCGTGACGGAGAAGCCAAGGGGTTCGACTCATGCGTACCGCCCCGCGCATGCTCAGTTCGGGCCGCACGCGCTCCGGGCCGTCGTGCCGATCTGCGAGCCGGCCGCCGACGCATCTGCCTCGCCTGACGCGACCCCGCCCGACGACTCGCGGACGATCAGCTCGCAGCTCAACATCACATGACGCGGTGCCGAGTTGGGCGACGCCAGTCGCTCCAGCATCAGCTTCGTGGCGACGGCCCCCATTTCCTCGGCGGGCTGATGCAGCGTGGTCAGCGGCACCGGAAGGAACCGGGCCAGCTCCACGTCATCAAAACCGACGAGCCGGACGTCCTGGGGGACGCGGATTCCCGCCGCCGACAGGTGATGCATGACCAGCGCCGCCGTGTAGTCGTTGACGCAGACGAACGCTTCCGCATCGCTCGTGCGAATCCGCGCGGCAAGGGCGTCCCGCTTGTGCACGTCGCTGTGATCGATCCATCTCGGATCGGGCGTAATGCCGTGCCGGAGCAGGGCATCCTGATAGCCCTCGACACGGGCCGTTACCGTCGCAACCGTCATTGGGCCCGCGATGAAATCAATGCGCCGGCAACCCAGATCCAGCAGGTGCTTCGTGACCATATAGCCCGAGCGGCGGTTGTCGATGGCCACCAGGTCGAATCGGGATCGATCCGGGTAGTCATAGATATCCCGGTCAATCAGCACAACTGCGATGCCCGCCGCCCGAAGGCTGTTCGCGATTTTCTCATTGACCGCGATCTGGTCGCGGGGCACCTCCAGCGGGGCAAAAAACACACCGGCCACCTTTCGGGCAATGCACTCCTCGCAGAGCTTCTCGGCACGCTGAATCTGCACGGCCGGCTCCGCCGAGAGAGAGTCGCCCCAGAGAAGCCCGAACCCGTTGGCCTGCCCGACCCGAGCCACCTCGCCGCACATCCGGCCGAAGATGCTCTTGCCCGGTTCGCCGATCGGAACGATCAGCCCGAAAAGGTTTCGTTCGATCGAGTGACGCCGGCGGACAAACGTGCCGGCGCCGCGGCGGCGGACGAGAAGCCCCTGACGCTCCAGCTCCCTCATGGCCCGTGCAACGGTCAAGCGGGAAGCGGCGAAATGGGCGCCCAGCTCCGCCTCGGTCGGCACCCGCTGACCGACGGCGTACTCACCCGAGGCGATGGCGTTACGAAGGTGCTCGTAAATGGACCGGTGTTTCGACTTGACCTTGTTATCCGACATCTGCGAAGCCTTTCAAGCCGGCGCGCGGCCGCCTACCTGCTAAGATAATACAAAGGTCGGGTTAGAGTTGCAAGTAGATAAACGCAGTAGCGCGCGGGATCAACAGGCTCATGTGAGCGTAACATCTTGAGAAATAGGTGGTTACATGACGCAACCGACATTCGGATTGTAAAACAGTTTCACCTT
>Ga0078972_1017486_pt1 | contig 10283 bp, 8 predicted proteins | sample YelNatPaOPGAMG01_FD_67568 | JGI IMG/M metagenome (GOLD analysis project Ga0078972, IMG submission 67568) | Hot spring thermophilic microbial communities from Obsidian Pool, Yellowstone National Park, USA - OP-RAMG-01 (SPADES assembly) (version 2) | ecosystem: Environmental > Aquatic > Thermal...
ATAATTGATAGTTGGTGGCAGAAATCCATGTTCCATACCTAACAAAGATGCAGCAATGCCCATAGCCGATGCAGCGCCGAGGGCATGTCCTATCTGTGATTTTATAGAACTCATTGCAAATTTATCAGAAAACGCATGCTTGCCAAATACCATTCGGGAGATTAGCGTTTCTGTCTTGTCATTAAGCGGTGTAGAACTGCCATGGGCATTTACATATTCTATATCTGATGGGGACAAGTTTGCATCTTCCAAAGCAAGATAAATAGCTCTTGCAGCTGATACCCCGTCAGGAGCTGGTTTAACTATATGATAAGCATCACTTGTAGCACCATAACCTAATACTTCCGCATATATATGGGCATCGCGTCTTAGCGCGTGATTAAGTTCCTCCATAACAAAAATGGCGGAGCCTTCTCCAATCACGAAACCGTCTCGTTCTTTGTCAAATGGGCGAGAGGCTTCTTCTGGCTCATTATTCCTTACTGACAATGCTCTAAGAGCAGAAAATGCTGTAATTGTAAGCGAAGTTATAGCGGCGTCAGTGCCACCAGTAATTATAATATCTGCATCTCCACTACGGATAAATCTAAGAGAAGCGCCAATTGCATCATTAGAAGAGGAACATCCTGTTGATATCGTATGGCTTAATCCTCTAAAGCCAAATTTCATTGATACCGCTCCAGAACATGCACCTGCAAATACAATTATACCTGAGTAAGGGCTAACACGCTTTCTTCCCTCAGTAATATATAGATAACATTGATCTGCTGCAAATTCCATACCATTTGTTCCTGCTCCAAGAATAACCGCAATTCTATCTGCATTTTCTTCTTCAAGGATTATTCCTGCATCTTCCAATGCCATTTGTGTTCCTGCTATTGCAAATTGGCTTGCCCGTGCTGTATGAGAAACAGTTTTTTGGTCCATATACTTAGTTGGAACAAAATCTCTTACCTCGCCAGCCATCTGCGATGGCAGATCAGAAGGATCAAAAAATGTAATACGATGAACGCCGTTTTTTGATCCTAAAAGCCCTTCTAAAAAGGCTTCTTTGCCTATACCAATCGGTGATACAACTCCGATCCCTGTGATGACTGCCCTGCGTCCTTCAATTCTGCGAGGACGTAAAACTTCAACTGAAATTGGTTCTGTCCTTTTCATAGTTTGAGATGACGATTCAAACTTCTTATCAATTACTATACTTCCCTGATTCATCTCTAATAATTTAACTAATAATGGCTCAAGTATAGATTCTATAAGATTTAGGGCTAATTTTAATTGATCTTGCTTGATCGGATTTTTTAAGCGGAGTTTATCAATTAATTTAAGTCCCTCATCACAAGGTAATTGAGATTCTTCAATATATTTGATAAAATCTTTTATGTCAAAATCATCACATAATACTGGTATGCTTGTTGCAACAATTTGAGATGATAATTGAATAACAAGATAAGTAAGCCCTGAATGACAACGGAAAATTTGTGGCTTGTTTGACTGAATGTTGTAGCAGTTTAAGTGGCAATCCAAGCATTTCTCTTTCATCAATGGGAAATTCTGTAACCATTGGCAAAATTCAGGATAATTTTCATCTATGGCGAATTCGTCTGGAGTTGATAAAAATAGCTCTTTGCCTATCAGTTGTTGAATTATAGTTTGCGACTTATTCCAATTTTCATCGCTTATAATAACATCCAACAGATTATCAAAGGATAAATTATTAGATTTTTTTAATTCAACGCTCATAAATATTAGACCTTTTGACGGAGTTTGATCAAATAATAGGGTAATTGCTGAGAATGGATTCCTGCTTCCGCAGGAATGACAGATACGCATAAAATATCATTTCTGACCCAGCTTTTGTTTGGATAAAATGTAACGGGAATCCATGGAGACATTATCAATTTTACTTCCTGATTAATCGTTCAATATTCATTAAAAGGTTGTTCTTTGATAAGTTAATTCTTTAGTTAATTATTTTTGTTAAAGTTCTAATTGAAATATGCCGACAGGTTTTAAATAGAAATTTCCTATATCTAAGACCAATTTAGCATAAAACAAAAAACAACATTTGTCAACAAAATAAGATGAAATCAATATTTAGACAAAAATGACCAATTTTTATCAATGTATTATATACATTGTCAAATTATTGACACATTGATAAACAATTTTTTTATTGTATTGACAAATCGTTTAATTTAAAATAAAATTTAATTTAAGGCTAAATTTTATATTCTAAAATTTGGCGGATAGTGAGGTATAGCAAGGGAGGAAAATATGCTATCTGATGAAGAAAAAAGGTTGATATATGAGGGGGAGAAAAAGGATCAGGAAGAAGAGGAAAAATTGGACGATGATAAGTTAGATGATGATAAAAAGGAGGAAAGAAAGAAAGAAGGTAAAAATATAAGAAAAGTAGATTATTATATCATAGTATTATTATTGCTTATCCTTATTTTATCTGCCGGATTTCACGTTGTCTTTTACTATTATCAAACAGAAACAAAGTTACCACAAAATCCTGTCCCCCCTTCTGCAAGCTATGCTCCGACAGCTCAGGGCAATCCCGCTCCACAGGTGTCAGATGACGGTTATAAGTTAAAACTGCTTGAATGGCACTGGGTAATTGAACAGGGATATGCTATCGTTGAGGGCGAAGTTCAGAATATATCCTCTTCACCACTTACAAATGTCAATGTTGTTGCTGCTTTTTATGATTCTAATAAACGACTTATAAAATCCGCAGAAAACATAATAGCATATAGCCCTATTCTTGCTGGTCAAATATCGTTGTTCAGGGTTAAAACTATATATAGTCCAGATATTGCCAATACAAGCATTGATTTTAAGTTCCTAAATGGAGAGAGCATACCAGTAAAGTATCTTTTTCAAACAGATGGCTTGTAAGCAGGTTTTATTTTTATTTGGAGAAAGACTTATGAGTGATATTCACGCGTCAGAAGAAACACAAATTACGGTCAAAAAACTTATACATAAGCTAAACGGCTATTTGGCAATATTGTATGGCAATATTGAGGTGTCAATTTTATCTATGCAAAACAAAGAATTTATGGGGGAAAACATAGATGTTATAGAATTGCTGACAGAAGCGCATGCGACAAAAGATGAAGTAAAGGCGATTATTAGTATGCTTTCTGAAAGCATAAATGGCAGTTCATAAAAATTATATCAATAGATACATAAGCCGATGAATGCAAAATTGACATGTTTAGATAAAGCTCATCTTGATAATAGACTTCTGTTCAAAAGATTAAAAGGGTCTGATCTCCTATGAAAAAAGCTAATACAGTCATTTTAATTGTTGAGGACAATAAAATTGAACGTAATAATATGGGAGTGTTGTTGTCAAATCAGAAGTATGAGTTGGCATTTGCATCTGATGGAAACGAAGCTATCAGAAAATCTAAGGAACTTATGCCTGATATAATTTTATTGGACGTTATGCTTCCAGATATAGATGGATATGAGGTTTGCAGGCGTATCCGTTCAGATGAAATTCTATCAGAAGTCCCAATTATCATGATCACGGGTTTAAATGACAGAGAATCAAGATTACAGGGCATTATTAGCGGAGCAGATGATTTTATCACCAAGCCGTTTGATAGGGAAGAACTAAGGGCGCGTATCCAAACTATCGCTAGACTTAATCGCTATCGTCATCTATTGACGATCAATTCGGAGTTGCAGAAGGAAATATCTAACCTATCAATCTTATGTGACATTTTAGGCGTTTTCAATGCCACTTTAGATGTGAACTCTGCTTTGAAATCCATCCCTCAAAAGATTAAAGATTTGGTCAATGCAAAAGAGGTGTCAATATATCTCAAAGACGGGCAAAGAAACAAATCCCATTTTCTCGCCTTCGCATCTAAGGAAAAAGATGAAACTGAGATTATCCAATATGACGTCCCGATTGATTTAGAAACTGTTGAAAAAGTGTTATCTAATAAGGAAATTTCATTAATACAGGACTATAAGATCGCTGATAAGACAAACGGTATCTCTGCGGAGAATATCTTATATATGCCATTATTAAGCAGAAGATATGATCCCTTTGGAGTCCTTGAAGTTGTTATTGAGAAACCTAAAAAATTTACACAAAGGGATATGGAACTCCTAGAAACTATATCAAATAATATAGCTTCTTCTATTGAAAGATCAAATCTATATAACGATCTTAGAAAGGCGGAATCCATTCTGAGGTATCAGAACGCAGAATTGAGGCAGGCGATCAAACATAAATATAGTTTTGACAATATAATTGGCTCTAATATCAAACTTATCAATGTAATAAAAACTGCGGAACAGGTCGCATTAACAGACTCCACGGTTCTAATATATGGCGAGACAGGGACAGGAAAGGAATTGCTGGCAAGGGCTATCCATGACAGTAGCACTCGGGCAACGGGGAATTTTATTCCAGTAAACTGTGGGGCTATACCAAAAGACCTTCTGGAGAGCGAATTGTTCGGACATGAAAAAGGCTCTTTTACTGGAGCGTCTGCAAGGCGAATAGGACGTTTTGAGGCTGCGGAGGGCGGAACAATATTCTTAGATGAGATAGGCGATATGTCGCCTGATCTTCAAGTGAAACTGCTTCGTGTCCTACAAGAAAATGTTATCCAAAGGTTAGGAAGTAATGAGGAAATACAAGTAAACGTAAGGGTTATCGCTGCTACCAATCAAGACCTTAGTCAATTGGTCTCAAAAGGTGGTTTTCGTCAAGACCTATATTATCGTCTGAAAGTCTTTGAACTGAGATTGCCCTCATTAAGGGAGAGAAAAGATGATATTCCCGTGCTTGTAAATCATTTTATCACACATTTTAACGAAAAACTCAATAAACAGATAATCGGCATAGAAGATGACGCACTGAAAGCGTTATGTAACTACGATTATCCGGGAAATATTCGTGAACTCCAAAACATAATCCAACGTGCTATGATCCTTTGCAAATCCGATACAATAACGATTGATGTCCTGCCTGAAGATGTTATAGGCGTTAAGACCGATGGATTGGTCGTTGTAGGCAATGAAAGCATACCGATCCCTCAAAACAATGATGAACTCAAATTAGCCAAAGCTGATATTCAAAATAAATTAGAGAAAGTATTTTTGACAGAGCTGCTTTCTCGTTATAAGGGAAATATATCCTTGGCTTCCAGAATGGCAAAAATTAACCGCTCATGGTTGACGGAGATGATCGGTAAACATAACTTGGAAGTGAAAGATTTTAAATGAAAAATTGACGCCTAACACCAACAATTGTTGTTTTTCACCAACATCTTATTTTCTGTTTAATTTTTGTTAAATTTCGGATAATTTCAGTTAAAGATGTTATTTTGCTCAGATTAAATCTTAACGAAAAGATAGTTGAAGGTTGAAGGCTATATGTCGCTCCTGACGGAGCTGAAAAATTTTTTATTTATGTGTTTTCTATAAATATATCACCCCTTCGGGGTTAAAAGCCTTATGCGTATGGGACAAAAGGCTGACAAGGTATTTTTTTCATAAAACCGCACAAAATAGTGATCAGTAATCAGTGATCAGTAATCAGTGATCAGTCAACTTTCAACCTTTAACCTTCAACCTTTAACTATAAACAATTTTTTACTTTTGGCATACTACTTGCTCAAATTTTTGATCAGGTTCTGAAAAAAAGCTAAAGTTTTGACAAGATCATGACGATATATAAAATGGAATAGTGTATTTGAGAAAGGTCGTCATGTTTACGCGACATTGAAGGCAAATAATGTATAAAAATGCAACATTGGAAGCGAGTAATATATAAAAATGAAGACTTTTATAAGCACAATAATAATTTCAATGTTACTTGCTTTGATCTTAATTCCAGCAGAAAGAGCAATCTCTGCTGAGATCAAAGATGTCCGTTTTAGCTCAGAACCAACAAAGACAAGAGTAGTCTTTGAATTAGATGAGAATACTCAATATAAGTCACAATACGATAAAGAGAATAATATAACTCTAAGCATATCAAAAGCGAAATTAAGCGAGCCAAGCAAGTCATTTGAATTAAAGAATGGAATAGTCAAAGACCTGTTCATCAGACAATTAAATGACGATACAGACGCGAGAATTTCTCTTGAGAAAACCGCTAAATATAAGATTTTTACGCTTGGATCACCTGATCGTATTGTCATAGACATAACGCCGACAGATACAGCGCCAGTTAATGACACAACAATAGCACCAGTTAAGACATCTATTATAACGCCGATTAAGCCAATTAAGCCTGCGCCAGTTGAACCTGTGCCAGCTGAAAATATAATAACGCCAGAAGTAGTGGAGATTACACCAACTGGAAATGAAGCTAAATCTGCTGACGAGAACGGATCGGCAGATAAAGGAGTAGAAGTCACTAATCCAGAAGAAAATACCGCTTCCACAGTCACAGAAGAACCGATAGAATCCCCTGTATCAGAAGAGACACAAACAGAATTCAAATTACCATTCAAACTACCAGAGATAAGTTATCATCTGCTTTTCCTATATGCCTTTGACCTGATGGTCCTTATAATTATAATACTTATGAGCCTTAGAGTAAGGACAACATATAGGTTTTTCAAGTATATTAAGACTATCTTATCCTCGCAGAGTAAAGAACCAGCTTTAGCTACTATATCAAGTGAAATAGAAAAGGAAAGAATGAGGATAAAAGAAGAGGAGTATATAAAAACAGAAAGGGAAGACATCATAGAAAAGATAAGTAAAACTGCCCCAAAACGACGCGAAGCGACTAATGGCAAACGGAAAATTTTAGTCATAGATGATAAAGAGATCACATTCAATTTGACATCTCTGGTATCCCAAGCACACGGATATGAGACAATTTATGCTGTTAATGGCGAAGAAGGGCTTATAAAGGCGTTAGGCGAAAATCCTGATCTGATTTTGCTTGATCACAGCTCATCAGCTATAAATGCAGATGAGTTATGCACCAAGTTAAAGGCAGATAAGGATACAAAAAAAATATCAATAGTCATGCTTTTAGGTGAAGGCACAAGCGATGCTATCCTTAAAGCTCGTGAAATAGGGGCTGATGACTATCTTGTCAAGCCCTTTACAAGAAGGCAATTGTTAGAGAAAATAAACAAATTTCTTGAAGGCGGAAAGGCAAGGAAAATATTTAGATTTCTTGATGGTCTATTGTATCAATCGTGAGTTGTTTTTAACCAATAATATTCATTTGGAAGGGCAATGAATGATGGGGAAACGCAAAATTCTTATCGTAGATGATGAGGTTGATATAACTGATACATTGTCATTTATGCTTCAAGCCAGAAATTTTGACGTCATCACCGCAAATAATGGGCAAGATGGGCTTGCAAAAGTGAAAAAGGAACACCCAGACCTCGTTATTTTGGATATCTCAATGCCAGAAATGGACGGATATAACGTATGTAATAAACTTAGACAAGATAAAGACACAAAAAATATACCGATAATCATGCTTACCGCAAAAGGAGAGACCGAAGCGGTTATAAAGTCTTATGAATCAGGGGCGAATGACTATGTAGTCAAGCCGTTTAACCTGTCAACATTGATAAGTAGGATAAATAATTGCTTAATGAATTAGCAAAAAGTTCTAAATCATCAACAATTAAAAATAGGTTTAATGCAATATGGCAAAAGCTAAAATACTTGTTATAGATGATGAAAAAGAGATAATTGACACTATATCGCTGATGCTCAAAGCCCGCGATTTCTCAATAGTCTCAGCATTAGACGGTCAAGATGGTATAGAAAAGGCAAAAAGCGAAAATCCCGACCTCATACTTCTTGATATTATGATGCCGGGTATAGATGGCTATAACGTCTGTATGAAATTGAAATCCGCTAAAGAAACTAAGAATATACCAATTGTAGTGATCAGTGGGAAAGCTGAACGAGACGCTATCGTCAAAAGTCATAGCCTCGGAGTTAGCGATTTTATCGTCAAACCGTTTAATCTGCCGACATTGTTGGGAAAAGTTGGGAAATACATTAGGTAGTTATCAGTGTTGAGTAATTCGTTCAACACTGATGGTTATTTATTATTGTTAAAATGGATTTATCTATGTAATCTTTTCAAAATTCCTCATTATTCAAAGCTTATAATCGTAGGTTTTTTAAAAAATTGTAATAAAATCAATGATTTTTAGCTCCAAAGGAGCGAAATATTTATAGAAAAATGGATAAGCAAAATTCTTAGCTCCGAAGGAGCGAAATATGTAATCGTCGGGTTGATGTTTAATATGTCGCTCCGCTGGAGCTTATCTTTTGAATTTTCCATGTTCTATAAATATATCACCCCCTTCGGGGTTAAAAACGCTATATTTTATAAAATTTATAATCCGCTTAAAATCTTATATCTCGGGAATTGTGAAGGTTTTATATCAACAAGGCTTACAGGGCAGAGGAGGTGGAAAAGTAGAGAAAAACCCTGTGTTTATTATACCAATTTTGGTTAGAGATGAGATTTATTCTCTCTGTTGCTTTTCAAAAAAATGCTGATATGGATTCCTGCTATGGATTCCTGCTTTCGCAGGAATGACAGGAATGTAGAGCAGAAATGATAGAAATATAGAGCAGAAATGATAGAAATATAGAGCAGGAATGATAAAAATATAGAGTAAGAATGACAAAATAAAAGTTCTGTATGAATGACAGAAAAGTTAGATAAAATAAGTCTCATTTCAAACTGAAAGAGGTGTTATACCAATTCTGTTGTGCAAATGTTAGATGATTGGGAAATGCACAGACGCAAATTGGTATTATTATTTGTTTTTTTCGGTTGTTTAATTTTTGTTGAAAAGTGCGAATAGCTTTTTATTTAAGCTGATCACCTGCGGGTCTCCCCTCTCTGGCTTCCTAAAAAGAAGCTACTGCATAGTGGTCAACTGGGTAATTTTAAGGTTTTAAAATCCCCCTTAATCCCCCTTTTTCAAAGGGGGAAAGTAAAGGAAGACCTTTTTCAAAGGGGGAAAGTAAAGGAAGACCTTTTTCAAAGAGGGAAACTAAGGAAGAACTTTTCCAAAGGGGAAATTCAAAGTCTCCCTTTGCAAAAGGGAGATTTAGAGGGATTTTATAAACCTGATAATTATTCTGGTTGATTGAATGTGATTAGACTTAAATGATAGCTTGCACTTGGTTATTTGGATCGTGAGTTCTTAATGCTCATTTTTAACATGTTGAAAAGGAGAAAAGAAAAAATGTCAAAACTCAAAAGAAGACAAAAAGGTTTTACATTAGTTGAAATTGTTGTTGCAGTACTTATTTCTGCAATGGTTGCAATGGCAACATTTTCAATATTTACATCGTCAACAGTTGGACATAAGAGATCTACCAAAAAAGAAGTTGCATCCCTTGCAATAAGAATGGTTTCGGAACAATTAAAAGATTATGTAACTTCTGATAATTCAACATTTCTTCCACAAAGACCAAATAATTCATGGAGATTATGTAATCATCTTGGCCAATGTGATACATATACTGGTTGGGCACTTCAAAGCGGAACTCATGATATTACTTCTTTTCTAAATACAGAACCATTTTTAACAGAATTATGTAAAGGAAATCTTTCAAATTGTAGTTTTAGATATGTAGTTACAAATTTTGATTGTGGATTTGGAAATTCTGAGATAACTGCGTGTAAACAAGTTAGTTTTAATCTAAGTTACCCCGATTAATTTTATGGTTATAAAGAATAAAAAGGGCTTTACACTTATAGAACTTCTTGTTTCAGTAATAATATTTTCTTTTATGGTTGTAACTCTTTCAACAATTTATGCAACAGCAAATAGATATTTTTTTCAATCATATAGAGAAGATCTTTTGAAGAATATGCACACACTTACATTTAAGTTTATTAAAAATAAACTTTCACAAGCAACTGAGATAGTAAGACCATCTCCAAATTCTGAATCTAATGACCTTGCATTTTATACAAATTTTCAAAAAATTCCACCTGGAGACAATACTTATCCGGGCTCTGGTTGTGCTGTTGTAGGAAATACAGCTTGGTGGCATTATTTTTGCGTAAATAATAATACGATGTATTATTACACGGGGAGTTTAACACTTAATACATGTCCAAATGCTTCTGGGATAGTTGACTGGATATCTGGGATAAGTTGTGGAGCAGGGTCTCCAACAGTTCTTTCTTCAAATATTTATGTTCCTACAAATAGAACATCATTTTTTGGAAGAACTAATCTACCACCAAATATGGTAAGGGTCTCTCTGAGATGATTTTGGCAGTC
>Ga0078972_1017489_pt1 | contig 10282 bp, 16 predicted proteins | sample YelNatPaOPGAMG01_FD_67568 | JGI IMG/M metagenome (GOLD analysis project Ga0078972, IMG submission 67568) | Hot spring thermophilic microbial communities from Obsidian Pool, Yellowstone National Park, USA - OP-RAMG-01 (SPADES assembly) (version 2) | ecosystem: Environmental > Aquatic > Thermal...
ATAAAATTTCAACAAACTTCTGTGTAAAATCTTTTCTTAAAATTGATTTAAAAGCATTTTTTATGTTTAAAATATATGATGGAAATTGTATTATGATGAATTTAAATAGTGAAATATATAGGTTTTTTGATATTTTTTTGAGAACAACCTCAGTTATATTTCAAAAATTCATCAAAATTTTTTCAGCTTCTTCTTTACCTTTTTCAGTTAAGTAAAATTTTTTGGAATTTTCATCTCTTTTTAATATTCCTTCGTCTTCCAATTCCCAAATTGCGGTTAAAAATTTGGTGAAATCAAATCTATATGCAGAAAAGTTTAGGCTTTTTCCATCAGGGTCTACTCTCAACAAAAATTTTTCTTCGAGCTTGCTCAATCTCAGAGGATTCTTTTCGTACAAAATTTTGATTATTTCTTGCTTGTAATCAATTTTTTCCATAAACAAAAAATGATTGTGGAAATTTTTAAAACAGCAAATCTTACTCAATTGTTTTTAATTCACTCTTGATAGGAATATGAATTTCTGGAGCTTCTTCCAAGTTATCATAGTTGATCTTCATATTGCCCTTTAAAAATTCATAAACAAGTATCTCGCCATCATAATAGTCAAAAGGTTTATTATCGTAAAAAATACAATTTTTCACTTTAGGAAGGATTTTTGGGAATCTTTTAGTTGCTTCATATTTTTCCAAAAGGCTACGAGGTGTTTTGAAAAGCCCCATTCTTGTTCCAGAGTCCTCCGGAAGAGTGTGATGAAACACTATTTCTTCTAAAGGGATGGGCTCTGTAAAGTAAACTGATGGTTGCTCTAAATCAAAAAGAAGTATACCCCTCTTTAAATTAGATAATTTTTCAAAAGGCATTATGTGCTCGTGATCATAATATAGAGTGTAATTATCAATATCTGTACCAACAACGGCTATTGCATAATCATCTATTTTGCGTGCCAACCCTGATGAGACTGCAACGTTTAAACAATCCATTAATGGTGAAGCTTTCTTCAAAAAATCTTCACCTATATCCTCCGGAAAAGTGAGTATATAATTTAAAGCTTCTAACACTCCTCTTCTCTCATTCGAGCTGAGTAGATAATTTGAAGCTTCATTCAAGCTCATAAAACCATAAGTATGTTAAAATTTTAACTATTTATTTTTTTCGGTTTAGGTTTAAAGAGAGGTAAAAAAGTTTAAAAATTAAGCGCCCTCGGAGGGATTTGAACCCTCGACCTACCGGTTAACAGCTTCACCTTTCTTCCGGAATCGGGTGCTCTACCGCTGAGCTACGAGGGCTTTGAATTTTTTCAAATCTATATTCATTTTTTCCCATTTTAATTCTCAAATAATAATCATTCTGTGATACAACCTCACCATCAATCACTTTTGGAATATAATTATGAATATTAAACATTCTTTCCAACGTTCTTCTAAATTTCTTTTCTTCCAAATACTTTCCTAAGAATGGTCTAAATATGAATTCTATCATATTGTACAACCTACTTGCGAAATTTTCACCTTCCCATAAAAAATCAAATCGGTATCTATTTCCATTTTCATCTTCAAAAATCGGCTTAGAAAATCCTGAAAGAGGCTGATAATATACACCAACCATTTTAAGTTTCATGGGTACACCCTGTTTATCAATCTTGGGAATGCAGTAGCATCTCTAATGTGCTTGAGCTTACAAACCCACATCACAAACCTTTCGATTCCTAAGCCAAAGCCAGCATGCTGCACAGAGCCAAACTTCCTCAAATCCAAATACCACTGATAAGCTGAAACATCGAGCTTCTCCTCTTCAATCCTTTTCATCAACTCTTCATAACTTTCAATCCTCTCTCCACTTCCAATTATTTCCCCATATCCTTCTGGAGCAAGCATGTCAACGCTTAAAGTCACGTTAGGCTGCTTCGGGTCCGGCTTGTGGTAAAAGGCCTTAATCCCTTTCGGGAAATGTGTTACGAAGAAAGGTCTGTCAAACTGAAGAGCTAAAACTCTTTCTTCATCAGCCCCAAGATCATCCCCATATTTTATCTCTACTCCCTTTTCTTGCAAAATCTTTATCGCTTCTTCATATCTTATCCTTGGAAATGGCGGTTTCATCTTGAGCAAATCTTCAGGATTTCTACCCAACTCTTTCAACTCAATGCTACACTCTTTTGCAACCTTTTGCAAAATGAACCAAACAAGCTCTTCTTCAATTTTCATCAGTTCTTCAAAACCACAAAAAGGCATTTCAGCTTCCAAGTGCCAGAATTCTGTTAAGTGCCTCCTCGTCTTAGACTTTTCAGCTCTGAAGGAAGGAGCTATTGTATAGCATTTTCCAAAACCAAAAATCATGGCTTCTCCATAAAGTTGCCAAGATTGAGTCAAGTAAGCTTTTGAATCAAAATACTTCACTTCAAACAAAGTCGAGCCACCTTCACAAGCAGCCCCAACTATTATCGGAACTTGAACTTCCAGGAAGCCATTCTCTTTGAACCATTCCCTTGCAGCTTCCAAGACTTTTGCCCTTATTCTGAGAATCCTGTTCATCTTCTTGCTCCTTATCCATAAGTGGCGATTATCGAGCAAGAATTCTGGGCCATGGTATTTCTTTCCTATCGGGAAATCTTCTTGTGCTTTACTTATCACCTTAATTTTTTCAATCGCAATCTCATAACCATAAGGAGCTCTTTCATCTTTTTTTACAGTGCCAGAAATTTCAACAGCAGATTCTAGAGGAAGCCTTTCAGTTTCTTCAAAAGTTTTTTCATCGGTTGCATCTTTCCTTAAAGTACATTGGATAAAGCCAGTGCCGTCTCTTATGATCAAGAATTGAATTCCTCCTGAGCTACGCTTGTTGTGAAGCCAACCTTTAATCTCAACTTTTCCTTCCTTTCCTTTCAAGATTTCTGCTATCTCCATACTAATCACCTATTTTGTTTTTTCAAAATAAATGGCTGCGGTGGGGAGAATCGAACTCCCATCCTCTGGGTAACAGCCAGAGATGCTCGCCTTTAGCACCACACCGCTATCTAGCAAGATTGAAGATTTAAAGAAGAATTTTTTGAATAAAATCAAGGCTAGCCAAATCTCAGGATGAGTTTCAGTTACTATTGTTTTGGCAACCGCCTTTCACTCTTTTCACCTAAATTTATCTTTTACCTTGAGATTTAAATCTTTAACCTTTTTACAAGTCATTAATTATTCCAGGTATTCTTGGAAAAGGCTGAACTTCACCTATATGTTTAACTCCAACAATCCAGCTCACAAGCCTTTCAATTCCTATACCAGCTCCAGCCGAAGGTTTAATTTTCCCCTTTTTGGCAAGATCCAAGAGTGTTTTGTAATTTTCTTTCTTCACACCATCTCTTTCCATTTTTCCCACAATTTTTTTGTATTCGTACTCTCTTTTACTACCAGATAAAACTTCTCCCAACCCAGGTAAAAACAAATCATAATTCTTCCAATTTCCATTCTCATCTTCAAAATCATAAAATTCTCTTGGAATATTTACAACCCAAAAAGGCTTTTTTTCCTCAAGAAATTTTTCCCAATTTTTCCCAAACTCTTTCTCGAGTTCAACTCTATCATAAACTTTGAAGCCGTTGCCCGGAATTTTCAGATTTTTTCTACCAAGTTTTTCAAGTTCTTTTCCCACATCTTTCTTTATTTTTGATATTGTGTTCCTTAAAATTTTTTCCACAAATTTCATGACATCTTGAGCTTCAGCCTTCCTCATCTCAAAATCAAGCTGAGTGAATTCGAAGAGATGAATTCCAGAATTTGCTCTTTCCCTTCTTTCAATCCTTATGTTTGGTGAAAGCACGAATAGTTTTGGATAAAGCAAAGAGCACGCTACCATCTTGTGGACTATCATGCTTAAGTTTGCCCTTAAAAGCTTGCCATAAATTTCAACTTCTATTCTTTTCTCGATGGTAGAGCCAGGATCTGGCCAGAGTGGGTCAGTAGTTTTTGAAAAGATTATTGGCAACATCCACTCAAATTTATTTTCAAGAAATTCGTTGACTAAATTTTTAAGTACGCTTGTGGTAACGATTCCTATAGATTTTCTTCTTTCTCTTTCTTTTTCGTTAATTTGTTCTATAGATTTTGGTATTGGCTTTGCTTTCATATTTTTTAAATCTTTTTTTTATTTTATTAACTTTTTGTAAAAATGAATGAAAAATTTACAAAAAATATCAAAAATTTAAATATAAAATTGTAATTTTTACAATATGAAGATTGATGAAAAAGACCTGAAGATATTGAGTTTGTTACAGAAAAACTGCAAGCTAACCGCAAGAGAAATTGCAAGAAAAATAAACCTACCAATAACCACAGTTTTCTCGAGAATAAGAAAGATGGAAAAGGAAGGCATAATCAAATCTTACAGAGCTATACTTGACGAGAAAAAGTTGAAGCTTGGCACAACAGCTTTTATCCTTGCTTCTATATCTTACACGTCAAAAGGAGAGAAACTTTCTCAAAGAGAAATAGCTGAAAAAATTGCAGAATTCCCAGAAGTTCAAGAAGTTCATATCATTACAGGTGATTGGGATTTACTTATAAAAGTAAGAGCAGAAAATGTTGACAACATGGGTAAATTTGTTGTCGATAGGTTAAGGCTCGTCCAAGGAATAGAAAAAACATTGACTTGTATGGTCTTCGAGACTTGTAAAGAAACAACAGAGCTATTCTTGAGAATTTGATAAGGCAATTGAGATTGTTTTTAAGCTTCTGGGGCTTCTTCAGGAGCTTCTTCTGGCATTTCTTGCGGTATTTCTGGAGTGCTTATGTGCTTGATTATGACTATGTCACCGACTGCTTGAACCATTGGGTAAGGAATTATCACACCCTTCTTTCCACCCAAAGTCTTGCCTAGGAAGCCTTCTCTTGCAGCCTCTATCACCAAAGACCTTATCTTGAACCTTGCTAAGTCAAACTCAACATCTGAAACCTTGCCACAGTAGAAGCCCTTTGCAGTGAAGACATCTTTCCCAAACATATCAGCAACATCTTTAACATTAACTGGCATTTTCATTCCTCCTTTTATAAAGAATTTGTTTTTAATAATAAATAAAGTTTTGTTTATAAATTAATTATGCCTAGGTGGCCGAACTCGGTTAAGGCGCCAGAATTTTGGCGAATCTGCTAAGCTGGTGGTCGTAAGACCGTGTGGGTTCAAATCCCACCCTAGGCGTAAGTTTTCGATTTCTTAGTCCTAAGGTATTGTTCAAATAGAAGCAAGAGTAAGGTGAATTTGTATGATAGGGTTCGAAAAGGACTTAATAAATGAAACTTTAGCCAAACAAATCGAACAAATTAAAAGTTGCAGAATTTATTTAGATAGGAAAAGTGAGAAATACATCGAAATTTCAAAAAAGAATTCTGAAATTGTTTTAAAATTTTTGGACGAATGTTTAGCAAGAGGTTTGTCTAAGAATAGGGTAATGTTTTATGTCTGTAGGCTAAGGAAATTGCTTCAAATGGTGGAAAAGATTTTACCGAAATGAATAAAGATGACGTAAAAAACCTAGTTAAAAAAATTGAATGTAGTAACTATAAAGATTGGACCAAGGAATGTTACAAGATTACCATCAAAAAACTTTTTCAATTTATAAAAGGTTATGAATGGGATAGCAAACAATATCCTTAGAAATTAGGATTTAAAATATTCCAAAAATATTAAGTGCTGTTATAATCAACAATAGGGCTATAAGCAACACAGTTGCTATTAGAGGTGAAATAACTTTTTAACTCCTTCTACAAGAATCTTCTTTACTTATATCAGGACAAAGTTGAGTGCTAACAATAATTTTTGAAAAATCACTTGGAATGTCTGAGAGAATGTAACTTCTGAATTCTCCTGGGGCAAGAGTTTCGTTCAGTTTTGTCATGAGTAATGTGGTTCCGTTTAAGAAGGAAAGGTAAACCATCAAATCCCTGACATCTTCTGCTCCGTGGTTGTTCAGGATGATTACTAACTTGTTGTCAGAACTGTTGTAAATACAGCTGTAGATAATAAAATTGGTAGATCTACACCAAGCCATGGTTGGAACTGTAGATGTTGTGGTTGGTAATGTTGTGATTGTGGTAACAATAGTTGCTGTTGTCGATGTCGTTGTCTCGCTTAACCATCTAAAAGTAAAAAAACTATACAAACCTTTCAGCCAATCCAATATCATTTGCAAGATGCCTTTTTGTGTCTCTAATTCTTTTTGGATATTTATACAAACACCATTGCTACACCAATTACTTAAACATTCGTAATTATTTTGACAGAGTTCATTGTCCTGTTTTTGAGTTTTAAATGTTTTTGTAGTATCACAATATGAAGGTATGTTGTTTAATATAATTCTTGTTCCAAAAGAAAGACATGCCCCCTCATAAAAGCAACCAGACGTACATGATAAAGTGGTAGTTGTAATGTTAGAAGTCGCTTGATATATTTTAGATTTTTCAATACATTTCCCAGAAACACATATACATTTTATTTCATCAGATTCACATGGTGCCATACATCTTTCCATAGAAAATTGTTGTTTTGATATACAACCACAATATATTCCACAAATACAATCTTCATCTAACTCACATTCTACTCCTTGTGGCATTGTAGTAGTTGGAATTGTTGAAGGAGTTGAAGTGGTGGTTTCATGTGAGTATTCAGAAGAGCATACACATTGGTTATTTACTTCCAACCCGTAGAGAAAGCCATTGCTTTTACAAGTTTCATTACAGGATATTTTTGCATAATACTCACAGTTAGTAGTTTGAAATCCACCTTCGCATGTTTCATTCCAATAATATTTTAATGTACTATATCCAAAACAACACAAGAAGACATTTGAAATAGAAGTTGTTGTGGTCGTTTCTGCTAGAATTGTAGTTGTCGTAGTTGGTAGTATACCTGTTTCACTTGTATCCATATAACACGCTAATCTCTCTTTTATAAACAAAGGTTCTATATAATCCCAAAATGTTGGAGGGAGGATTTTGTCAAATTCTCCAAAAATTGCGGTATCTAAGATTATCCAATGGTCTTCACCCTTATAGGTTTTGATTCCACCAGACGGACAAAATATACATGCTTTATAATCAACATTTTTTAAGTCTTTTGTATTTAATTTTATGGAAGAACCGTTTTTCAAATAAACATAAATGTTAGAATCTTGGTTTTGTATTGGCAATATAGAGAGCAAAAAGTATTTTTTATCGTAAGATGCATAAACTTCTGTCCATGCATGCCAAATTTCAGCACTCATTCCCCAAACACTACCCACAACTACCCTTACCCTATCTTTCGGACAACCGAGGGCTCTTAATAAAGAAGCAAGTAGATACGCTTGGTCGTCGCAATCTCCAGATTTTAATTCAATTGTTCGACTTGGAAGTTGCGTCCCATCGTGTGGTTTGTAGACTATGTTTTTTGCTACCCAATCATAGGCAGATTTAGCATTATCCCAACAATACTCAGGAGTTTTAGGGTATATTGCTATTTGATTAGCCGCTTCCTGCACTTTTAGGTCGTTTGGATTTATATACAAGTCCGCAGAAACACAAGTATCTACTTGAGCACTAACAAGGGAAATAACTAAATTATAAAATAAAATAATAGACAACAGTAATAGTATGGTTTTTTTCATTTACTATCCTATTTTAATTTAACAGGCTTATGTTTTTAAGCTTAATAGTTAAATATTTTGTTAATAGGTGCATTAACTAAATGTCTCAAAATAAAAAGAAGATTTTAGAATATCTTACATGATTTCAAACTGAGAAAAATATTAGAAGAATAGAGGTTACTCAGCCTGAGGTTCCAGTACCTGTCGTAGGTTATCAAGAAAGGATATTGAGTGAAGCATGGATTGAAGATAACAGTATTTAAGTAGAGTATCCAAATAATTATTGTGGGAATTAAATGATGATTGTAAGCGAAACTTCAGGTCTTTCTTCGGCTAGGCAGATAAACGATTCTACTAGTACGGTTACATTCTCACCTAATAATACCTCTTCAGATATTGAAGAAATTATTCTGACCCTTTCAAAAAAAATCATAAAGATTTTACAAAAGAATGTTTTGTCAGTGTATACACTAAATTAAAAAGAAAACTATAAATACTTCAAGAGAAATTATATTTTACGAAAGTAAAAAAATGTAAAAATTCAGGACTAAGAAATCGAATTCTTATGCCCACCCTAGGCGTGGTCTTTCTTTTATAAAGCTTTCGCTTTTTCCCCCAAAGGCATTTAAAATTAATGATTAAAATATAAAATATGTCTCAAATATGGAAAGAAATTGAAAATTTGCTAGATACAGCAGAAAAGGAATTCCCTAATGTTAAAAGAGGTACAGTTGAATGGCTGAAAATTGCTGAAAAAATTGAAAAAAAGAGTATAATGAAAGGAGGAATTATAGGAACAAATATTTTATGTTTCACAGGAAAAATAGACCATATTGATTATATACTTCCTATCTTACCAACTAATGAAAATATGTTGAAAATTGCATCTATTTTAGAAGGGGAACAACAAATAGTACAATATAAAGCTTTAATGGAGAACTAGTAACTCTTCACTTATACAAAAACATAAAAGAGATGCCGGTACTTTATGTTACGAGAGAGGTATCTTCTCCAGATAGATACATGGTTGGATATTACGAACCATTGTATTATCAAATAGAACCGAAAGAGAGAGAACGTCTCGTTCCTACATACTTTATTACCATTCGCTGTTTTAGTGAAGAAGGGGCTAAAATTGTAGACAAAATAGCATCAAGTTTCGACATAAAAGCATAGAAAGAACTCATTATTCCTTCCCTTTTTACAAATTTTATCAATGTATTCATCCCTCCTTACTTCAATTTTAAAAATTTCTTAATTCAAACTCTTTTAATTTTTTCTAGATTCTTCACTTGTTATTCAAAAATTGTTTCTTCGCCTAAATGAGTTAAGGAATTTAAATCCCAAACAAGTGCAAAAAGTATAAAAGGTGCTTCCGGTTCTTTTGAAAGCCTCCATTTAATTATTTCTTTCCTGAATTCTTTTTTAGCTTTTTCAACACTTTCTACTGTGGAATTGCCTTTGATTATGCCTATAGGAATTTTGTTGGTTGCGTTGAAGAATGATGCTGCTTTTTCATCTTCTAATGGGTTTGTTATTTTTCCTTCGTCTATAAAAAATTCAAATTTCTCTCTATATCCAATAAAACATTCACCACCTTTTTTGACTATAGATTCACCAAGTGATTTGGCAGCATCACAGGCAATTGTGTACACTATTTTCTGTTTGAATATTTCTTCATCCCCTTTTCCAACAATTTTCTCGTCATTATATCCATAAATTGTCTTTTCGTCTCCATGGCCATTCAATATAAGAAATTTAGGATCATGTGTCTTTAAAAAGCTAAATAAAGTTTTTCTATTGGATTTTTCCCTATTCAGCCTTAAAATTTTTACTCCTTTTCTTTCGCCTTCTTCGATTATAAATTTAGACCAACAAGAAATGTAGAAAGTTGCATCATCATGATCTGGCAATGTTATTAAAAGTTTTCTCATGACTTTCGGCCTCTTCCTTAAAAAGCTTTAGATATTCAATTTGCATTCTTACTAAAAGTTTTCCTACTTCATCTCTTTTCTCTAGATGTTGTAAAATTTCCTCCTTTTTTAAAGCCCCAAAACCACCTATAACTAATTTCAAATTAGAAGGCATTTTTTCAAATCTCGCTTTAATTACTTCCCAAAAAATTTCTGGAATATCCTCTCTCATATTAACCCCATTTTTTTAAGTTGTTCTAACATTTTTTCACTAAGCACACTTTTTTTCTTTATTTCTTTGTATATTTCTTCCCATGTATAAAATCTGTTGTCAATTTTCACAATTGGCAATTTTCTTTCGCTTAAAGGCAAAGAGGAGAAGATTCTTTTAAATTTTAAGAAGAGATTTTCTTTCATATTAAGCTTTTAAGTTTCTACTCTTATATTCTTTTTGGTTAAAAAACAAGTCTTCTAGCATCACTTTACATTCTTGTGTCAAGCAAATTAATTATATAGAGAGTTTAATAGATGAGATTTGAATGGAAGAGCTCAAATTTTCAAGTCAAAAAGAAATAAAAAGTTGGTTGAAAGAACTGGTTGTGAAGAGGCAGCCCCTGAATTTAATTATAACCCATAAAATTTTTGTTCTAAATTCAATTTATTTTTAGTGGTAAGATGAATGTTCTCTTGCTTTTCTTGCTTTTTTTCCTTTTATACATGTTAACTAGGCTTATTTTAAACGAAGCCATTTACATTCCCTTGCCTT
>Ga0078972_1017490_pt1 | contig 10281 bp, 7 predicted proteins | sample YelNatPaOPGAMG01_FD_67568 | JGI IMG/M metagenome (GOLD analysis project Ga0078972, IMG submission 67568) | Hot spring thermophilic microbial communities from Obsidian Pool, Yellowstone National Park, USA - OP-RAMG-01 (SPADES assembly) (version 2) | ecosystem: Environmental > Aquatic > Thermal...
CCAGCAGAGCGTCATCTCCGTGAGGTCTTTGGAGTGAGTCGGGGAACCCTCCGAGAGGCCCTGCGAACCCTCGAACAAAAGAAACTGATTCAGATCAAACCCGGGGTGAAAGGAGGGGTGATCGTTCGGCCTCTCGACACCCAACCCATGAGCGAAAGCCTGGAGCTCCTCCTTCGGTATCAGAAAATCACCCTTCGGGAATTGGCGGAGTTTCGCGAGGCGATGGAAGGACTCGTGGCCGCCCTGGTCGCAAGAAGAGCAAAAAAGGGGAGCCTCAAACCCCTCGAGGATCTTCTCGAATCGATCCGCCGGCACCTCGGTGAAAAGGAACTTCCGTGGGATGAGATCCTGGCTGAGGACAAGAAATTTCATCTCTATGTTGTGGGTTTGGCCCAAAACCGGATCTTCGAATCGATCCTCCACACCGTTTATGATAACATTTATTGGTATCTCGATCGGTTCCTTCCCCGCGACGCGAAGACCTTGCACACCCTTTATGGGGATCTGTGTGAAATCGCCCAGGCCCTCAGAGAAAGCGACGGCCCAAGAGCCCAGGAGCTCGTCGAACGGCATGTGAGGCGATTCACCCGGATCGTCGAGAAGCGGAATCTCTCGAAGGCGGGCATCTCGGGCACGGGGGAGAAGCGAATGGGAGGGGAAGCACCATGAAAACCCAGGACTATATCGATCTTGAAAATGAGTACGGAGCGCGAAACTACAAGCCCCTTGATGTGGTTCTGACAAGGGGAAAAGGGATTTGGGTGTGGGACGTGGAAGGGAATCGATACCTGGACTGTCTTTCGGCCTATTCCGCCGTCAACCAGGGACACTGCCATCCACGCATTCTGAGAACCTTGGTCGAGCAGGCGGAGCGATTGACTCTGGTCTCGAGGGCCTTTCGAAACGACCAACTCGGCCCCTTTTACAAGGAACTTTGTGATCTGACGGATTCTCACATGGTCTTGCCGATGAATAGCGGCGCCGAAGCGGTGGAATCCGCGATCAAGGCCGTTCGCAAATGGGGCTACAAGGTGAAGGGGGTGCCTGAAAACAGGGCCGAGATCGTCGTTTGCGAAAATAACTTCCACGGTCGAACCATCACCATCGTGGGGTTCAGCACGGAACCTCAGTATCGAGACGGCTACGGACCTTTTACCCCGGGGTTTAAGATCATTCCGTTCGGGGACGCGGAGGCCCTGGAGAAGGCCATCACCCCCAATACGGTCGCCTTCTTGGTCGAACCCATCCAGGGAGAGGCGGGCGTGATCATTCCGCCTTCGGGGTACTTGAGGGCCGCTCGAGAGATCTGCAATCGCCGAAACGTCGTCCTCATCCTGGATGAGATTCAGACCGGGTTAGGAAGAACAGGAAAGTTCCTGGCGGAGGAACATGAGGGGATTCAGTCGGATCTGACCCTCATCGGCAAGGCGCTGTCGGGAGGATTCTTGCCCATCTCCGCCGTCCTGTCGAACAAGGAGGTCCTAGGTGTTTTCCATCCCGGGGATCACGGAAGCACCTTTGGAGGAAACCCCTTGGCCTGTGCTGTGGCTCGGACCGCTCTTCGGGTGATCAAAGAAGAGCAGATGGTGGAAAACGCAGCCCGAATGGGAGAATACTTTCTTCGAAGGCTTCAGGAGATCCGAAGCCCTTTCATCAAAGAGGTTCGTGGCAGGGGCCTTCTGATCGGTGTGGAATTGCATCCCGAGGCGGGCGGAGCGCGTCGGTTCTGCGAGGCCCTGATGAAGAAGGGGCTCCTTTGCAAGGAGACGCATCAACATGTGATCCGTTTCGCTCCTCCCCTCATCATCGAGAAAGAAGACATCGATTGGGCCTTGGAGCGGATCCACGACACCCTGACTTGAAAGGATCGGCCACAGGGGGTTAAGAAAGGCATGGGAAGCCCGAGAGGCCCAGGCCCATGGCGTGAACCCGGACGTCTGGAATGGACCCGCCCGTTATATTGCGGAGCCCCGGAGAGGACGTCCTGCAGGCCTCGAGCAAAATACCATGAAAGGGAGTTTTTGTAATGGCCGCTTCGCTCTTTTCAGAAGCCCATCGGATGGAGGTTCTTCCTGTTTACCTCTTTGACGAGGTCGTAAGGCTCAAGAACGAGGCCATCGCCAAAGGGGTCGATGTGATCGACCTGGGTGTCGGCGACCCGGACTTCAAGACCCCGGATCATATCGTCAGAGCCATGAAATCGGCTCTGGATGACCCCCGGAACCACCACTATTCCTCCTATCGGGGCATCCCGGAGCTTCGACAGGCCTTTGCCGAGTGGTATCTGGAACGATTTGGCGTGACCCTCGATCCGGAAACCGAGGTCCTTCCCCTTCTCGGTTCAAAGGAAGGGATCGGCCACATCCACCTTGCCTACGTCGATCAGGATGACGAGGTCCTGGTCCCGGATCCCGGATATCCAACCTATCAGGGAGGAACGATTCTGGCCGGAGGGAGACCCCTCTACTACCCTCTTTTGAAGGAGAACGCGTTCCTACCCGATTTCAGCACATTGGAAAACCTCGATCTTCGTCGGGTACGGCTGATGCACCTCAATTTTCCGAGCAATCCAACGACGGCAACCGCTCCCCTTCAGTTTTTTGAAAAGGCCGTCCAGTTCGGATTGGAACATCGCATCATCCTCTGTCACGACGCAGCCTATTCCGAGCTCTACTTTGACGGAGTTCAGCCCGTGAGCTTTCTCCAGGCGAAGGAGGCGAAGAGGATCGGAATCGAATTCCATTCCCTTTCCAAGACCTATAACATGACGGGATGGAGGCTGGGGGTGGCCGTGGGAAACCGCCACATCCTCTCTGCATTAGGGAAGGTCAAATCGAACTATGACACGGGGATCTTTCTGGCGGTTCAGTGGGCCGGGACCGAAGCCCTGAGGGGAGATCAAACCTTCCTCAACGAAACGAGGAATCAATTTGAAAGGCGCCGCGATCTTTTTGTCGAGGGACTTCAAAGAATCGGCTTCTCCGTCGATAAGCCGAAGGCGACCTTTTACGTCTGGGCCGAGACCGCGGGGAATGAGTCGTCCAAGGAGTTTGCAAGACGGTTGCTGGAGGAAGCAGGGGTGGTGGTCACACCAGGCGTGGGCTTCGGTCAATATGGGGAGGGTTATTTTAGGGCGGCCTTGACGGTGGACGAGGCCCGACTCGAGGAAGCCCTCGAGAGGATTGGAAAACTCTTTTAAGGAAGCGTAAACCATTTCTCCTTCAATCCGGTTCCCCCCGAAACGCTGTGGAGAAGGGCCCCCTCGCCATTCGTAAAACAGAGGCATCACATTTTCTTGGGACAACTCCTTGACAATTCGAAGGAAATACGATAATTAGTTGTGTTTGTGGAGGTTAACCCAAGGGGCACTCCTCTTCTTGAAAACCTCGTGATGTTAGGGATGACCATCCGGATAAAGCGAAGGTTCGAGCCTCCGCCCCAGGATCAGGGTTGGAGGATGGAAAGGTTTCGGGGTGGCTCTGACCTGGAAAGGTAAAACGGTTATGAAAAAAGGACCTATTCGCATTGCCATCGTCGGCGTGGGGAACTGCGCCAGCGCACTGCTCCAGGGGATCGCCTTCTATCGGAAAAATGGCCTGGAAAGAGTCGGCCGTGACGCTCTGGGGTTGATGCATTACGATCTCGGGGGCTACAAACCCTGGGATATCGAAGTGGCTGCTGCCTTTGACATCGACCGGAGAAAGGTGGGCAAACCCCTTAAGGAGGCTATTTTCGCGAAGCCGAACTGCACCCAGATCTTCTGCCGGGAGCTGAACGATTCCGGGGTGATCGTTTCGATGGGCGAAGTCTTGGATGGATACTCCGACCATATGAAGGACTATCCCGAGGATCGGGTCTTCCTGGTGGCCGAAGAGAAGCCTTGTGACGTGGAGAAGGTCTTGCGGGAATCCGGTGCAGAGGTACTGCTGAACTACCTTCCAGTCGGTTCCGATCGAGCGACCCAGTTCTATGCCGAGGCCTGTCTTAAGACCGGTGTAAGCCTTATCAACTGTATGCCGAGCTTCATCGTCTCCGATCGGGAGTGGGCCCGGCGCTTCGAAGAAAAGAACATCCCCATCGTGGGGGATGACGTAAAATCCCAGATGGGGGCCACCATCATTCACCGGGCCTTAGCCAAACTCTTTGAAGATCGCGGGGTGCGCCTGGAAAGAACGTATCAGATCAATACAGGCGGCAATACGGATTTTCTCAATATGCTCAATCGGAGCCGACTGAGAAACAAACGGATCTCGAAGACCGAGGCCATTCAGTCCCAGCTTGGCGTTCCCCTCGAACCCGAGAACATCCACATCGGCCCTTCCGATTACGTGCCCTGGCAAAACGACAACAAGGTTTGCTTCCTTCGCATGGAGGGAAGGGGTTTTGGGGAGATCCCCCTTCATCTCGAGCTGAGGCTCTCCGTGGAAGACTCTCCCAACAGTGGCGGCATGACGATCGACGCCATTCGCTGTTGCCGCATCGCTCGGGATCGGGGCGTGGGTGGACCCCTTCTTTCCATTTCAGCCTATGCCATGAAGCACCCTCCGGTTCAGTACCCTGATGACGTGGGAAGGATGATGCTCGAGGAATTCATCGCAGGGGAAAGGGAGCGTTAGGAGCCCTCCTCTTTGATCCAAGGGGCCCAATCCGCGTCCGTTCCTTTGGCCCGCAGGTCCTGAAAATAGTCGATTACCCTTCGAAGATCCTGTCCCAGCTCCTTGTAAAGGGCTTCGAAGCGGTCGAGTTTCTCAAAGTAGCGGCGAAAGGCGAGGAGGACGGCGTTGTTGAGCTCCATCTTTTCGAGATCGGGATAACAATCGGTCTTGAAGAGGGATCGGGTTTTTCGAAAGTCCTCTTTCAAGGATCCAAAGATCTCCTCCCGTCCCTCCCTTTTTTGTTCCGTCGGGATTTCCTGGCGATAGAAGTCCGAAAGCCTTTCACAGGCCCGACCGATCCATCGGGAAAAAAGAAGGTCATCCTCCTGTTCCTCCATGGCACGGCGAAGCTCGGCCGAGGTAGGGCCGTATTTTTCTCTCAAAAAATCGATGGTCGCCCGGTTGCCGACGAAGGTTGCGAACTGTTCGTTGAAAGGGGTCTGCCCTTTGAGATAGAGGGTCGTGTGGGCCATCTCATGAAAGATCACGTTGGCCAGGGTCGACGCTTCCCACCCCAGCATGGAAGAGAAGATGGGGTCTTTGAACCATCCCAGGGTGCTGTAGGCGGCCGCGGCCTGAACGAAGGTATCGAGTCCTTCTTCTTCGAGCCTTTTTTTCTCTCTCAGGGCTTCTTTATAGGAGAAGAAACCTCTATAGGTGACCTTGCCGATGATCGGGAAGGACCACGAACGAAGCTTGAGACGATCCTTTTCCGAGGCCGTGACGACAAAGAGCACGGGCCCTTCGGTGTCGACGAAGGTCGAATAGTTCTTCGTTCTCCTCAGCCCCAGCCGCTCTTCTCCAAAGCATTTCACTTCCTGGATGAAAAGGATCTTCCCTTTGAGAGCGGGATCGATTCCATCCTGTGCGAGCACCTCGGAGAGGGGTTGGCTATGATAGAGGATCGCTCCCTGATGCCAGCCGAGATGGCACACATAGGCGATCCCTCCACATCCCGGAAGGGAGAGGAGGAGGGACAGAAGTAAGACGTACGTGAAAGGAATTGTTTTCGCCTTTGTCAGGGGCATTGAGGCCGAGACCCTCCGTTTCCATTCATAATATCCCGGACCTTCAAAAGCAACGGACTTGGGAGGACCGTCCTTTAGCGGTGCCAAGGAGGAAGGCGAGAACAGAAAGGGATGCCGTTTGACAGGGCGGCCTCCCCTGTGAAAGAATGGAAAAAACGGAGAAAGGAGCGCTCAGTGGATCGACGGATCAGGGAGGCCCTCTGTCAGATTGTGGGCCCTTCCAATTTCACCGAGGCCCTGATCGATCGGGTTTCCTATTCTTACGATGCCTCGGATCATGCCCATCGACCCGAGGCAGCGGTCTGGCCTACCACGAAGGAGCAGATTTCTCAAATCCTCGGTCTTGCGAACGAGGAGCGTCTGCCCATCGTTCCCAGGGGTGCCGGGACGGGCCTTGCTGGTTCTGTGGTTCCGATCCGAGGGGGTCTTGTTCTCGACCTGAGCCGAATGAACAGAATCCTGGAGATCCGTATACCCGATCGCTTGGTCATCGTGGAGCCGGGCGTGGTCTACGCCGATCTGGAAAGGGCTCTCGCTCCCCATGGTTTTTTCTTCCCTCCTGATCCGGCGAGCGGAAGCGTCTGCACCCTGGGTGGAAATGTGGCCACCAATGCAGGAGGGATCCGGGGGGCGAAATACGGAGTGACCCGGGACTATGTGAAGGCCCTCGAGGTGGTTCTGGCGGACGGCCGAATCCTACGCTGCGGGTCGGGCTGCATGAAGTCGGCATCGGGCTACGATCTGTGCCGTCTCTTTGTCGGTTCAGAGGGAACCCTGGGCGTCATCACCGAGATCACGCTCAAGATCAGCCCGAAACCCCTATCGTTCAAGACGGCCCTGGCCTCCTTCTCAACCCTGAATGAAGCGGGCGAGGCGGTTGCGGAAATCACCCGATCAGGCATCATACCCAGCGTTCTCGAGATCCTGGACGAACATGCCATCACCGTGCTTCGCACAGGCGCCTCCATGAGACTTCCCGCTGCTCGGGCCATGATCCTCGTCGAAACAGACGGCTGGACCGAGGAGGAGGCCTCTTTCCAGATGGATCGGATCATGGAGATTTTCAGGGGAAAAAACGTCACCTCCGTTCAGTTGGCCCGAACCTCCCAAGAGGCCGAAACCCTCTGGCGAGGTCGGAAGTCGATTGGCAGCCTCGCTGCCCAGCTTCGAACGAACAATGTCTCCGAGGATGTAACGGTTCCCATGTCGAAAGTCCCCGATCTGCTGGCCGGTATCTCCGCCATCGTCTCGCGACAGGGCCTCCCCTTTGTCATCTTCGGCCACGCGGGGGATGGGAATCTTCATCCAAGGATCATGTACGAACGTTCCGACCCGGATCAAGTCAAAGCGCTCAGGCGAGCCGTTCAGGAAATCTTTGAGCTCACCTGCAGTCTGGGAGGAACCCTGAGCGGAGAACATGGAATCGGGCTGGCCAAGGCACCTTATATGAGACTGGAGCACGAAGCTCAGGCCCTTGAGATGATGCGAAGGGTCAAGGAGCTTTTTGATCCCCATCACATTCTCAACCCAGGAAAGATGGCGTTGGAAACCGAGGCCATGAGCCCAGAGCGGAGCCTTCCGGAATAGGCCGCAGCCCCCGCCATGGCGGCTCCGTTTGAATTTTTCCCAATTTATGTTACCATCTTTTCGGGATTCGTCCGTTTTTCTATCTTGAAAGGGGTTTGGGTTTACCGATTTGGAGGGAAACCCCTAAGGCAACGCTTACGAGGGATCTCCTTGATTCGATCGTTCCTGGCCATCGAGCTTCCGAAGACGACTCTCGAGAGGATCGCGAAACTCCAAGCCGAGCTCAAAGAATCGAGGGTGGATGTGAGATGGGTAAGGCCCGAAAACATCCACCTTACCCTGAAGTTCTTTGGAAACATCGAGGAGTCGAGGATCGACGAAATTGTGGAGGGCGTCAAAGAGCCGATCCGCGCCTGCGTGCCCTTTTTCCTCCAGCTCCAGGGGATGGGAGCCTTTCCCCATCTCAAGGATCCGAGGGTCATTTGGGTGGGGTTGGTTGACGAAGGAAACGTGTTGGCGCCTCTCCACAAGGAGATCGAACGTCGCCTCGAGCGATTGGGTTTCCCTTCGGAGGGAAGGCCATTTCAGCCTCATCTGACCCTTGGAAGGCTGAAATCAAGCCGGGGCAAGGACGAGCTGATTTGGAGGATCGAGCGACACACGGACGAACCCTTCGGGGCCTTTCCGGTCGAGAGGGTGGTTCTGTTCCGGAGCGATCTACGACCCGCAGGGCCTCTCTACACAGCCCTTCGCGAGGTGAGACTGGAGGGCCGAGGAGAGGCTTTCGTGGCCACGAAGAACGAAAAGGAGGCGGTCCCGCCCAAGGCCTAGGGTCGATGAGGGAGGGTTTTTTTGCCGTTCGGGCGGCCAAAACGGAAGGAGAAGCACCATGAAGGGCGAATCGAGCAGCAGAGACAAGGCGGTGGAGCTGGCCGTAAGCCAGATCGAAAGGCAGTACGGAAAAGGGGCGATCATGAAGCTTGGCGGAGAGGCGTTGCTCGGTGAGGTCCCTACGGTCTCCACCGGTTCCCTTTCCCTTGACCTGGCCTTGGGGGTGGGAGGGTTGCCCAAAGGCCGAGTGGTCGAGATCTTCGGTCCCGAAGCCTCGGGTAAGACGACGCTTGCGCTCCATGTGGTCGCCGAAGCCCAACGAAAGGGAGGTGTCGCGGCCTTCATCGATGCCGAACACGCCCTCGACGTTCACTATGCGAAGAAGCTTGGGGTCAAGACAGACGAGCTTCTCATCTCGCAACCTGATACAGGAGAGCAGGCCCTCGAGATCGTGGAAATCCTGGTTCGGAGCAATGCCGTCGATGTGATCGTCGTGGACTCGGTGGCCGCCCTCGTTCCCAAGGCCGAGATCGAAGGAGAGATGGGCGATGCCCACATGGGACTTCAGGCCCGGCTGATGTCTCAGGCCCTGAGGAAGCTGACGGCAACGATCAGCAAATCCCAAACCATTGTCATCTTCGTGAACCAAATTCGGATGAAGATCGGCGTCCTCTTCGGAAATCCCGAAACGACAACCGGAGGCAATGCCCTTAAGTTTTATGCCTCCGTGCGCCTCGATGTCCGACGAACCGCAGCCATCAAGCAAGGCCAGGATGTCATCGGCAGTCGGACGAAGGTCCGGATTGTGAAGAACAAGGTGGCACCTCCCTTCAAGGAGGTGGAGTTCGATTTGATCCACGGCGAAGGGATCTCCCGGGAAGGAGATGTCCTCGATCTGGCCGTGGAAAAGAACCTTGTCGAGAAGAGCGGGACCTGGTATACCTATCAAGGGCAACGGATCGGCCAGGGCCGGGAAAACGCCAAGCAGTTCCTCAAGGAGAACCCGAAGATTCTCGAGCAGATGGAACAGGAGATCCTCGAGAATTTCCGCGTGGCCAGAACCGAATCGGTGGGATGAGTTCGGGGGGAGAAGATGGATCTGAATCAAATTCTCTTGGAAGCCCTTTCCCAGGAGGCATCGGATGTGCACATCAAAGTCGGCTCGCCCCCTATCTTTCGGGTCAATGGGGTTCTGCAGCCGTGGGACCGCTACAAACCCTTCGATCACAACGATGTCTCGAAGATCGCCTTTAGCCTGATGAATGACTGGCAGAAGGAACGGTTCATCAAGAACCGTGAAGTGGATATGGGCTACGAAGTCTATGGGCTGGGGCGGTTTCGCGTCAACGTCTTTCAGCAGCGGGGCAAGATCCGAATCGCCCTTCGGATCGTTCCCTACCAGATCAAGAGCCTGGACGAACTTCACCTCCCCCGGGTGATCAGCGACATCGCCCTCGAACAGAGAGGCCTCGTCTTGGTGACGGGGACGACGGGAAGCGGCAAGTCCACGACCTTGGCCTCCATGATCGATATCATCAACACGCACCGCAACTGCCACATCATTACGATTGAGGATCCGATCGAGTTCATTCACGAAGACAAGAAATCGATCATCGATCAAAGGGAGATCGGCTCCGACACGAGCACCTTTTCGAGCGCTCTTCGCGTGGCCCTTCGACAGGATCCGGACGTGATCCTGGTGGGAGAGATGCGGGATTTTGAGACGATCGAAACGGCCCTCACAGCAGCCGAAACCGGCCATCTCGTCCTCTCGACCCTTCACACCTTGAACGCAACGGAGACGATCACGCGGATCATCTCGGTCTTTCCTCCTTACCATCAGAAGCAGGTTCGCCTCCAGTTGGCGGGCGTTTTGAAAGGCGTGATCTCTCAGCGCTTGGTGCCGAGAGCGGATGGTTTGGGACGGGTTCCGGCGGTGGAGGTTTTGGTCTCGACGGCACGGGTTCGCGAATGTATCATCGAAAAGGACAAGACGAACGAGATCAACGATGCCATTGCCAAAGGGTATACGACCTACGGAATGCAGTCGTTCGATCAGTCGCTCATGTTTCTCCTCAATGAATCGCTGATCACTTACGAGGAGGCCCTCAAACACTGCTCGAATCCCGACGATTTTGCCCTCCGGGTGAAGGGGATTCTGGCGACGAGCGATACGACGTGGGACGATTTTGAGGCCCTCGAGAGGGAGAAAGCCCTGGCCTCAGCTCAGGAGGGAAAGA
>Ga0078972_1017491_pt1 | contig 10281 bp, 8 predicted proteins | sample YelNatPaOPGAMG01_FD_67568 | JGI IMG/M metagenome (GOLD analysis project Ga0078972, IMG submission 67568) | Hot spring thermophilic microbial communities from Obsidian Pool, Yellowstone National Park, USA - OP-RAMG-01 (SPADES assembly) (version 2) | ecosystem: Environmental > Aquatic > Thermal...
TACCAGCGGCCATTGGCCAGATAATCGGCTACCTGTTGCATGTCCAACAACTCCTCCTCCCACTCCAGGCGATACGGCCGCCCCGAATGGCGGGCCTCGGGAAAGGCCACCAATGGCGGTCGCCCACCCAGGGCTGAGGAGGGATACCGGCTGTTGAGAAACTTCCGGCGCTCGTCCAACCCGCACTGGAGAGCCAACTCATTGGCCGGGTTTTGGCCCTCAATGCCCTGCAGGTGAACCGTCCGGTGCGTCCGTTCAATCCGGCTGTGCTCTCGCGGGGGTGGGTGCTGAATAAAACGCACCCCCACGCCCAGAGCCACCAGCCATAAGTGAATCGGAGTCGGGAAAGGAGAGGAAGAAACATTATCATAGAACACCGTGTCGTGATCCAGGTTCACCCGTTGGGGAAGACCACACTGGAGAAACCCCTTCCGCAGGGCCAGTTGATAATCCGCCTGGGTGGGATGGGAGGTCCCCGGTCGGGCCAGGCTCTCCACCAGCAGGTGACTGGCTTCATCTACGACATTGATAACCGAAACCGGCCCCAGAGGGGTCTGGACTACCCCCTGAGCGTCTACGGCCCACTCCTCGTGGGCTTGCCGGACCGGAGACGGGTCTGGTTGGGGCAGAGGGGAACGGCGCTGGTAGGGCCGGACCAGTCCCTCTTGCCGTAGAAATGCGGCAATCCGGGAGCGACTGGGGAGAGAATCGCCCGTCCATCCCTGCTTTTCCAATTCCAGACGGAGGGTTACCGGTCCCCAGCCGGGGTGTTCTTTGCGCATCTGGCGAAGGGTCTGCTGAATCTGGGGGAAAGACCCCAAAGCGCCAGTGGGCGGTCTTCCTCGCCGAGGGGTGAGCCCACTCCGCCCTTCCTTTTGGGCTTTTCGCCGCCACTTCCGGACGGTCCACACCGAGAGGCCTTTCTCGCTGGCAATCTGCCGGTCGGTCTGACCAGCGGCCGCCTGCTCGGCGATGGCCATGCGTTCTTCCAAGGATGTGCATTCGGTACGCCGGGCCATTTCTTCCTCCCAGTGGAGAATTTTCTTCTCGGGCATGATACCCGAAAATATGGCCCGGCGGAAGTCCAGGGTACGATTTTTCAGGACTTGAGCCTGTATCCCCCAGGTACGATTTTATGGGATTTGACACCGAAAACCGTATAATTGGGCGCAGGAGGCGAACCAATGAGCAAGAAACTGGATCTGGCCAGGACGCCCAATAACAAAACCACTACCGGTTTTCGTATTTCCGATGAACTGCTGAACCGCTTCCAGCGTATCCTGATTCGCTGGGAGAAGAAGGCCGAGAATTACATCGCTTTTCTGCATTTGCCTGTGCTCTCATTGCCGTGCGGGTAGCGGAGTTATTCGGATAGGCTCTAAGTAAATTTCCCTACCCTTAGCTGCTTTTTAAAGAATCTGCCCCCTTCTCGAACAAAATTTGGCAACCCTAACACCTGAATATAGAGTGGTACTTTTCGTAACAAATTTCCCCACAGAATTCGTCTTTCCGCATTCCGTTTGATAGATTTGAGTTTTTCAGTAGGAATGTTGCTAAGATTTACAAGAATTTCATCACCCCACTCTCCCCATCTTTCTAAAAGTTGATCAGCACTCTCTGGCTGAATTTTGCCAATCTCTATAGCTTTTATGTACAACTCGGTGCCGGGAAACGGAGTAGCATATGAGAACCCAGAAATCAACCCTGTTTCGTTACAGAAACGAATAGTCTCTTCAACAGTTTGAGAGGTCTCACCAAACATGCCGATCATCAAATACCCCACAGGGAGAATCCCTGCCTGCCAGGTATTCAAAACTGCTTGGCGTGCTTGCTCAACAGTAACACCCTTGCGCATCTCATTCAAAATCTTCTGGCTTCCAGATTCAATGCCATATAGAATTGCCCGACAACCTGCGGCTCTCATTTTTTCTAACATCTCGCGGTCCATCAAGTTCACTCGCCCACTAGCTGCCCATATGATATTAAGGCCTTCCTGGATTAATCTATCACATATGGCCAATACGCGCTCCCTGTCCAACACAAAAGTATCATCCATAAAGAATATACCCGTAACGCCGTATTTTCTATGTAAAAATTTCATTTCAGCAACCACATTATCGGCCGACCGTGCACGAAAATGATATCCCCACAGGCCATGGAAACAATATGTACACCTATATGGGCATCCCCGACTAGTGATCATATTGGCTGGAATCACCCTCGGGTCAAACATACGAAGGTAGGGTACTGGATTCCGGAAGTATCGTTCCATCGGAAATAGGTGCCGGGCTGGGAAAGGGATTGTATCCAGATCTCTGATTAACTCTCGGGGTTGTGTTGTATATATATTATTCTTTGTTTTATAACAAATTCCTTTTACTTTACCCAGTGAAGAGCACCCATCAAGACTTTCTGCGAGTTCTTTGATGGTGACTTCACCTTCACCTACAACAACAATATCTACCTGCGTTCTTTCTAAAACTATCTGTGGAAAAGCAGTAGCTAAACCTCCACCCAAGATGATCGGTGCATTTGGATTAATTTCTTTAATCAACTTACTTAGTTGCTGTACGGCATTAAATTCGGTTACCATCCCCGTGATGCCGACAGCCTCAAACTTAGCATTTCTTAACTGTTGCTTCACTTCGTCATCTGACCAACGATAAGCATTGATATCCAATACACTGACATCATGCCCTTCTTCCAATAAGATTTGTGCTATATACCCTAACCCAAGAGGAAAATAGGCCGGCAGTCGTTGTTTTCCAATGGCTGGATTAATTAAGAGAAATTTCATCGGGCCCCCTTCCTTTGATGAAATCTTTCACATCAGGCTCTAGCGCATTTCGAAATCGCCATCTCGTATAATTCAAGTGTAAGTTTGGCTGTCCTCTCCCACGTGAACTCCTGACTACGAGCAAGGCCTTTGGATCTCATCTCGGCAAGCCTTTCTCGGTCAGCAAGCAAACTCAGGATCGCATCAGCAACTGTCTTCGGGTCTGTCGGATTGTCCAACAGGCAAGCTGCATCTCCGACTACTTCTGGCACACTTCCCGTACAGGTAGCTAACACTGGAGTACCACAGGCCATAGCCTCCAGCAATACCAGCCCAAAGCCCTCATTCAAGGAAACCAGCACAAAAAGGTCAGCGAGATAATAAAAGTATGGTAATTCATCATCTGGAATTGGGCCTAATATCCATACCCGGTCTTCCAACCCCAAAGCGCTTACTTCCTGCTCTATAGTACGGTCACTGGAGGTGTGATGCGCCCCTCTCACAAGTACCAGCCCATGCGGAATCTCCCGGGCCACATACGCAAATGCCCGAATCAGGGTCTTCACATTCTTATGGACTCCAAAACTCCCAACGTATAAAATGAATGAATTAGGTAGCCCATATTTAGACTGTAATTGTTTAGCCCTCCACGGTTCGCAGGGCTGGCGGAACCGCTCATCGCAAGAAGGATAAATTACTACAACCTTTTTAGGATCCAGACGGTAGGAGCGTATCAGGTCTTGTCTTGTGTTTTCTGAAATAGCGATGATCTTCTCAGCGCGACGCAATATAGAAGGCTGCACAAATTGCCAGTAGAAACCATCTGGCCAGGGATAAAGATGCCGTAAGATTAAATGTGAAAGGTCGTTGATCGTGACAATGGTAGGACAAGGAGCTCCTAAAATGCCCAAATTCTTCATACAATGAAGCACATTTGCCCGCTCGTGAGCCAGCAGATACGGGAGGAACACTTGCGCCCAAATGCGGATTACAAATCGATTATGCAAGGGAATTACCTTCTGCTCAATATTTGGATAACGGGATAAGATGTCCTCAGGCCGGGACAGATATACGAGGTAATGATTGTCCTTATCATATTCGCCCAAGGCACTTATCCAACCCAACGCAGAAGTACGCGCACCACCCAATATGGGCAGTCCTAGGGCATCAATGGCTATCCGCATCCCGATTCCCCTTCACGAGAAAAGTAGGACTCTTCTATCTCTTGGAAAAGGGTAAGATATAGGGATATGATGCGATTCCAATCAAACTCCGCTCTTACTCGTTCACGACGCCTTTCTCTATCCATAACAGTCTCCTCTCGGTCCAACCACCAGTTAATGGCAGCCACAAATGCCGACCAGTCTCCTGGTTTAACCAAAGTGCCATCCTCAGGCCCACCAACTGCTTCCCTGATCCCTTCCAGATCAGAAGCTACTACGGGTACTCCAGATGCTCGCGCCTCCAACGCTACTATCCCAAACCCTTCCGGGTCTCCAGGGACTGGTATATTAGGCATTACGAAAACATCTGCAAGGGCATAAACAGATCTCAGCACCTGTTCTTCCACTCTTCCCAAAAGCTTTACATGCTGCGAAAGGCCATGGGCAAGAATGGTGGCCTCAATTTTGCGCCGCTCGGGCCCCTCTCCCACTATCAGGTATACCCAATCCTGCCGTTGAGCCATCAATAATGGCAAGGCTTCCCGTATGAAGTGGTCTACACCTTTACGTCGTACCAACCGCCCTGTAGTCAAAAGGATTTTCCTGCATGGAGAGTGTACTCCCCAAGAAGACAACCAGGTCTCCCGTTCTACACCAGGCAGTCTTGTTGTATATTCATCCACATCAATGCCCGGAGGGATAACCTTACATCGGGTTACCGATACGCCGCGCTTAATACATTCACTCCGCGTATATGAGCTATTGCATATAACATAAGTTAAACGGCGCAGACAAACAGGAACTAGTGCCTGATACAAACAATTAGAGTAGGTCACGTCCAAGCCGTGGGCATTGACCACCACTGGTACCTGTTTGATCGCGCGAAGGGCAAGCCCTAACGGCGCAAGGAGGGAATCACTCAAGTGAATTAACGCGATGTCATCCCTTAATAAAGCATATATAGCTCGCGCAAAGGCCCACACAACAAAAAGAGGCAACCATTGCCGATCCCTGCCCCAACAGATAATATGGGTTCTTCTCTCTTTAGCAATTCTTGTTGTCAATTCGTAGCTCAGTCTTTGCATCCCTCCAACAGAAGGAGGATATTTGCGCGTAATAAAGAGGATCGCGCGGTTTTTCATACCATGACCCCTTAATGGGTAAGTCAATTCTCAAGGAATCAAGCACCCACCTCGGTATTCGTGAGCGTATCGCATTGGGGACATCCTGTTAGGCAAAAAGAGCCCCCGGGCTCCGTAAAAGGGCCAGAAAAGTAGCCCTCCTCTGCCCATAATGAAACCACCAATAATGCCTGCGGCGAGGCTCCTATGCACCTATACATAGAATCCCCCCATATATAGCGGTTGGAACCTTTTCTAGCAGATGCATTATCAAAGGGAAATGTCCTAACTCGAGTTTAGACAAACCGGAAACCGGTGGTGTGACTGCCCATATAAGGGATCAACACGGCGCTTATGCACCATATATGGGCCATCTGTCGTGAGCCGAAATCAATTTGGCCTGCATAGGGCTCATTTGTCTAAACTCGAGTCCTAAGGCCGTGACGCTCCCGTATTCCGAAACCAAGAATAACGTTAACGCCCCTATGATGCTTACTACATTTTGCAATTCCACGGATCCGGAAGAAAAATTCGTACACGGTGAATTCCTCCCCTGTAAACCAGCAGCGCGAGGAATAACGTTCGCCTGAAAGATTTGTTACGCTATGTGCAACTTAATTTTTCCCAGAGGTGTTTGAGGCTCTTTTGGGCATTGCGGCCAGATTCCCCTCCCCCCTGCCCCCCTCCCCGCTGCCGCTGCGCGGCGCGGGGAGGGGGGAAATCCTGGGGGTTTGAGGCGGACGGCGAAGCCGCCCGCCTCAAACCCCCACTCTTTCTCCCCCTTCTCCTCTCCGTTTCGGGGAGGAGAAGGGGGCTGGGGGGATGAGGAGGGGTCAGGATATGACCTTTCACCGCTCATTATTTGAAGTTGCACATGACGTCGTTGTTGTGTCTGCGAATCTCCGGGCTGTGGGCTGGGGCCTGTCCACAAAAAGCGGCCCCGGCGGAGTACCGGGGCTGCTGGTGTTGGATAGGTCTCTCCTGCACGCTTATCGGGTTAACTCCAGAGTCCCAGGAAGGCCATCTTGCGGATCTACCCTCAGATGATTGCCCGAAATTTTACCGGTGGAGCAGGTATCCCACCAATTGCTCAAATCCTCGCTGGAACTCTCCCGGCGGGCCATCCACAATCAACAGGATCAAGAACGGCCCTTTGGTACCCACAAACAGGTCCACATCTCCCCCCTCTTCGCCTCGGAACTTCCCGGCCCAGCCCCAGACTGATCCGTTTTTCGCAGGTAGGTCGTATTCTTTGAACAGATTCGGGGCCTGCCGGGCAGAGGCGACCAACGCCTCACCCACCTTTCGGGCCTGCTCTTCGGAGGCATACTGGTAAATGTAATTTCCGGCCAGACCGCTGAATCGTCCATTCCAGATTTGGTTCTCCTGGTAGTACGCCGTATAGGTGTAGAGGAAGTCGCCAATTTCTTTCCGAAATGTCTCGCTGATGAGGGAAGGATTGACCCGGCTCAAGGGGTGCCAGGTATCATCGGGTTGAGTCACCCCTTCTCTGGTACGGACAGTCCATCCTTCCGGAAATTCTTGCGGGTGGAGAGCGATCTGGGCCATTTCCGGGGGGGCCTGGAAAGACGGTCGGGCAGTAGCAAGTCGGACAAACAGAATGGAGAGGAGGAGGATTGCTCCGGTGGTGATCAGAAGAAACCGTTTCATTGCTGCCTCCTTTACCTACAGAATTTTGCTATCCAATCCACATCGTGGCCTGATAATTGGAGGGTTGCCACTTGGGCCCACCAGGAGGCTCTGTCCAAAGCCATCCACCCTTCGGGACCAGTAAAACGCTATAATAGGTTCCCCACCAATTCCAGAAGCTGATGCATCCACTACTGGACCCGCACGTAGCATTATCCCCTCCTGGACCTAAGTAATGTTGATCCCGGCCATACGCGCCCTGGAAAAAGGCACCATAATGCGGTTCCACCCCAGTCCAATATGCGACTCTTAAATCGTAAGCACGGAGGGAAGCCCAAAACCCAGTGGGCTGAGAGGGATTTTCCCCTCTTCGGTTGTACGTTCAGTATAACCAACCCCACCGCCGTTGTCAATGGGGGAAATCCCCCATTTTTTATTCCCCTTTATTCTGCGGGCTTTTTCCGCCCCGGCGGAGATTTTCCCCAACGGCCCATACCGCCGCCTCTATGCGGGTATTTACCCCCAACTTCTCCAGAATGCGCCCCACGTGTTTCTCCACCGTCTTCTCCGAAATCCAGAGGGCGGCGGCAATCTCTCTGTTGCTCCTCCCCTCCACCATCAGCGCCAGCACTTCCTGCTCCCGCTCCGTCAGGGATTCCCATTTCCGCCCCACCTCCTCCCACCACCGCTGCGCCCGCTCCACCTGCTCCGGCCGGAAGCCGGTCTCCCCCCGCCCCGCTGCCCGCACCGCCGCCAGAATCCTCTCCAGCGGCTCATCCTTCAGCACGTACCCCACCGCCCCCGCCGCCCACATCTCCCAGAGCAGGCGGTCATCGTCGTAGGCGCTCAGCGCCAGCACGGAGACGGTCGGATGCCGCTCCCGGATGGCGGCGGCCACCGCGGGCCCCTCCGGGCCCGGAAGACAACAATCCAGCAGCACCACATCGGGCCTCAGGGTCTCCACCTGCCGTAGGACCCCTTCCCCATCCGATGCCTCGCCCACCACCACGATGTCCGGCTGAGCGTTCAGGAATGCCCGCAGGCCGTTGCGGACCACGGGATGGTCGTCCACGATGAGCACCCGGATCATCCCGCCCTCATTGAGGTGACAGTCACCTTTCAGGTGACTGTCACCTTTGGTCTGTGGTCTGTGGAGATAGACGCTGGATGGAACGGAGAGGTTCCCCGTGGGACAACTGCGAGCAGTTGTCCTACGGAGCAGGTTGGGCGCGGTCGGCGCTTTCTTGATAATGATAGCGCACCCGCTGGCCTGTGTCTACTGTCAGAATGGACAGTTATTTTATCTGTGAATCTCTGGGTCTATGAGCCGGGGCTTGGCAGAACAAAGCGGCCCCGGCAGAATGCCGGGGCGCTGGGACTGAGCAGTCTGTACTGGATTTATGCCAGTTTGGGCTCTTTCAGCGTGTGATCCTCCAGGAACTGACGGCATCGTTCAGGGCGTGGAAGGTGGGGCAATCCGGCCCGCAGGCATAGGATGGCCCGCTGTAGTTGTAGAGGTCGTAGACGGTGATGAGGTTACAGGTGGAGAAGCCCTGGCCGGAAGCGAACCGGTTGTCCACGCCGTCGGCCCGCAGGTCTGGCCTGCCGTAACTGTAGCCCTGAGAGCACGGGTAGGCACCGTAGTATTCTATCAGGAGCGAGCCGTAGTTCGGGTTATCGTAGAATTTGGCGATCAGGTAGTGGGGTTTCATTCCCCTCTCCTTCCGGCACCAGTAGCCGGTATCCCCCGGCAACGGTTTCAATGTATCTCGGATGCTTCGCGTCGTCCCCTAACTTACGACGTAGCGAGCAGATGTGCACGCGTACACTGCTGGTGAACAGGTTGACATTCTCACCCCACACGTGCTCAATGATGTCTTCCTGGGAGACGACCTCGCCGGGACGGCGCATCAGGTACTCCAGGATCGCGAATTCTTTGGCGGTGAGTTCCAGACGCCGCTTCCCCTTCCAGGCAACGTGGGTGGCCGGATCCAGGGTCAGGTCTCCGGCCCGCAGGACTGGCTGCCGGGCTCGCAGGTCTCGCCGCAGCAGGGCCCGGATGCGAGCCAGCAGTTCCTCAAAGTAGAAGGGCTTGACCAGATAATCATCCGCGCCCCGGTCCAGGCCGGTGACCCGGTCTTCCAGCCGACCCCGTGCCGTCAGCATCAGAATCAGCAGTTCGGGCTTGCTTTCCCGCAGGCACCGGCAGACCTCCAGGCCGTCCATATCGGGCAGGTTGAGGTCCAGGATGACCAGGTCGTACTCGTTGATTTCCCCCTTTGCCCACCCTTCTTCGCCGCTGAGCGCGATGTCCACCGCGTAGCCCTCCTGTTTTAGCCCACGCGCCAGAGCCCTGGCCAGGTCCACCTCATCTTCCACGATCAGAATTCTCATCCACGACCCCTTCCTGGATCGGAACACGGATTTCCACCCCCGCCGGGTTCCCGGCCTCGTCCAACACGGAGAGGTACTCGCCGGTCTGGGGGTTCCAGAGGCCGAAGACCAACTCGTCCCGGCCCGGCTGGGGACGGCCGACGCCGGGCACGATGTGGTCGTCGTTGAGGACGTCTCCGGGTTGCCAGAGGGGGGTGGGGTAACGGCCACCGGCCGGCGGGCTATCCCCCTGCCCGACCGTCTGCCCGTCCCGCCGGTAGTGCAGGAAGACGGCGTACTCTCCGGCCAACGGGGCAGTGGCCCGCCAGCGCAGCCGTATCCGCACCGCGCCGTCCTGCTGGGGGATGACCGTTGCTCCCAGGAACTCCACGCCGCCCTGGAGTCGGGCCTGGGGTGGGGGCGTCGGGCCCGGACGGGTCGCCAGGAAGGCCAGGTAGGTGGTGAAGGGCCCGGTGTCCCGGTCGTGCTGGGAGAGGGGGCCCTCCAGCACGGTGATCGCCGCGGGGTGGGGGAGCAGGGCCCAGGCGCGGGTCCAGTCGCCGTAGGGCCAGAGGAAGACGGCGGTGGGGCGCCACTCCGCTTCGCTTCGTGGCTCACTCCGGGCCTCCAGCCCCACCTGCACCCGATCCGGAGCCGTCACCAGAAACCGGACCTGCGGCCAGTCCTCCCAGAGCATCGGGTCCAGGTAGACCACTCCCTCCGGCCCGGCGGTGGGAGTGAAGGGCGACGCCGCTCCCGACCAGCCGATGCCCAGGAAGCGGTTGATGTCGGCCCCCAGGGCGACCGCGCCCCGCTCAAACCAGTACCCGGTGGTCGGGTTGCGGGCGTAGGGGCCGAAGTACGCGCGTGCCCCGCTCACCAGTTCCAGCCCGATAGCCAGGATGCTGACCACCACACTGATTGGAGAACCGCGAAGACGCGAAGACACAAAGTGATAAAGATTTTTCTTCGTGTCTTCGTGTCTTTGTGGTGGATTTTGCATCAACGCGTCCAGCCCCAGGGCGGGGAGGAAGGCCAGGACGGGGAGCATTCCCACCGCGCGCAGGAAGTGGGGGGCGTCCTCCGCCAGGACGGTGGGGAGGGCCATGACGGCGGTCCAGAGGAGGGGGAGGGCCCTCGCCCTCACTCCCACCCCCGTACCCCCTCCCCCTCTCCCACTGGTGGGAGAGGGGGAGGG
>Ga0078972_1017492_pt1 | contig 10281 bp, 12 predicted proteins | sample YelNatPaOPGAMG01_FD_67568 | JGI IMG/M metagenome (GOLD analysis project Ga0078972, IMG submission 67568) | Hot spring thermophilic microbial communities from Obsidian Pool, Yellowstone National Park, USA - OP-RAMG-01 (SPADES assembly) (version 2) | ecosystem: Environmental > Aquatic > Thermal...
CTTCCGATCTTAACGATAATTGTTTCGCTCGCCCGCCTGCCTTCGGCAGGCGGGCTCGCTTCCAAAAAATTTTGAAGTTTAAATTTTAGGGTTATTCTTGAAAATTTGAAGGAAAAAAATTTGAATTTTTTTGACAAATCTATAAAAACTTGTATAGTATAATTGGTACATTAAAAATCAAGGAGGTGATCGAAATGAGCCAAGAACGAGAAATTCCGCGGGTCTTTCGCATTGTAGTCGCTGGAGTGATCGTCAAAGAAAAATCAGTATTACTTCTCCAGCGGAGAGATGATGAAGATGTTTTCCCCGGAATATGGGAATTACCCAGTGGAAAACGCGAATTTAACGAAACGAGTGTAGAAGCGCTCGTTAGAGAGATGAAAGAAGAAACCGGACTTTCGGTTATTGTAAAGCATCCGATTTCTGTTTTTGAATATACTGTTGAAACGACGAATGAAATTCGAGATACAACCCAAATTAATTTCCTCGCTTATCCTAGCGATCCCCTACAGAGAGTAAGCATCAATAAGGAAAAACATCAAGCAGCTCGATGGTTTAGCAAAGAAGAACTTCTTTCTCTCCAAAACATTAGTGAAGAGACGCGGAAATGTGCCATTGAGGCGCTGGAAGCCCAAACTTAAGCCCTCACATGAATGTTAACATATAGTGAGGGCTCTTTTTTTTTAAAGCTTATCGATCATCTTTTTTATTCTTTTAATAGCCTCTCGTTCAACATGCTTAAAATTTCCTTCTCGATTTTCAAGAATTAAATATGACGGACAAGAAGTTTCTTTAAAAATTTTTAGGTATTCTTTTTGCACTTCTTGAATAAAAGATAATTCATTTTTCTTGATAACGCCATCTCTATCCTTAATTCTTTTTTTAATATCGCTAATCGACGATATCAAAAGGATAACAACGTCAGGTCTTCCCAGTGGTTGGAAAATATCCTTAATCCACATTTCTAAATAATTTAGGTTATGAATTTGATATTGGTGTTTAATTCTTAAAAGTTGGTAGGTCAAAAACGAATACAATCCTCTGTCAGAAACAATAAACAACTTCTTTTTATCTGAATATTTCGATAATAACTTTTCAAATTGGTAAACGAAATCAGCACAAAGCAGTAAAGTTTCAGAAAAAGAATAATGAAGTTTATCACCTAAACAAAAAAATTTCTTTTTGTTAATGATATCTTTTATTAAATTGCCTATTTTTGAATTAGAGAATTCTTTTATAATCACGAAGTTTGTTTTCTTTTGATTGCTTAAAAATGCCTCAATTTTCTCTATTAAAGTAGTCTTTCCAACTGCGTCAGTACCTTCGATACTGAGCCAAAAATAATTTCTCGGAATTATTTTCTTCTTAAATTTTCTCATTTAATTTCTTGATTAATTCAAAGGCTTTTAAAATAACTTTTTTTGTTGCTTGGGATAATTGATATTTATCAATGTTTTTTTTGCTAATCCAGGCGAAGTTTTGATGTTCGGGGCTTAATTTTACTTTCTTTTTATTTACTACCCTTACTAAAAAATTTATTTGAGTAGTATCTCTTATTTCTTTTGGTTTCTTAATTTGATAATCAAAAACAGAAAAAGGCATAATAGTTTTAAAACTTAATCCTGTCTCTTCTTTTACTTCTCGGATTAGGCAACTTTCAGAGCTTTCTAAAAATTCTCTTTTTCCGCTTGGCAATTCCCACATATTTGGAAAAACATCTTCATCTTTGTTACGCTGTAAAATCAAAACTTCATTATTTTTATTGATTATCACCCCAGCTAAAACTATTTTTTGAACTATTTTTTTATTATTTTTCATAATAAATCATGGAAATTATTAATCACTTTTTTAATTCCAGAAATATATAGATTTATCATCTTTAAATCTTTTTTTGTTGTCCAAATGGGTAATTTAATAGCGTTTTGATAAAATTTTTCTGCCTTTGGGAAATCGCCAGGTTTATACGAAAATAAATTCTTTTTGTAAATAGGAAATAATTCAACTGGATTTTGAAAGAGTGGCAAAAGATTCAAAGGACATGTAGAGCCTGGTCTATCTACTTCACTTAGACCTTCATCTTGGAGAGCATTAAAAAACTTTTCTATAGAAAGATTTTTCAGTTCTCCAGCTCTATATTGAAACACAAATCCATACCAAGAAGGTTTAATATTAATATCAAAAAACGCCGGAGGTAGAGAAATACCCGGAAGACTGTTTAATTCTTTAATAATTTTATTTGCAAAAAATCTTTTAATTTTTAAGAATTTATTCAAATTTTTAAATACTTCATAAGCTACTGCAATAGCAAGAGGATGAGCTCGATATTTCAAACCCATTCCTGTTACGGCATATTTATAAAGGGGGTGATCTTTGGAAATCTCTTGTTTGCATCTTTTATTATAATGACCCAAAAGTAATGCTCGATAATAGAATTCTTCGTTATCAGTCAATAAAATTCCTCCCTCCCCGCCGCTTACATTTTTTGGACCTTGAAGACTCCAGGCCGCTAAATCGCCAAAAGTGCCCACAAGTTTTTCTTTGTATTCTGCCCCATGGGCATGTGAACAATCTTCTAGTAAAAGCAATTTATTTTCTTTACAAATCTTAACAATCTCATCCATTTTACATGGAATTCCCCACATATGAGTTATTATTACTCCTTTTGTCTTTGGAGTAATTTTCTTTTTAATTTCTTGAGGATCGATATTTCCATTTTCATCAATATCGCATAATATTGGTTTAGCTCCGGTAAATAAAAGAGGAGTAACAGTAGCGAAAAACGTATAAACCGGACAAATTACTTCATCACCTTCTTTAAATCCAGCCGCTACAAACATTGAATGAATAGCTGAGGTTCCAGAATTACATAAAAGAGCATATTTCCTTTGATGATATTTAGCAAAAGCATCTTCAAACTCTTTAAAAATTCCGCTTTTATCATAAATGGAAATAGTTTGATGAAGTTGTTTAATAACCGCTCGTTCTATTTGCTTATCTATCAAAGGCCAAACAAAATGTGGCCCCATACTTTTTATAGTTTTTGACCCTCCTAAAATTGCTAACTTAGATTTCTTTAATCTCATAGATTGAGAAATTCTTTTGGACTGACAAATTTATGAACTTTTTTTGATTTATAAGCGGCTTCAATAAAAGCCAAATGGTTAAAATGAAATTCTGGACCACTAATATTTTCTTTTTCTCCCCTGATTACTTTTACAAAATATTCAATTTGATCTTGAGCTGCTGAAGGCCAGCCATATTCTCGTTTAAGCGATTCCTGCAATTCGCCAGCTGATGAATATCGCTCAATCTTGCCCCGTTCGAGATGAATAATTCCCCTTGTTCCATATACATTAAGATATTCTTGTTTTGGCGGAATAACCCTCGAAACAATTAATGAACCCCAAATATTTTTTGTCTCATATTTAAAAATAACTTGAGCAGTATCTTCAGCATTATAAATGATTCCTTCTTTTGCCGCATACGACATCTCAGCAAATACCTTATCTGGCAAACCAAAATACCACATTAAAAGATCAATCATGTGATAACCCATATCAATCAGACATCCGCCACCAGCTAATTCCTTTTTACCTCTCCATCCCTCATAAGGCTTGTCGGTATAAAAAGCATATTTTATTTCGATATAAAATGGTTTTCCAATTTTATCGACCATTTGAAAAAAAGTTGAATAAATTGGATTAAATCTTCTCTGGAGGGTAACCACAATTTGAACATTGTTTTTCTCAGATAAATCTTTTAATTCTTTAGCTCGGGCCAAAGAAATCGCGAACGGTTTTTCTTTCAGAACATGAATTTTATTTAAAATTGCCTTTTTAGTAAATTCATAATGTAGATAATGAGGTAAGGCAATAACAACGAAATCTAATTTTTGATCTTTTAGTAAATCATCGAAACTTTCATATCCTTTAACATTTTTGTTCTCTTTTAAAAAGGTTGCCAATTTTTCTTTATCAATTTCAACAACACTAACTAACTCAACGTCTTGAGATGATTTAATAGCTGGAATATGATCTTCCAGAGATTGATGGCCAAGACCTATAACGCCAACTTTTAATTTCGTATTCGAAGTTTGCATACTATATATAAAGTATAGCAAAATTTTCTTTTTCCTTCAAATTTTCAAGAATAACCCTAAAATTTAAACTTCAAAATTTTTTGGAAGCGAGCCCGCCTGCCGAAGGCAGGCGGGCGAGCGAAACAATTATCGTTATTTCTTTAAATTTCTTTTCCTTGATTTGTGAATTAAATTTGGTAAAATGATGGAGAAAGTTTGAAATGGTTTAATTCGCCCACTTGAATTTTTTGCTGTTTTCTAAAAGCGCTTCTGGTCTGGATTTTTTTGAAGTAAATCGTAATATTTATATATAAATATGTCTTCTGATGAACAACTTATAGCTGATTATTTGGCGGGCGATGAGAAATCGTTGGAAATTTTAATTAAGCGTTATTTAAAGTCAATTTACAGCTTTTGTTTTCGGTTAGTGGGGGATAGGCAAGAGGCTGAAGATCTTACCCAGGAAGTTTTTGTAAAAATGTGGCGAAATCTTAAACGATTTAATCGTAACAAAAAATTCAAGACCTGGATTTTTACGATTGCTAAAAATACCTGTTTTGATTTTTTGCGAAAGAAAAAGAAAATTTCAATTTTGAGTTTAGAAAAATATTTTTATTTAGCTGATTTTAATCCTTTACCCAATGAAGTTTTTGAGAAAGAAGGTTTAAAAAAGAAAATTCAAGAAGTAATAAAAGATTTATCTTTCAAAACAAGAGAAGTTTTAAATTTATATTATAATAATGGTTTAACTTTAAAAGAAATTGCCGAAGTTTTAGAGGAACCAATTAATACTGTTAAATCAAGACATCTCAGGGCGATAGTCAAACTAAAAGATATCTTTAAAGAGGATGAAAATTAATTTTTTGAAAGAAAACTGATGAAGTTTCGTTAGTTAAATTCTTATAATTTTTATTGCCTTACCATTGATTAAAGCATCGGCAATTTTTTTATAAGCCGAATACAAGATTCTTTGATAGGTACTTTGGGAAGTTTTCATTTTCTTTGCTGCCTCTTTTTGCTCTAAGTCGTAAATATGGCGTAAGCGATAAGCCTCCATTTCTTCAGTTGTTAATTCCACAATCTCAAGAAACCTCATTGGCACTCCCTGAGGCTTAAAATAAGTTATTTTGGGATTAAAGATTATTTTTCTACAAAGTCTTGGTCTAACCATATTTGGATTGATTAAAAATTAATGCTATTTTTATTATTGAAGAAGGGTCTACCAGCCCCGCTTTCAGCGGGGCTGGGTTTTACCTTCTTTTATTTTTGTCCTTTGAGTTGGGCTAATCTTTCCTTTATGGCTTTCAATTCTTCTTCTAAATCTTTTGCCTCTTGTTCTAAAATTTCTTTTTCTTCTTTTTCAGTAATCTGGGGTTGATATGGATAACCCCAAAATCTTCGCCAACCAAAGCCACGACCAAAACCTCTTCGCCAGGCCATTCCAGCGCCGCAGGGACCCATTCCCCAGCCAGTGCCCGGGCCCAAACCCCAAGGACCAGTTCCGTCAAATCTTGGCATAGTTTTGTTGATGAATTAATTATTTTTGGTAGCTCGACCTGGCCACCTATTATGAATATATACCCATAATAAAACCTTGTCAAGCGCTAAAATGCTATTTGATTAAAATTGCACCCCAAACCATCTTTTTATCGTATTAAATAAATAGAAGCGAATTAACGCTGATGGCAATGCGGATAAACGCAGAAATTATGCGCAATGATTACGAAGAACTTTTTACCCATATTAAACCAAAGGAACCGCCCGCGGGTCTTTTTGATCGGATAATTTTGGCAATTAAAAAAGAGCAGGAATTGCAACACACTAAAAGATTATTAATTGGTTTTTTGTTGCTTTCGGTTGTTTCATTGGTCGCTTTGCCGATTTCTTGGAAAATATTGTTAAGTCAGATTGAACATTCTGGGATTTTCTATTTTATCTCTACGGCATTTAGTGATTTCGGGATTTTCTTTAATTTCTGGAAAGATTTTTGTTGGGCAATTGCCGAGTCTTTGCCAGTGATGGGGATATTTGTTTTTGTTTTTAACATAATTTTAGTTATATTTACTCTTCGTTTATTTTTATACAAAAAGAGATTATTGATCGGATATCTTTTACATAGTAAATAATGATTTTAAATTAATTTTATGGAAGAAGAAAAAGTAGGTAAAAAATTAAATCGCGATACCTGCTCCGTACCGAAAGAGCGAAGCGAGTTCTGGTGCGGGGTTCTTAAAGGTGTTATTATTGGTTTGGCTATTTTTATTGCCATTATTTTAATTTTTAGTGCTGGTATGTTGGTTGGCGAAATGAAGGCTAGATTTTCTTATCGCTGGGCAGAGAATTATCATAAAATGTTTGCTGGGCCAGAGATGGGATTTTTGGGAAATTTTCGACCACCTTTCCCCGGTGATTTTATAGAAAGTCACGGCACTTTTGGGGAAATTATTAAAATTGATGACAATACTTTAGTTGTGAAAGGAAAAGATAATATTGAAAAAAGCATTTTGGTTAATGAAAAAACAGCGATTAAGTTTGGTTTTAAGGACATTAAAATCTCGGATTTAAAAGTGGGTTATATAATAGTGGTTATTGGTTCGCCTAATGAACAGGGCCAGATTGAAGCTAAGTTAATTAGGGTTTTTTCGCCCCAAATAAGTATTAAACAACCAAAATTTTATGAGTAAAAAAATTTTTCAGAAAAAAATCATTATTCCAGTTTTATTAATCATTTTGGCTTTAGCCAGTTATTTTATCTATGCAATATTTTTCAAGAAAAGCGAAGCTAACCGTTATGTTTTAACTCGAGTTGAAAAAGGAACAATTTTAGTTTCGGTTTCCGGCTCTGGTCAAATTTCAACTGAAGAACAAAAAGAAATTAAGCCAAAAATTTCAGGTGAAGTTTTAAAAATTTATGTTGATGATAATCAAAAAGTAAAGTCAGGCGATTTGCTTCTGGAGTTAGATCCAGAAACTTACCAAAGAGCCATTGACGATGCCAATCTCGCCCTAGACAATGCCAAGACGAGTTTGGCAAACTTAAAGAAAAATAAAGAAGATGCTGAAAAGGATTTAAATGATGATTACGATAATGCCTTTAATTTAATCTCCGATGCTTTTAACAGCTTGCCGCAAGTTATCCAAACCATTGAGCCGATTTTTACTGAAAACAGTTATAGCGGTACCCAGGGCGATATTGATTATTATCGCGGAGTAGTTGGTTTTTACAGCGGACAATCTTTTCCTGATGACGAGAAGGAAAACCAATTTTTAAGAATCAAAAATAAATATCAAATCAAACGTGATCAATTTATTTTACTTAACAAATCAATGCCCCGGTCAGTTTTAGAAGAATGGCTGACAGATACAGCAGATTTAGTTAAAGAAATCGCTGATTTTACTCGTTCGGGCCGCGATATTATTTCTTTTTATAAAGAAACACTGCACAGCCAATCCTTAACTCCCTCTATTCCTTTAACAACCACCGAAAGCCAATTAACAACCCTAACAACCATTACTTCTTCTTTAGATCAAAAAGCGACAAATCTTTTATCTTTATCTAAAACAATTGACCAACTAAAAACATCAATTAATAACTACCAAGATAGTATTCAATCTCAAGAAGCAATTGTCAAACAAAAAGAAGATAGTTTATCAGATGCAAAAGAAAATTATGAAAATTGTTTTATCCGAGCGCCTTTTGATGGAATTGTGGCGAAAGTAAATGTCAAAAAAGGCGACACTGTTTCCAGCGCCACCTCTCTTTTTACCTTTATCTCAACACAAAAAATTGCTGAAATTTCTTTAAACGAAATTGATGCAGCCAAAGTTGAAACTGGCCAAAAAGCAACTTTAACTTTTGATGCTTTGCCAGATTTAACTTTAACCGGTAAAGTGATAGAAGTTGATACGGTTGGTACGGTCAGTCAAGGTGTCACGAGCTATGGTGTGAAAATCGCTTTGGATACTGATAATGAAAAAATTAAGCCGGGTATGAGCGTGACTGCGGAAATTATTACTGAGGCAAAACCAGATGTTTTAGTTGTGCCCAATAGTGCTATCAAAATCCAAGACAATAATCATTATGTTGAATTAATCGAAGCTAAAGAAGAAATAAAAAATAAATTAAAAATTGGAACCGCAATTGTTCTACCCAAAGAAGTTCAAATTAAAAATCAGGTTATAAAAATTGGTAGTTCCGGCGAAACAATGACTGAAGTTTTGTCCGGACTTAAAGAAGGAGATATCATTGTATCCTCTAAAATTACTCAAAACAAACAGACAAATCAAACGCAAAAAACATCGACTTTCCAAATTCCGGGGATGGGAGGACAAATGAGGCCAAGATAATTTTATGTTAATAGAGATAAAAGATATCACTAAAATTTATAAAACCGGAGAAGTAGAAACAGTTGCCTTAAAGGGCGTTTCTTTTTCTATTGAAGAAGGTGAATTTGTGGCAATTATTGGTCCATCGGGTTGCGGCAAATCAACTTTAATGCATATTTTAGGCTGTTTAGACACACCAACTTCTGGTCAATATTTTTTAGATGGAGAAAATGTTTCCCAACTTTCCGACGATGAGTTGGCTGAAATTAGAAAAAAGAAGATTGGGTTTGTTTTTCAAACCTTTAATTTATTACCACGAGCCAATGTTTTAAGAAATGTTGCCTTACCTTTAATTTATGCTGGTATGCCAAAGACCGAGAGAGAAAAAAGGGCAAAAGCGGTTTTAACTGCTTCAGCTTTCCCTCAAGAATTTTGGCATCATTTTTCTAATCAACTTTCTGGCGGTATGCAACAAAGAGTGGCCATTGCCAGGGCTTTAGTTAATAATCCAAGAATTATTTTAGCTGATGAGCCAACCGGCAATTTGGATTCCCAAACCGGTGATATTGTTTTGAAAACTTTAATTGATTTAAATAAAAAAGGACATACTTTAGTTATCGTCACCCATGAACTTTATATTGCCAAATATGCGAAAAGAATTATTGCTTTAAAAGATGGGAAAGTTATTGAAGATGCGCCAAGAGAAAAAGCAAAAACATTAAAACTTATCAAAGAATAAAATTTATGTTTATTTCTGATTTATTTCAAGAAACAATTTCAGCCATTTCAGCCAACAAAACAAGATCTGGTTTAACAATTTTAGGTATTGTCATTGGTATTGGTTCAGTTATTGCGATGATTTCCATTGGTCAGGGAGCAACTGGTCAAATCCAAGCCAGTATTGAAGGTTTGGGCTCAAATTTATTAACCATCATGCCAGGAGCGATGAGAACCGGGGTGATGATGGCTAGTCGAGGCACAGCTCAAACTTTGAAAGAAAATGATATCGAAGTTTTAAAACCAATTTCTGGAGTGATCTCTGTTGTTCCGGTTAATCAAAGAACTTTTCAGGTGGTAGCGCCAAACGGAAATAACACCAGAACTAATGTCATTGGCGCCAGCGCTGAAATATTTCAAGTCAGGGAAATTTCCTTAGAATCAGGCTCATTTTTTAACGACGAACAAGTAAGAAATATTTCTCGGGTGGTGGTACTAGGTAAAAATGTGGCTGAAGATCTTTTTTCTGAAGAAAATTCTATTGGCAAAATAGTTAGAATTAATGGCGTTAATTTTAAAGTAATTGGAGTGGCTGCGCCAAAAGGCGGAGCCATGGGTTCATTTTTCGATGATATGATTTATTTACCAATTACCACGATGCAAAAAATTTTGGCTAAAAGCGAATATCTGTCTTCTATCTTGATTAAAATTGAAAGAAAAGATTTGATCCCTCAAGTGCAAGCAGAACTGATTTCAATTTTGGCCCAAAAACACCGGGTTGATCCAGAAAATCCTGATTTTTCTATTATCTCTCAGGAAGACATCTTGGGAGCCCTAAATCAAATCACCAACACCATGACTATTTTCCTCGCCTCAATTGCTGCCATTTCTTTGATTGTGGGTGGAATTGGTATTATGAATATGATGTTAACATCCGTAACTGAAAGAACTCATGAAATTGGTTTGAGAAAAGCAATCGGCGCAAAAAAATCAGATATTACTTTACAATTTTTAAGCGAAGCGGTAACCCTTACTTTTTTAGGTGGCATTATCGGCATAATTTTGGGAGGAATTTTGGCCTGGGGAATTTCTATCTTCGCTGGCATCTCGACCAAAGTTTCTCTTTTTTCTATTCTTTTAGCTTTTGGCGTTTCGGCTTT
>Ga0078972_1017493_pt1 | contig 10281 bp, 7 predicted proteins | sample YelNatPaOPGAMG01_FD_67568 | JGI IMG/M metagenome (GOLD analysis project Ga0078972, IMG submission 67568) | Hot spring thermophilic microbial communities from Obsidian Pool, Yellowstone National Park, USA - OP-RAMG-01 (SPADES assembly) (version 2) | ecosystem: Environmental > Aquatic > Thermal...
ACCAACCGGTAGCTGTGCTCCTCGATACCCGCGGCCCAAAGGTCCGCGTGGGTGAGCTCCCTGAGCCCGTGGAAGTTTCCCCCGGGGAAGAGGTGCTCCTTGGGGAAGGGGGGATCCCTCTTTTCCCTCCCGACGCTACCGAAGCTGTGTCTTCTGGGACACGGATCCTTCTTGCCGACGGCATTTTGGAGCTAGAGGTATTGGATCGCCGCGGGCGGGCCTTGCGCTGCCGGGCCCTGCGGGGCGGGATCATCCAATCCGGAAAGGGCGTAAATTTTCCCGGCGCAGTCCTTCCTATTCCTGCCCTCACTCCCGAGGATCGTGCGACCCTCAAATTAGCTCGGGAGGAGGGGGTGGATTACCTGGCCCTTTCTTTTGTGCAGCGACCGGAGGATATCGTAGAAGCCCAAAAGATCCTCGGTCCGGATGCTCGGATTCTAGCCAAGGTGGAATTAGCTGCGGCTGTGGCACGCATGGCCGAGCTTTTGGCCGTCGCTGATGGAGCCATGGTGGCCCGCGGCGACCTCGGCGTGGAAATCGAGCCCTACCGCGTTCCATTGGTGCAAAGGAAACTCGTGGACCTCTGCAATGCCCAAGCAAAACCAGTGATCGTGGCCACCCAGATGCTCCAAAGCATGGTTTCCTCGCCCGTTCCCACCCGGGCGGAGGTGGCCGATATCGCCAATGCGGTCTGGGACGGGGCGGATGCCCTCATGCTCTCCGAGGAAACCGCGGTGGGGAAATACCCAGTGGAGGCGGTGCGGGTGATGGCGAAAGCGGCGGAGGCCGCGGAAAGCGGGGATGTGCCCATTCGCGTTCCGGGTTTGGCAAGGGAGCTTGTGGGCGAGGTTCCCGCAGCCATTGCCCAAGCGGCCTGCACGATCGCTGAGGAGGTGGGCGCGAAGCTCATCCTCTGCGCCACCTTTTCCGGCTGGACGGCGCGCCTTGTTTCCGCGTTCCGGCCGAAAGTTCCGGTGGCGGCGGTGACTTCCCGGCCGGATACGGTCCGCCGGCTTGCCCTCGTTTGGGGGGTCACACCCCTTTTGATCCCCGAGGTGGAGGACGTGGACGCCCTTTTTTCCTATGCTTTGGAGGCCGTGCGGGAAGCGGGGTTTGTGGGCGGAGGCGAGCGGGTGGTGTTCACCGCCGGCCTTCCCTTCCGGCAGCCCGGAACCACGAACCTCCTCCGCGTCCTCGAAGTGTGAGGGCTTAAGCTCACGTTGCGGGCGTTCCTTTTCCTCGCGGAGAATCGGGCATGAAGTGGTGGGTTTGGTGCCTCCTCCTCCCTTTTGCCGTGGTGAGCTTCTTTTACCTCCATGACCTCGTTTCCGGCGTCTACCCGCCCTATGCCCCACCGCGACCCCATCCCCGCTATCCCGAGCTTGGGATGCCCTGGCGGATGCACCCCGTGGACAATCCTGGCGATTGGCTTCCCAACGGTCTAGATGTGGCAGATATAAACGGCGACGGTTTCCCCGATTTTCTCGTGAACTACGAGTGGACCGGCCGCATCCGCGTGGTCTTTCATCCCGGGCGCGCGCTTGCGCCGTGGAGCTTTTGGCCCGCGGTGGATGCCGGTTTCTTTCCTAATGCGGAAAACGCGGCCTTCGGCGACCTCGATATAGACGGGATTATGGACATCGTGGTGGTCCAGGGCGTGGAGCACCGGAAAGAGCCCTCGGGAGTGCGCATTCTCTTTGGTGAAACTCGCCCTGATCCTCTTTTGGCTCCGGCCGCTTTCTCTTGGAAAGACTATGGGCTTCTTCCCGAAAGCCTTGGGCTTGGGCATTACCTCTACGTGAAGGTTCTGGATCTCGACGGCGACGGTTTTCCCGATATTGTGGCGGGCGGCCGGGCCGCACGCCTGGCCGGCGGAGAACGCACCGAGGCCGCCCTCGCCGGCTTGCCCCGCACCGGGCTCCGCTGGTTCCGGAACCCCCTTTTCTTCGGGGGAGAACCCCGGGACCCTGGGCAGTGGAGGATGTACTCCATAGATCCCGCGATCCCCAGCGGCCACGGTTTTGTTCTTTCCGACCTAAATGCCGACGGCTTCCCAGACCTTGTGATCAATAACGCGGACTGGGATACGCCCGATTCTGAAGAGGCTGTTCTCGTTTACGTTCATCCGGGCCTGGAGCGGGTCACCGCGCCTTGGCCGGCTCTTACGCTTTACCGCAGCCCCGAGTTCTACGGAAAAGAACAGGTCGCGGTGGGCGACCTCAATGGGGATGGTCTTCCCGACATCGTGGCCCAATCCGAGGACGTGGTGCACATTTTCTGGAATCGCGGCGACCTTTCCTTTGCCCACGAGCGCTTGGAGAAGCCCCCGGCGTTGCGGTGGCGATCGCGTCCCATTGCACTTGCGGACCTGAACAACGATGGCCGGCTGGATATCGTGGGGGCTGCCATCCACCGCGAAGGCCAGCTTCCCAAAAACGTGGTGGCTCTCTGGTGGCTGGAGCAGACGCCGGCGGGTTGGCTTCCCCACGTGATTAAATGGGGCTCGGGTTTCCTTGGTTTGGGCATGTTCAACGGCGAAAAATGGGATCAGCTTGTGATCCTTGATGTAAACGGCGATGGTTTTCCGGATATCGTGGCGAACGTGGAGGAATTCAATCGCTTGGCGGCGATTCTCGCGGTGGTTTGGTTTGAGAATCCGGGCCCTTGATCACTCCGGAATTCGGCGCAGCTGGAACACGTGGGGATTTTGGGCATCGGGACAAAGGTGTAAGGCCACGTTCGGATCCTCTTTGAGCCAGGGGAACCGAGCTCCATAGTGGAGAGCGAAAAGTTTTGGGAACATGCTTGCCAAGGCGTGGATGCAGATTCCGCTTTCACAGATAAACCGTTCGGTGTTTCCCGGGAAAACCCAGCGGTCGCCGATTTTATGGCCGGCGGCGCAGGTGCCCATGCCTTTCACCAGCGTCACCTCCACGGTGTAGCTCCGCGCCCTTTCTTCCGCCATTTCTCCTCCTTTTAGCCCTTTCCGGAGCGTTTCCAAATTTAATGGAAAAGCCGGATCCCCTTAGGGAAGAGATCGGCTCGGTAGGCGGTGAAAGTCCGCTCGCCCTCGCCTAGGAAAGCCACGAATTCCGGTCCCCAAGCAAGGAGGGTTCCCGCGAAGTTTCCTGCCCGAATCCGGTACCGGTCCAGAAGGAGCATGCCTTTTGTCGTTTCCATCGGAACAGGTTCCTGCGCGATGACCCGGACCTCTCCCGCTGCAGCGCCGGAAGGAGCTCCTGGGCCTCCTCCAGTACCCACAGGAAAAAGGACCAAACCGTTTTCCTCCGCCCAGGCGGCGTAGAGCGCCGGAAGGATGGCGTAGGCGGCTAAAGTTCCCACGAAGAAAGCGTTTCCGGAGGGCATGGCGAGGGTACGGGCTTCGCTGCCCGTCGCTACTCGGGCTTCGTTGCCGTTCACGGAAACGGAGACCCTACGGTTTCCGAACCCAAGCGACCCGCGGGCCTCAAGCTTATAACTCCGCGGCCGACCATGGCTATCCAGGAAAATCTCCTGGTTGAAGTTCACCGTCACCGGTACAAACAGGACTTTTACGGAGAACGAGCCCGCTGAGGTGATTTCCATGCCTTCGGGCCGGCGCGCAAGGCGATAGGTTTCCTCAGCTACCCATTTTCCCTCTAATTCGTAAACGAGCCGGCCGACCTGAACATATCCCACAGGGAGAATTTCCTTTTGGGGGTGGGTTTCCGCGGTTACCTCCGCCTTGACGGGCTCCTCCACTTCCACAGCGGAATCCTGGGCCGCCGGGGGAAGCTCCTCCAAAGGTGCTGGAAGGGTCCACTCCTCCTGGAAGACCGGTCCCGTCTGCGCGGGAATGGGCACAGTTCGCGGCCGTAGGACCAGCACCACAAGGATTCCCAGCCCCAGGAGGACAGCCCCTACAGGTATCCACCACGTCCGACGCTTTTGCATAGCTCTCTTCAGTCTACCTTATTCCTGTCGGCTGCCTAGCCTAAGTTTCGGTCAGTTCTTTTCCACGATCGTTCGGCGCGGCTTTGGGGCGATTCGGAGGAGAGCAGCCCGGACAATGGGGCCGGCAGCGAAGAAAAGGCACTGGGTGAGATGCAGCCGTGTTTATAGTAACGGGTCCGGGGTTTCCAGACTCACGCGATTCGTTTTGTGCGGGTATACCGGTATACTGGTATGCTAATTAAGGAGGATGCTTCATGGCTGACTTAGTGCCGATGTCCGAGGCCACAGCGCTGGCGCTTCATGCCATGGCCCTAATTGCGAAGGCGGACGGTCCGCTTTCGGCAGGGGCGATTGCCCAAGCTTTTCAGGCCTCGGAGGCGCACGTGGCAAAGGTTCTCCAAACTCTCGCCCGTGCCGGTTTCCTTATCTCAAAGCGCGGTCCCGAGGGAGGCTATACTCTAGCTCGGCCCAAGTCTCAGATCCGACTTTTGGACATCTATGAAACGTTCGAGGGAAAAAGTCGCCAGGATCGATGTTTGTTTGAGCAGCCTGTTTGCGGGAGCCCCGACTGCATTTTCAATGGGCTTGTGGCGCATATGCGCCAAGAATTTTTTGAATACCTGCGTGCGCGGACGCTCGCGGATCTAGAGTTTTGAGCGCCCCGGGGTTTCGCTTTGGGAAAAGCCTGTTTTGCTGTTTCCTTCTGAATGTTTGACGCATTTGGTGCTTCGCTTTGACAAACACCCATTTTGGTATGACAATGCCTAAAAGCTGGGCTCTGTAGGGCCCGCCTGCCGGGTCTTTTCCAAAGGGTCCCGCGTGTTGGCCAGTGGAAACCCTCGGCGAAGACCTAAGCGAGGCATCGTCCTACGGTCCCCAAAGGAGGAACAAAATGGCAAAACTTAAGCGGCAAGTAGGGCTTTATGGCCTTAATCAGCGGTGGCTCCTTGCGATCACCGTTTTTCTCCTGGGAGTTTTCGTGGTGAGCACAGCTGGCTTTCCCCAATGCGCCCAACCACCTGCGAGCATGGTTGCCTGGTGGCCACTGGATGAGCAGAGCGGAGCAACGTCAGTTTATGATCTTGCACCAGCGCCTGCTTCGACCGTCGTTGACAAGGGAACACCATTATCTGGATCCATAGGTTCTCCTGGAAGTCCTTCGCCTGTTCCTGGCCAGGTCGGTGGAGCCTTGAGTTTCTCAAGTCTATCGGCGTTCGTGGAAGTTCCCCACAGTCCTGATCTATCTTTTCCGCAGGATTTCTCCATTGATGCCTGGGTGAAACTCGACTTTCAGGGGGGCTCTTCTGCGACGTACCCGATCGTGGATAAGTGGGATCCCAACACACAAACTGGCTTCTCATTCTATGCCTGGAGCTATGCAAACGCTGCTACTGCAAACCTAGCTCTTCAGGTTACCGGCAACTGGTTCAGCACGCTCGGGAACCCAGGCTTTGTCCCAATAGGTCCATGGGTTCACGTAGCCGTGACCGTGAAGCGAGTCCCACCGTGGAACTGGGCGGAGGTGCGCTTCTATGTCAACGGAACCTTTGTGTGGCTGATTCCTCCAGCGCCCATGGGAAGCGCGGTGACTGGTGTAGCGATGTGGATTGGAAGAGCCCGGATCTCAGTCCAGGATCGCGTCGGGACTCTCAGCATTGACGAGCTAGAACTCTTTAACCGTGCCCTTACGGACGCTGAGATCCTATCGGTGTTCGCTTCAGGCCCAGCAGGTAAGTGCAAACCTGACCTAGCTGCCAGTAAGAAGCTGGTAAGTCCACTCGTGGCCGGCCAGCAGGCTAGCTATCAGATCGCTGTAAGCAACATTGGGACGACACCGGTTTCCGGCCCCGTCGTCGTTACTGACACCCTGGGGCCCGGTCTGAACTTTGTCTCGGCCATCGGCCCTGGTTGGAATTGCTCGGCTTCAGGCCAGACAGTTACCTGTATCCACCCCGGGCCGGTGCCCCCCGGAGGGAGCCTCCCTTCCATCACACTGACCGTTCAAGTAGAGGCTGATGCCCAAGAGATACAGAACTGTGCGAAGGTAACGAGGGCGGACGTGGAGCAGCCGCCCACTGTCGAAGTTCCACATTGGGTTTATACCCCGATTCCGGACGGCAACCCTTATAATGATGAGGCCTGCGTGATTGCTTCGGTCGAAGGAAAAAAGGCCGAAATCTGTATCTTCAAGTTCCATGACCTGGATGGCGATGGTAAGCAGGATCCTAATGAACCAGGGTTGCCTGGGTGGCCGTTCACTGTGAGCCCGGCACCGCTACCGTCAACCTCTAGTCCGGTAACCACCGGACCACAAGGGGCAATCTGTTTTGGCGTGGAGGCCCCAGGCACATACACTATCACCGAGGTGGTGCAGCCGGGATGGACACCCACCACGCCGACAACCCAGACGGTGACGGTCACCCCAGGGCAGACCGTCAATGTCGCGTTTGGTAACAAGCAGACGGAAGGCACCGCGGACTTGGGAGATGCTCCCGACAGCACCAACCACATCAACAAACCCATGACTGCCTATACAGGCGTACTGGCCAAATTTCCTACGGTGTTCGATCCGGCAACGGGTCTGCCCCAAGGCCCCAAACATCTCCAGCCCAAAGGGCTTGCTTGGCTTGGCAAGGACGTGAGCCTCGAGGACGAGGCCGATCTCCTTCCAGATGCCGACGGCGTGACGAATATCGACCCAGGCGCTAATGCCGCTGACCGAGATAAGTACGATGACGGTGTCCTCCTGCCCATCGCCATCCCCTTTGTTTGCGGCCAGACCCAGTTCCAATACACGGTAACGAGCACGGCAGCCGCCAAGCTCTACGTGAACGTGTGGATCGACTTCAACCGCGATGGCGACTGGGACGACCCCATTCAGAAGTGTCCGCTTGGCCCGGCGATTACGGGTTCTTACACGGAATGGGCTGTGCAAAACGAGCTCATCACGATTCCAGGACCTGGCACCTTCACGTTTACCACGCCGCCCTTCGGTGCAGCCAATCCCACCAAAGGTGCGGACACGTGGATGCGGATCACCCTGACCGATCAGCCCATCGCCCCTGTCTATGGCGCGGATGGGAGCGGCCCGGCCACGGGGTATCTCTACGGCGAAACCGAGGACTACCTTCTGCGGCTTGCGTACACGGACATCTGCGGAGTCAAGTTCCACGACCTCAACGGCAACGGCAAACAGGATCCTGGCGAGCCTGGCTTATCCGACTGGGTGATCGAGGTTAAAGACCTGAACGGCAACTTTATGGGATTTGCAGCAACCGATGCGAACGGGAGATACTGCATCCTAGTCCCCTCGCCGGGAACCTATACCATCGCTGAGCAACCGCAACCTGGATGGATTCCCACCACACCATCTACAATTACACTGACCGTTCCTTCCCAGGCAAGCGTTAACTTTGGCAACAGGAGGGAAGAACCTGTGGGCAAATGTGATCTTAGAATCACGAAGGTTGCCAACCGTACGACGGTGGGAAGCGGCCAGCAAGTGACATACACGATCACGGTCACCAACGTGGGCTCCACAGCGTGTTCCAGTCCCACAACAGTCACCGAGACGGTCCCCCCGGGTTTGACCCTGGTCTTCGCAGGTGGGTTTGGTTGGATTTGCCTTGGCAACACGTGCACATACCTCTTACCCATTCCTGCTGGAGGAAGCGTTTCCGTCACTTATACCTTCACCGTAACTGCGCCTCCGGACACTAGGATCGAAAACTGCGCCACGGTATCCAACGCCGCCGACACCAACCCGACCAACGACCGGGCGTGCGCGGTCATCACGGTTACGGAAAAGCGGTAGGCAGAGAACGGAGGCGGATTCGGTCTAGGCTGAACGTTCCGTTCTCGGAGCCAGACCAGGGGCGGGGCAATGTTTCATGCCCCGCCTTTTCTTTTTGGTCTCAAAGGAAATTTTCGGTGTCTTGTCACGGGAAGTGCGGCGGCTTAAAGCTTTAAGTGCCATCCGGTTCATTCTGGAGCAATTCCAAGGCTGCGGAAGCGCTAGGCGATGTTTTGGGGCCAAGAATTGCGGTTTCTTGACCCGGTTAGCTAAGGTGATCGTCAGGGGGAACACAATGTCCATTGGGGCGGCGAAATACTTACACGCCATATTCGCTCCACCAAGGATCGCCGATCGGTTCGCGGATTGTCTTTTGGGCCGGACAAACAAGGTGGATGCGCACACGGGCAGCGCGATTGTGGAGTTGCGCGCTCTGCGTTGCGCAAAGCACCATACATATTCTGCTTTGCCAGAAAAAGCGGGACTCGCGAGGTTTGCCTGGGAAGATGACCGGGAAAAGAGAACGACCGGGGTTACCCTATCCGGAAAGGAGGCGCGATGAAGACGGTGGTGGTGTACTACAGCCGTTTTGGAACCACGCGCACCGTGGCCAAGGCGGTCGCGGAAGAACTCGGGGCTGAGCTGAGGGAAATCCAAACGGTGCGAGAATGCGGTTTCTTGGGGATGGCCTTCCGCTCGCTTTTCGGGATTCGAATGCCGATCCGGCCCATGAACCTTGACTTCACCGGCGTGGGCCAGGTCGTCCTTTGCACTCCGATCTGGGTGGGAAGGCCCGCAAACCCCGTACGCACGTTTCTTCAAGAAGCAAAGCTCGAGGGGAAAAAGCTTTTCGTGATTTTCACCTCGGGGATCGGGAAGAGCGGGCCCGCTTTGGCCGCTCTTCGCAAGCTCCTCTCTGGAAAAGGCGTTGAGGTCACGCTTCTCGGCACGGTCGTTACCCCAAAGAAAACCGAGGCCCAGCTTCGTACGGAGGCCAAGGAACTCGTCCGAAAACTCAAGGGCTGACTTTCCGCGAGAGCCATCGAAAGAGAGGGCGGCGCGGAAGATTGCATAAAATGTGTTTTGGGGTGCCTTTTCGGCGTTTTTTCTCGAGAAGCTTGGGTGAAGGCCGTTTCGAAAGGGGGTTTTCTTGGGCTACCACTACGTGGTGATCGGAGCCGGACGGCAGGGCGTAGCCGCGGCGTACGACCTCGGCCGCCACGGAGAAGCGGAGCGAATCACACTCGTCGACCACGATATCGAAGTGGCGCAAGCTGGAGCGGAACGCTTGAACCGCCTCCTCGGTCGGAGAGTCGCTGAACCTAGGTTTGGGGATGCTTCCCGTCCCGAGATGCTGGTCCCGCTTCTTTCCGAAGCCGACGGGATGGTCTCCGCTGCCTCGTACCGGTTCAATTTGGGCCTGGCCCGGCTTGCCGTGGAAACGAGGACCCACATGGTGGACCTCGGCGGCCACACAGGAATCGTCCGCGCCCAACTCGCCCTCGATGCGGAGGCGAAGAAAGCGGGGGTGGCCCTCGTCCCCGACTGCGGGATGGGGCCGGGCATGAACATCACGTTGGCCCTTGTGGCCATGGATCTCCTCGACGAAGCCCACGAGGTGCGGATTTATGACGGTGGCCTCCCCCAGAACCCCAAACCGCCCTGGAACTACGCCCTCCTCTTCAGTGCGGAGGGACTTGTGAACGAGTACGAGGGAGAGGCTTACTTCCTCCGCGAGGGCCGGGTCACTCCAGTGCCCGCCCTGACAGAACTCGAGGAGCTTGAGATCCCGCCTCTTGGGAAGCTCGAGGCGTTCGTGACCTCGGGCGGGCTCTCCACGATGCCGTGGACGTTCGAGGGAAAGCTTCGAGTACTTGAGAACAAGACCCTTCGCTATCCTGGGCACTGTCAGCTTCTCCACGGGCTCCGGGCGCTGGGCCTTTTCAGCCGCGAACCCATTTCCTTGGGTGACGTGACCGTTGTGCCCCGCGACTTTTTGATCGCCCTTTTCGCGCGCTTCCTTTCCGATCCGGCGGTCCGGGACGTGTGCGTGATTCATGTGCGGGCGCGGGGGATACGGGAAGGCCGTCCGGCCGAGGCCCGGGTCAGCCTCGTGGATTACTACGATCCCAAGAGGGGTTTCCGGGCGATGGAGAAGCTTACAGGTTGGCATGCAGCGATCGTTCTTGCCCTTTCGGTGCGGGGAGAAATTCCGCCGGGTGCGACCCCCATTGAGCGAGCCCTTTCGGGAGAACAGTTCCTCGCGGCAGCGCCAGCCCGGGGCTGGACCGTTGACCGTTCCGTTTACCTTGGGGAGTAAAGTCCGTTTGCGCCAGAGGCCGTGCTTCTCGCCGCTAGCTAAGGGGCACGCCGCTTCGTCGCAATCCTGGTTATCGGGAAAATGGGCCCTTGGGGGCTCTCAATTATCTGGAATGGCGGGCGAGGTTTTCCATGTGGCGGAGGATGCGGAGATCGAAGGTGCCGTCGGCCCGCAGGTGCTCCTCCAAATTCTCCACACCGCAGAATCTGAAAAGGGCTTCGTCGAATTCAGGCGA
>Ga0078972_1014377_pt2 | contig 10280 bp, 12 predicted proteins | sample YelNatPaOPGAMG01_FD_67568 | JGI IMG/M metagenome (GOLD analysis project Ga0078972, IMG submission 67568) | Hot spring thermophilic microbial communities from Obsidian Pool, Yellowstone National Park, USA - OP-RAMG-01 (SPADES assembly) (version 2) | ecosystem: Environmental > Aquatic > Thermal...
AACTTTCCTTCTTCAAGATACATATTATTAACGTCTGTAATCTCATATTCTCCTCTTGCAGAAGGTTTTAATTTTTTAATTTTGTCAAATACACTTTGGTCATAAAAATATAGCCCTGTAACTGCTAAATTTGATTTAGGAAATTTTGGTTTTTCCTCTATTGAAACCACAACACCCCTCTTTACTTCCGCAACACCAAATCTTCTTGGATCACTAACTTCCTTTAAAAATAGCATCGCACCTAAATTCGAACTTTCAAATTCTTTAGCAGCTTCACTAAAGTCCTCTTCAAATATGTTGTCCCCAAGTATAACCGCTATTTTTCTTTCTAAAACAAATTGATTTGTAAGAGACAATGCCTGCGCTATTCCACCAGCTTCTAATTGATAATGATATGAAAAATTTGTTCCTCCGTGTAGTTCTTCCAAATATTTGGCAATTTGTTGAAAATGTTCTCCTCCTGTAACAACACTAATTGAATCAAGCTTCATAGTTTGAAGGGTGTAAAGTGGATATTCTATCATAGGCAAACGGCCGATCGATACCAGATGTTTGTTTGTAACAGCTGTTAAAGGAAACAATCTAGATCCCTTCCCACCAGCAAGGATTATTCCTTTCATTTTTTTAGAGCATCCTTATACTTTAATAAACATTCTCTTACTGCATCTTGAATTTCAGGCATTTGAATTCCTTCTTTTTTTAGTTTTTCTGTATTTAATATACAATTAGATCTTTTACCAAGGGTAATCCTATCAAGTTCTTCTAATTTCATAATTTCAAATTGATGTGATGGTTCTACAATATCTTTGTACATTTGCATTATCTCTGCTGGTGAAATAGTACCTGGATTTGTTAAATTGTATATCCCGCAACATCTTTTTTCAATTAAATTTTTCATTGCAAAGAGCATATTTGGTACAGAAGTCATTGAATTTTGCACATCAATTACTCTATTGTATGTTACAAGCTTATCTATCAAATTTCTCGGATGAGGTCTATCGTCTATGGGCATTCTTATTCTCAATTGTAAAATTTTACCAGATAACTCTTTTAAGGTTTTTTCTGCTATAATTTTTGTTTTTGCATAATATTGAGGACCAAAAAAATTTGGTTCATCTTCTTCACTAAAACCTCTTCCGTTATTATTCCCTTGATATATACATCCACTGCTTAGATGGACAAAATAGATTCTTCTTTTTGAACATTCTATTCCTAAATTTAAGGCAGCCAAAACATTTGATCTTAAGGTTTCTTCTTTATGAAGTTCACACCAATCAATACCTACTTCACCAGGACCACCTGTTTTTCCCACGGCATTTATCACAATTTCAGGTTGATTTTTTTCTAAAAAATCTTTTAGTTGTCTGGTATCCAAAACATCAAATTTAGGGGCTAACTTATAATTCAAACTCTCAGAAATTCTTTTCCCAAGATATCCTTGCCCAAAAACAAGCCCGCGAGTCATATTTTTAACGGCCTCCACCAATTTTGATTTTTATTATACCACTCTACTAAATTCGGTAAACCTCTCTCCAAATTTATATTATTAAAACTATCAAACCCCAAAGCGTCTAATTTACTTCCATCCATAGCATATCTAAAATCATGACCTTTCCTATGTGGGATGTATTCAATCATATCTTCCCCTAATTCAAAAATTTTTAATAATTCTTTTGTTATCCATATGTTTGTTTTTTCATTTCTTCCTGGGATATTATAAATTTCTCCATCCTTGCCATGTTGTGAAATAAACCATATTGCTCTGCAATGATCATGCACATGAATCCAATCACGAACATTCAACCCTGGATTTTCTGATGACCACATCAAAGGAACTTTTTTTCTATCTATTAAATTAGTGATAAATAAAGGTAAAAGTTTTTCCGGAAATTGATATGGTCCGTAGGTATTGCTTCCTCTTGTAACTAAAATTGGTAAACCATAAGTATGAAAATATGACATTGCAAGGTGTTCTGCAGCAGCTTTAGTAGCGGCATAAGGACTCCTAGGGGATAAACGATCGTTTTCTTTTGAAGGATTACTTTCTTTTGTTAAACTGCCGTAAACCTCATCTGTAGAGATTTGAACAAATCTCCTAATATTTATTTTTCTTGCAGCATCCAGTAAATTAAATGTTCCAACAACATTCGTACTAACAAAATCATCCGCATTTTGAATGCTTCTGTCTACATGACTCTCTGCAGCAAAATGAAAAATCATTTCTGGCTTTTCTTCAGAAAAAACCTTTTCTACAAGACCCTTATCACATATATCTCCCAAAATGATTTTTAATCTTTGATCATTTATAAGGCCCATATATTCCAAATTTCTACCTCTACCTGCGTATGTTTGTTTATCTAAATTTATAATTTTATGACTCTCAAATTCATTTAATAAATAATTTATAAAATTACTACCAATAAAACCGCAACCCCCTGTAATAAGGATATTCATAAAAAACCCAAAATTTCCAAATTTTTAAAGATAACTACTCTTTAAATAATCCTTTTTAGAGTTATTTTTTGTTACTACTTAAATTTAAAAAAATATCCTATTTTCATCTAATCAAAAATATTTATTAATGAAGAAGGATGTATTTTATAATGTCTAAAATCATTACAAAATCAAAGCTATCAAGATTTTTAAGTACAAAAGAAACATTTTTTAAACGAATCTTAATTCTTAATTAGATGTTCAGAGAGAAAGATATTTCAGTAATTATTCCAACTTACAATAGAGCAGAAGACTTAAAAGAAACTCTTGATTCTCTTAAACCACATATTAGTAAGTTAAATGAAATCTTAATAATTGATCAAAGCAAAGATGATAAAACAAAAAAACTTATTAAAAATTTAAGAAATAAAAAAATAAGATACTTTCACTTAGACATTCCTTCAATAACTATTGCTAGGAATTTTGGAATTAAAAATGTTTCGAAAGATTCAAAATTAATATGTTTTTTAGATGATGATGTTACTCCAGGAAATAATTATTTTTCAGAGATAATCGACGTTTTTAACAAAAATCAAAAAATTAAGGCAGCTGGCGGATATCAAATAATTAATCTTAATAATACCTTTCAAAAATTAGAAAATGTTGCAAAAAAGATTTTTTTCTTGAGACATTTTGAAAAAGACAAGGCAAGAATAATCTCTGCATATGGAAATACTTATCCTCTTTCTTTAAAAAGAAATATATCTTCTCAATGGCTCCCAGGAGTTAATATGTGCTATCGAAAAGAGATATTTGATGATGGAATGAAATTTGATGAAAATTTGTTAGGGTATACTATTGCAGAAGACATAGATTTTTCTTATAGAGTTTATAAAAAATATGGCCCACAATCGATAATAATCACTCCTTTTGCAAAAATAGCACATAGGGCATCTCCAGTTGAAAGATACCCTGCCAAAAAAATGAGTTATGTAAATCAAATAGACCATTTTTATTTTTATTTTAAAAATTTGAATAGAAATTTAAAAGAAAAATTAATTTTTGCATGGTCTTTATTTGGAATAACAATTTTAAGATTAGGAAACCTGATATTAAAACCGAATAAAATAAATTTTTTGAAATTTATTTATTATATTGAATCTTTGAGCTATTGCATTTTGAATATAAAAAAAATAAAAAATGGCAAACTAAGAGACTTTAAGGTTTAAAATGTGGATTTATGAAAAAATATCAAAAATAATCCCAAGAGGAAGATTTAAAGAAAAAATAAGGTCTGTGTTTTATAAATTGATTTACTCTTTTAACTTCGGAACAAAAAAAGTTATTTTGAAAGATGAAATATGTGGAAAATTCTTAAGATTTCCCTTAATAGAAGAACCAGAAGACAAGACTGAAATTGAGGGACATATGGAATATTACACTCTTAAAAATGGGGATTTCGTGATAGACGCTGGAGCGTTTCACGGATATTTTGCAGTATATGCTGCAAAAATCGTAGGAGAAAGTGGTAAGGTAATATGCTTCGAACCTGATAAAAACAGTTTTAGAATATTGTCAAAGAATATTAGATTAAATAAACTAAAAAATGTAATTTTGATAAATAAAGGATTATGGAATAAAAATATAACTATCAGTTTCAAAAGCTGCGGAGAATACTCGGCAATATGTTTATCTAATAAAAGTTCAGAAAAAATTGAAGTTGTAAAATTAGATGATGAACTAAAAAACTAAATATCAAAAAGGTAGATTTCATAAAAATGGATATCGAAGGAGCTGAGATAGAAGCTTTGCTCGGATCTAAAAAAACATTAATTGAAAATAATTTAAATTTAGCGATAGCGTCATATCATTTAATTAATGGTGAAAAAACAGCTAAAAAGGTTGAGAGATTTTTAAGAAAAATAAGTTATACCGCTTTTACAAATTATCCAAAACATTTAACAACTTATGCTTTTAAAAAAGCTTCCAAAAATTATTTGAATATATAACGCAAAATATTTTTCTAATCATAGTTAGGATATTAAAAATTTCATCTTGTTTATTTCCTTGGATGTTAATAGTTATGGCAGTAAGATATTTTGGAACAATAGAAGGAATTTTCAATAAGGTTTATAAGGGAAAGAATTTTAGGTAAGTAAAGATTAATAAAAAAGAATCCATATGGAGCCAAAGATTAATAAAATAGCAGAAGATTATAGGGGGGCTATATTTCTAATTGAAAATCTGTTAGAAAATAATAAAGAATTTACTTTTCTTGAAATAAAAAAAGGTTTTGCTAGAGGAGGATGCATACATAACAATAAAGAGTTTTTTGCAGTAATAAAGGGAAGAGTGAAATTTATTTGGGGAGATAATGAAAAAATACTCAATCAGGGAGATTCAGGGGTTATACCCCCTAAAATGCCGCATGCATTTTTCGCATTAGAGGATTCTATTGTTTCTGAGTGGGGCATAACAACAAAAGAAAAAAAGAGGGATGTAAAAGATAAAGAATTAAGAGCAAAAGTGGATGAAGCAAATAAAAATATGGTTCAGAAAAATTAGAATTCTATACTCATAAAACCATTAGGATTTTCTGGTCTTTTTTTAAATCCAAATTTTTCATAAAGGTTTACAGAAACTTTACTAGGGCAAACTCCTAGAAGATAATTCTTTTTATTTCCAATTTTTTTTAATAACTCTTCTAATAATCTTTTACCAATACCTCTTCCTTGATATTCAGGTAGAACTATAAAATCCTGAATATATCCATACATTGATAGGTCGCCGGCTAATCGGATCATACCGACTATCTTATCTTTATTATAAGCACAAATACATAAAGGAGACTTTTTAAGAGAATCTTCAGCGCGTTCATCAGAAATTAGCTTATCTTCTAAACCCCAATTAACTTCTTTTCTTAGTTTTTTAAATTCCTCTAGAGAAGGTGTTTTTTCTTTATATTCTATCATTTTAGCTTATTATTTTTTTAAAATAATTTTTTTCTAATTTTATATTTTGCGGAATTTTTTGCATTATTATTTGCATTTCTTGGAAACCGCCAACCCAATGACACCATATTTTTTCACAAAAATTTGTATTTAAATTAGCTAACTTGCTTATAAAATCAGCCAAATAGTAGTATGCATTCTTTTTCACAAGCATAATACTGCCATTATCTGTTCTTTGGTGTTTTAAAACTCCCTTAATCTTTTTAAATAGAGGCCTTTGAAACTTTGGAAATCCTGGAATATGCTTATAATAAGAAGTATCCATAAAAACATTAAATCCATTTATAGAAAAAACATGTTTATGCTCAAACCCTGTTAAAGCAGAATAGTGAGAAAAGTAAGGTACTCTTATTTCAAGGACGCCTTTTGGCTTTAAGATTCTCCATAATTCTATCATAAGAGGTGTTAAAGAACCGCTAATATGCTCTAATGTATGGGAACTAAAAATATAATCAAAAGAATTATCCTCAAAAGGCAAAGGCATATTTCTAAGATCTAGTGTAACATCTTTTTTTATCCATTCAGATAAATCTGCATTAATCCATCCCTCTCTATAATCGCTCCCACAACCAAGGTTTAGTTTTTTTGCTTCTTCTAATTTTTTTCCCAATACACTTTTTATAAACAAATTATGCTCTTCTATTAGGTCCATCTTTCATAGAACTCCTTTATTTTATTGCAAATTAAATCAATATATTTAAACTTTATTGCAGGACCATTTGGTAGCCAAATAACATTGTCTGAAGCAAAACTAGAATTAGGAAAATCAGAATCTCTCCCATAAGAATTAAAGGGTTTATTCCTATGAATTGCTGGCCAACATTTTCTACAATAAATCTGATTATGCGCAAGAAACTCATAAAGTTCGTCACGCCTTTCAGCAATTACATCTATCCACAAAGGTATTTCTCCTTCCTCTAAAGGAAAGAAAGTTATTTTATTTACTTCTTTCAACATTCTCTTGTAGTAATTAAATTGGCTCAAAAATAATTTTTTTCTTTCTTCTATTTTTTTAAATTGGGAAAAGGCTAAAGCAGCTGATAAATCATTAAATTTTAAATTGTAACCGATTGCTTCATGAAAGAATTCTTTATTAGTCAATCTTCCAAAATCACGATATCTTCTCATAATTTCAAATAAGCGATCATCATTAGTTGCAATAATGCCTCCCTGCCCAGAAGTAATTATTTTATTTGATTGCAATGAGAAACATCCAACATCTCCAATAGTGCCTAATAGTTTATTATTATTTGAGGAGCCTAATGCCCCAGCAGCATCTTCAATAACTAATAAGTTATACTTTTTAGCGATTTCTTTTATTTTATTCATCTCTGCTGAACGTCCTAGAACATGAACAGGAATAATTGCTATAGTGCGAGATGTTATTTTATTTTCAATCTTACTTGCATCTATGGTAAGATCCTCTTTTTTTACATCAACTAGAACAGGCTTTCCTCCAGCCCAATCTACTGCAGTTGCTGTTGCGATCATGGTCATATCTGGTACTATAACTTCAAAATCTTTAATATTCTTTCTTGTAGCTTCTGATTTAATTACTAAAAAAAGAGCGGCAGTTGCATTGATAGTTAAGATAACATATTTTACTCTTAAATAATTTTTTAAAAGTTCTTCTAATTCTTTTGTTTTTGGTCCTTCATTTACATAATTATTTTTAATAACTTTTTTTACTTCCTCAATATCTTCTTTGTCAAACTTTGGTTCAAACCATCTTATAGGAGTCATATTAATTAAGTTTCTTAGCAAGCTCTCTAGCCTTTTCTAAGTAAAATTCTTCCGACTTTTCATTTTTTGTATCGACTGGAATTATTCCACATTCTTCAAACTTTTCTTTTAAGTCTACTACTAGCATCATTCTTACAATTTCTTTAAACTTTATCTTTGGATTCCATCCCAAAATTTTTTTTGCTTTTGTAGAATCGCCTAGTAGAGCAGGAACTTCTGCAGGTCTTTTGTACCTATCACTAGACTCGAAAAATTTATTTTTATCTAATCCAATCAGAGAAAAACATTCTTCTAAAAATTCTCTTACAGTATGAGACTCCCCAGTTGCTATAACAAAATCATCTGGTTTGTTATGTTGAAGAATTAACCACATTGCCTGTACATATTCCCCGGCAAAACCCCAGTCTCTTTTAGCATCTAAATTTCCAAGAATTATTTTTTTTCTTTGCCCAACTAAAATCTCAGCCAATTCACGAGTTATTTTTTTAGTTACAAAGTTAATCCCTCTCCTTGGAGATTCATGGTTAAATAAAATACCATTTGATGCAAATAAACCGTATGCTTCTCTATAAAGCTTTGTAAGATGATATGCTGCAAGTTTTGCGATCCCATAAGGGCTCTGTGGGAGCATTGGAGTAGATTCATTTTGCGGGGGAGGAGATAAACCGAACATTTCAGAAGATGATGCTTGATAATATTTTCCTTTATATTCCATTTCTCTTAAAATCTCTAAAATTCTATAAACGCCCAGACAGTTTATGTTTAATGTAGATTCCCCATTTTCAAAACTAATTCCAACATGACTTTGTGCCGCAAGATTATAAATTTCATCAGGTTGAAACAAGGATATAATTTTTTTTACACTTAGAGGATCAGTCAAATCAGCATATTTTATTATAAAAGGTGAGTCTAAACAACTATCATCATATTTTTTTAGAAGATGATCTATCCTTTTTGTATTTGGGTAACTAGCCCTTCTAATTATCCCACGAACAAGATATCCTTTATTTATTAAAAATTCTGCTAAATAAGAACCATCTTGCCCGCCTATTCCCGTAATCAGGGCAACCTTTTTTCCATTTAACATACAAGTTTATCAATATTTAACATATATAAAGTTTATTGTAAAGATTCTTCAATTAATTTTAAAAGTTTTTTGTTTCTTTTAATTAAATTATATTTTCCTTGAGGTTTCAACGCTTTTTTTAATTCTTTCCCAAATTTATTTATTAAATAGGGTTTATTTATTAATAATGAAGTTTTTTCTGCAAAATCCGAAGAGATTTCTTTTGCAAAGTTTAGGTTATTTAATTTAAAGTAGTTTATATCAAAATCTCTTAAGAATTTTTTCATATCTTTTTTCATATCGCCCCATAATTTTTGGCTATCTACTAAAAATCCAGTTTTTCCATTAACTATTATCTCTTGAAACCAAAGGCCATTGAAACAAACCACAGGTATTTCAAAATTAGCACATTCTAGCACGAGATTTATTCCGGGAATGGGTTCTAACAAAATGTCCGAATTAAGAAAAAGCTCTTTCATTTTCTGTTTTTCTAAATAATCTTTTAAAAAGATAATATTTGTATTACTTTCATAATTTTTTAAAATTTTTTGGGGAACATTTGCTCTTACAAAAAATTTTACATTGGAAATTTTTTTTGACAAAAGAGAGAAGGATTCTAATGCAATCAGGCCACCCTTTCTTTCAAAATCATAGGGATTATTAATAGAAGAAACAAATAAGAGGTTTATACCCTTATGAGGCATTTTTTTTATATTATCGGATTTTATTGTAAAGGGGATTATTTTTATTTTATGTTTAAAACTTGAACAATCTATGGAATTTTTAAGAGTGTTATACGCCCATTTGTTCCAGCAGATTATTGCCTTACATCTTTTTTTAGAAAATTCTGCTTTAATTTTTTCTAGATCTAACCCATAATAATTATATCCTGATAAAGCAGTTATAAACTCTAAATTAATAATGTAATCTTTATTTCCAGGAGGTATCTGGTTTGAAGAAAATATTAAATCAAAATCCCCTTCAAATAATATTTTTCTTTTTTTAAAAGTATATAAATTTAAAAAATATCTTATAAATCTGTGATAAAAATAACGAATAGTATTAATTCTTTTTAAGCGAGAGATTATTCCTTCTTCATTTGTTTCTTTAGGGTGATATATTAAATTATATTTTTTAGAAAGAAGTTCGATTATAGAAGAATAAAGAGTATGAAGTTTTTCTCCTTCAGGGTATATTAAAATAGTTTTCTTTTTCATTTTTTATTCTAATAATTTTAACTTTTTAAATTAATTTCAATCATGTTCTCGTTTTTTATTTTATGTTGATCCTAACCTTTATAAATTATATTCTTTTTATTAATCGTTCCGCAAGAAACCCTTGGCTTTTAAGCCAATGAATGAAGTGCGGTGAATATTTATTTCTAAAGTGATTATAAATATAATGAGATGGATGTAGCTCATTGTAAACCAACAATAGACAAAGCTTTATTGAATAAATAAACTTTTCTGGGGGATTTTGTTGCTTAATCGAAGATTTATATAGTATATTCACCTAATAATATAATAAATAAAGAGATGGTTAAAATGAAGTATATACATTGCTTTTCTGAAAACCTAATTGAGAAAGAGTTTTATGCAAAAATGTCTTATTCACCTTTTATTGTTTCTTCTGCAATAATGTTAAGAATATATAGGTTATCTCTTAAAGAGGTTGCTGATGTCATAAAAAAATATTGAGGAAACCCCAAATAGTTCAACAATTTATAGAGGGATAAAAAATTCTATCTTGTTTTGCATAGAATATCAAAACCGGAGCAATAATAAAAATAGAAGTCCCGCATTATAGTACTAATTTTGCGTTTACACAAATAGACCATAAGCATTATTTTGGTTTAGATAGCCTAAGCATTTTAGAACCTTCTGATTTTCAAAATAAAACAAAACCATTTAAAGTATTATCCCAAAGAATTTTATTTAGAGGAGAGAAATCAAGCGAAATAATGCAAATACTTTCTGCTCCAATCAATTGGCTTGTTAATTTAAGCCACTTTACACAATTGTTAGTTG
>Ga0078972_1017494_pt1 | contig 10280 bp, 13 predicted proteins | sample YelNatPaOPGAMG01_FD_67568 | JGI IMG/M metagenome (GOLD analysis project Ga0078972, IMG submission 67568) | Hot spring thermophilic microbial communities from Obsidian Pool, Yellowstone National Park, USA - OP-RAMG-01 (SPADES assembly) (version 2) | ecosystem: Environmental > Aquatic > Thermal...
CAAAGAATAAATTCTACCGTTAAAAGTCGGGTTCCAAGAGGTGTCAACGTTACCTGTAGTTCGATCTAGCTTGGCAATATAATTTCGAACGTTACCACCAAAAGTCACACCCACAAAGTTACCACCAACAAAAACTGAAGATTCGCTTAGAGCCATGGTGTAAATATATCCAGGAGAAAAAGCCCCCTGGGCTTGCGGGTTCCAGTTTGTATCAATAGAATAATCAGAATTTAGATGAACAAAATAATTAGCCGCTGTTCCGCCAACACTAGTAAAATCACCAGCAACATAAATACCACCAGAACCATCCAAAACCGCGCAATTAATTGTTGTGCTAGGATATTGGTCCCAACTTAGAGAAGTACTGGTGTAGTCAAACCTCGGAAAAGAATTATCAATATTACCCAACGCGTCTATCAGAGCCGCATGGCCAGTGTATGGTCCAGCATAATCAAAATTACCGGCAACATAAGCAGTATTTCCGGAAATCTGAATATCATAGACACTACCATAAGAAGAGGGTGCTAATCCCCCCTCCACTACGCCAAAATTTCCTGGCACGGTCGGAACCAAATCAGCCTGTACAAATGCTTCAGAAGTCAAAAATAAAATAAAAAAGAGGAGAAGTATTACTAAGAGTTTGACTCTTAGGAAATGCATATTTTCATACTATCATTAATAGAATGACAAAATCAAGCGACTGTTCTGGTCCACTAAATCTTGTACACTCTTCCTCTTTTCTTCTGTAGACTAAGTTGAGAAGACTTCATTTAGTTAAAGATATAGTAATTTTATCAAAACAAAAGCTATAATACGATTATGAAAATCGGAGTAATCACTAAAAACCCAGGGAAAATAAAGATTGTTGAGTATGTCTTTCCTAAATATGGCATAGGTTTTGAGATTGTTAAAAAGGAATTTCCAGAAATTCAAGCTACAACCAGTAAGGAAATTGCTGAATATACAGCTAAGCAAGCCGCAAAAGAACTAAATATGCCCGTCATCAGAGAAGATGCCTCACTTTACATCCGAGCATTAGGTCTTCCTGGACCATTTACGGCATATCTTGAAAAAATGATCCCCGCTAAAAAACTTCTCCAAATCCTTAAACCTTTTAAGGATAGAAGTGGGTATTTTGAGTGCGCAGTCTCCTTTTGCGAACCCAACAAAAACCCCATCACTTTTGTTGAAAGATTTGAGATAGAAATCAACAATAAAGAAACTGGAGACTTAGTCCCTGCAAAAGCATGGGACAGAGTCCTAAGATTCAAGGGAGAAACAAAAACTTTTGCCGAGTATCCGATTGAAGAAAGGCTTTCTGTTTGGGCTAAGCCTTATGAAAGATTAGCCAAGTTTATAAAACGCTCATCCCCTTAAACTATCAAACCCCTTTTGAATATAAGTTTTTACATTAGGAGCAAACTCCATATCTTTTAACTCTTCCTCAGAAATCCATTTGACACCAATCGTATCCTCTAACGGCTTTGCTTCTCCTGACTTCCAATGACAAAGAAAAGTGAGAGCCACAACATGTTGACCTGTTGAACGGATAAAGGTGTTATTGGTCAAAAGTTCTGCATGATTCGCAATCTTAATACCAGTTTCCTCCATTACCTCAGCCTTCAGGGTTTTCTCAATGATGTTCCACACATTGCCTTGAGTTCTTTCTACTTTGCCTCCAGGTATTGTCCACTTCCCTGGTTCATGGGTCTCTTCCCAACTTCTCTGGGAAACTAAAATTTTGCCGTCCTTTTCAACTACGGCATTAACCAAAACTAAATGCGTCTTATCTGTTGCTAAATCTGCCATAACAAGTTGAATTGTAAATCAACTTATCTGAAAAAATCCACAGGCAGTTTTACTTCATTACATAAGAACTGGTTCCTGTTTTTTTCGTAAGTTTTCCGAAATAAACATTGATAAATTTTACATTACCAAGATAAAACATCTCTTCTATCTCACATCTGCCGAGTTTTTTTAACTGTTCCCTGTTGGTATTCGCCGCCATGTGCATAATTATGTTTTTTGTCACAAGTTTGCTGAGTTTTTCAAAAAGGATAGGAGTCGATGGAATTGTTTTTGCAATGTCGGGGGTCGTCTCAGATAGAGGAAGATTTAGATCATCTCTCCACTCAACATCAGAAATTACAGCTCGAACTCCGTTCTTTTTAGCTTCAGCAAGCATTCTTTCGTTCAAGGCATCACTCTCAATAAAACTTATCCTATTTTCAACACCAAATGTCCTAGCATTTATTTTTGCCGCCTTGATTCTTTCTGGATTTATATCAACAGCATAGGTATGGGGTAGATACTGAGCTAAAAAGATTGTCGTGCCGCCAACACCACAACAGATCTCCAAAACAGGAACTTTTCCTAGTTTCCTAAGTATGCGCTCGGCTGTATGTTCAGATGCTGACTGATAGCTCGTCAGAAGTAAACCCTCCTCATCTCCAATAATGGGGAGCCTCGTCTTAAAACGATACCTTTTCCCTACTTTATCAATGTCAGTATAATTCATAACTGATGCTTCTCTTTTATCTTAAACACAACATCCTTAGGAAGAATACCGCCTTCTTGCATAACACAAGCTGCGCCCATTTCAGCACCTATTTGGACACACTCAGCTATTGATCTGTCTCTCATAAAGCCAACTAAAAACCCTGCTTTAAAATTATCACCTGCCCCAGTTGGATCTATAACTCTTTCGACAGAAACTTGTGGAAACTCTAAAGCCGTAATTCTACCCTGATTCCTTTGATAAACCCTAATGCCTTCCGCACCAAAAGTTATAACTAAGGCTAATAAATTTTGATAATTATCAATACCCAATGTAGGGTCTTTAAAATATGAAAGTGCAGCTTGATACTCTTCCTTGTTCATAAAGATAAATAGGCTAAAACTTGCGACAATTTTATCAAAATAGCTTGGATCTTCAATCAACATTGGACCTGGTTCATAAGTCAGTTTCAGTTTATGTGAAGCCAATCTTTTCGCTAAGCTTGGCGGACAACTCTGGAGTGGTTAGGAGTGCTGTTTCTACAACTTTATTAGCTTTTGTCATATAAGTTACTCACAAGTGAGTAAGCAACAATAAAAGGAATTATAGTTTTGCAAAAGCTGAATGGCAACCTTCATCGTAGATAGCAGTAAATAACACCTAAACTAAGAAGAATACCCTTTGTCAGTTTTCATTTTATCTTGAAGCAATTCCCGAACTACTTCTGATTTAGGAATACGATTCTGCTTAGACAGGTAAGAAAGATATCTGTCAAGCTCATAGGAAATAAACATATTGAACTTAATCCTTGTTTTCGGAACATTCGTAAAAAACTTCTTCAAAATGCTAGTTATATTTTCAGAAGTATAAGCCTGTTTAACCAACAACGGATTTTTGTAGTCTCTAACCATTAGCGGCAGATCCCCATTACTACCATTCTTGAAAAGACACAAAACAGGTATTTTATTGCCTAGGGCGTATTCAATCTGGATTCCCAGAGAGGTTGAAGGGGTTGATATTTCAGCCACAACACAATCCGAAAACGATATTTTCTTTCTTAGTGTTTCAAACACATCGTCAGCTTCCCCCACTTCCCCTCCTTCCTCACGATTTCCCCCCTGAGACTCTAACATGGCAGCGTAATAAGGGTTTGTTATCAAGTGTTTAGAGGATTTAATTACCTGTAGCATTCTCAGATAATTTTCTCTATCATCTTTATGGCTACCCGAAGAGGAGGCTGTAAAATACACTTTCATTTAATTGCATTATGCCACTACAAACAAATAGGTTTCCTAAATATCAGCCTTATAAAAGCCTGTAATAAGACTTAGAAGAGCTTCCCAGGAACAAGGGTGGTGGCACTGAGCGCTTAATTCTCCCTTGTTCGTCTCTTTCAGTGATAATCCTGATTTTTCTTTTGTTAGAAAGGATCAATCCAAACCTAAAGTCTAAGGTTGTGGATTGGGTTGTTCTACCCCAATAGTAAGCATCAAACTCGACCTTTTCTTTCTATATTAATCTAAACTACCCTCTAATTTTACCATTTTCCTTTTTGAGTTATAATACCTAAAGTGATGAGGCTCACTTAACAACCGCCCCACATAGCTTTGGGGCTAACAGCTTCTACCTCATTTCTATGCAAATCTATTTGATTATCGGTCTGCTTTTCAGTCCTTTTGCCGCCTTAATGGCTTACGTTATTACTTACAGCGAATATCAACACCATTATCCAACAAAAGAAAAGCCAAGAGAATTAGCTTTTGAATCAGCAATCTTTACTTTTGCTATATTTATGTTATTAACCTTGTTTATTGGTTTTTTTATTAATAAATTTATTAGTTAAGGCTATTAAGAAGTAAAAAGATATCCTTTCTTCATTCTTTCTTTTCAATTCTGATTGCCTCACCCTTAATAATTGCCCTAGCCACTTTCTTGTGAGCACTTTCTAAAAGACGGGCAAAAGTCGGCTGAGAAATATCCATTTTTTCCGCCGCCGCCGTTTGCTCCAATCCTTCAATTTCATGAAGCTTTAATGCCTCAAGTTCATCAGGCAACAAAACTTCCTCCTCAAGCATTCTCATTGGAACACCTTGAGGCTTAAAATAAAAGACACTCGGATTAAAGCGCAAACAGCGCGGTCTTCTTGGTCGGGGCATATTATTTACTTAAATTTTCTTCTTCTTTCTTAACTTCTTCCAGTTCTTCTTCCAAAGCCTTCCGGTAATCGGACAATTCGTCTTTAGTAAAATTTCGTCCCCAACCTCGGCCAATACCCATTCTTCTTCTCCAGCCTAAACCTAAACCGCAGGGCCCCAATCCCCATCCCATCCTTGGCCCTCGACCAGTTGGTCCAGTTCCGTCAAATCCTGGCATATTTATCACCTCCTCTTTACACCTTAAAAATGAATATATATTCATTATAAGGAGTGAGGGGACTTTGTCAAGACGTGTTTTATCTGTAAGGAAACTTGGCGTAAACAGCTCTTTCTCCCAGCTCTTTCTCGATCTGCATTAAGCGATTGTATTTGCAAACTCTCTCACTGCGGCAGGGAGCGCCCGTTTTAATCTGACCAGTACCCATTGCGACCACAAAATCAGCAATAAAAGAATCCTCCGTTTCTCCGCTCCGATGGGAAACAACAGCTGAAAAACCGTTCTGACGGGCCAGCAAAATAGCCCTGACAGTTTCAGTTAAAGTGCCAATTTGATTTAATTTAATCAAAATAGAATTAGTTGCTTTGCTCTCAATCCCCTTTTGCAGTCTTTTAAGATTGGTGACATAAAGATCGTCTCCAATTATCTGAACTTGATTGCCCGCAGAAGCCGTAAAACGACTAAAACCATCCCAATCGTCTTCAGCAAAAATATCTTCCAGAGAAATAATGGGATATTTTGCCCGCAGTTGTTGATAAAATTCCGCCAGCTCTTTACTGTTAACCGTTTTTCCTTCTTTGGCTAAATGATAAACGCCATCTTTGAAAAATTCGGAAGAAGCAGAATCAATACCAAAGCAGAGATCTTTCCCTAAAGTATAGCCCGCCTTTTGAATTGCTTCGGCCATTAACTGAAATGGCTCTTCATTCGAAGTCAACCCGGGCGCATATCCTCCCTCATCACCCACTCCAGTAGAATAAGAGCGATTTTTTAAGACTTTTTTTAGCTGATGATAAACTTCCGCGCCCATTCTGATAGCCTCAGTGACTGAAGGAGCACCAGTCGGTAAAAGCAAATATTCTTGAATATCAGTTGACCAATTAGCATGCTTGCCGCCATTCATGACATTCATTTGCGTAATTGGCATAATAAAAACGCCCTGATAATCAGGATTAAACTTAGAGAGATATTCATAAAGCGGCTTTTTCTCGGAAACCGCCTCAGCTCGAGCCGAAGCCAAAGACACAGCCAAAATGGCATTAGCGCCTAAATTGGCTTTGTTTTCTGTGCCATCAAGCTCAATCATGGTTTGATCAAGTTTTTCTTGATCAGCCGCCTCCAAACCCGTCACTACCGGTGCAATTTTTTCTTCTACATTGGCTACCGCTTTTAGTGTTCCTTTACCTTCGTATCTTTGAGGATCGCCATCGCGAAGTTCAACTGCCTCGTAAGTGCCGGTAGAAGCGCCGGAAGGCACCGCCGCCCAACCAATTGAGCCATCTTCCAAAGTAACAAAAGCTTCAAGAGTGGGATTACCGCGGCTGTCTAAAATTTCATTGGCCCGAATCTGTTTAATTTTCATTTTTATCCCTCCTTTTATACGCTTAAATTTTCCTACAGACAAATTTCAAAGTCAATCAGCAGTACCTTTTGTTTTTTTAGACAATTAAGTTAAAAAGGTAGCCAATGAGAATAATTCCAACCGTGGTTATCCCAAAAAATAAAGCCAAAAGCGGCCATTTCATCGCTTTTTTCAGAATAAGAGCTTCGGGGATTGAAAGTGTTACTGTAGCCGTCATAAAAGCCAAAGCCGTCCCCAAAGGCACCCCCTTCCCTACTAAGGCTTCCATAACCGGAATGACGCTAACTGAATTAGCGTAAAGTGGAACACCCAGCAAGGTAGCCACTGGAACTGCCCAGAAAGATTTTGTCCCCAAATAATGCTCAATCAGCGAGGCCGGAACAAAACCATGAATAAAAGCGCCAATAGCTACCCCTAACAGCACATAAGGGTAAACGCTCTTAGTAATTCCCATGCCATCCGCCCACCAAAGTTTTAATCTTTTGATCAGCGACGGCTCCATTCCCTGATTTTCCGCCATTACTTCCGAACGATTTTTAAATTTAAGAAAGGCAGGCTCAACATATTTCTCAACCCCTAACCTTTGAATAAGCATGCCGCCTAAAATACTCACTCCTACTCCTACCAAGTTATAAAGAAGGGTAGTTTTTACTCCGAACATGGCCGGAAACAAAAAGAGTGATGATTCATTAATTAACGGTGAGCTTATTAAAAAAGCAAAAGTAATTCCTAAGGGAATACCGGCGCTAAGAAAGCCAATAAATAACGGAATAGATGAACAGGAACAAAACGGCGTCACCACTCCCAAAAAAGCGGCAAATAAATAATCAAGTCCAAACCAGCGGCGTTTTGTTAGTAAATCCCGGACTTTTTCCATTGGAAAATAATATCGAGTAAAAGCCATAAAATAATTAATAAAAACGAGCAAAGCGCCAATTTTTAAGGAATCATAAACAAAAAAGTTAATAGCACTGCCAAGATAACTGGTCTGCCCCAACCCCAGCCAGCGGTATGAAACAGTATTAGCTAAAAGCTGAAAAGGTGAAAAAATGTCCATTTTTAGCTCCTTTTTAAAACCTCTTTAATTTTTTCTATTCCCGGAACTTCACCAACCAATACCGGCTTGCCGTCAACCGCCAAAACTGGACTGCTCATTACCCCCAGTTCAATAATTTTTGAGATATCAGTAATATATTCCACCTCAACCGGAAGATTTAATTCCGCTGCCGCCTGTTTGGTTAAGTCAAAAAGCTTTTTGCAATTGGGACAACCGGAACCTAAAACTTGGATTTTCATAAAACCTCCTTTAATTATTAATAATTTAAACTTAAAATTAATTTAATAACCTGTTTTCCTTTTTTAGTCAGTGAATAGTGAACCCAAAGCCCTTTCTTTTTGTCTTTCACCAAACCGGCATCTTTCAAATCTTTCAAATGATGAGAAACCAGACTTTGAGATAAAGACAGAGTTTCTACAATTTTGCAAACACAAAGACTTTCTTTCTGCAATAGGCAAAGAATTTTGAGCCGACTTTTATCCCCTACTAACTTTAAGAGAAAAGAAAGCCTTTCCAAATTACATGAACCCATATTCATATATAATATGCTTGCTGATTCTTAAATGCAAGAGTCATTTTTTCTTTAGTGAAAAAATTAAACTTTGCCTAAAAACGGCAAAGAAGACTGTAAGGTCTTAAAAAAAGGTGATTAAAACTGATTGCTTCTTCAGCTGGAGAATCCTCCGGAGTGGCGGGAATTAAATGAATTGTTCTTCCCCCGTTTTTAGGCTGAAAATAAAAACAAGGTTTCGGTTCAAATTTTTCATCTCTTACTTCTCCTTTTTCCATGTTAAAAAGACCTGTTTTATTAATTGAATCAATTACTTTCCGATTTACCATCCCAACAGAAATACCCCTTTCTGCCAAAACAACCATATCTAAATCAAACCAACCGCTTTCTTTTCTTACCGAACTTCCAACGGCAATTAATCTCCCGCCGGCAATGTTTCCACTCCTTTCAAGAGTTGAAATAATAAATTGCAAATGATAGCTATCAAGAGGATCTAGTTTTGATAAATACTCTTCTTTGGGAATTTCCACACGAAAGCGAAAGACTTTTTCAATAATGCTTTTGGGGTGAATTTTGGTTATTTCTTCAAGCTCGCCACTTCCCATAGTTAATCTTGGTTAAAAATTCCATTATCTTTCTTTCGTCTTCAGATAAATTTTGACGGGCTTGATTTTTCCAAATTCCTCTCACAACTTCTTTAATATTTTCTTTATTTTCTAATAAAAAATTAAGCCAAGGAAAAGGAGCCTCCCCTCTTTGATGATAAAAATCGGAAATTTCTTGTAAAAATTTCATTCGCTTTCCATCAACTTCTGGATTCCAGTCTTTGCTTTCAACCTGTCTTTTTGAAAGATCTCTTAATTCTTCACGCCAGTTTTCAGGCATTTCTCCCCGCAACTCGCGATATACAGCCGTTAAAGTTGACTCTTCTACGCCCTTAAATCCCTCCGCTAATCTTCTGTTCCATTCCTTCATTAGCGGCCGATATTCATTAAGATATCTATTTGCCATAATTAGCAAATTCTCTTTACTAAAAGATGAAGGAGCATATTGAGGATCTCTGTTTTTCAAAAGATTTAAAAAATTTCTTGAAGCGCCAACAATCTCGGCATCACTTAATTTCTTCAGTCTATTTTCAACCTGCTCTGGTTCTATAGAAACTTCCATGGAAATTACTTTAATCCTATCTGCCTTAAAAATCAATAGAAAACGAGATTCCGCCAAAATTACTTTTATTAAGCATGCTCAAAAACCAACAGCAAGAAAAGTATTGGACAAAAAAAGTTTTGGATGAATATAAAATTCTTCTCAACCAACTTCTCTAACAAATTTACCCCACATCTTTGGAATATAACAGCTTCACGACTTCGGAAATTTCTGACACTAAACTGTTAAATCAGAAAGAGTAAAATATCTTGTTATCTCAAATTCTTTTTGATCAACACGCAAGAATGTCCATTTAAATCCTGTGCGCTTGCTGACTTCTTCAGCCCAATGTTTACCTTGCAAATCCTTTGCCGCGACATCAACATCTTCCCGACCTTTGGTTTCTACGATTACTATTCCATCTTTTGTTTTAACAATAAAATCAGGAATATAACGACGCAAAAATCCATCTTTGGCGATATAAGGAATCTTAAGATTTATCGTTCTTGTTTCATTTTTAATAAAAGCGTCAACATCATCAGCTCCATCAAGAAATCTCACAAACTTTGCCTCAAAATCATTATCAATTGGCACAAAATTCAATATACACTTTTGCGCTGCTACGGCAGCCTTTGTCCACGGAAATGGTTTAATTTCTGATGCACGCGACCTTCGCTCTTCAAGCTTCATCTCTTCTGAGACTATTGTCAAATTGTTTATGGCATCGACAAAAACAGAAACTATTGCACTGCGGACTTTTGGATGGTTAAGTTTTTTTAGCGTTTCGAGATTTTCAATATCAACTTCCCTACTAAAAACGTGTTTTGCGATATATTCCTTAACTATCGGAACAACTTCATTAAAATGCCCGGGAATTCTCGCAAACCGCAAAATCGCATTGGTAATACTGGCAATATATATTTGAGGATTATCTGCATATGGAAACTCCAGTACCTCTTTGGCTTCCTCTTTTTTGGTTAACATATCAACCTTACGCATAACCACATCTCGTGCTTGCAGAGAGTCATAATCAAATAAACCCTTCTCTAAAGCACTTGTTTGTAATTTCTCAATTCCTTTAACGGAATGTGTCAGTCCACCAGAAAGCATTGGCACTTCTATATCAAACTTTTCTTTACCTTTTTCAACTTGAATGATAATTGGAGGTGTATATGCCTCATCAATTTTTGTAAATTCAATTTTTACCCCTTGTTCAGCAAGAGCCTGCTCAATTAAATTATGGAACTCGGGATGTTCTATAACAATTAATTCCTCTATTAAGTCTTTTTGCTCCGGCCATATTTTACGCAAACCTCTACCAAGTGTCTGTTCC
>Ga0078972_1017496_pt1 | contig 10278 bp, 8 predicted proteins | sample YelNatPaOPGAMG01_FD_67568 | JGI IMG/M metagenome (GOLD analysis project Ga0078972, IMG submission 67568) | Hot spring thermophilic microbial communities from Obsidian Pool, Yellowstone National Park, USA - OP-RAMG-01 (SPADES assembly) (version 2) | ecosystem: Environmental > Aquatic > Thermal...
TAGAGATCTTCCCCCTCTATTTTGTAAAGCGTGTCCCTGAAAGTTTCCATGTCTGTTGATCCTGACATGGACTGGTAATTAAGCATATATGGTGGTTCCACAACAGAAAACCCCCTCTCTGAAAGAAAATCCACAGCAAAGTTCTCAAGTGCCATCTCCAGCTTAAGAAGCCTGTTCTTCAGATAATAAAATCTTGCACCTGCCACCTTACCAGCTCTTTCAAGATCAACAAGCCTGAGTTTATCTGCCAGATCCACATGGCTCATGGGTTTCTTCTCTGTTATAATGTACCGGGCTTTATTCTCAGTGGCATTCCTGTATTCTGCCACATCATCCCTGAAGACCTTTGCCACTCCCCATGTTTTAACAACTCTGTTATTTTCATCGCCTTTGCATATGGGAACAGTTTCATGGAGAAGATTGGGAATGGCATATACAGCCCTGTTCCTTTCTGTCTCTATATCTTTCTGTTCCGCTTCAAGGCTATCTATTTTTGAATTCAGGTCCCTGACTTTTTCCTTGATGGGTTCAACATCCAGTTTCTCCTTTATTTTTTTTGATATCTCTCCTGTAGCAATGTTTTTCTCATGCTTGAGGTCATTAATCTGCCTGAGATTCTCACGCCACTTTCCATCAAGTTCAAAAAAACGGTCAATGAATTCTTTACCATAAAACCTGTTCTCAGCTGCTTTGTAAAAAATCTCAGGATTTTCCCTGAGTTTCTTGACATCGATCATAGTAACAGAAATCCAATCACATATTTGAAATATTCATTTCGTTTCAGAGATAGGTCCAGTCACCTACACCGTCTTCACTGTCATTCCTGGCATCCTTGAATTCCCTTATTATTTTCCTTTCATCTGGGTTTGAGGATCTGCCCCTGTTTGCAGCAGTTGTTCCAGCAGCATTCTTAAGATAACCCATGGAGTAGTTCTCCTCCTGCCTTTTTATCTGGGACATGAAGCCTCCGGCATATCCGAATACATTCAATATTATGAGGGAACCTGGCATTATTATGGTGAGTGTCTTAAGTATGCCGTATGATGTATAGAGGTCTGTAATGAAACCTGAATATGCAAACAGTTTAGATCCTGAAACTGCAATAACCCCTGAACTGAGGTAGGTACCCACAGAACTCAGGATACCGGTCCTGAAAGGAAGAAACATCATTGTGAGAATCATGAGGATGGATGTTGCCACAAGGGTCGATATAACTGCTTTGGATGGTGTTCCAGAGGTTCTCCCCGCTATGTATCCAGCTGCGGCTGGACCTGCAATGGGTATCCACCACATTAGCAGTGAAAATATTATCCCATAAAATATGCCCTTTGGCTGGGAGTATATCATGGACTTCATGCTCTCATTTTTCTTCATTGATCGATAAATGGTCCAGTCTCTCCAGGAATCTTTCAAGGTTTTAATCCTGGATCTCTTGAGGGTCATACTCATGTCGGACACATATTCCCTACAAGATATTTAAACATATCTATGTTTATGGTTAATGAGCCATTATCTAAGCTCCATATTTGTCTGACCTTTCAGAAAGCTGCAGCAGGTAATCCATCACGTTGATACTGTTTATCTCAAGCGCCCCATCCATACAGCTTATTTCATCGAAGTGCCTCACCCGGTCCCTTAAATTTCCAGATGTGGCAAAAAGTATTGGAACATGATCTCCGGAATGATCCTTCATGGAGCATGGTGTGCTGTGATCTCCTGTAATGGCAAAAACTGTATCTTCAAGCAAATCCTTCAGTGGAGAAATTGCCCTGTCAACCCTCTCTATTACACTCTTCTTGAGAAGGGGGTCTCCATCATGGCCTGCAACATCTGTACCCTTGAAATTCAATATCACAAAATCATTTGTTTTCAGTGCCCGGATCAGGGCGCTGATCTTTCCCTCATAGTTGGTATCGGTCCTTCCCGTAGCACCCTTTACCCTGATTATTTCCATTCCGATCATATTGCACAGGCCTGTTATCATGGGTATTCCTGCGATACATGCACCTTTCATACTGTACTTTTTTCCGAAAGGTTCAAGATCAGGCGCCTTTCCCGCACCTCTGAGAAGAAGCTGGTTCGCTGGCTTCAGTCCATCTTTTACCCTCTTCTCATTGACAGGGTGGCTGGCAAGTATTTTCTTTGCCGATTCCAGGAATCTGTTCACAAGTTCAGCAGTCCTGGTTCCAGATTCATCAGTTCCGCGAACAGTATTGACCTTCTTTCCCACTTCATGTGGATCAGAGTCTGTAACTTCACTGGAAAGTCCTGGACCATGTATAACAAGGGCTGCCCTGTGCTCCACACCCTCCTTCACCTTAAAGCTGTATCCTTCAATTTCCATGTTGAGTGATGACGCAAGCAAATCAGTTCCCTGGGATATACGGTCTGCTCTCCTGTCAATCACCACATCATTACTATCCACGGTGGCAAAGTTTGCCCTGAATGCCACATCTCCCGGCATAACTTCGAGGCCGATCCCAAGGGCTTCAAACGGACCCCTTCCAGTATAGACCTTTTCTGGATCGTAACCCAGAAGAGAAAGGTGTGAGGTGTCTGATCCTGATCGTATGCCCGGCTTAATTGGATGCATCATTCCATTTATGCCCATACTGGCTAAATAGTTAAGATTCGGCCTGTATGCCGCCTGGAGTGCGGTTTTTCCATGGAGAACATGATTTGGCCTGTCACCAAGGCCATCCATCACAATCAGGACTATTTTTTTCATTTAGAAACCTCCGTGGAATCAGGTGCCTTCCTGCCATGATCCGGCATACCTGATCTGCTCGTCGCTCAGAGAATCAATGCTGACATCCATGGCCCTTAGTTTTATCCGGGCAACTTCAGTGTCAATTTCAGGTGGAACTGGATAAACCCTGTTCTCAAGCTTCATATAATTCTTTGCCAGATATTCTGCAGTAAGCGCCTGTATTGCAAAGCTCATGTCCATAATTTCAACCGGATGCCCCTGGCCGGCAGCGAGATTTACAAGCCTCCCATCAGCTATAAGATTGATGATGTTGCCGTTTTCCAGCTTATAGGCAGTAACAAGATCCCTGACTTTTTCCTTCTTTATTGATCTCTTTTCCAGGTCGGTGAAGCAGATCTCATTGTTGAAATGGCCTGAATTTGAAAGTACCACGCCGGGCTTTGCAGTTAGCAGATCCTCATATTTTATAACGTCCTTCATCCCGGTAACAGTAACGACGAAATCCGACTCTTTCAGTGCCTGCGACATTGGCTTTACCTGGAACCCATCCATAAGAGCTTCCACAGCCTTTACGGGATCAATCTCTGTTACAGTAACACTTGCCCCCATGCCTTTCATTCTCATCGCAACACCTTTCCCGCAATATCCATATCCTGCAACTGTTACATTGGAACCGGCAATGAGCAGGTTTGTAGCATTCATGATGCCGTCAAGTGTACTCTGTCCAGTACCATACCTGTTATCAAAGAAATGCTTCATCTGGGCATCATTTACGTCAAACATGGGGAACTTCATTGCGCCGTCTTTTTCCATGGCCTTGAGGCGGACAACTCCTGTGGTGGTCTCCTCATTCCCTCCACGGAGTCTCTCTATTAGGTCCTTTCTCTCATCCAGTACCAGTTTTGTGAGGTCTCCCCCGTCATCTATTATGATATCGGGTGGAGTGTCAAGGGTTCTGTGAAGATATTCATAATATTCTTCCTCAGTTTCCCCCTTCTTTGCATAAACTTTCATATTGTAATCTTTTTTCAGGGATTCCACCACAGCATCATCCGAACTCAGGGGATTGCATGAAGACATTGTGATATTTGCACCGCCCTCTTTCAGCAGAAGCGCGAATACGCCAGTCTTTGCTTCAACATGCAGGGCCATGCTTATGTTCAGCCCTCTGAACGGCTTATCTTTTTCAAACATTTTCCTTATCTGGGCTGAAACAGGCATGTGTTCCCTTGCCCAGCTTAACCTTAAAAATCCATTGCTCACCATTTTGATACCTTCCTTAACTTATCAGGACTCAGTTTCATAAGAATACCTTCTTCGTATACTTTTGTTTCCATGGATACCTTTTCTATATTAAACGGAGGGTCGAATAGGAGGAGTCCCCCATTTTCTATTATTATATTCCCTATGTACAGGTAAAATTCATCCAGAATCCCTTCCCTCAGGAACTGTGTTATAACGTCTTTTCCACCCTCAACAAGTACTTTCCGGAAACCCATTCTGTAAAGATCGGATACAATATTATTGATTTTCAGATCATCATCATTTTTTCGGATTATTTCTGCACCATCCAGTATCCTCTCTTTATTGGATGTAAATATTATTGTTCTTGATTTCCTGTCAAGGACATGGGAATCAGGGCTTAATCTCAGTCTCCGGTCAAGTATTATCCTGGCCGGTCTTTTTTCATTATTATGATCAACATCCCCTGTCCCCAGGTACGGATCATCATTAATAACCGTCCTTGCCCCAATCAGTACTGCATCACAATTCTTTCTCAGTTCACGAACTCTCTGCCAGTCTCTTTCAGAAGATATGGAAACCCTCCTGCCTCCGGACCCTGCTATCATTCCATTAATGCTCTGCGCCACGTTTATGATAATATAGGGTCTCCCATCCATCAACGGTTTATGCCAATGTAGAATAAAAAATATGCATTTTCAGTAATATTTATGATCCAATAAGGCATGGTGGAAGCCAAGATGAAAATAGGCGATCTGGGGTATCCAGCTGAATTCCTTGAACTTTTTGACGGTAAGAATTTCGACCTTTATCCACATCAGGAGGAGGCCATCAGGAAATTTCAGGAAGGAAATAACGTACTGGTTTCTGTGCCAACAGCTGCTGGAAAGTCACTGGTTGCATATTCTGCCATATATGAAACATTCAGGAGGGGTTTGAGATCAATCTATATTGTTCCACTGAAGGCTCTTGCAGGTGAAAAATATTCAGAACTTTCACGTCTGGAAAAAATAGGAATCAGGGTGGCGCTTTCAGTGGGAGACTACGACACATCACCGTCATTCATCAAGAATTATGATGTTATTGTATGCACTTCGGAAAAGGCCGATTCACTTCTTCATCACGATCCATCAATTGCAGATGAGCTTGGTCTTGTTGTGGCAGATGAGATTCATCTGATTGGAGACGAAGGAAGAGGCCCAAAACTGGAAATGGTCCTTTCCACAATTAAATACGTGAATCCAGGCATAAGGATAGTCGCACTTTCAGCCACAATATCCAATATTGAGGATGTTGCGGATTGGATCGGGTCTTCAATTGTAAACAGCGATTTCCGCCCTGTGCCTCTTAAACCCGGGATCATATACAGGAAAAAGATAACGTACATGGATGGAGAGGAGGAAAAACTCAAGGGTGAAGATGAAGTCATCGATATTGTCAATTCACATCTTTCAAGGGGTGGGCAGACCCTGGTCTTTGTGAATTCCAGAAAAAGATCTGAGGAATATGCCAGGAGAATTTCTCTTGCCATAGACCAAAACCTCATAATGAAAAATATTGAGTTCTTTCCGGAAAGGGGAGAAACTGACAGATATGAAGAAACCTTGAAAAGCATGGTACAGAATGGAGTCAGCTTTCATCACGCAGGTCTTTCCGGTGAAACCCGAACAAGAATCGAGAAAGGATTCAAGGACGGACTCCTGAAAGCCCTGGTTGCAACCCCCACTCTTGCAGCAGGGGTAAATCTGCCCGCAAGGGTTGTGGTGATACGGGATCTTACGCGCTATTCTAACGGATATTCTCAATTTCTACCCAATATGGAGATTCAGCAGATGCTGGGCAGGGCAGGAAGGCCCCAGTATGACAGTGAGGGTTATGCCTATCTTTACGCTGCCTCAAAAACCTCATTTGATATGGCAAACACATACCTTTCCACCGATCCGGAACCCGTGAAATCTGGAATGTTCCAGGAAAGCCTTCTCAGGTTCAATGTTCTGGGCCTCATCTCCATGGGAATAGCCACATCAAAGGAGGGCATCATGGATTTCTTTTCGAGTACATTTGCCGGAAAAACTCAGGAAATGGTAGAGGAGAAAAAGATAGAAAGTATACTGAACTTTCTTCACGAGAATGAGTTCATAAAAAATACCATGGGGATTTATAATGTTACCCAGTTCGGAAAGACGGTCAGTGATCTGTACATTGATCCAAAGACTGCCCTGATCCTCAGAGATTATTTCAATAAGAAACACAGTGAACTTTTAGCCCTTTATACAATATGCACAACACCGGACGTTTTGAACTTCAGGGCAAATCGTGACGAGGCTGAGAAGATTATGGAATACTTCATGGATAATAACATAATTCTGGAAACAGAAGAAGAAGTACACAGTGCAAAAACCGCCATGGTTCTCACTGACTGGATCAATGAGGTCCCAATAAACAGGATATCTGAAAAGTACAACATAGGTCCCGGGGACATTCAGGCAAAAGTTTCATCCTGTGACTGGATTTCATATTCTCTTGCAAGGCTCTCTTCCATGTACAAAGCAGAGATCAGAAGAGACCTGGAAAACCTCAATTACAGAATAAAAGAAGGTGTACGTGAAGAAATAATATCACTTACCATGATATCGGGAATAGGCAGGGTGAGAGCCAGGAGGCTTTTCGCATCAGGTTTGAAAACAATCCAGGATGTATCAAAATCTACTCCGGAACTTATCTCTCTCATCCCTGGTTTTTCCACCCGGCTTGCACAGGAGACAATCAGGAATTCCAGAAGAATCGCTGGTGAGATCAGATCATGATAGATCATCTCTCGGTACCTAAGAGAGAAGCTCAGTCAGTTCTGAAGATGCTCAGGAATATGAACGCAGTCAACTCCGGATTTAAAATTATAACTGAAGGGGACAATGTACTGATACCTATTAATGAAAAAGCCACCCTGCCTGTTCTCCACGCCCAATACAGAATACTCAAAAGAGAGGGGAATCCTGATGTCAGCAGAACAATCATGCCGCTGAAATTTTCAGGATCATACGATCTCATAGGGAATATAGCCATAATGAAGAAGGGGGATCAGGAAGATCCATATGTGCTTGCAAGGAACATACTGGAATCAAAAAAGAATGTGAAATCAGTTTTCCTTGACAGGGGTGTCAGGGGTGAATTCAGGACAAGAGACCTGGAACTTATATGCGGCGAAGGCACCACACGCACCATTTACAGGGAAAATGGCCTCAGGTTTGTGGTGGACGTTGGAAACGCCTATTTCTCTCCACGGCTTGCCACTGAGCGTTATATAGTTGCAAAAAGTGCTCACGAGGGAGAAAGAATCGTAGATATGTTTGCCGGAGTAGGGCCTTTTTCAATAACCATAGCAAACATGAAAAAATGTGAAATACATGCATTCGACAGCAATCCTGCTGCTGTGGATCTCATGAAGGAAAATATAGGGATGAATAAAATTAAGGGGGAAATTTTTCCTCATCTTGGGGATGCATCTGAATTGATTGCAGGGTACAGTGGAATGGACAGGGTAATCATGAATCTTCCACATACATCTTTCTCATTCATAGAAAAGGCATATGCTGCGCTGAAAAAAGGCGGGTTTGTAAACTATTATGAGATACTGGACAGTGCCGGGCTGGAGGAGAGGATGGAAAAATTCAGGGCGATTGGGTTTGAAATGCGCAACAAAAGGATAGTTCATGGGTACTCAAAGTTTCTGAACGTATATTCAATTGAACTTGTGAGGACTCTTGGATAATCAGGCGAAAGGAAAATAATTAAAGTCAATTAATAATGAACATGGCGAAAGGTAAAGAAAGATGAGCATAGGAAGGAGAATAGGCAATATTGCTGGCGAAGTTTACGAAAAAATGCTCATTGACGAGATAAAACAGTACCCGGTTCCACAACATATAGGCATAATAACTGACGGAAACAGGAGATATGCAAGATCTGTTGGGCTTTCTGATAACGAAGGTCACCTCAGGGGAAAAGAAAAACTGGAGGAGGTACTGGAGTGGTGTATGGAGGTGGGGGTGAAAATAGTTACTGTATACGGGTTCTCCACTGAGAACTTCAAGAGAGACAACAGCGAGGTGGATTTTCTTTTTCACCTTATAGATGAGGCCTTCAGAGATCTTATGAAAGATGAAAGAATAAAAAAGAACGGGATAAAGGTCAAGGTAATCGGAGAAACCGGAAAATTGCCCGACTATCTTAAGGAAACCATCAGGGAGGTTGAGCAGTCCACAAAAAGCTTCAAGAATTTCAAGTTTAATCTGGCTATTGGTTATGGAGGCAGGGAGGAAATAATAAACGCAATAAAACGTCTTGTTAGGGATGTCCAGTCCGGAAAGGAGGACGTTGATGCTATTGATGAAAAAAAATTCAGGAAATATCTCTATGACAGCTCAATACCGGACCCTGATCTCATACTCCGAACAAGCGGTGAGGAGAGGATATCCAATTTTCTTCTGTGGCAGTCTGCCTATTCCGAACTTTACTTTTCAGAGGTGAACTGGCCTGAGTTGAAGAAAATTGATTTTCTCCGTGCCATAAGCTCCTATCAGTCAAGAAAGAGGAGGTTCGGGGCCTGAATGTATATTGCATTTGATGATACAGATTCCAGGAAGGCAATGTGCACAACATATCTTGTGAGCGAATTCCTGAGGATGGGTAAATATGATCTCATTGGGATCCCTTCTCTTGTAAGGCTCAACCCAAATATCCCCTATAAGACCAGGGGAAACGGTGCTGTGCGTATAAGGGTTGGAAAAGGATCTGGAAAAAAGTTTTTTTGCGGCCGTATTTCCGGAAAACCTATCTATTCATACGAAAGTTCATCAGAAGAGAATGACCCGGAAGAAATCCTGGAAGATATGTACTGTATAGTTGATAAAAATTACCAGAGAGATGAAAACACCAATCCCGGGATAGTTGTTTCGGATCATCTATTTCCTGAAGTTATGTATAAAAATGCCGTAATGGGTATGGTGGAACTCGAATCGGTAATAAGAAAATTGGATGAACTTGGATCAAAATATAGGGGAATAAAGAACAGAAGAGGCCTCATTGGATCATCGGCTGCCATGGCCTGGAGAGGGAGACGCTTAACCTACGAGATTATGGGATACCGTGAGGGAAATAAGCAAATTCCAGATGAGACCAGAATGGAATGCGCAATACTTGCTGATGGCGTTGAGGGGACTTTCAACAGTGTGGACAGGAAGAACAGGTATCCGGCAATATTCCCCAACCCAAGGACCCCAGTTGTATACGGCATAAGAGGGGTAAATTTGGAAAAACTCGTTGAAACATCAGAATCAGTTGCAGCAAAACTCCCATTCTCCCTCGACTCAGAAATCCTGTTTGAAACAAACCAGGGAACTGATGATCACATAGAGCAATATACGGGAGACCTTGATGATCTGCATACATACATGATCTCCGGATCAGTTTTATCAAAACCTGTCTCCACTGAAGGTTCCCACTATTTTTCAAGCATAAGTGCCGGTGGCAGAATTGTGAAAATTGCAGCATTTGAGCCCACAAAGGAGTTCAGGTCGATCTTCAGGCAGCTGCTTCCAGGTGATTTCATAACCGTTTACGGATCATTCCTAAAGGGCACCATAAATATTGAGAAGATGGAAATCAGGAGTTTGGCAGCTGAATATGTTCGTTCACCGCCATTATGCAACATATGTGGCGAAAGGATGGCCAACCGTGGAAAATTCAGCTATGAATGCACACAGTGCGGAAATAGATCGTCCATCCCGGAATATACTGAAAAGAAAAGATTATTGATGCCAGGAAAATACAATGTTCCTGTCATTGCAAGGAGGCATCTTTCAATGCCATTCGGAATACAGCCTGTAATGGGCCAAGATAAGATCATGGGGCTGGTGGCCTGATAGGCATCAGCGGTGTACCAGGCAGCGGAAAAACTTCACTCTGCAAAATTCTTAATGGAGATGGATACAGGTGTTTCAGCCTGGTTGAAATAGGCATGTCACTGGGATGCATCAGAATGGAAGAGGCGGATATTGACTGTTTAAGGGAAAGATTAGATCCTTCCCTGTACGGGATTATGGAAGGACACTATGTACACCTGATGAAATGCAGCCATGTAATAATAATGGAAAGGAGCATTGAAGATCTCAGAGGTGTCTATGAATCAAGAGGGTACAGTCTTGACAAGGCAAATGAGAATATTGAAGTCCAGGAATCAGGGGCAATTTACTCAGAAACATTAGACCTACTTCCTTCCACGCGAATATTCACAGTAAGAAACGGTGGCAATATGGATCAGGTTGTAT
>Ga0078972_1010589_pt2 | contig 10275 bp, 4 predicted proteins | sample YelNatPaOPGAMG01_FD_67568 | JGI IMG/M metagenome (GOLD analysis project Ga0078972, IMG submission 67568) | Hot spring thermophilic microbial communities from Obsidian Pool, Yellowstone National Park, USA - OP-RAMG-01 (SPADES assembly) (version 2) | ecosystem: Environmental > Aquatic > Thermal...
AGGAAATAGATACGCTGATGCCGCACGACCTTGTCAACGCAAGGCCGGTAATGGCAGTTGTGAGAGAGTTCTTTGCCTCTTCACAGCTCTCGCAGTTTATGGATCAGACAAATCCCCTCTCAGAGATTACACACAAAAGGAGACTTTCTGCATTAGGACCGGGAGGTCTTACGAGAGAGAGGGCTGGCTTTGAAGTGCGGGATGTTCATCCCACTCACTATGGGAGAATTTGTCCTATTGAGACGCCTGAAGGTCCAAATATTGGTCTTATATCTAGCCTTTCAACATATGCAAAGATCAATGAGTATGGCTTTATAGAGACGCCATACAGGAAGGTTGTAAATGGCAAAGTAACTGACGAAATCATATATTGTAGCGCGCTGGAAGAAGAGAAATATTACATTGCCCAGGCGAATGAACCGGTTGATGGTAGAGGGCATTTTATAAGCGAGTTTGTGCAGGCAAGGTATAAGGGTGAGACGGTAAATATCCCTGCAACCCAAGTTCAACTTATTGATGTTTCGCCTGACCAGCTGGTTTCTGTTGCCGCGGCTATAATACCATTTTTAGAGCATGATGATGCTAACAGAGCGCTCATGGGTTCGAACATGCAAAGGCAGGCGGTGCCGCTTGTTGTAACTGAAGCTCCGATAGTGTCAACAGGGATAGAGAAAGTGGTAGCTCGCGATTCAGGCGCTGTAGTTGTGTGTCAAAGAAGCGGCGTTGTGACCGAAGTAGATGCAAACAGAATAATTGTAAGAGTGGACAAAAAAGCCAAGAAGGGTGAATTGGATGTTGACATATACAATCTTACAAAGTACCGCCGCTCCAATCAAGGAAGCTGTATCAACCAGATTCCAATCGTGAATGTGGGCGACAAAGTTAAAGAAGGGGACATTTTGGCTGATGGACCTGCCACTGCTGGTGGGGAACTTGCTTTTGGCAGAAATGTTTTGGTCGCCTTCATGCCATGGGGAGGTTACAATTTCGAGGATTCTATACTGGTGAGTGAGAAGCTTGCGAAAGGAGATGTGTTCACTTCAATACATATAGAAGAGTTTGAATGTACGGCAAGAGACACCAAACTTGGAAAGGAAGAGATAACGCGGGATATACCGAATGTTGGCGAGGATGCTCTAGCAAATCTTGATGATAGCGGAATTGTTCGGATTGGCGCGGAGGTTAAGACAGGAGATATATTGGTTGGTAAGGTAACCCCAAAAGGCGAGACTCAACTGTCTCCGGAAGAACGTTTGCTTAGGGCGATATTTGGCGAAAAGGCGGCAGATGTAAAAGATACATCCCTTAGAGTTCCTCCAGGTATAAAAGGCGTAGTCATTGGAGCGCATGTCTTCTCAAGAGAAGGTATCCAACTGGATGAGCGGGCAAAAGGCATAAAAGACGAGGAGAATGCCAAAATTTTGGAGGAGATGAATGCCAAACTAAAAGAAGTGAAAGATGGTGCCTTCAAGCAACTGAAGCGGCTACTTGTTGGTCGGATATCTTCTTCAAGGGTGGTGAGTGACGATGAGGAGGAAAGGGTACTTATACCCAAAGGGAAGCCCATTACCGAGGCGATGCTTGCATCGGTGCCTCCTTCTAAATGGGGAGAGATATCTGTTGAGGGAGGAGAAGATATAGAGGATGAGATCGAAGAGATTTTAGATAGTTTAAGCGATCAGGAGGAGATTATTAAACTTGAGATGGAGCAGAAGAGCAGCAAGCTGAAGATGGGCGACGAACTTCCCCCGGGCGTTGTGAAAATAGTGAAGGTGTATGTGGCTATCAAGAGGAAGCTTCAAGTTGGGGACAAGATGTCAGGAAGACATGGCAACAAGGGTGTTGTCTCGGTAGTGTTGCCCGAAGAAGATATGCCGTATCTCCCCGATGGAAGACCGGTCGACATTGTACTAAACCCACTTGGGGTGCCATCCAGAATGAATGTTGGTCAGATATTAGAGACGCATTTGGGGATGGCTGGCAGGGTGCTTGGAGAGAAGTTGGATGAGATGTTGAAAGAGAAATGGGATAGAAGCGAGATAAGCAAATTTTTGAAGAAGGTTTACAAGTCCAAAGAGATGGATGAATTTTTGGAGAACGCAACCAACGCCGATTTTTACAAGATGTGCAATGCGCTCAGAAAAGGTATTCCATTTATGTCCCCGGTCTTCGATGGCGCAAAGGAAAGAGATATAAAAGCGCTTTTTGAATTAGCTGACCTACCTCATGATGGTCAAACGATCCTCTTTGATGGAAGAACTGGCGAACCGTTTGATAGGCCGGTCACGGTAGGCGTCATGTACATGATGAAACTGCATCACCTTGTTGAAGACAAGATACATGCAAGATCCATCGGCCCATATTCTCTTGTGACACAACAGCCGCTTGGTGGAAAGGCTCAGTTTGGAGGGCAGAGGCTTGGGGAGATGGAAGTATGGGCGTTGGAGGCCTACGGCGCTGCATATTCTTTGCAGGAGTTTTTGACGGTAAAATCCGATGATATAGCAGGGCGGAACAGGATGTATGAATCCATAGTAAAGGGAGAGTATACGTTGGATCCCGGCGTGCCAGAATCATTTAATGTTATGATAAAGGAATTGCAATCACTGGCATTGAACGCCGAACTCTTGGAAGACGGCAAAGAAAACTAGTTCCTTTTAAATAAGGAGGAAGACGTGATCGAAGCGCCATACATGAGTTATTTTGAGAAACCCAAAAATCCGCTTTCATACACCGGGGTAAGACTTGCTATTGCTTCACCTGAAAAGATTTTGGAATGGTCCCATGGTGAGGTAAAAAAGGCGGAGACTATAAACTACCGCACTTTAAAGCCTGAGCGGGATGGGCTTTTTTGCGCCAAGATATTTGGTCCGGTAAAGGATTACGAGTGTAACTGTGGCAAGTATAAGAGGATGAAGCATAGAGGTATTGTGTGTGAAAAGTGCGGTGTGGAGGTAATCCAATCCAAGGTGCGGCGCGTTAGGATGGGGCATATCACACTTGCCACCCCGGTGGCTCATATTTGGTTTCTAAAGAGCCTGCCTTCTAGAATAGCCATGATGCTGGATCTCCCGCTGAAGGACTTAGAGAAGGTTCTTTATTGTGAATCTTATGTGGTGGTTGATCCAGGAGATACAGATTTGCAAGCCGGTGAGATTATTTCAGAGAAGCGCTTTCAGGAGGCCCTTGAAAAGTATGGTCCGCGTTTTAAGGTAGGCATGGGTGGAGAAGTAATACGCGGGATGCTAGCAAATATAGATGTGGCGGCATTGGTAAAGGAACTAAGGAGTGAACTTAAGAAGGCGAAGGGCGAGGCATTGCAGAGAAAGCTCATAAGGAGGATAAGACTTTGTGAAGATTTGCTTGCCGCAGGGAATAGGCCAGAGTGGATGATGTTGGAGATTGTCCCCGTTCTTCCACCAGATTTGAGACCGCTTGTTCCGCTTGAGGGAGGTCGTTTTGCCACATCGGATTTAAACGACTTGTACAGAAGGGTGATAAATAGAAACAATAGACTAAAAAGGCTCCTAGAATTAAATGCGCCGGACATCATTGTCAGAAATGAAAAAAGGATGCTGCAGGAAGCAGTAGACGCCTTGCTCGACAACACGCGCAAAGCCAGACCATTCGTAGGTCCAAACAAGCGGGTCTTGAGATCGCTTTCAGACATGCTCAAAGGCAAACAAGGAAGATTCAGACAAAATCTCTTGGGTAAGCGAGTGGATTATTCAGGCCGCTCTGTGATTGTGGTAGGTCCGGAATTAAAGCTTCATCAATGTGGACTTCCAAAGCAGATGGCGCTTGAATTGTTCAAGCCTTTTGTTTTTCATGTACTCCAGAGAAGAGGGCTTGCGTCTACAATAAAGAGTGCAAAGAGATTGGTGGAGCAGGAGACGCCGGAAGTATGGGATGCTCTTGATGAAGTTGTAAAGGAACACCCAGTTTTGCTAAACAGGGCACCCACCCTCCACCGTTTAGGTATTCAGGCATTTGAACCTATTCTTATAGAGAGCAAGGCGATACAGCTCCATCCGCTCGTGTGCGTTGCCTACAATGCTGATTTTGACGGCGACCAGATGGCTGTGCATGTTCCGTTGTGTATCAAATCTCAGGTCGAAGCGCGCGTGCTCATGATGTCGACCAATAATATATTGTCGCCGGCATATGGCAAACCAATCATCGGTCCCACTCAAGATATTGTTCTTGGCTTGTATTATCTCACTCGTGAAAAGCCATTTTCAAAGGGAGAGGGGATGGTATTTTCCTCAATAGATGAGGTGCGCGCAGCCTATGATGTTGGTGCAGTGGATGTACATGCCGCTATAAAGGCGAGGATACGCGGCAAGATTTACGATACAACAGTTGGCCGCGTATTGCTTGCAGAGATAGTGCCAGAAGCAGTGGATTTTGATACTTACGTAAACAAGGTTATGAATAAAAAGGCGATCTCGGACTTGATAGATGAGTGTTATAGGAAATGCGGAGACAAGGAGACCGTTCTTCTTGCGGACCACTTGCGCTCACTTGGTTTCCAAATGGCAACAAAGGCAGGAATTTCAATTTCTCTGGATGATATGGTTATACCCGCAGCTAAGGATGCAATTTTGGAAGAGGCTAAAAAGGAAGTGATGGAGATAGAAGAACAATATAGAGAAGGTTTAATTACGGCCGGTGAAAAATATAATAAGGTGGTTGATATATGGGCCAATGCAACTGAAAAAATATCAAACGAGATGATGAAGACTGTGAGTACTGAGATAGTAGAAAACAAAGATGGCACCAAAAAAGAAACCCTTAGTTTTAACCCGATATTCATCATGGCAGATTCCGGCGCTAGGGGTTCAAGACAACAGATGAGGCAGCTCGCTGGTATGAGGGGTTTGATGGCAAAGCCATCTGGTGAGATTATAGAAACTCCTATCACCGCCAACTTTAAAGAAGGTTTAACAGTTTTACAGTATTTTATCTCCACACATGGTGCCAGAAAAGGTTTGGCTGATACAGCTTTGAAGACGGCAAATTCAGGTTATCTTACGAGGCGACTCGTAGATGTTGCGCAAGATTGCACTGTAGTTGAAGAAGATTGCGGAGCGCTGGACGGTATAGAGATGACCTCGCTCATTGAAAATGGTGAGGTGGTTGAAAGGCTTAGAGATAGAATTTTGGGGCGTGTTACGTTGGCGCCAGTTTGCGATCCATATACTGGTGAGGTTATTGCTCCAAAGGGAGTTGAAATTGATGAGGAGCTGGCTGATAAAATAGAAGATGCTGGTGTGGAGAAGGTTCTGATTAGGTCGGTTCTCTTCTGCAAGTCAGAGCGCGGTGTATGTTCAAAGTGTTATGGAAGAGATTTGGCAAGAGGACATCTGGTAAATGTAGGAGAGGCCGTTGGTATCATAGCGGCCCAATCTATAGGTGAGCCTGGCACTCAGCTTACAATGAGAACATTCCATATAGGCGGCGCCGCTTCCGGCAAAGCGGAGCAGTCTACACTGGTGAGCAAATACGAAGGGAAGGTAAAATACTATTCTTTGGTTGCGCTGAAGAATAAGAAAAAACAGCTGGTCTCCATGAACAGAAATGGCGAGATAGCAATACTGGATGATGCGGGCAGGGAGCGTGAACGTTACGGAATTAACTATGGTGCCATACTTAAGGTTGATGACGGGGACAGGGTCAAAGCCGGTACCGTTCTGGCTGAGTGGGATCCGTACACCACTCCAATTTTGACAGAGGTTTCAGGTGTCGTAAAATACGGTGATTTGATCGAAGGCATTACTATTAAGGAGCAGGTCGATGAAGTGACTGGACTTTCACAGAAGGTGGTGATTCATCCAAAGGATCCGTCGAGTAGACCAAGAATTTCAATCAAAGATGAAAATGGAAAAACAATCAAGCTTCCAAGCGGAACGGACGCCAGATACTTCCTGCCGATAGGAGCGCGCATAGTTGTCAATGAGGGTGATCGGGTGGAAGCCGGAGATGTCCTTGTAAAGATTCCTAGAGAGACTGTAAAGACGAGAGATATAACCGGAGGATTGCCGAGAGTCGCCGAGTTGTTCGAGGCCAGAAAGCCGAAAGACTATGCAATTATTTCAGAAATAGATGGAGTTGTATCTTTTGGTGAAGACACAAAAGGCAAGAGGAGGATAATTATTACGCCCGAGAAGGGTAAAGCAAAAGAGTATCTTGTCCCAAGATCGAGGCATATTATAGTCCACCAAGGTGATTATGTTAAGGCGGGAGATCCTTTGATGGATGGTCCTGTTAATCCGCATGATATCCTGAAAGTCAAAGGCGAGAAAGAGTTGGCAAAGTATCTCATAGATGAAATTCAAGATGTCTACCGTTTGCAAGGCGTTAAGATAAACGACAAGCACATAGAGATCATTGTCAGGCAAATGTTGAAACGCGCTAGAGTTGTTGATCCCGGCGACAGCGAACTTTTGACCGATGAATATATTGAGAGAAAAGAGATTGAAAGGATTAATGAAGAATTGAGGAAGAAAAAGAAAAAGCCGGTTACATGGGAGCCTTTGCTTTTAGGAATCACAAAGGCATCGTTGAACACCGACAGCTTTATTTCGGCTGCATCATTCCAAGAGACTACTCGAGTATTAACAGAGGCTGCAGTTTCTGGTAGCGTAGATTATCTAAAGGGGCTTAAGGAGAATGTGATTATGGGAAGACCTATCCCTGCTGGAACCGGCATCTCACGATACATGAATGCTAGAATAGAAGTGTTGGGCGAGGAGACAGAAAAGGTTGAAGAAGAGGAGAAGATGCAGGCTGAGCCAGTAGGTCATGTTGCGCAGCAAGACATTATGCTGCATGATGTAAGTAGCGATGTTTTAAAGTAATATTTGGGGATTCCTGTAAAATAATTTACAGTTGCAATCCCCTTGACTTTTTAAAATTTTTTTGTTAGGTTTCGCCGCCTTACAAGATAGCGGTGCGTTTGTTAATTTCATAGGTATTGGTTAGAAGGGTGAGTATATGCCGACGATACAACAGTTAGTAAAGTACGGGCGAAGCAAGGTTTTATACAGGAAGGCTGCACCAGCACTCCAAGGGTGTCCCCAAAAGAGGGGTGTTTGTGTGCGCGTCTATACGACGACTCCCAAAAAGCCAAACTCTGCCCTACGGAAGGTTGCGCGTGTGAGGCTTACAAATGGTATAGAGGTGACTACATATATTCCAGGCGAAGGTCACAATTTGCAAGAGCACTCCGTAGTTTTGGTTAGAGGAGGAAGGGTGAAGGATCTTCCTGGCGTTCGCTATCACATAATAAGAGGTGCGTTAGATGCAAGTGGAGTGGAAAACAGAAGGCAAGGGAGATCTAAATACGGTGCAAAAAAGCCAAAGTAATTTTTGAGGTGAATGTATGCCAAGAAAAAAGAGAAGGTCGCTAGCAAGAGAGATAATACCTGATCCAAAGTATCAGGATGAAATAGTAGCCAAGTTAATCGGGAGATGTATTATCGATGGCAAAAAGTCTATAGCGGAGAAGCTTGTTTATAAAGCCTTCGATATAATATCTGAAAAAAAGAAGGATGATCCGGTAAAGCTTTTCAAGCAAGCGTTGGAGAAAATAAAACCTATAGTCGAAGTGAGAACTAGACGCGTTGGCGGAGCAAACTATCAAGTGCCTGTGGAGGTGAAATCTGAGAGGAGAATTTCGCTTGGGATAAGGTGGCTTGTGACTTCTAGCAGAGAACGGGGAGAGCGCACTTTTTCCGAGAAACTGGCAGGTGAAATACTCGATGCTTTAGAGGATCGCGGCGCTGCTATTAAGAAGAGAGAAGAAGTCCATCGCATGGCTGAGGCAAATAAGGCATTTGCGCATTTTAGGTGGTAGCAATGGTGTCTGCAGAATTACAAAACGATCACACCTTTGCGCCGCATCGCAGTAGTGATGCGGCAATTTTTAACGCTAGTGCAGGGCTTATGGATAATGCTGAGAGGGAAAGATTAGCGTCCATCAGGAATATAGGCATCATAGCGCATATAGATGCCGGCAAGACCACTGTAACCGAAAGGATCCTGTATTATACAGGAAAGACCTACAAAATGGGGGAAGTGCATGAGGGGACTGCTGTGATGGACTGGATGGAGCAGGAGCAAGAAAGGGGTATTACTATAACGTCAGCTGCTACTACATGCAGTTGGCGCGATCATAATATAAATATAATAGATACGCCGGGGCACGTCGATTTTACCATAGAAGTGGAAAGATCTCTTAGGGTGCTGGACGGTGCCGTGGGCGTTTTTTGTGGTGTTGGTGGGGTAGAGCCGCAATCAGAGACGGTATGGAGGCAGGCTGACAAATATCGTGTCCCAAGGATCGCATTCGTAAACAAGTTAGACAGGGTTGGTTCCGATTTCTTCATGGTGGTTGATATGATAAGGAAGCGTTTGGGAGCCAATCCGGTTCCGATTCAAATCCCGCTCGGATCAGAAGAAAATTTTGAGGGTGTTGTGGATTTGATAAGGATGAGAGCGCTTCGCTATGATGAGGAGACGAGAGGCGCTTTAGTTATTGAGGGTGAGATACCGAATGACCTATTGGCACTTGCTTTGGAATATAGAGAGAAGATGATAGAGACGGTCGCCGATTTTGATGAAGATTTGATGCATCATTATTTGGAAGGGCATAATGTTTCCCCAGAAGAGCTCATAAGGGCGATCAGGAAGGCCACTATTTCACTTGATGTTACACCGGTGTTGTGCGGCGCAGCCTTTAAGAACAAAGGGATTCAACAGCTTTTGGATGCAGTGGTTGATTTTCTTCCATCTCCAATTGATATACCACCTGTGGCAGGTTTTGATCCAAATAAAAGTGGAGCGATATTAGAAAGGAAGGCTTCATCCAAAGAGCCTATGTGTGCGTTGGCATTTAAGATAATGACAGACAAATATGTTGGACAGCTTACCTATCTTAGGATTTACTCAGGCGTTTTATCCAGTGGTGATAGAATACTTAATGTGACGAAGAATAAAAAGGAAAGGATAGGTAGGCTTATCAGGATGCACGCCAACGATAGAGAAGAGGTGAGTGAAGGGCGAGCAGGTGATATCATTGCTGTGCTTGGTTTGAAGTTTACATCAACGGGTGACACTTTGGCTAGTGAAGATGCTCCGATTCTGCTCGAGTCGCTTAATGTTCCTGAGCCAGTTATTTCTGTTGCAATAGAGCCGAAGACAAAGGCTGATGAAGAGAAGTTGGGTATGGCTTTGAGCAAGCTTGCTGCGGAAGATCCGTCAATGCGAATCTCTGTGCATGAGGAAACTGGACAGACGATACTTTCAGGAATGGGCGAGCTTCATCTTGAAATAATTGTTGACAGATTAAAACGTGAGTTTGATGTGGCTGCGAATGTGGGGAGACCGGAGGTGGTGTATAGAGAAACTATACGCGGTTCCGCTGATGGCGAGGGAAGATATGTGAGACAAACCGGCGGTAAAGGGCAGTATGGACATGTTTGGTTGCATGTTGAACCGTTGGAAGGACATCAAACCTTTGTGTTTGAGAATAAGATTACAGGAGGTGTAATACCCTCTGAATTTATACCTGCAATAGAGAAAGGCGTTGTAGAGGCGATGAGCAGTGGGGTGCTTGCAGGTTATCCAGTGTCCAATGTGCGCGTTACTGTTTTTGACGGCTCATACCATGAAGTCGATTCTTCCGAGATGGCATTTAAGATAGCTGCATCGCTTGCATTTAAAGAGGCCGCTCTTAAGGCCGGACTTGCACTGCTCGAACCAATTATGAAAGTGGAAATAGTAGTTCCTGAAGAGTATTTGGGTGCTGTGACAGGAGATGTAAGTTCAAGGAGAGGACATATTATATTGGCTGAAAAGAGGGGCGTGGTTCATATTGTTGAAACGCATATTCCTCTTGCAAATATGTTTGGATATGCAACTGATTTAAGATCATTGACACAGGGGCGCGCTACATATACTATGCAGTTCTCTCATTACAGTGAGCCGCCCAAGAGTATAGTAGAGGAATTGGTAGCAAATAAAAAATAACCTTTTCCAAGGAGGCCCTTATGGCGAAGGAAAAATTTGTAAGGACAAAGCCCCACGTAAACATAGGGACAATAGGTCACATAGACCACGGCAAGACTACACTCACTGCGGCAATTACTCGTGTTCTCTCCGAAAGGAATCTTGCCAAGTTTGTCCCATTTGATCAGATAGACAAGGCTCCAGAAGAGAGAGAAAGAGGTATTACAATAGCCACTGCACACGTCGAGTATGAAAGCGAGACAA
>Ga0078972_1017497_pt1 | contig 10275 bp, 16 predicted proteins | sample YelNatPaOPGAMG01_FD_67568 | JGI IMG/M metagenome (GOLD analysis project Ga0078972, IMG submission 67568) | Hot spring thermophilic microbial communities from Obsidian Pool, Yellowstone National Park, USA - OP-RAMG-01 (SPADES assembly) (version 2) | ecosystem: Environmental > Aquatic > Thermal...
AGAAGTGGGTGGAAAGGTAACAAATTAGTATATTTCATTAATTCTGAAGCAATTGATTTTAAATATTGGGCAATTTATTACAGTATATATGAAACCAATAATGATGTAATTAATTGTTATAGATATTTTACCATCAAAATATTACAGTCATTTGCAGAATTGCTGGAATGAAAAAAGTGGACCTCATGTCAACCACTGATTTTTTTGACTTAGAATTTTTCATGCCATCCCACTTCATCAAGCAGAGGAATCAAACTCTTAAGAAGCTTAATCCTGCATTATCCTTGGTGGAAAATGCAATGGCTATCAAGAAGTCCCCCTCCACAGTATATCGATGGTCCATTTCGGATATGTCCACAAAAGCCCAGAAGTCCCGCCTTGCCACTCGAGGTAAGAAGCGCCACCTCTCTCCAGAGCAAGAGAAATCTATTTTCGATTGGGTTCTGGAGAGTTCACAGAAAGGACTGACCATTTCAGGAAAAGATATTTCCTCTTTCATTTTAAGACTTACCCATGGTCAGTACAATCCTGATAAAAGCATGGTCTCCAGAATTTGTAAGAGACTAGGAATTAGTAGTAAAGTCCAAAAAAAGAGACAACCAAAACAATTATCTCCTCAATATCAAGAGGAGATTCAAGAATTTAGAACAAAAATATTATCATTGAATACTCTACCATCAGAGTAAATTTTTATTGTTTTTTAAAATAAACAAAGGTTGTGTGTAATGGATGAAACTGCTATTTGGAATTATGCACCACTTAGAAAGACTTATGTACCTTCTTTTATGACTGGTTATGTTTGTACTCCTGAGCAAGACCATAGGGATTCTTTAGTAGTTGCTTTAGTAGGAAATGGAAGGAAATTACCTCCATATATGATCCAGTCCAAAGCTGCTAAATACAAAAAGAAAGAAATTGTTGAAAAAGCAGTGAAGGGAATGAATGCTGAGATAATGGTGAAATGGTTAAGTGAAATATTTCTCCCTAATAGGGGAGAAATTAAGTATTTACTTTTAGATAGAGCTTCTTCTCATATTTCTCATAAAGTTAAACTGTTTGCCAAAGAACAAAACATTGAGTTGATATTTCTTCCTGCTAAAACAGCTCCTGATCTATCTCCTTTAGACAATGGATTCTTTGCTCAATTGAAAGCTCTTCTTAAAGGACATCCTCTTGGAACCTTTCAACAAAAGCAATCAACTATTGAACTTGTTATGGAGGATATTGCCCCTGAAACAATCCAGAAGTATTTTGTACATTGTGGATTATGTCATGTTGAAGATTATGTTGTTGAAGATTCTGATTGTTTTCTTTTAAGTGAAAGTTTAGAGGGAATGAAACTTGAATAAAATTATGTTTCTTTAAAATATTTGGAGTTTTTTTCTTTAAATTTTTTATTTCGGGTACATTTTTAACATATGTTCACATATGTTGTTAAAGTGCTTTAAAAACAAAGAAAGAAAGAAGTAGTTGTATTTTATGAAATATTTATTGAAATTTGTACAAAATACAGCAATTAATCTCTAAATTTTCTCTTAAGTGAAAATTTAGAATTTTAAATGAAACAAATTAAATTCTAATCTTCACTTAAGAGAAAATATGGCAAATTGGAACACTTCAGAGCAAATTTTGAAGATCACCATTTTTTGTCTGTTGTCAACAAAAGTTAAAAAAAGTACAGGTCATTACCCACAGAACTCACCATTCTTAGAATGAACAAGAGAATTCTTCAAATGTACAAAGCAAGCACCTTGTACATTCTTTATGTAGCATTGTACTTTCTCAGCTTTAAAAGTACATTCTTTTTCTTTTGCCTTGTTCCATTCATTAAGTCACAAGTGCTATTTTAAAAAGAACAATGCAAAAAAAAAGAATGTACAATTCCATGTACAATGATAAAAGTACAAGAGTAAAATTACAATGATAAAAGTACTTTATTAAAAGTACAATTGTAAAAGCACTAATTATTGCCATTTCTACATATTTGTTATTTCAGAATGAGTTTACTTTGGAAGTGTTGATCATATATTAATAGTGTTCTTTTGCTCCTTGTGGTCTTATTAATGTTAGCAAAAGAACACTATTAATATATAATACCTGTATTAAGCTTAAAATCACCTTTTTTCATCCATGATATCACTTTATTCTTATCATTATTCTCTTCAAATATTATTACATTCTATGCTTTATTACTGGATATGGATGATCTGAATTTTTTGGAAACTTCAATACTTTTTACTTTCTCCCAGTATTCATTCATTCGATTCTAATATAATTCAGTAACTTTGAATTATAATTGAACAATTAATTGTTCAATCTACCTTCATAATTGAACTTTTTTCTCTGCACTTCTCTTGAAAGGATTTTCTTTCTTCTTGATCTTCAATAGCATCTATTTTAAGTTCAGTTCTCACTTGCCACATATCAACTAATTCAAGTTAATAATAATATAAATATAGTTACAGTATTTTTCAGCTGTTTTTCTTCCAAAATGAATTGTTGCACTTCCTCTCATTTTTGGACTCAGATTTATGAAAGTATTTTCCCAAAAATGATCAATTTCCTTCTTATATTCAAGTTCTTCTTCAGATATTTCATTTTTTGATTGGTTGACATTATCTTCTGCTTTTTGTTATCATTTACTTCATTTTTTACCTTCTTCAGAACTAGCAAAAATATCTTTATCTTTTAAAAATTTACTCAAAGCTTTATATCTATCTTTCCTCCACCAACTATTAGCAGATTGTAAAACAGCTGAATTAAAGTCAACATGAAATTGTTTATGTAATACCATGTAAATTTGTAAAGTGATTTTTCTTTGCATTTGGAACTTCTTTATTAATTTTAGAAATTTCAAGCTCCCTCTTAGAAAGAGCCATAGAAGTCCAAGTGATATTGGCTGATATTTCTTCTTTTAACACTCTTTTCACTTTTTCCCAATCAAAAGTTGTTAAATTTGAGAATATTACATAAATACCACAATCTTTACACTGAATAAATTTCTCTCGTAATCTTGGATCAAGCAATAATGTCATATGAAAAAACATCTATTAATATGAATAAACAAAGATTTAGTATTTACACTCTGGCCTTTTTTTCCATTGGCTTCATTTTGTAAGTATTCCAAATGTTTTGACCAAATTTCTTCATGTTTTTCCTCCATATACTTTTGAAATCTAATAATTATAAGTTATAAATCAAAACAAATTACTCCAAAGCTCCTTTTTTGTTATAAAATTCCTCTTGAATATTTTTTATTGAATGCTGTAACTAAAATATTAATGGATATAAAAACTTATTACCTGGCTACTGATTTCTTCTTTGTTTTCATTAAATTTGGCCTTTTTTTTAGGACTACAAATTTTGATTTCTTGTAATTCTTCCTCATCATAACCACTGCTATCATCTTCATATTTGTCTATATCTTCCTGTAAGTTTTATTAAAATAATAGAAATAATTTGCCTCTTTTTTGACCTTTCTCTTTACATTTGATTTCTTTTTCTGGTATTTGAATGAAAATTTTGAACTTTCTTCTTTCAGATTGTCACCATCCACTGAATTTTTCAATAAGATATCATTGTTTGGAAAGTCTTTTTCCATATTTTCACTTCCAATTGTTATAAATTGTAATATTAAATTTACCTTATTGGATAAGACTCTTCATATTGAATTGTTTCATCATTTTTTTCATGTTTACTTCCTTCTTTTTTTGAATTCTTATCACAAGTAACAGCATTGATTTCTTCTTTCATTTTTGTAATAAGTTCTTTGATTTCATTTCTTTTGTGCAAAGTTAAATGCTTTGCATCAAACCATTCTGTTTCCTAAATGAAGATCAATATTTATATTGTATCAATTACATTTTCAGAATTTTTTTTGGTACAAAAAGTTTCATGAACTTGCATACAAAATAAGCCACAATCATAAGTATTTTCTTGTTTTGGGATCTAATAGTTTTATTGTAATAAAAATTTGCAAACCTTTAATGTTTTCAAAGATGTATTAGTTTTGTTCCATTTACAACCTCCTCTTTTATTTCGAATATTATATTCCCAATTCAAGAATCTATCAAAATAAACAAAATAATAAATTAGTTTACTTTAATAATTTTGAAAATATACTGAAGTGATCATTTTCTAATGAATCTGCAATTAAAATTTGTATATTGTTCTGTAATATATTATGAATATATAATTATGTAATACATTTGTATTGGAAATACAACACCATATCCAATGAGTACTGAAATTATAAACAATATATAAATATCATCTCACTTGTTGTTTGTTGATAATGGCATTATCAAAAATTGTTTTTCAAAAAGATTGCTAATATTTTTAGAATATTTGTGGCAAGATTTTTCATATTGTAAAGATGAATTCACCTATTTTTAAAATAAGAACAATTTTTTTTAAAAAAATACTTTGTTTAATTTAATCCAAAAATGCACACTGTATAATTGTACTTGATTTTTGGAAAACCAAAGGTTTTTTTGTTCTAAAACATATCTATAAAGGAATAAAAATAGATAAAATAATCACTTGAAATAGAAATCAATGATATTATCATTAATCCATTGTGAATCATTTAAGCTCTTTAAATCTTCATCCGTCAAAGAAATGTTATATATTGTTAAAATTGAAGAGTGATCTTAATGAATGATTTTCCTTTTTAATAAAAATTACCTTTTATATTATCTTTTATTTCTGATTCACTTTTTGCTTTTGAAATACAATCAAGTAATTTGATCATTTCTATAAGCAATCAAATTTCTTTTAAATCTTACTTGAGGTGAGAAATACAATTTGAGGAGTTATCAACTGTTCACATTCACTTTCCCAAATTGGTATAATATCATGATACAATTGTTCAGATTCATTCCAATTATCAACTACATTTCCAGCAGCATAAAAAAGTAACAGATCAGATTTTAGAAGGTTACATATTTCTTTTTGTTGTGAAGAATCAATCAAGATATTATCAATATCTTTACTATATTCATATACATCAACTGAAAAATAAGAACAATAATTGAAATGATTGAACCTGTTGTTGAGTTTTTGGTATTCCAACATACTAACCACCAATCTACTTTTTGATTTTGAATAACATATCTGCCATTTTTTGGAGCAAAAACAATGGCATATTTATGAATTGGCTTTCGTTTAAATCTTGCATGCCAATCTGTTGTTTCCTTTAAAACTTCTTTCTATTAAATATAAATATTGTTGATTGAAATAAATAGACCTTTAATATTTCAATGTCATCATCTATTATCAATGGTTTCATTATTATTGATTTGTTCTTTTCAAAATTATAAAAGAAAAAAAGGAAAAGAGAATACCATTCCAATATTCTCTTTTGCTTCATTTGCATCTAGTGTAGTTGATTCATTCTGTTTAAAATTATGAAGTGATTTTAAATGTCATACCCATTGTCTAACACTTTCCATTAAAATGCATCTTGTACAACTTTGATAAACTACTTTAGCACTTTCTGATCTTAATAAGTGGTTCAAAGAATAAAGTCCAGAGGTATTTGAAATCAAAGTGGACAAAGCTAAAAAGGTAAACATAACATTCTAACATTTACATTTTGAGTTTTCTTTTTTTGTTCTTATCTTCAATAAAGAAAACACATTGTAAAGTGTTCTCCATAACAAAACAAATAGAAATCTGCCTTCATAAGAAGAACAATCTCTTGGGAAAATATCTTTCTTTGGCATACTATTTGATATAGCTATAAAAATAAGTTCAAGAAATTACTATATGTACGAAAGGACTTTTCAAATAAACCTTCCAATTTCTTCTGAAAGTTCCCAGAATTGATACACAAAAGGATTTGTCTAGTGTGTTCTCCAAAGTTATCTAATTGTTTATATATATTATGTACATATTATTAAACCTTGTAATAAATTAAAATTTTCCTTTTTCAATGGTTGCAATAACTTCTCATGTGCCATTTTATCATAAATAAAGCATAATGAATCATATAGAAAGCTTTTCCAAAAAATTTCGTAAATGTGATTTTTGTTTTTCTAAAGAAAAAAAGAAGTGTCCAGAGGGTGCCTTTTTGATATTTCTAAAAGATTTAAAAGAATATTTCCAGAAATATTACCTTATTGCTTGAAACAGATATTCATGGAAAGTTGCTGGAAAAGCTTTCAGTTTTCCATCAAAGAAATGTATAGCAAATTTCCAAAGCTTCAATAATAAATTCAATAAATAATTATTACCTTCAAACTTTTCAAAGTAGAAACATTATCTGTTTCCAAAAAATTAAACCATTGTTCCTAAATTATGTTATGAACCATATTAAAATTACCCATAAAGATCCCTTATTTGAATTGACCCCAGCCATTCACTATTTATGAAGCTTGCTCAACAAAGGGAAAAAAAAAATAACTTTCCAAAACCCCAAAAAAAATTTATAAATAATGGGGACAAGGCTTATTCCAACGTCTACTTTTAACAAACGGAACCTCGGAACTAAAAAAATCAATTAATTGTACATAATAACTTCCAAATATCTTTTATATTTTCTTCTGCAATATTGAGGGAAGTTCTATTGCAAATTAGCCTATTGTAAGAAGGTATTTATTCATTTTAGTACATTTTTTTGCTTTTGTTATATCAGTCTTTTATTGTTTCTTTTTGAAAAAAATTACAAATACACACCAACTTTATCCTGTAAAGTAATTTATATAATTGTATATTTAGAAAATGGAAACTATTGTTAAAAGCAAAAATGGAAATTACTTTTTAAGATCAATGCCTGGATATAAGCAATTTAAACCTTATACAAAAGATGAAATGATTTACTATTCAATTTCAGATTCAGAATCTTTAACAAATAATTCATCTGATGATAGCATTTTGTATAACACAGATGAGGATTTAATGGAGAAAAATGCAGTAAATGATATGATGGAAGAAGATATAGAGAAAGATATAGAAGAAGAAACAGAAGGAGATATAGAGGAAAATGAGGACATGACTGATATAGAGGATCCTTTTTTCTTAAAAGCAGATAGCACAATTGAAATCAATATGGAAGAAGTTCCAGCAGAAAACCATCATTCTACAAATATTATGATATTATTGAGTAATTAATTTCAATTTTAAAATTAATTTTCAGGTTTATTTACTATTGCAAATAAATATGGGAAAGCTTCTGTCAATATCATTAGAGATTTATTGGGTTTGGTGCAATTATGCTTACCACAACCAAATAATTTCCCAAAAACTTATGTGCAATTTATTTCAGTAATATGAATGTATATTTTTGATAACAAATATAGAATTTTACATCTTTTCAAAATTTAAGTAAAAAATATGATTATTGTAAAACTTGCAAAAGAAACTATAAAGGTACAAAACTTTCAATTAATTCAAATTTTAATTTAGAAATGGAGAAACAATGTCCAATATGCAAGCAATCTAGATATAAATATAAAGATGGAATTCCTTACTTAAAAGATTATTATGTTCTTTTAAGTCCTCAACATAGTTTACAGCAATTATTGCAAAGTAACATATACAACTTTTAGTATAATTTTTTAGATTCATCTTTTGTGAATAGTCTCAGTTATGCTGCTGCAAGAAAAAATCCATTGCATCCAGATTTTAATAAATGGAAGAACACATATAATGGGTATTGTTTTATATTGTATATAATAAAATATCAAGATCTACTGATATTTGGGATGGAAAAGTTATGCAACATTTCATAAGACAATATAAAGTATTAGGTAAAAATAATTAATATACTAGTGAATTTAAAATTGTAGATGAAGGAAATTTTTGTTTAGATATAGGGCTTGATGGAGTTGCTTTGTATAAAAGCTCAAAAATAAGTATGCATCCTATTGTTGCAGTAATTTTGAACCTACCTCCTAATTTGAGAACAAAAAAAGAAAATATGCTTCTCCTTGGCATGTTCATATCTGGTGAAAAACCAGATATGAACATGCTATTGGAAAGATTTGCTTCAAACTTTGCAATTTATTTTCAAACAGGTAATGTATAAAAATTTGAATTGATATCAAAAGGATTTGAATGTAATTACTTCTTTTCAAATAGCAAACAAAAAACAGTGAACTGCAAATTGTGGATAAGTCATTGGGAAGTGGATGGAAAAGGTTCAAATATTCTTTAAAATTTTAAAAGTAGCAGAGAGAGCTGCTGTTCAATATATAAAATCTTCAGGGTATCAGTGTTGTAGTATGTGTACAATTGTTGGAACTTCTGCAACAATTTCAAAAGAGCAAAAAAAGACCCATACAGAATGCTATTTACCAAATGAACATTCTAATTCAAGAACTCATTTAATATTTTTGGAAGATGCTGCAACAGCAAAATATGTAGAAGGAGAGGTAATGAATATTAATGAAATTATATCACCTTTATGAAATAGGTAAATGGAATTAAAAATCTTCCTATTATTTGCACTAAACTTCCATACATAGATATAATATGGCATTTTCCCATTGATTATATGCATGCTGTTTGCTTGAACATCTTCAAGCATTTTATAACTTACTGGTTCACCTCTCAATATGAACAATACCCATTTTCATTATATATACATAGAAAAGAGATAGAGAAACATTATTGCAGTTTGAAATTTCCATACTTCAATACCAGACCTCCAAGAAAGCTGAAAGATTTCACTGATTGGAAAGCAGTGGAACTAAGGTCCATAATTTAGTATCTTCTAATTTTTTATTAGAGATTTCTTTATGTTTGCTTTTCCAGTTGTTATGTGGAATATATTGCCACAGCATTTATATGATCATATGATGTTATTAATTGATGCAATTTGGATGTTAATGTTCAAATTTAATTCTGAGGAATTAAATGATGCAAAAGAAAAGGTTTTTTTGAAACACTTTTAATACAGCTATTTATTTTTTCAGTTACAATTTTGGTATGACAAAATTCCTGAATTGTATTTACCACAATGTTGTCTTCTTAATGAACATATGGTTGGAAAGCATCTTTGGAAATGTTGTGACAATTATGGACCACTAATATCACATAATTGCTTTGCATTTGAATCCTTTTATGGTCATTTGATAAAATTGAAAAATTCAAATGCATCATATTCTACAAAAATGCTTTTTGCTCTTGGACATCATCATATTTCTCAATATATTACATCAAAAATTGAACTTGGTAATGATACCTGGCAAGGAAAAATCATGGAAAATATGGGAATCTTAATTAGACAAATACAAAATAAGTATTTTTATGAAAAACTTATTTGAAAGATTCAGCAAAAGAAATTACAGTATTTGTAGTGATGATAATTTCATAATAATGGGGAGGAAAGATCCACATCCAATTGTTTTTGAAGACCATAAATTACAGATAATTAAAGGTTTACAGGAAATGAAGCTATACTTTCTAGACAAAATTCATGTAGCATCAAAGTTTTATAGGTTGTGTAATAAAAAACAATGCACAACTTATTACAGTAATGATTATGGAAGAAAATCAAACAGATATGAAAGCTATTATGTAGAGTTTATGAATGTAGGATCTACAGGTATTACTTTATAATTATAAAGGATAAAATTGTATAGCATTGTTACATGGACAAATACAATATTTTTTAGAAATAATAATAGATGAGCAAGTATTTCCTTTTGCTGCAATTTCTCCTATCCATTGGAATAATAAGTCAACTCCACAAATCAATCTAAGTTTGGGGAAAGTAATAACAAACTTGAAACCAAACAATATTTTATATATTATTCCAGCAACTTATTTAAATGGAATAATCAGTCTATTTCCTTTGAAGCAATTGATATTTGGAGAAGAAGCATATGTTGTAACTTCTTATAAGTTTCAACTCATGTAACTCATCTTTTATATTTAATAAATATATGTAATTGTGTTTCATATCCATTGTACATAGTATGACAAATTTTTCCATATTTTGGTAGGTACATCTAATTATCTTTATTATGCATTGTACATAAGATTGTACATTTTTGCATAGTATACTTTGTACATAGGATTGTACATGAAGTTGTCTTTTCTTTTTGGAATTCTCAACTTGGCATTCTTTTTTCCCTCTTTGTACTTTTTAAAATACTATTGTGAATTCTCAAATGGCAAGTTCTGTGGGAAATTTGTATCCAATGTATCTAGTAAGTTTTATAAATAATGTCACAATATTAGGAAATAAGGAATCAGATATTTTAGCTTCAATTATTAGAAATAAAGAAACCCCTAACCCATCACCAGGTACTTCCATGTAAAAATAAC
>Ga0078972_1017499_pt1 | contig 10274 bp, 9 predicted proteins | sample YelNatPaOPGAMG01_FD_67568 | JGI IMG/M metagenome (GOLD analysis project Ga0078972, IMG submission 67568) | Hot spring thermophilic microbial communities from Obsidian Pool, Yellowstone National Park, USA - OP-RAMG-01 (SPADES assembly) (version 2) | ecosystem: Environmental > Aquatic > Thermal...
AATGGCTATCGGCTAACGGCTAATGGCTATCGGCTACCGGCTATCGGCTCCCCGCCGCCCACATTCTACCCCACCCCCGCGCGGCGCGTCAAGGCGCATGCGCGCACGCGCATTGACACGCGCACAGCCCTGCGCTACAATGGCGCCGGCACCCAACGGATGACTTCTACCCCGCAAAGGAGGCAACCATGGACGACGTGTACGAGCACCTGGCCGACGCCCTGAACCGTCTGCCCAACGGCTTCCCCCGAACGGCCACCGGCGTGGAACTGCGCATTCTGCAGAAGATCTTCGCGCCCGAAGAGGCGGCGCTGGCCGCGCAACTCACGGGCCAGATGGAGCCGGTGGACAGCATCGCCGCGCGGGTGGGGCTGCCCGAGGAGGCGGTGCTGCAGGCGCTCAAGGCCATGGCGCGGCGCGGCCTGGTCTGGGGCGACAAGCACGAGGGCAAGCGCCGCTTCCGCCTGGCGCCGTTCGTCGTGGGCATCTACGAGGCGCACCTGGAGCGGATGGATCACGAGTTCGCCCACCTGTTTGAGGAGTACATGGCGGCAGGCGGCACGGCGGGCATCATGGGGGTTCAGCCGGCGCTCCATCGCGTGGTGCCGGCGCGGGGCGCGGCCAAGACCGAATGGATTCTGCCCTACGACGACGTGAAGGCGCTGCTCATGGAGGGCAAGACGTTCCGCGTGCGCGACTGCATCTGCCGCGTGCAGCAGAAACTCATCGGCAAGGGGTGCGACAAGCCGCTGCACACGTGCCTGGTCTTCTACGCCATCCCGCTGCCGCCCGAGCCGAACGACATCACCCTGGACGAGGCGCTGGCCCTGCTGGACATGACCGAGCAGGCCGCGCTGGTGCACACCGTCAGCAACATGGCGAAGGGCGTGAGTTACGTGTGCAACTGCTGCGGGTGCTGCTGCGGCATCCTGCGGGGCATCACCGAGTACGGCCTGGCCGATTCGGTGGCCGCCGCTAACTACTACGCGGTGGTGGACGAGGCCGCCTGCACCGGCTGCGGCATCTGCGAGAGCCGCTGCCAGGTGGGGGCCATCGCCGTCGGCGACGCGGTGGCCGCCGTGGATCGGGCGCGGTGCATCGGGTGCGGCCTGTGCGCCAGCGGCTGCCCCGAGGGGGCCGTCGCGCTCCACCTGAAGCCCGAGACGGAGATCGTCCACCCGCCCGAGGACTTCGCGGCATGGGAGCAGGCGCGGCTGCGCAATCGCGGCATGGCGTGAACCGACGCCCGGCATGGGCGCGGCGTTGCATCTTCGCACACGGAGGTGTTCGTATGGGCGCAAATCCCTACCGTCTCCCCGAAAAGGGCATCCCCAAAGATCAAGTCCTGGCCGCCATGCGGGCGCTGCGCGACAAGGACGTGAAGTGGCAGGACGGCCGCCTGTTCAGCCTCGTGTACTACGCCGGCGAGGAGATTACCGACGTGCTCAAGGAGGCGGCGCTGCTGTTCTTCTCCGAGAACGGCCTGAACCCGTCGGTCTTCCCCAGCCTGCGCCAGATGGAGGCCGAGGTGGTGGCCATGAGCGCCGACCTGCTGGGGGGCGACGAGCAGACCGCGGGCAACATGACTTCCGGCGGGACGGAAAGCATCCTGCTGGCGGTGAAGGCGGCGCGAGAATGGGCGCGGGTCCACCGCCCCGACATCCGCCAGCCCGAGATGGTCCTGCCGCTGACGGCGCACCCGGCCTTTGAGAAGGCGGCGCACTACTTTGACGTCCGGCCGGTGCGCACGGCCATCGGTCCCGACTTCCGCGCCGATGTGGAGGCGGCGCGCGCGGCCATCACCCCCCGCACCATCCTCATGGTGGGGTCGGCGCCCGCCTACCCCTTCGGCGTCGTGGACCCCATCGCCGATTTGGCCGCCATCGCCCAGGAGCGCGGCATCCTGTTCCACGTGGACGCGTGCGTGGGCGGGTTCATGCTGCCGTTCGTGCGCAAGTTGGGCTATCCCGTGCCCGACTTTGACTTCCGCGTGCCGGGCGTTACGTCCATCTCGGCGGATTTGCACAAGTACGGCTACTGCGTCAAGGGGGCGTCGGTGATCCTGTACCGCGACGCCGCGCTGCGCCGCCACCAGTTTTTCGCCTACACCGACTGGCCGGGCGGCATCTACGCCTCACCGACCATGGCCGGGACGCGCCCCGCGGGGCCGATTGCGGCGGCGTGGGCCATCCTGCACTACCTGGGCGAGGAGGGCTACATGGCGCTGGCGGCCCTGGTGATGGATACCGTGGGGAGAATCCGCGCGGGCGTGGAGGCGATTCCCGGCCTGCGGGTGTTGGGCCAGCCGCACATGAGTATCATGGCGCTGGCGTCCGATACGCTGAATATCTACGAGGTGGGCGACGAGATGGCGCTGCGCGGGTGGCACCTGGACCGCCAGCAGTTCCCGCCCAGTCTGCACGTAACGGTGATGCCGGTGCACGCGGAGGTGGCCGACGCGTTCCTGCGGGATTTGGCCGAGGCGACCGACGCGGCGCGGCGCATCAGCGCGGCCAAGGTGCGCGACCGGCTGCTGGTCGGGCTGGCCGGCGCGGCGACGCGGCTGCTGCCCGAGGCGTGGGTGAGCCGCCTCATGGCGGGGGCGTCGGCGCTCCTGGGCAAGAGCGCGGGGTCGGCCTCGGGTCGCTCGGCGGCCATGTACGGCATGATGGGCACGCTGCCCAACCGCGGCGACCTGCGCGAGTTGGTGCTGGACGTGCTGGACGGCCTCACCCGCGCGGGTAAAGGATCGTGATCCACGAATAACACGAATCACACGAATAGGAAGGATTATGATCCGCGAATAACACGAATGAGACGAATGGGATAGAAGGGTGCGGGAGGTGGCGGATGTCGGGCCTGCTTCTGAAGGACGAGGTGTACGCCATTGTTGGCGCAGCCATGGAAGTATACAACGAACTCGGTTCGGGGTTTCTGGAGCCGGTATACCAGGAGGCCCTCGCCCTGGAGTTTGCCCAGCGGAACATTCCATTCGAGGCGCAGAAGGAACTGCCGATACGCTACAAGAATCACCTTTTGCAGAAGACTTATGTGCCCGATTTCGTTGCATTCGGCGCGGTAGTGGTGGAGATCAAGGCTCTGGATTGCTTGACCCCCACCGAGGAGGCGCAGTTGCTCAATTACCTGAAGGCCTCGGGCCTGGCCGTGGGTCTTCTGATCAACTTCGGCTCGGCTCGCAAGTTGGAGTGGAAACGAATGATCTGGACGCCGGTTTCCGGCCAGAGTGGTGGACTTGCGCGCGGCTCGCTGCCGTAGCGCCATCCGTGCTATCCGCTGGGGTCGTTTTGAACGCGACTTCTCACGCTCATCGGTGTGATTCGCGGTTGCGACAGCAACGGCACGTGCCATTTAGGTCAGTCATGTGTGGGGTACCAAACAATTAGTGCCCATTCGTGTTATTCGTGGATAGCCTAATTGGAGGGTGAGGTATGGCATCAAGTGTGCCTGCACAGGAGAGGCCGCTGTCGCGGCTGGTGAAACTGGTCTACGGTTCGGGCGAGTGGAGTTACGCGTCCTTCGGCACCCTGCGGCAGATCTTCTACGCTATCTTTCTGACCGATGTCGTGGGGCTGGACGCGCGGCTGGCGTCGTTCGCGGCGCTGCTCGGCATCATCTGGGACGCGGTGAACGACCCGCTGGTGGGCGTGTTGAGCGACAAGGTGCGGTCGCGGTGGGGGCGGCGCAGGCCGTTCCTGCTGTGGTTTGCCGTCCCGTTCGGGCTGGGGTTCCTGGCGTTGTGGTGGGCGCCGCCCTGGAAGAGCCAGGCCGCGCTGTTCATCACTGTCATGCTGGCCTACATGCTCAGCGACACGTTCCAGACCCTGGTGTCGGTGCCCTACGCGGCGCTGACGCCGGAGATCGCGCCCGACTACGACGAGCGCACCAGCGTTACCGGCTACCGCATGTTCTTCAACCTGCTGGCGTCGCTGGTAACCGCCGTGGTGGGGCCGATGGTGGTCAAGAGCACGCTGGCCGCCGGCGGCACGCTGCAGCAGGGCTACATCACCGTCGCCGCCATGTTCGGCGGGCTGGCGGTCATCCCGTGGCTGCTCATCTTCGCCGTCGTCCGCGAGAAGCCGCGCACCGCTGCCCAACTGGCCGAGACGATCTCGTTCCGCGAGTCGGTGCGCTCGGCCTGGGCCAACATCCCCTTCCGCTTCGCCACCGGCATCTACATGCTCAACTGGATCACCTTTGACCTGGTGGCGCTCATGTTGCCCTTCTTCCTCACCTACTGGGTCTCGCAGGGCAACCTGGTGGCGTCGCTGGACTTCCTGGGCGGGCCGATGGCCGTGGAGTCGGTGGTGCTGGGGCTGCTGCTCATCACGGCGGTGGTGTCGCTGCCGTTCTGGACATGGCTGGCGCGGAAACTGTCCAAGCGCACGGCGTACATCATCGCCATGATCTTCTGGGCGGTGGTGCAGATGATTACGCTGCTGGTGCGGCCCTTCCAGACCACATTCGTGCTGGCGCTGGCGGTGATGGCGGGCATCAGCGTGGGGACGGCGCACGTGCTGCCCGACGCCATCTTCCCCGACGTGCTGGAGTGGGACGAACTGCGCACGGGCAAGCGGCGCGAGGGGATTTACTACGGCATCAAGAACTTCGTGCGGAAACTGGCGGGCGCGGCGGCCATCTTCCTGGCGCTCCAGGTGCTGGGCTGGTTTGGCTACCGCAACCCGCCCGAGGGGGTTACGCAATTCGCGCAACCCGCGTCGGCGCTGGGGGCCATTCGGTTCATGCTGGGGCCGATGGGCGCGATCCTGCTCGCGTGCGCGATTGTGATGGCGTGGTTCTATCCCCTGACGCGGGAGCGCCACGCCCGCATCCGGCGGCTGCTGGCCAAACGCAAGGCCCGCATGGGGGCGTAGACCTGAATCCGCGAAGGGCACGGGGGCGGCAATGGCGCTCCAGAGCGTAGGGCAGGTTTCCATACCTGCCCTCTGCCCTCGGCGGCTATGGAAAGCCGCCCTACGTGTCTCCAGTCGCGCGCTGCCCCTTGCCCGTCAGCGCGCCTTCCACTCCGCGGAATCCGGATAGAACAGCGGCTGGCCACCTATGGTGAACTCCAGAATCCGAGCCTGGGTTTCCGCCGACGTGAGCCAGTCCACGAACTTCATCGCCAGGTCGTGCTTCACGTTGGGATGTTTGGCGGGGTTGACGGCGATGACGCCGTAGGGATTCCGCAAGGTCGGGTCGGGGTTCTTGTCCAGGGTCTCGCCGCCGACGAGGACCGCCAGGTTCAGTTTGTCGCGCATGGACAGGTAGGTGCCGCGGTCGGCCAGCGTGTATGCGCCCTTCTCGCTGGCGAACAGGAGCGTGTCGCCCATTCCCTGGCCCAGCGAGAAGTACCAGCCCGAAGACGGGTCGGGGGCGATGCCGGCGGCCCGCCAGATGGCCTTCTCCTTGGCTTCGGTGCCGGAGCCGTCGCCCCGGGATGCGAAGGGGGCTTGCGCCTGGGCGATGCGGGCGAAAGCCTCGGCGGCGGTCGCGCTGCCCCCGACGCGGGCGGGGTCTGACCGCGGCCCTACGAGGATGAAGTCGTTGTACATCACATCCCTGCGGCTAACGCCATCGCCGCTGGCCACGAACGCCGCCTCTTCTTCCGGGTCGTGGACGAGGAGCACGTCGGCGTCGCCCTTGGCGCCGATGGCCAGCGCCTGGCCCGTGCCCACGGCGATAATCTGCACGTCGCAGTTGTACCGGGCCTCAAAGTCGGGCAGGAGAAAGTCCAGCAGGCCCGAGTCGGCGGTGCTGGTGGTGGTGGCGAGGACGAGTTTCTGGGGCGGTGTCGCCGCGCCGCAGCCGTGAAGCGCCAGCACAACGGCGAGGACGAGCGCGAGTCTCTGGGCCATGCAAGGACACCCCATCAGTACACCATGTCCCCGCGCACAAAGGCGCGCGTGCGGGGGTCTTTGGGTGATTCAAAGAAGGCCTCGGCGTCGGCGGTCTCCACGCACTCGCCATCCAGCAGGAACATGACCCGATCGGCCAGTCGCCGCGCCTGGAAGACGTTGTGCGTAACCAGGACGACCGTCGTGTGATTGTGGTGGCGCAAACGCTTCAGCGCGTCTTCTATCACCGACACGTTGTACGGGTCCAGGTTGGCCGTCGGCTCGTCCAGCAGGAGCACCTCGGGTTCCAACACCAGCGCCCGCGCCAACGCCACGCGCTGGAGTTCGCCGCCCGACAGGGTGTGCGCCGCCGCGTGGGCCATGTGGGCCAGCCCCACCATCTCCAGCGCCTGCTCCACGCGTGCGCGCACGTTGTCGGCTCGGCGGGCGCGCAGGCCGTAGGCCACGTTGTGGAAAACGCTGGCGGTCAGCAGGAGCGGGCGCTGGAAGACCATCGTAACGCGCCGTCGCAGGTCCAGGGGCGGCGGCCAACGCACCGGTTCTGACCTCCCGCCGAAGTACAGCACGCCCTCGGTGGGCGGCTCCAGCAGCGCCAGCACCCGCAACAGGGTGCTCTTGCCCGCGCCGCTAGGCCCCACGATGCCCACGAGGTCGCCCGCGTTGATGGTGAGTTGCTCCACGCGCAGGACGGTGCGCCGACCGTACACGACGCGCAGGTTCTCGCCCTGATACACCCATTCGCTCATGCGGTCTTCCCCTGCAGGCGGAGCATGAGGACGTTGCTCAGAAACGACAGCAGGAGCAGGATGAGCGCCAACGCGATGGCCAGGCTGAAGTTGCCGCGTCGGGTCTCCAGGACGATGGCCGTGGTGAGGACGCGCGTGGAGCCCTGGATGTTGCCGCCAACCAGCATGACCGCGCCCACCTCCGAGATGATGCTCCCGAAGCCCGCGATGACGGAGACGATGACGCCAAATCGGGCCTCGCGCAGCACGGCCAGGGTCGCCTGCCAATGGGTCGCGCCCAGGGAGATCAACTGCTGGCGCAGGTTGGGGTCCACGCCCTTGACGGCGGCCATGGTGAACCCGGCCACCAGCGGGAACGCGATGATGACCTGGGCCACGACCATGGCGCCGACGGTGAACAGGCGCGGCACCCACGGGGAGTTGAGGCTACCCAGGGGGCCGCTCTGCGACAGGAGAAGGTACACGAACAACCCCACCACGACGGGCGGGAACCCCATGCCCGTGTAGAGGAGCGCGACCATGAGCCTGCGGCCCACGAAGCGCGAGAACCCCAGCCATGCGCCCAGCGGGATGCCGATGGCGGCGCTGAGGAGCAGGGCCGTGCCCGACACGCGCAGCGACACGGCCACAATCTGCAGCACCTCGGGGTCCAGGTGCCACAGGAGCAGGGCCGCCTGTTTGAGCCCCTCCCAAATCTCGTTGATGGCGTACCTCCCTCGGCGGGACCGGGCGTCGCGGGTTGGGCGAATGGCAGGATTCGCCCCAGCGGCGCTCTGGATGTCCTCGGTCTCTCCGCGCAAAACGAATCGGCTGCCCGGAAAGAGCAGCCGACATGGACAAAGGGCTGCGGTTCTCCTTTCCGAGCACGGGGGGCGTGGGTGTTTCCACCCGCACCGTTGGCCCGAGGGGTTGCCCCCTGGGCGCTGCGGCTGCGCGCCATGGGCCACTGCCTTTAGGCCGCGCAGCTCGGAGAGCCTGGCCGATATTCGGTTCTTCGCGCACAAGTATATCGCAAAGGGGGGAGTTTGGCAAGTACGGGTTTTCACGATTTGACGGGGCCTGGGGCGTTCGCTAGAATGGATTCATCCGCCGACGGCACCTCGGCGGGCAAGGATGGGCGCCGAAACCATGCGCTTGACCGCGGAGCACGCCGCGACCGAGGAGAATCCGCGTTTGCCCTCACGGTCTCCACGCGGTCAGCGGTGAGAGGCATCTGTGGCTACTGTTCTTCAGCAAAGGAGGGAATGCCATGAGCCAAGATTCTCGGTTGGTGGGCGCGCACACGAAAGAGGAAGCCCTGAATCTCTTCGCACGGCATGTGTCCTCGGGCAAGGTCCGCTTTTTCCGCGACGCCGGCATTGAGTTCGCCCTGGGCAGGCGCGAAGGGCCCTACCTGTGGGACCTGGCGGGCGAGAAGCGGCTGATTGACTGCCACTGCAACGGCGGCGTGTTCAACCTGGGCCACCGCAACCCCGAAATCATCGCGACCCTGGAGCGTAGCCTGCGGGAACTGGACATCGGCAACCATCACCTGATCAGCGAGCAGCGGGCGGTGCTGGCCGAGCGGCTGGCGCAACTGGCCCCGGGGAACCTGCCGTACACGGTCTTCGCGGTGGGCGGCGGTGAGGCGGTGGATTTGGCCATCAAGGTTGCGCGCGGGTACACGCGGCGGCCTAACATCATCTCGGCCAAGGGCGGGTACCACGGCCACACCGGCCTGGCCCTGGCCGCGGGCGACGAGAAGTACCGCGCCCCCTTCGGCCCCATGCCGCCCGGATTCTATCAGGTTCCCTTCAACGACATCCCCGCTCTGGAGCAAGCCGTGAACAAGGAGACCGCCGCGGTCATTTTTGAGACGGTCCCCGCCACCTACGGCATGCCCATTGCCGATAAGGATTACTTTGCCCAGGTCCGCGCGCTGTGCGACCGGACCGGCGCGCTGATGATCGTGGACGAGATCCAGGCGGGGCTGGGCCGCACGGGCAAACTCTGGGGCATCCAGCATTTCGGCGTGGAGCCGGATATCATGGTCATTGGCAAGGGGCTATCGGGCGGCATCTACCCCATCGCAGCGACTTGCTTCCGCGCAGAGTTGGAGGCCGTCTTCCATAAGGATCCGTTCATCCACATTTCCACCTTTGGCGGGGCCGAGGTGGGGTGTCCGGTGGCCCTCAAAGTGCTGGAGATCAGTTCCGACCCCGCTTTCCTGCGCCATGTGGAGGAGATGGCCGGCATCTTCGCCCAGGGGTTCGCACGGCTGAAGGAGAAGCATCCCGCCGTTCTGGTGCGGTTGCGCCAGTTGGGGATGATGATGGGGATAGAGATGGTCAACCCGTACTGCGGGCCGCTGTTCTCCAAGGCGGCCTACGAGGCTGGGCTGCTGTCGGTGTATGCCTACAACGACACGCGCGTGGCGCAGTTCCTGCCGCCTCTCACCATAGATCGCCCGCTGGCCGAGGAGATTCTCCAGCGGGTGGATGCGGCCCTTTCGGGCGTGGAGGCGTTCCTGCAGGGAGGTGCCCATGACTGACCTGGACATAGATTTGGAACTGCTCCGGGCGTTTGAGGCCGGCCTGGACCCGCGTCATCCGGAGCGCAGCGCCATTCCCGCCAGGGTGCTGGGCTACGGTGAGATCAGCACCACCCTGGAGATCGGCGCCGAGAGCCAGCGGCACGTCGCCTACAAACGCCTGCCCATGTTCCGCACGGTGGAGGAGGCGGCCGCGTACCAGGTGCTCCACGAGGACTACGTGAACACGCTTCGGGAGCGCATCGGCCTGCGGGTTGTGCCCGACAAGGCCGTGTCGTTCGTGGACGGGCGCAGCGGGCGCGTGGTGGTGTACATCGCGCAGCAGAAGTTGCCGCCCGACGCCATCGGCCACCGCGCGATGCAGATGCTCCCCCTGGACGACGTGCAGCGACTGGTTCAGGCCGTCCTGGCCGAGGCGAAGCGAGTGTTTGACTTCAACCGCCAGCACCAGGGCGAACTGGAGTTGGGCCTGGACATCCAGATTTCCAACTGGGCCATTGTGGGGTTTGACCCCCGCCAGCCGCGCCTGGGCGATCCGGTTGAACTGGTCTACTTTGACACCAGTTCGCCCATGATGCGGCGCGGCGGCGTGGAACAACTGAACCCCGAGATTTTCCTGCGGAGCGCGCCCTCGTTCTTGGTCTGGATTCTACGCCTGCTGTTCCTGGAAGATGTGATGACCCGCTACTATGACTTCCGCAAGGTGGCCGTGGACCTGGTGGCGAATTTCTACAAGGAGCAGCGGGATGAGTGGGTTCCGGCGGTAACCGACGCGGTCAACGGGTTCTTCGCGGCATGGGATGGCGGGGGCGCGATACGGCCGCTCACGGTGAAGGAGGTCAGCGCGTACTATCGGGAGGACGCGCTGATTTGGCGGCTGTACCTGGCGTTCCGCAAGGTGGACCGGGCACTGCGGCTGGCGCTGGGGCGAGAGTATCCGTACATCCTGCCGGCGAAAGTCCGGCGATGAGGTCGGCGGCGCCCCTCACCCTAGCCCTCTCCCAGCGAGAGGGGACAGTTCGCCCGACGCTGAGGCGTGGGGCCGTGCCGACCTCACCCCCTCGTTCCCCCTCTCCGCTGGCGGCTTATCATTACCCATAAGTAGCGTTGGGTTGGGGAGGG
>Ga0078972_1017502_pt1 | contig 10273 bp, 7 predicted proteins | sample YelNatPaOPGAMG01_FD_67568 | JGI IMG/M metagenome (GOLD analysis project Ga0078972, IMG submission 67568) | Hot spring thermophilic microbial communities from Obsidian Pool, Yellowstone National Park, USA - OP-RAMG-01 (SPADES assembly) (version 2) | ecosystem: Environmental > Aquatic > Thermal...
AGATTTTGAGCGCTTCCATACGATCGCCCTCCTTTTGGATGGCACAGAGGTATAATAAGCCGTCAACACGAACCCATCGGTCCCGTTGAGCTCTTTGTAGACAACCACGAGATGCTTTCGCGTCAGAGGCGATTGGGCATAAAATCGGATGGCTAAAAGCGTGTCCAGATCCCCTTCTTGGATGAGATCTGGGTCGCTGAGGGTCTCCAAGACACGGTCTTTCTGGTTTGCCATCTCAGGATGCCGTCTCAGGATATGCTCCCATCTTTCCTGAGTCAACCGTATGGGCACTTGGTTCCGTGAGTAGATTACGATCATCCGGATCGCTCACACACTCCTCACCGTTTGCGGCCGCAAACCCTACGATCGCTTTGTACTCTATCACACGCTCCGTGCCTTCTCCAGCCGTGCACGCACCAGGTTGACCACGGCCTCATAGACTGCCCCGCGCTCGCCCGACATTGCGGCTGTGCGTTGGGCTGTTTCTCATGGTTGGTCATTAGCCGATGGTTTGCCCGCTGCTCTGGCCATGAACGAGTTGAAAACCGATTGGGCGAAGTCCTCCCCACGTTTTTTGCAGCGGGCATACGCAATGACGGAGCAGACCACAAACAGGGCTGTCCACCGGCCAAAAGCCGTCTCCCGGCTCGAACCAGCCAGCAGCGCCCAAAGAAGCCCTGCGAGCGAAAGCACGGCCAACAAGGCAAACATCGTCAGCAAAGAGCGGAACAGGCCATAGTGCGCGTTGAACGTGAGCGGTTGCGGGCTGGATTGGCCCACGGCGTGGTAAACGAGGTAAAACAACTCCCGGTTCTTTTTCAGGCGCAACTCGCGGGCGCGGGCGGGAGGGCAGTGGGGCGGAATGTCCGGTTCGGTTGCGACTGCGAACCGCTCGAGGATCAGCGACAGCAGGCGTTTCTTGTAATCGGCGGAGAAGTGGTTGTCGTCGGGCAGCAACCAGCGTTCGGAGGGGAAACCTTTCCACAGGGGTTTGAGGATGTGTTTCTCGACCAGGCCTTGGCTTAGCCCTTGAAGCAACAGCCCGGTGATGTAGCCGAGTGCAACGAGAACGGAGGTTTCGGCCAGTCCGCCTGCGAAATCCAGCGGCAGATGCAAGCCCATCAGCCCGGCCAGCGACTGCAAGCACCACAGGAACACCAGCCCCGGAATCACATCGGCAATGAAATCGTAGATGTCGAAACGCCAGATCATGGGGTCATTCTCGGACAGTCGATAGCGTATTTGTCAAAAGTTGAATAATAATGGCAAATGACGTCACCCTGAGACGTGAGCCACAGGTGCTCTGCGCCGTTCTTGTAGTTGTAGTAGTTGCCGTAGGCTGAATGCTTGCCAGACACTGAGCCTTTAGAAATCACGATTTGCTCTGGATTCGTGAGGTTCAACCAATCTGCGCCGCAATAACCACTTCGCCGCCCGTGGTGGGAAACTTTGAAAACGGTGATGTTTGAGACCAAAGCTCGGGCGGTACTGTTCCTGCTTGCCCAGTCGTGCAGTTGTTCCCAAACGCCGTCATCAACGTCACCGGCGATGAGCGCTTTGAACCCGCCTTCCTCCAGCAGCAGGACATATGCGGCGTTGTTCCATTCTTCGGTCTGATTTGCGGTCGCTACCGCCTCTTCGGAAGGGTGCAATACGTAAAGGCTGTAGGGATATAGTCGCCCGCTTTGGGAGATAATAGGCGACAGCCGGCGATAGTGATGCTTGGCTTGCCGGCGGAGCCGCTGATAAGCGTCCCAATCTGCCGGCCTCCCTCTGCTCCGTGGCGAACCGAAGTCGGGGCGCGGTTTGTTGTTGGCTGTGTCCCAGAAATTGATGATGGTGAAGTTATGGGCAAGTGCTGCCAATCCATCCATGTGGTCCATGTCGGGATGCGTTTGCACGTAGAGAAACAGCTTTTCCGTGTTGCCGAGATAGCCGAGATAGCGGAATGGATCGGTCAACTCCTCCTTGGTGCCGCCGCCATTGCAAATGTCCACCATCATCAGATTGCCATCGGGCAGTTCAATGATGGTGCAGTCTCCGTTGCCGACGTTCAGGAAGTGCAGTGTCATGCTCATGGTATCCTCCCTTCTTTGTCACTTCTGCTTCACGCTCCTTGCCTTTTCGAGGCGGGCCCGGACCAGGTTCACCACCGCCTCATAGACCGCCTCGCGCTCGCCCGCCGTCAGCCCCAGCACATCAAACACCACCTCGTCCAACGCCCGACGGTCGGGCAACGACCTTTCTATTTCGACGCTTTGCGCCGGGCGTGCAGACAGGATATCAAACTGTCTTGCGAGTTTTTCTTGATAAACTTTATCAACCGGAAATGGGATGGGAACACGCAGCATGTCGGCCATGGTCGTGTCTAACGCACCCAACCCGAGTTTAGTTGAGCCGTAAATTTCTCGAAACAGTGCGAAAATCGTCGTGTTCAACAACGCGGCAAGAGGCTTTTCATATTCTGGATCAATCGGGTAAAGCCTATAAAACCGGACTGCAATAAATCGTTGTGGGTTGTAAAACGATTTATGGACGTCATTGTAGTTGCGCAACATTAGCAACGGCCCAGATTCGCGGGCTTGGCGTGGAGCTTTCCACCAAGGCGTTTGGATGGATGTAACGCTCCGACGGTTGAAGCCAGCCGACGCTCCCCACTTAATATATTCATAAACCGCCTTTCTATGTAGGCTAGGCGTGTCTGGCGGCACATCTAGCACTAATGCATCAGGGCTAGTCACCACAAGTTTATCGATGTCAGTTGACTTGATTGCCGGTCTGAGGAACTCTCGCTCAATGACAAACTTTGGTGATCCGTGCACTCGGCCCTCTTTTGAATCGTTTATTACCTCAATGTAGTCACCTGATGGCAGAATGTTGAACTTAGTAAAAATGAAGAACCCGTCTGCCCCTCCCGTGTTGAGATAACGTTGACCCCAAACGGACTCGCTCAGAGGTTTTCCGCAATCTCGCAGCTTCTCCAGAATCGTGAAGAAAATCTCCGGGGCGCGGAGGTATTTGCCGCCCCATTTGTTGCCGATGTAGCGGGTGGTCTTGATGAGGGGGGCGCGCGATTTTCCCATAGGGGCAGATCCCTGTGCCTTCCCCAATTGTTCGCAACCGCCCGGGGTTGGTGGGCAACCACGGGGGGTTGCCCTTACATCGTCGGCGTCGGTTTCCAGGCCTTCCTCCAGGAGTTCCCGCTGCGGGCGGGCGGTGACGCGGTAGGCGTCGGTGCTCTGGCGCTCGGCGACAGCTTCGATGGCTTTGAAGACCTCGGCGCGGGCGACCTCCTCAAAGGGCTTCTTGAACATCACGAATCGGGCAATTTGGTCGAGCCCGCGTTCACGGCGGTCGTCGGGCGGAGCCAGGAGCACGATCACGGTATTTACATCGGCTTGCACAAAGGATCTCTTGACTTCGTTATCTAAAATGAGCTTCACGTGGCTGTGCTTGAGCAGGAATTCCTGCAGGTCGGCCCCGTAGCCCACATCGAGCCAGGAGTTGGACGTGATGAAGCAGAACGAGCCTTTGCGGTTTAGCAACGATAGCCCGTGAAGGTAGAAATAAATGTAGAGGCCGCTCTTGCCGTCTGGTTTGCGGAAGGCGTAGGTTCCGGGCCTGTACTGGAAGAACCTGGGCCACGCAGTTGCGACAGAGCGCTGGAGCTTTTCCTTGTAGTCTTTTTTCTGCTTTTTCCAGACCTCGGAATGCTCGCCACCGAAGGTCGCGGGGTCGAGCTGCGGCGGGGCGATCTTCTCCTGGCGCACATACGGCGGGTTGCCGATGACGATATCGAAGCCGCCGGAGTCGCCCTCGAAGATTTCGACGAACGCGATGTCCCAGACGAAGGGCACATCCTGGACACTGCGCAATGCCTGTAAGGCTTGCTGGAAACGCTTGAGGCTGGCCTGTTTTGCTTCGAGCTGGTTGCGCAGCCCAGTTTCTCCTGCCGCTGGTGTGCGGCTGTTCAATTTGCCTTCCATGCCAGGCAGCCCGGTCTGGGAGCCGAGACGGGCTATTTGCCGGTTTAGTGTGGCAATCTCGTTGTGGAGGGCATGAATTTTGTCCTGTAGGATTTCGCGGAAAAGCTGAAGCTCCTCCTGCTTGAGAGCAGCTTCGGTGATGGTTTCTTCCCCCTGATAGAAGCGCAGCTTCTTGCCTTTGAGCTGCGTAATCTTCCCCTTCAGGGAGGCGGGGATCTCCAGCTGCTGTCGGTGCAGACCGAGATTGACACCCGCGATTTCCTGAACCAGGCTGTCGCCCGGACGGATTTTGAAGGAGAGGTTGGGGAGCAAGGGGCGAAGCTGAAGTTCCCCTGGCTTGAGTTCGGTTTCGACGACGAGCTGTAGCCAGAGGCGCAGTTCTGCCACATGCACCGCCCAATCCATCACGTCCACGCCGTATAGCTGGTTGCCAATGATTCGACGGCGGCGCTCGTAGGGCGTCTCTTCGATACCGAGCTGTTCGTTGGCCCGGGCCTGCAGGTCATCGAGCACCAGGAGCATGCCCACGAGGAACGAGCCAGAGCCGCAGGCGGGGTCGCAAATGGTGAGCGAGCGAAGGGCGTCGCTGAAGCGAGACCAAAGGTTGTGTGCGGTCAGGGCGGCGTCGGCGCGAGTTTTTTCGTCGGGGTCTGTGGCAAAGACGACGTCGTATAGGAGGGTGCGGAATTCAGCGCCGAGGCGGTTGCTGAGCGCATCCACCAGTGCCAGGCGGCACATCAGGTCGATTTCTACCCGTGGGGTGTAAAAGATACCGGCCATCCCCCGCAGATCCCCCTCGGTCAACCCCTCGGAGGTGATGTTGACGAGGCTCTCGTAAACCTTGCCGATCATCTCGGGGTCTACGGCGACCTCTACATCAAAGGGGGTGGACTCGGCAATGGTGAAGTTGTAACGTTCGAGGAAGCCCGGGGTGCTTCCGTTGAAGTGGTCGAAGATCTGCTCGAAAAACGCATCCGGCAGGTTCACCACATAGGCCTGATCCAGGCGATTCTCGCGGAAGAGCCCGCCGTTGAGGTAGGGAGCAAGTTGAAGCGCCTGCCGGATGTCCTCCGGGAAGTCGCGATAGCCGCCAGGGAAGCGTTTGTTGAAGGCTTCAAAGAAGAGCACCCCCAGCCACCGGCTGAAGAAGGAGTCAGGGGGCTGCCGTGAGCGTTTGTAGCTCTCCCAGAAGTGGCGCAGGAAACGGGAATTCCCGCCAAGCCAGCGTTTGCGCTGGATGAAGTAAAGGAACATCAGGCGGTTCAGGAGTTGCAGGGCGTAATCATGCGCCCAGCGTCGGACTTCTGGGGATGGCTGTTGGGGGGAAATTGCCGTCAAGAGTCGTTGCTGCAGGTTTTCGAAGGCGCGCTGGTAATCGGCGAAGAACGCGCTGGTGACCGCTTCCACGCTGAAGGCAGCATCGAGCTTATCGGTCACCTGCGTTATCGGGGGCTCGCCTTGACTGAGTTCCTCGAAGGTGAAAGCCAGTTTTGCCACCTGTTCAATGGTGGTGCGGGCGGGGGAGCCGACTTCGTAGGGCAAGGTGCGCAACTCGATTTTGCCGTCACCTCTTCGGCGTGTCCAGGTGAAGGCAAGCTGGGACCCGTCTTGGGTGACATAACAAACCAAATGCTCTGTGCTGACCGAGGCGAGCGCTTTTTGCACTGCGCGGCGGGCAGTAACCCCCGGCAGTTTCTCCTGCGGCCATTTAACGCAATACACCGGCAGACCGCTCATCTGCGCCACGGGGACTACCAGTGCTTTGCATGAGATGGGCGCACCTAGGGACAGGTCGCGTGGGGACAATCCTCGCGGCTGGCCCCATCCGAGCTCCTCGCCAAACAAATGGGTCATCAGCGCCGGGTCCTGGGATTGCCCGAAGGCCTCCAATCGTTGGCGGATTCTTTCCGGCGTGGTCATGGCTTTCCTCCCGGTTCGACCAATCCTAATGAGCAGATGATTTGCGGTTCGGGAACTTCACCCGGCTCCTCCTTGCCGATCTCGCAAAGAGTGCCATTTTCTGCCCTTCGGAGGAGAAGGTCCAGAAGAGCAGCATCCGAAATATTCAATCGCATTTGTCGGCTGATTGCTTCCTGAGCCGAGTCTTTGAGCGGATAACGCCAAATGAGGTCGAGCACAGCGTCTAGCCGCTGGAGTCGCTCGGAGGAAAGGGCATCCTTTCGTGTTTGCAGGTGCTCCCGATAAGTCTTCAGGCGCTCCCAGAGTTTGCGTCGTGAGGTCCGGAGACTGCCGAGTCGCCCGCCCGGGGTTGCCTGGTCTTCGGTGGCGATCTGGACACAGCGGGCAACCAGGTTGTAGTGATTTTCTGTCCGATGGAGCGGGGGTGTTTCCGGCGGGCAGGCCATGGCGCGGAAAATTGCCGAGAGGGATTGCGACACGAGGTTGCCTTGTTCGTCCACGCGGATGAGGGCATCGGTGCCATCGGGATAGCGCAGATAGGCGACGACGCCCGGCGGATTGTGGGCGCTCACTTCCATCTCGGAGAGGGCCCGCGTAGCCGAGACGATTGGGGGAAGCTCACGGGCCGCTTTCTGGTCCTCCGCAGAAGCGCTGTTCCACACCTGCAAGGCGAGACTTGCCAAGTCAATGTCTTCGTCGGTCCCTTCGTCATCCAGTGTACCGGCTTTTTCCGTGTACAGATCCCGCAGACGCCTAGCGGCTTCTTCGCCGAAAAACGACTCATCCGTGCCAATGACCTCCTGATTTTGCTGGAGCCGATGGGTGAGCCGCTGGCGCAGGCGGATGATGCGCTCGACGCCTTCGGCGGGCAGAAACGAATAGACCAGGATAGTGTCGTGCTTTTGACCGATTCGGTCTACGCGCCCGGCCCGCTGAATGAGCCGTACAATGGCCCATGGAAGGTCATAATTGACTACTACATGGGCGTCCTGCAAGTTTTGGCCCTCTGCCAGCACGTCGGTAGCGATAAGGACACGGAGCTCGGTCTCCCCTTCCCGTAATCCACCGTTGGCCGAAGGGCTGAATCGTCGGGCAAGGGTCACAGGATCGCCAACCCGGTTTGTAACGACAGCTATATTCTCAACCCCCTTTGCGCTAAGCTGCTGCCAGAGGTAGAGCGCGGTGTCCGCAAATTGCGTGAAAATGAGGACCTTATCGTGCTGATGGCTCCGGGCCACGAGGTCGTGGAGCCTTTGTAGTTTGGTGTCCGAGCCGGGATTCCACTCGCCTGCATGTTCCAGAACGCGGAGCAGCGCCTCGGCGTCCGAGCGGAGCGCTTCTGCCAGCTGGGGGCGGAAGAATTTGGCATCGAGCCAATGGAAGCGGTCGCTGTATTGTTTACTATACAGCTCGTAGAGTTTTGCGGCGCGCTTCGCGTAATCGTTCCAAGCACCCTTGTCCGCGAGGGTAGCCTCCAATTCTTCATCTCCTCCGGCAAGGCTGTAGGCGTCGGGGATTGTCGCGAACTCTTCATCCGTGTCATTGACAGCGGTATCGAGCATGGCCGCGTCTTGGGTACCGATGGGAATGGGCAAGCCGTTTTCGAGGGCGTGCAAAGTGACGAGGTTCCGCACTATGTGGCGCTCGACGGAGAGCAAAAAACTGTATCCGCTCGATTCGAGACGCTTGAAGAGGTTCGTACGGCAGAAGCCGATCAAGCGCTTGCCCGCGCGGTTGAGGTTGTCAAGGATGCGTTTGTCCAGGGCGGAGGCACCTTTGTCCGCGTTGGGTTTGAGGTAGTTGGCCAGCCCGTAGCGCGGGAGCTCTAGGTTTTCGATAACTTCCACGACCTCTTCGCGAAAAAGCCGGGCGTATTGGTCGGTTGGGTCTGCCTCATCGATCGCAAAATCCACGCGTTTGGGTTGGCGTAGGGGGAAGTACTGAGGTTGGCCGTTGAGCCACACGTAGTACCGCTTTCTCTCCTCGTCGAATTTGGCGTAATGCTTGATGATGAACTGACGCGTCCGCCTCACCAGAAACAGCCGCATGAGGTCTTGCCAGTCTTCAGGGAAAAGGCTTTGTTCAAACGCCCGAAGGCTATGCGGCGAGGTTTGGAAGCGGGCGATAAAATCGGCTTCCGTCTCGCCTCGCTCCTGTGCCAACCACTGGAAGTACCGTTCTGGCCGGACATGTAAGTCCTTATTCTCATCCACAAAAAGGCGAAGCTGATTGCTGATATCGGTGTAGTGCTTGTTGTACGGCGTCGCAGTGAGAAGGAGCACACGCGCCTCATTGCGCTCAACGTAATCGCTGATAGCCCGATAGCGTTTCCCTTCCCGGTTTCGAAGGTTATGGCTCTCGTCAATGATCACCAAGCGATAGCGCGGAAACAGAGGCAGCTCCTCTACAACGCGCCCGAGGGAAAGTACCCTTCCAATGATCTGATACTCCTGCAGATACCAATCCCACATGGGCAGGAGCTTCGGGGGACAAATGACCAGGGTGTTGTCCCCTCTGTCCTCCTGCATTAGCCGAGCTACCGCCGTTGCCATCAGCGTCTTGCCGATGCCCGCAACATCCCCTAAGAGGACCCCGCCATGGCGATTCAGCTTGCGCGCCACAAGCGATACAGCCGCCTTTTGAAAATCCAGAAGAATATCCCGGAAAACCGAGGGCACCTTGAACTCGCGTTCGCCCTGCTGTGCTTCCTCGGAAAGGTGATAAGCGACTTTAAGATAGATCAGATAGGGGCGGATGAGTTCTTTACGCGCCCAACTGTTCTCAATCAGCTTTGCAAGTTCTTCGGTCAGGTCGACAGCTAGGGGATCGTTCCATCGATCATCAAACCACCGCTGGAGCTTGCAGGCGGCATCCTGCTCGACGACATCTACGTTGAGTTCGCCTTGCTGGGAAAGCCCCGCCAAGGTGAGGTTACTGCTGCCGACAAAGCCGATGAGCGGCGTAATGGGGTCGGCGCGCTTCACCAAATACAGTTTGGCGTGCAACGGGTAGCGCAGAAAAGCTTTGATGATTACCTTCCGTGCTCGGAGCTGTTCGGCTAAGTGCTGAAGCGAGCGTTCCGCCTCATTCGAGGGCACGCCGAACTCGAGTTGGTGTTTGAATGTCTCCGTAATACGCCGCAGAAGCAAGGTACGCGTTGGTCCATCCGGGATCAAGGGCTGGCGGCCTGCCCGATAGAGGAGCCTCATCTCGTCTTCTGGTGGCCGGTGCATGCCCACAAGCACGCGACAGGCGCGAGACTCGTCACCCCCTTCGAGATATTTGACATACTCTGCCAATTTATCCCAACCCCGGAGATTTAGGTAGCCCACGCAGAAAGCGCACGAGACGCTATCCGGAAGGACCCTGCCAAGCCCCTCAATCAGCTTCGACTCGATGTTGTCGTAAATAGTAGGCATGGCTGTCTCCGAATTAATCGGTCACGGTTGGCTCGGGCCGCCTGCGTTCCTTATCCTGACCCAATTCTTTTCGCTTAGCAATCATAGTTTTGCCCATCTTGCCTTGCAAGCTTTTCGATTGTTCTATCAAAGCGCAGGTCTTTTTTCACGGTCTTCCAGCCCCCTATAAGTCGATCCCGAAATACTTGTGAACGAGCACGTTCCGCCCGGCTACGATGTGCATCCAGGTTGTCTCAGGGTTGGACTGATGGAAGGCTTTGCCGAGGCGGGCGGCTGTATCGGTCTCCAATTGCAGAAACCACCACGGCCTCACCCTTTTGCCTCTACAGATTCAAAAAACTCAGGACCTGTCTCACCAAAGCCTCTGTATCCTGGCGGTCCATATAATGCCCTAGTTGCCGATGTATTACCCCGGTCAACGGCTCGCCCCTCCCCCAACCTCACCACCCGCCACTCTTTGGCCAGGGGGCCGAGTTCGGTCATCTGGAAGCCGTCGGGGAGGGCTTCGTTCATGGCTGATTGCCCTCCTCGAGTCCGCTGAGTATGGCCTTGATCCGATCGCGCAAAAATGGAACGTCCTCTGTCGCGGCAATCCAGACAATTTTCCAATCTACGGCAAAATATTCATGGACGGCAATGTTGCGAAAGGCGACGATGTCCGCCCATTCAATTTCCGGGTGTGCTTCAGTAAAGTTTCGGGGCAGGCGGGCGGCGGCTTCGCCAATGACGATGAGCTTTTGCAGGATGGCGCTCTGGACGAGTTCGTCCTGCATGAACGCGGTCTCTGTGGTTCGCCGCAGAAATCGCTCAATCGCATTGCAGGCATTCAGGATGTCCTGTAAGTAGAGTCGTTCAGGCCGCATAAAGGACGACCTCTTCCCTCAGAATTTGCTCGCGGATAGCGGGCTTCAAACCCGCGCGTGGCACCAGGTCTACAGGGCGGTGAAA
>Ga0078972_1017504_pt1 | contig 10271 bp, 10 predicted proteins | sample YelNatPaOPGAMG01_FD_67568 | JGI IMG/M metagenome (GOLD analysis project Ga0078972, IMG submission 67568) | Hot spring thermophilic microbial communities from Obsidian Pool, Yellowstone National Park, USA - OP-RAMG-01 (SPADES assembly) (version 2) | ecosystem: Environmental > Aquatic > Thermal...
AATGGCTCGGTAAAGTCCTTTGTCGTTCACCTCGCTGAGGGAATAGATACACTCTCAAGAAACGAGTTTACCACACTCAAGAATAAGGGGCTGTTATTGAAAGAGACTGCGATCATACACGGCACCGCCCTAACTCAATCCGAATTTCAAGAGATGAAGAGCATAGGAACCAAATTGATCTGGTCGCCAATCTCCAACATCAGTCTTTACGGACAGACCACAGATATAACAACTGCAAAGAATGTCGGACTCGATATATCCATTGCGCCTGACTGGAGCCCATCCGGTGGTAAGAATATGCTCGAGGAGTTGAAGTTCGTAGGCAAATACAACAAAGAGAAATTGAACAACCTGCTCTCCGAAAAAGATATCTTCGATATGATAACATATATCCCTGCCAAAGCACTCGCCCTCGAGGACAGACTCGGAAAATTGCAGAAGGACTATGTAGCGGACATTACGGTCTTCGAACTCGATAGCCTGAAGAGTTACTCGGACCTCACTAATCTGGGTGTAGAGGATGTAAAACTCGTATTCATCGGTGGTAAACCGATGTACGGTGTAAAACGCTGGATGGACAAGGTACCACATCAGAACTACTGCGAGGAGCTCAGTGTCTGTGGAGACGAAAGGGTTATATGTGTAAAGACAAGCGATTCGAGTACCAACAAATTCAATCAGACCCTCTCTGATATCATAAACATACTCAAGTCCAACTATCCTGGACTCACCGAACTCTATAAATGTAAGAATTGAGTCGGTTTAGCAATAATTGGGAATATAGGTTCAACCTCTGTCTCTGTCTTTACCTCTGTCTGTACCTGTAAGTTTATGTACGAGAAGTTGACCTGATTGAATAAAGTGATATATTTATGATATGATAGTTCGTTTCAATTTTTTATTCATCATTCTCCTTCTGCTCATATACCCTCACTGCAAGACAGATAGGAACGAGGCAACAGATGTAAATCATTTATCAGATGCCTTACCAACAAGGGCGGATACCGAGAAGAGAGGGATCGATTCACAAAAGGAGTGCACGGGCAGATATTCGGATACTTTTGATGTACTCAAAAACGAGATAAAGGAATTCGAAAAGTCGCAGAACAGCAGTTACTCCGTCTGCATAAGAAATACAACTACATACGAGCAGATCTACTATTCTGATGACGGTAAGATAAACAAGAGACTCATCAAGTATGTAATCCACGGGACCGCCTTCCCGATAGAGAAGAGGGGCGAAATCGTCTACTTCCTCACCAACGAACATGTGGCTAATCAACCTCTGGTAACGAGTGAGAACAACAGGCTCGAGGGGGTGCCTTTCGGGGCGAAGAAGATAAAAGAGGTAATAAAGATAGTCCAGAACGAGAACGACCAGTTCGAGAAGAATTTTATTGAGCTCAAAGTCTCAGCCATTGCACCCGAACTCGACGCCGCTATCTTAGAGGGCAAGGTAAAGCTGGAGCCAATACCCTATAAGATTGGTAGTTCCTCAGATTTGAAGACAGGCAATGTAGTGATGATAAAAGGCTTTCCGCTCGGCATATTCAATGCAAGTAATACAGGAAAGGTGATAAATGTAAATGTCGAAGACAATGACGGAGAGTGGAGGCATATAGACTTCATAATAGATGCACAGTTGAATACCGGACAGAGCGGCTCTCCTGTGTTTGCAGTAAATTGCTCAACGGGTGAATACGAACTCGTAGGTCTATATCACGCCTTTTATTCGGAGGGAAAGGGCTTGAATCTCGCCGTAGGCATAGATGATCTGCTGGATTTTATAAAGGGCAAGAAATCGATTATCCCGTCTCAGAAGGAGGTCTCTTTCCTGAGCAATAGTGAACAGTTTCGTATAATCTCGTATCTGCTCGACCCTAAGAACCTGAAACTCTTTCAGTATGGGGACAGCATATTCAGTGTCAATCTCTCGAAGGACAGGACTATAACAATAGAGTTTTTTACCGACAGGTTTCCAACATATGCAATCCCTTCCTTTGCCATCGTAGATAGGCACATAAAGGGTTATGGCGATGTAGATGAAATCGTCGTATATCATAGTCAGAATCAGAAGGAGACTATTTTCAACTGGGAATTTCCAGAGGAATTCAAGAGACTCTTGGGTGAGCTATATAAAGACATCTGGCTACAGATCAAGAGGACTGTAGATTACCGCAATATCGTGCCGATAGGCAATGAGAATGAGGATTACAACAAGAGGATGCAGAGCAGGTACAATGAGATAAAGAAGGTACACGACAGACAGGCACAAAAGCTCGAACAGTTTATATTCGAATTGGAAAAACTCCCCCAGAAAAAGTAGACCCCACAGTTCAATCCTTCTTGTGACAGGCAAGGAGTCCGCAGTTCCTGTGACACTGTTCCATCAATAGTTTCATCTTGTTTGAAATATCGGAATCGAGGATCTCTCTTAATCTTTTCTCGCGAACATTCCCGATACAAAGCCCATCATTGAAGTTTCGCATATGTGCACAGAGTACAACATCCCCCGTCAATTCTACGAATACATTCTTATTGTGAGAGTCGCACGCAGGCTCTGTCAAGAATTCGGGGTTGTCTATATACGCCTTGAACCACTCTATGTCGTTTCCCCTTAGAAACACAAAGTGGTCATCCTTGTATTTTAAGAACAGCTCCTCCAGAATGGTCTTTGCCCTCTCTTTATCCTTGAAGAAGTGGTTTGTAAAGAATTTATCCTCTTTATTCGTATTTACGAATGTCGGACTCATCATCTGGAACAATACACCATCTACATTCAACGATCTCACAAACTCTATATATTCGCCAAGGGACTCGATATTCTCATCGAATATTATAGCAATGACAGTAATCTCTACCTTCTGCTCAGGGTATTTATTACGAAACTTTACGAGCCCCTTGATGGTTCCGACCGTCTTCTCGAAAACATCCCCTCTTCCCCTCAATCTGTTATGTACCTCAGGGATATGGCTATCGAGAGATACCGTTATGTACCTTGGTCCTTCAAGGATCATCTGCTCGCAGGCGGCCTCGTCATAGTTATATCCATTGGTTACACAGGTAGATATCATCCCCTTGGACCTGACATATCTGCTGAGCTCGAAAAACTCATCCTTCCTCATCGTAGTCTCCGCCCCGTTGAAGACTACAATCCCATCAGGGTTCAGCTCACAGAACTGGTCTATTACATATTTTAATTCATCGATTTGAAGTCTATCCGGTGGGTCCTTATATGTCCAGAAGTGACACTGCTGGCATCTGAGATTACATTCCCTCGTAATGGTAAGATATAGATACCTCGGAATTCTCATGATGGGCTATATATTACCTGTTTTACATCTTTGTAAAGTTTAAAAGTTTTATTCGCTCAAAACGAAAATCTGTGTTAATAATATATCACTTTTTACCTTTTCGAGGAGATGGTATGAACAGAGATTTCGAGACCGTAAAGGATATCTCAAGGGATATCAAAAAGAGACTCGGTGCTATTCCCGACACACTGCTTGTGCTCGGCTCCGGGCTCGGATTCGTTGCAGACAATATCAAAGGAGGGAGAAGGGTTTCCTATAAGGAGCTCAAGGGCTTCCCCATCTCGACAGTGCCGGGACACGAAGGTGTACTCGTAAGAGGGAATTTCTCCAATAGAGAGGTATTGCTTATGAAGGGGAGATTTCACTACTACGAGGGGTATTCGATGAGGGAGATTGCCCTCCCGTTCAGGGCGATATTCCATTCTGGTGTAAGACAGATGATTGTTACCAATGCAGCCGGTGGAATAAACAGAGCCTTTCAAAAGGGCGACATAATGCTCATCAAAGACCACATAAATCTTATGGGAGATTCACCACTCATTGGAAAGAATATAGATGAACTCGGTCCGAGATTCCCTGATATGACATATGCATACTCAAAGAGGTTACAGGATATCGCCATAAGGAGTGCCAGGAGGCTCAAGATGAGGCTCGTGAGCGGAGTATACGCTGCAATGCATGGTCCCTCATACGAGACGCCATCAGAGATAAGATACCTGAAGACCATCGGGGCAGATGCGGTAGGGATGTCGACTGTCCCCGAGGTAATTGTTGCAAATCATATGGGGGTAGAGGTATTGGGTTTCTCCGCAATTACAAATCTTGCTGCGGGTATCGAGAAGAAGAGATTGTCTCACTCTGATGTAAGTGAGGTGGCAGACAGAATCAGAGACAAGTTTATACGCCTCATTTCGGAGGTAATTAGAGAGTTATGAAAAAGATACACCAGATACTGTTCGAACACTCCAAGGCGGTTATACAGAACTCCTATTCTCCCTATTCGCGAATCAGGGTAGGTTCTACTGTCATCACAAAGGAGGGTGCCATATTCGCCGGTTGCAATGTAGAAAATTCGAGCTATGGGGCTACTATCTGCGCAGAGCGGGTGGCGTTGACCAAGGCGATCTCCGAGGGTTTCAGGGATTTTGTAGCCATCGGAATTCTCTCTGACAGGTTCGAATATATTCCGCCCTGCGGGATATGCAGACAGTTTATAGAAGAGTTGTCGCCCAAGATAGATGTCTATCTCTTCGATTCGAAAGGGAATTACAAGAAGTACAAGATAAACAGACTGCTTCCTTATGGATTCAAGATAGGAGATTGATATGGACTATAGAGAGATTATTGCACAGTCGAAAAGGGAGAACAGGAGGATTCTCACCGAATACGAATCCAAGACAATCCTCAAGGAGTTTGGGATTCCGATATTGAACGAGCATTTCATAAGAGATATTTCAGAGCTCGACAATATCGTTCAGTCTATAAAATTTCCTGTGGTCATCAAGGGTGTGTCCAAGACTATTGCACACAAGACGGAAAAGAATCTTGTTCGTCTATATGTCAAGAATGCCGGTGAGCTCAAATCCGAATCATCGGACATTATGAACAATCGTGAGGTCGAGGGCATACTGATATCACCTCAGATTACCGACAAACGGGAGTTCCTTCTGGGGTTGCGATATGACAATCAGTTCGGTTATGTAATCGTCTTCGGGCTTGGTGGGATTTTTACAGAGGCACTCAAGGACATATCTATGAGAGTATGTCCCATAACCACAGATGATGCTAACGAGATGATAAGAGAGATCAAATCTTTCAGGCTCCTGCAGAACATAAGAGGTTTTGGTGCAGTAAACATAGACAGGATAGCGGAGACACTTATGAATCTGTCGCGTCTCTCCGAAGAGGTTACGGAGATCTCGGAGATAGATATAAATCCATTGATGTTCGATGGGACAGAGCCTGTGGCTGTCGATGCACTGGTTGTCTTGAAGGAATAATTATCTCCTTATCCACCACATATCCCTTCCAACGGGTCTGTAGTCTCTCCTCTTGAACAGGAAGACGAGGGTCATTCCCGCCACAAAACCCCCTATGTGTGCCCACCACGCCACCCCACCACCTGATGCATTCTGGACACCAAGGCTCAAAAGTCCGGAGAAGAACTGAATTATGAACCAGAGCCCCAGTACTATAAGTGCGGGCAATGCCACAAAATCAATATAGAATAAGAGCATAACCAGTACGACTACTCTGGCGGTCGGATAGAGTAACATATATGCCCCCAGTACCCCAGCAATAGCGCCGGAGGCACCAACAGAGGGGATTTTGGATTCGGGATTGAGTACTATGTGTGTGAGGTTTGCTATCAATCCGCACAGGATATAAAATATCAGGTATCTGATATGCCCCATCCTGTCCTCCACATTGTCACCAAATATGTAGAGATAGAGCATATTTCCGAGCAGATGAAACCATCCGCCGTGCAGAAAGAGCGAAGTAAATAACGGAACAATCCTGTCTACCGTACCTATATAGACTACGCGGTCAGTGGCTATATAATAACTCGCAAAGAATTTGGCGGGTATCACCCCAAAATGATTGAATAACAGTGTCAGTTTCTCACCGAATGAAACCTCGACTATGAAGAAGAAGATATTTGCAATGATTAGTAGAATGTTTACAATGGGGAATGTTCTGGAAGGAATATCATCCTTTAGTGGAATCATCTCAGTCTTCCCTGATGTCGAAACACATAAAACTATTCCTGATTACACTCTCTGCAAGAGAATCTATACTTACATTCCTGATATCCGCAACCATCTTATATGTCTCTACGATATAAGATGGCTCATTTCTCTTCCCCCGATACGGAACCGGTGCAAGAAAGGGTGCATCCGTTTCTATAAGCAGTCTATCCTCTGGGATATACCTCGCAACCTCTCGCATTGTTTCGGCCCTTTTGAATGTCACGATACCCGGAATAGATATATAAAATCCCATATCCAGCACCTGTCCTGCCTGCTCGACATCTCCCGAGAAGCAGTGGAAGACTCCTCTTATGGGTACACTCCCCGAAAAATCTCTGAGAATACCAATTGTCTCTCCGAAAGAATCCCTCGAATGGATTATTACGGGCTTTCTTACCTCTGTAGAAAGTTGGAGGAATCTAAGGAATGTGCTTTTCTGAACATCCCGTGGAGATAGATCATAATAGAAATCGAGCCCAATCTCACCAATGCCAACCATTCTCCTGTTCGACGAAATCCTCTTTATGTCCTCCACTATGCCCTCAAGCCTCGATCTATAATCCTCGACATTCCATCTGTCTTTCAGTCCGAGGTCCGCATCGTGCGGGTGAACCCCTGTCGCAAAGAAGAGGTTATAACTCTCGGATATACTAATGGCCTCGTCGTAGTTTTCGGCTCCATATCCCGAGCCGATGGTTATCATATATTCTACACCACTATTCCGTGCCCTCTCTATCACCTCATTCAAATCGCTCTTGAAATCGGATGCACTCAGATGCAGATGTGTATCGATCAATCTCATCGTACTCCTCGATATCTTTGGCAAATCTCTAATCTATATCAAAATACCCCTCATCTAAATCAATATAATCACCATATTGTCCTTATGCAACATATTTTCTACCCCTACAAGCGACTCGCAGACTAATGACTTACAGCCTAACGACTCACAGACTAGCAACTATCAAACTAACGACTATCAGACTATTCTCCCCCAAATTGGAGAATACTGCGGCAGATTTTACTTATCCCCATAATGTCGTATATACATATCACCCTCTTGTGGTAATATATAGTCAGGAGGTGGCGACAATGAAAGAGAGATTAAAAAATCTTATCATCAGCGAAGAAGGTCAGGGTATGACAGAGTATATCATCATTGTGGCTCTCATTGCTATTGCTGCAATCGGTGTGATTACTGTCTTTGGAGACAATATCAGGGCGCTGTTCAAGGCATCAACCAATGCCCTTGCAGGGGACCAGAATGTTACGGTCGAGACTCGTAAATTTACTGGCAGCGTAAAGAAGACCATCAAGGACTTTGCCAATAACAAGACCCAGTAAGTTACCCGATATTCTTCTGACAAACAAGAGAGACAACAGGTAATATTACCTCCTGTGTAAAAATTGAGTTATGGGTGGCGATTATCATTGTTGGTAGAATGTCTATTTTTGATTGTAAGGTTGTAGGGAAAGACCGATGGTCTGCCCCAAAAATACTTATTATGAAAACTTTTTTAGAAAGAAGTTTTCATTTTGCGGGGGTGGGCGAAAGCCTATGAATGTTTATCCATTTCCTATTTCCCACTTATCCATTTGTTTTTATGAGAGGGGAATTATTCCGTGTCAGTGATCGGTGGTCGGTGGTCCTTTTAGGATAACACTCTACAAGAGGGGGATTTTCACTTACTTATTTCCCAATTCCCACTTATCCATTTTTATTCGGTGAACCGTGTCGGCCTTTGGAACATCCCTCTATCAGAGGAGAATTTTTACTTATCCATTTCCCACTTCCTACTTATCCATTTATTTCTGTTCATTGAGTTGGAAGAGTTCATAGAATTTGGGAGTTTAGTGCCAAGTAGAATCGTAGTTCCAAGTAGAATCGCAGTTAAGCCAATTCAGGAATATCTCTATTTCTCCTCTTTGCTCTTTCGCTTAGACAGGTAAATCTGTAGATATATTGCAATAGCTATTACGAATATGGAGATAAACTGGCTGGTGGAGAGATACGAGTCTATTACGAACCCTCTAATCTTATCTCCCCTCAGAATCTCCAAGAGTGACCTCAATATCGGATAGAGTGTCATATACATCAACAGCACCTGCCCATCGAATCTCTTTCTGGTCCTGAACAATACAAGAATGAGGAAGATTGTAGCCTCTCCAACAGACTCGAAGAGTTGAGTTGGATAGATTGGTATCCCTTTTGGGGCGATCGACTCAGGGTGTTTGAAGACCACTGCGAAGATGAAGTCTTTAGAACACTCCTTACCATAACAGCAGCCCGCCGAGAAACAGCCGAGCCTTCCGAAGGCGTGCCCAAGGGCTACAGATGGAATAAGTATATCGGCTATCTTGAAGAATGGGAGTTTGTGCTTCATAGTATAATACACTGTAAACAGTAATGCCCCGATAAAACCTCCATACCAGACGAGCCCACCCTTATAAATCTTTATAAACATAGATGGGTCAGCCATATATTCGTCCCATGTGGTTATAATGTAGACGATTCTCGAACCTATAAGTCCCCAGATCAATATCCAGAATGTCAGGTCGGATATCTGTTTTGGGTCTATTCCGAGCTTCTTTGCCTCTCTCGTGGCAAGCCAGAGCCCAACTATGAAACCAATGGCAATGAAAAATCCATAAGTATGTATAGCCAGCGGAAAATCTCCGAGTTTAAAAGGTAATTCAAACAGTTTTGGAAACATTTTCTTCTCCCTTCTTTCGGAGTGATTGCCATAACAACAAAGAGCCTGCAAGCAATATAATGCTTATTATCTGTGAGCTGGACAGGAGTCCGAAGAAGATGCCCCTGTTGTCGCTCCTGAAGAATTCTATTATGAATCTAAATATGGCATATATCGATACAAAGTGAACTATTATCTGTCCATCATACTCTTTGTGCCTTCGGAGATAAAGATAGAGATACAAAAAGAGGAGAAGAGAGAAAATCGACTCGAATAGTTGTGTAGGGAGCAGAGCGGGCGTCTCAGAATCCCTTCCTGCCTTTACTATGCCTGCATTTGCAAGCTCTGCAAAGGCTGCACTCCCCTTGGGAAAGTGTACACCCAAAAATGAATCTGTCTGATGACCAAAGCAACAGCCATTCAAGAAACAACCCAATCTCCCAAAGAACAACCCAATTGCAGTACCATATCCAATGGTATCGGATGTAAAGAGCATATTCATCTTCTTTCGCCGCATAAAAATAATGGCTGCAATAGTTCCAAAGATAAAACCTCCATAATATGCGAGTCCTCCCTTGAAGACATTGAACATCCTTGAGGGGTGGGCAATATAGAACTTGATTATCTTTTCACCTCGATTGAACTCCTTCACCACATCATCCCCACCCTCTTTCTTCAGCTTCTCAGGGTCGGGTCCACACCTGTCGAGCCTCTGAGAACAGTATACATCGTGTGGTATATCCTCTGCAACTATGTGCATAACCCTTGAGCCGATCATTCCAAATATTACAATTACTATTGCGAGGTCGATGAATGTTTTGACACTCAGATTTGCCCTTTTGAATTCCATTATGCCTATTATGGTTGCCACAACAAAACCGAGTGTCAGGAAGAAGAAATACGAGTGTATCGTCAATTCACCTATATGAAAGAGGACTGGTTTCATTCTCCCTTTCCCGCATCGAGAGTCGAGGCAGAGGCTGAATCAGAATCCGAGGTTTTCTCCTTTTCTTCTACCTTTTCAGACTGATCGCTGGATGTCTTCTTCTCTTCCAGAAAAAGCATATGTATTATCATCAGGATTACTCCAACTGTGATAGCCGAATCAGCGACATTGAATGTGGGCCAGTGGTAATCCTTATAGAACCAGTGAATAAAATCCACCACATAGCTATTCAAGACCCTGTCATAGAAGTTACCAAAGGCGCCGCCGAGAATGAGAGATATTGCAACAGACAGAACCCTCTGCTCCTTCCTTACCTTGATGAAGAAGTAGATTATGAAGAGTATGGCAATTATACTTACAATTACAAAGAAGGGTTTTCTTATACTGTCATCTACAGAGCCAAATATGCCCCAAGCCGCTCCCGGATTTTCGACATATCTGAAATCGAAGAATCCCTTTATTACATCAACTGAGGATCTGCCCTTGAGGGTACTTATTGCCCACCTCTTGGAAATCTGGTCCAGAATAAAGACCAGCGGGATAATTATTGTTGCTACAACATACTTGA
>Ga0078972_1003345_pt1 | contig 10270 bp, 9 predicted proteins | sample YelNatPaOPGAMG01_FD_67568 | JGI IMG/M metagenome (GOLD analysis project Ga0078972, IMG submission 67568) | Hot spring thermophilic microbial communities from Obsidian Pool, Yellowstone National Park, USA - OP-RAMG-01 (SPADES assembly) (version 2) | ecosystem: Environmental > Aquatic > Thermal...
GAAGCCGTGCTGACTATGGACATGATTTCTAACATCAAGGCCGGCAATGGCTACATAGATTCCACCCGGGTCCGGGTGTTCAGCGATGACCCCAACGATTCACCCAGCCGGGAGCTGGCTCTCTACGTTAAACGGGTGGCTGAGCAGGTTTATCCCTCTTTTGAAGTTAACCTGATTTACCGGGCTGACAGGTTCGGCCGGGGAGGTGACCACACGCCCTTTGTGCTGGAAGGATTTCCGGGAATAAGGTTTACGGAAGCACGGGAAAACTATTCGGTTCAGCATTCACCGCTGGATACCATTGAAAATCTTTCGCTTCCTTATTGTGCTGATGTCACCCGAGTGGTGCTGGCTTCTCTTCTGTCTCTGGCCTGTGCGCCAGAAGCACCCCAGGTAACCAGCGAGCGTGGGGCACCGCTTCTCGGCCGCGGGCAGGGTTATGATGCAGAACTGCGCTGGAAATGGGAAGGCAAACGCGAAAACCTGGCAGGTTTTAAAGTTTATATGAAGGATACCAAATCACCTTACTGGGAAAGAGTTTATTCGGCCGGACCAAACGAATCTTTTCTGCTGAAGAACGTTTCCATAGATGACTGGACTTTTGGCGTTTCAGCCGTGGGGACCAACGGTCTGGAAAGCCTGGTTTCCATCTACCGTATGCCGCCCCGGCGTCGGGCTGAATACACCTTTGAGGAAATTAAATAAATCTTTGAGCCTGCTTAATTAAAGCCTCAGATGAAATCCGAGCTGAAAAGCACTTGCCTGAATAAGCCAGCTATGTTTTACGGTCGCAAGCGGGAATTTGACTGAACTTTCCAGGCCAAAGTTTTTAATGCTTAGACCTAACCCGCAGGTCAGGTAATCAATTATGTTGCACTCGCTTGTGTATGGACCATATGGGTCATGAATGTACCCAGCGAGTAAATGTAGAGTCTTATCCTCATTCTGGTCAAGTTTTAAAGTGTAACCCAGCCCGGCCGAGAATTTTATAAAATCTGATTCAAGTGGCCATTGGTAAAATCTGTCAAATAAATAATCATATCTGCTTCCACCAGAAAATTGTTTCCAGTTCCAGTATGATACATCCGAATAAAGATTAAGATTATCTGAAATATTGACCTTGCTGCTCAAACACAGAGCGAAAGGAAACCTGAAATAATTAGTAAACGGTCCTGAAGTAGTCGTTTGGGGAAAATAGAGGTCCCTTGTTTCTAAGGTAAACGTCATTTTCATCTTGTAAGCTGGCCTTATAGTCAGCCCCAGAGTCAGAACCTTATTAACCTTCCAGACCAGGCCAAACTGAAGGTTAAAACCTTTAAAGTCAGCCTGGTATTCGTTTTCCTGTTCTGAGTAGGCATAATGATCAAGGTGGGTTAAATTGCCTGTCCTGTAATTAATGGAAAAGCCAAGGGAAAAATTATCTTTGACCTGATGAGAAACGGCCAGTTGAAAAGAGTGCAACCTCCCGTTCTGGCGAAAAAAATTCTCATAATCATGAATTTCAGGTCGGTTGTATTCTTCTATAAGAGAATAGCCCAGGCCTATTCCCCAGGCACCAGACCTTAATGTTAGACCCAAAAAATCCGGGTTAGGCGTTGACCGGCTGTAAGTATGCCAGGTATTATCAATGTTATCAGAATTTCCATTTCTGGCTACCATTATCCTGCCGGAAGCAGCTAACTGGAATTTATCGGAAAAACTCAGAACTGCCGGGTTGAGAAAACTGGCCTGCGGACTGTACTGGCTCAGGATAGTTTCTCCCGCGGCTGTGGAAAAAGGCGAGTATATGCCCAGTTGATTTCGACTCCCCAGGGGCAAGCCCATCAAATTAATATCCTGTGCCTGTAAGAAATGGTGGCAGGCAAGAGTTAAGGCAGCTAGTAAAAGAATTATGGCCCAGTTAATTTTTACTTTTTCCATTTATTTTTCTCCCCTTTATAGTTTTCTTAAATAATAAATAAAAAACACTTTTTCAGTCAAATTTTTTTTGTTAATTTGAATTAGCAAGTTGAGAAAAGAAAATCATCATGAACAGATAATAAATAACCAACCATGAGTAAAGACGAATGGCGAGGCGGTTATTTCTCTGTTTAATAGAAATTAAGGCTCGGCTATCTGGAACGTCTGCGGCGCTCTTTTATTTATCTGTTAAGTTGGTTTAGGTGCAGATGGACAAAAGGTATATAATGTATAAAAACAATGGAGGAAAAATGAGCCAGCCAGAAAAAAAAGAAAACCCCAACAGGATAAGGCATCTAATCGGAGTCATGAGTGGAAAAGGCGGGGTGGGAAAGTCCACAGTGACCTACCTCACAGCTCTGGCTCTGTCAAAAAAAGGACAAAAAGTCGGCATCTTGGACGCTGACATAACCGGTGCCAGCATCCCGCGCATTATGCACCTGCCAAAGTATGAGATGAAGGTCTGCGGCGATTTTATCTGCCCGGTGGAAACCGAGCAGGGCCTGAAGGTTATGTCCATCAGCTTTCTGGTGGACAATGAAGAACAACCGGTTATCTGGCGCGGACCACTGCTCAGCAAAGCCATCCAGCAGTTCTGGGGAGAGGTGCTGTGGGGCGAGCTGGATTATCTGGTGATTGATATGCCCCCGGGCACTTCTGACGTGGCCATAACAGTCATGCAATCCTTCCCGCTGCACGGCTTTATTTTTGTCACCACGCCCCAGGACCTGGTCTCGGTGGTGGTGGCTCGCTCCATGCAGATGGCCCAGAGGCTGAATGTGCCGGTGCTGGGGCTGGTAGAAAACATGAGCTACTTTATCTGTCCCCACTGCGGGCAAAAGACCAATTTCTTCGGCCAGGATGAGACCGAAAAGCTGGCCAGGCAGTTCGGCACCGAGCTTCTGACTCAGATTCCCATCAGCGTAGAATTTGCCCGCATGCCTTCTCAGGGACTGGACCTGAAGAGCAGTCTGGTACAGGAAGTACTGGACAGCCTGGGAAAAATTCTGGTACAAAAGCTGCCCTGATAATTTTCTTTTAAATATTAAGTGATAAAAAAATTTTTGTTCTGCCAGAGTAAATTTAAAAACCTCTGAACTTTTTAAAAACTTAAGGCCCCTGGCCAGGGTAAGGGCTTTTTCTATCCAGTTTTTCTGGACAAAATGGTATAATCAAAAATCTAAAACATCATCATTTTATAGCCAGACGAGGTTATCATGGTTGAAGATAAAAAGCCAGGGTTTACCTACTGGGTAATGTCACCGGAGGAAGTAGCCTCCAGCCTTGAATCGGACCTGACAAAGGGACTTACTTCTGCGGAAGCGGCTCGCCGGCTTTCTCAGCATGGTTACAACCAGCTTCAGGAAGCTCCGGGCCGTTCACCGGTTAAGGTCTTCCTGGACCAGTTTAAGTCTTTTCTCATCTGGGTGCTTATCGGTGCGGCCATTGTTTCCGGGTTTCTGGGTGAATGGGTAGATGCCCTGGCTATTATCGGCATTGTCCTGCTGAACTCCATCCTGGGTTTTATCCAGGAGTTCCGGGCGGAGAAAGCTCTCCTGGCCCTGAAAAAAATGGCTGCTCCTTCCGCCAAAGTCATCAGACTCTGGTTTGCGGGCTTCTCTGCAACTCTGCTTCTCTGGTAGAAGCTTCTGGAAAATTCAGGGTGGTGGGCGACCCTACGGAAGGAGCACTTTTAACTCTGGGTTATAAGGCCGGCTTGCGCAAAGAAACCCTGGAAGAAAAAGAGCCGCTGCTTGAAGAAATCCCCTTTGATTCGGAAAGAAAAATGATGACCATGCTCCGGCAGCATGATGGCCAGGTTATAGCCTATGTGAAGGGAGCTCCGGATGTTTTGCTTAAAAATTGTTCCGCCATTTATGAATCCGGACAGGAAAGACCGATTACCTCTGAAGAGGTGAAAAAGATTTTGGAGATAAACGAATCTTTAGCTTCCCGGGCTTTGCGGGTGCTCGGCTGTGCCTACCGAAAATTTCCTGCCCTGCCAGAAAAACTGGAAGCTTCAGAAATAGAGAAGGACCTGGTGTTTGTCGGGCTTCTGGCCATGATTGACCCCCCGCGGGCTGAAGCTGTGGCGGCCGTGGCCGCCTGCCGCCGGGCAGGCATAAAACCGGTGATGATTACGGGCGACCATAAAGTTACGGCCGTAGCCATTGCTAAGGAACTGGGTATGCTGGAGGAAGGGGCCGAGGCCGTCAGCGGAGAAGAGCTTGATGAGATGACTCCAGAGGAATTTGAAGAAAAGGTGAGCCGCATCCAGGTTTATGCCCGGGTCTCGCCAGAACACAAGCTCAAAATCGTCAGAGCCTGGAAGAAAAAGGGCCAGGTGGTGGCCATGACCGGAGATGGGGTAAACGATGCTCCGGCGGTAAAAGAAGCAGACATCGGGGTGGCCATGGGGATAACAGGAACTGACGTAACCAAAGAAGTCTCGGATATGGTCATCACCGATGACAATTTCGCTTCCATCGTGGCCGCGGTGGAAGAGGGCCGGGCCATTTATGACAACATCAAAAAATTCGTTCATTATCTGCTTTCCTGCAACCTGGGCGAAATCATGGTCATGTTCTTGGCTTCGCTTTTTGGCTGGCCGGTGCCGCTTTTACCCATTCAAATCCTGTGGGTTAACCTGGTAACTGATGGACTGCCGGCCCTGGGTCTGGGATTTGACCCGCCGGACAAAGATATAATGAGCAGGCCGCCGCGAAAACCGGACGAACCTATTGTTGACAGGAACAGAGCTGTGCTTATGATTTTCCAGGGAATGTTTATAGCTCTGTGCACCCTGACCGCTTATTTTTACGTTCTGAACGTGGAAAAGGAAGGAATTGTTAGAGCCCGGACCGCGGCTTTTATAGTCCTTTCTGTTTCACAGCTGTTTCATGCCCTGAACAGCCGCAGCCAGATGAAGTCAATCTTTGAGCTGGGCTTCTTTTCTAACCTGAAGTTAATCTGGGCCATCCTGGTTTCCTTGATGCTTCAACTTTCTGTGATTTACCTTCCTTTCCTGCAGAAGATTTTTAAAACGCAGAACCTGACTGCTTTTGACTGGATAATGGTTTTTGCTCTTTCTTCGCTTTCCCTGTGGTTGATGGAGGTTATCAAGCTGCTGAACAAAAAATTTAAATTTTATGAAGTTTATTAATTGGTTGATTTTTGCGGCTAATTTTCTCTGGACAGATTTCCTTTCTTCTTCTGACAGAAGCGATAAGCCACGATTTTCAATTTTTTATTCTTTTCTCTTCGGGGCTCTTTTTGTTCTGAGTATTAATTTATCTGCGGCAAAATTTTTTCCGGCTTACTTCATCTGCCTGATGCGCACTTCAATTTCCGGGACATCTTTCAGCAGAGCTACCAGGCGTGAAGTATCAGTTTCTCCATAATGATAGGGATAGAGTATCCTGGGCTTAAACCAGCGGGCAGCTTCGGCCACCATTTCCGGGGTCATGGTGTAGGGCAGGTTCATCGGCAGAAAAGCAATATCTATGTTCTTGAGATTCTTCATTTCCGGGATGTTCTCTGTGTCTCCAGCCACATAAACCTTCTTATCACCAAAAGAAATGACATAACCATTGCCCACTCCTTTCGGGTGGAATGGCTGGCCGTCTGGTCTCTTGTGCTTGAGGTTGTAGGCTGGAACGGCTTCAATGTCCAGCCCGTAGACCGAGTATTTTTCTCCGTTTTTAAGAACTTTTAACCCCGGCACTTTGGAAGAACAGGAAGCGGAGCCAACTATGACGGTAGATTCTTGGCGAATTAGCTTCAGGGCCTCAGGGTCGCAGTGGTCAAAATGTTCGTGGGTGATGAGCACCAGGTCGGCTTTGGGCAGCTGCCGGTAATCAGCTTCACTGCTAACCGGGTCTACGTGGATGACCAGGTTGTGGTAGGTAAACATCAAAGAAGCGTGGCCCAGAAAAGTAATTTTCAATTCGCCACCCGAGGTAGGAAAAGTATCTTCTTCGTGTTTCTGGCCAGAAGCCAGGAGCGGGGCCAGTCCTAAAGTTAGAACAAACAGAGCTATCAGGATTTTGTCCATCACTTCACCTCCTCCAGAAAAATTTTAGCACATAAAGAAAAACAGAAAAACTTTTTGTTTTTTCTAAAAAAGTTTATAATCTTGACACACCAGAAATCATCGGAAAGATTAAGAGAAAAAGGTTATGAAAAATAGGAAGTTCTTTTTAAAAAATTTATTTCCCGTCTGGGCTTTGATTTTATTGCTGAGCCTGGCTTTCTATTTTCTGGCCCTTAATTTAGCCAAAAAAGCCAGGACAGAAGAACAGGTGGAGGAACTTTCAGAACTGGCTCTGGCCATGGGTCTGGAAGCTACCAGGACGTACTCCAGCCTGGAAGAAGTTGGCTTGCATGAAGTTTTGAGAATTCAGGCCCGTCTGTCTCAGACGCGGGTTTCTCTTATCAAGCCTGATGGCACGGTGGTTTTTGACACCGAAAAAGAGCCCCGCGAGCTGGAAAGCCATCGCTACCGGCCAGAAGTTGATGCGGCTTTAAAAGGGGAGAAGGCCTGGTCCATCCGTTTCAGCGATACTCTCAGAAAAAAGCTTATTTACGTGGCTGTTCCTGTGAGACGGGAAGGGGAGATAATAGGCGTGCTGCGGGTCAGCCGCTTTCTGGATGTAGCCTTCTTGCCCTACCGGAGCCTGAGGAATTCTTTTCTGGTTGGTCTGCTGGTCATCGTACTTCTGGGTTGGGTTCTGGCTTATTTCTGGCTGAGAATGAGCTTAAAACCGATAGAAGAAATTACCAGGGTGGTGGAGAAGGCCAGAAGCGGGGAAGATACAGTCATCAGGCATTCTCTTCATGAAGCGCTCGGCCCTCTGGCCGGAGAACTGGAAGCTCTGATTAAAGAAGTGCAAAAAAGAGCTTCGGCGGAGATAGAAGAGAAGGAGATACTGAACAGCTTGTTCACTGCTACCGAGGAAGGCTGGCTGGTAGTGGAAGAAAACGGGAAAATACTGCTTACTAACCCGGCTTTAAGAAAAATGTTTCCGCAGCTTGAGGCGGGCGGAGAATTTTTCTGGGAAACCCTGCGCTGCCCGAGCCTGATAAAAGGGGTGGAAGAAGCCAGGCAAAAAGGTGAAAGTTTTGCTCAGGAAATTGAAATAGCCGGTCGCTTTTACAAATGTCAGGCTATCTGGCTGGCCAATCGCCGCCGTTATTTAATCAATTTCCGGGATATAACGGAAGTTAAAAACTTGGCCCGGCAGAAAAAAGAATTCATGGCCAACCTGGTGCATGAATTAAAAACGCCGCTTACGGCTATAAACGGCTTTGTTGAAACTCTGGAAGAAGAAGAGTTGAAAGAAGAAGCCAGACATTATCTGTCAATCATAAAAAGAAATACAGAAAGACTTGTCAGGCTGGTGGAAGACCTGAGTCATCTGTCGGAGCTGGAAGAAAAAGAGACCCTCCTGCAAAAAGAACAAGTCGACCTGGCAGAAATAGTCAAAGAAATGATGGCTAATTATGAAAAAAAAGCCAGGGAAAAAGGTCTGGACCTGAAACTGGAAATTGAGGGCCACACCACCCTGACGGCCGACCGCTTTCAGATGGAGCAGCTGGTTTTAAACCTGGTGGATAATGCCCTCAGGTACACTGAAAAAGGAAGCATCACGGTCCGGGTGAAAGAAAGACAGGATGGCCTGGTGTTGGAGGTAGAAGATACCGGGCTGGGCATTCCTGAAGAACATTTATCTCGCATTTTTGAAAGGTTTTACGTGGTAGACAAATCTCGTTCCCGAAAGACCGGTGGGACAGGACTAGGCCTGGCCATTGTCAAGCACATTGTCCAGCTGCACCAGGGTAAAATTCAGGTGAAAAGCGCCCCGGGTGTGGGCTCCACTTTTACTGTCTGGCTGCCGCGTCAGGCCTGATAGATTTGGCCGCGGTTTTGGTCTATAATTATTCCTGAAAATTTAGCTTAATTTATCTTTTGATTTTTATCTTAAGAGGCAGAAAAAAATGGCTGAACTGGAATTTAAAGGCAAAAAGCTGGAACTCAACGAAGACGGTTTTTTAAAGACTCCGGAAGCCTGGGATGAAGAGCTGGCTCAATTTATAGCCAGACAGGCAGAAGGCATTGAGCAGATGACGGAAGAGCACTGGAAAGTGGTTAATTACATCAGAAATTATTACCTGCAGAAGGGTCAGGCTCCGATGATCAGGAAAATGGTGGCTGAAACCGGAATTTCTCTCAAGCACATCTACGAACTTTTTCCTTCCGGTCCCGCTAAGGGGGCCTGTAAGGTGGCGGGACTGCCCAAGCCTGATGGCTGCGTTTGAGAAATTTGAGAAATTATTACTTGCAAGCTGACAGCCACGAGAAGCAGGCTTTTTCCCGGCCGGCTGAATGATTTTTTAAAAATTAATCTGCTCCGGCTCACTTCTTTAAATGGCCAAAAGCTATTTTCCCTGATATTATCTCTGACTCAGCTTACCCTCAGCTTTTTCTTTTCCTGTTGAATTCCACAATTTCCTTAACCGCTTCTACCGCGGTTTTGATGTGTTCTTCCGTGTTAAACGGACCGATGCCAAAACGAACCGCGCCTTTTATTTTATCGGTTCCCAGCTGCTCGTGCACCAGGGGAGCACAGTGCAGGCCAGTGCGGCAAGCGATGTTGTAATCAGCGTCAAGCATAATGCCCACATCCTGGGCTTCCATTCCATCCACGTTAAAAGCCATAACACTGATGTGGTCCTTAAGGTCATCCTGGCAGTAGAGTGTTACTCCCTCTATCTCTTTCAGACCATTGACCAGCATTTCCGTAAGCTTCATCTCCTGATGGTGAATGTTTTCCAGTCCTTTTTCCTGTATCCATTTTAGTCCGGCATGAAGCCCGGCAATGCCCATGACGTTAGGGGTGCCGTACTCCAGGCGGTATGGGTATTCTTCCAGGTGGGTTCTCTGAGCCGAACGAACGCCAGTCCCACCGGCTCTTTTTATCTTGATATTGACGTTTTCTCCCACGCACAGCCCGCCAATACCAGTTGGACCAAGCAAAGACTTATGCCCGGTAAAACAGACCACGTCTATGTTCATGTCCTTCATGTCAATGGGCACTTTACCGGCTGACTGCGAAGCATCAATCACAAAAATCAGGCCATGTTCCCGGCAAATACGTCCGATTTCTTTTACGGGCTGGACAGTGCCAATCACGTTGCTGGCGTGGTTTACCACCACCACTTTGGTGTTCTTTTTGATTTTCTTTTTTATGTCGTCAGGGTCCACAAACCCCCGCTGGTTGAATGGCACATAGTCCACTTCCACACCTTCCAGCGAAAGATGATAGAGGGGGCGGAGAACAGAGTTATGTTCAATGGTGGTCGTGATCGCATGGTCGCCTGGTTCCAGCAGGCCAAAAATGGCCAGGTTCAGGGCATCAGTGGAGTTGTAGGTAAAGCACAGACGGTTCGGGTCCGGACCGTTAAAAAATTCAGTCAACATCCGACGGGTGTTTTCTACCATTTCGCCGGCTTCCAGACAGAGGTCATAACCGGAGCGGCCTGGGTTCACCCCGTAATTCCGGTAGAAATAATCCATGAATTGATAGACCTCTTCTGGCTTCGGGTAAGAAGTGGCGCCGTTGTCCAGATAAATGATTTTCATGATTAAAGCCTCCCGCGGGAATTAATTTTATGAAGGTAAATTCGGAGTGATGGCTTAAAGTAGGAAGGGCAACAGTCAGGATTACAGTTAGTATCCATGATTTTAAGTTTAAATATTAATAAAAATAGCCGGACAAATCAACTTTCCGGTTGACTTTATTTTTATTCTGGTTTCAGAATATTTAAGGTAACAAAAGAAGGAGAGGTCATTAGCCATGAAACGCAGTTTTTTAAAATCAGGTGCCAGGCTGGTTTTTTTGCTGGTTGTTTTGGGCCTGCTGTTCTCCACCTGCCGCCTGTCGGAAAAAAAATTTGACTTGGCCGTGATTAACGGCCGGGTGGTGGATGGCAGCGGTAACCCCTGGTTCAGGGCCGATATCGGGATAAAAGACGGAAAGATTGTGGCCATAAAAAGAAAGATTAGCCCGCAAGAAGCCAGAGAAGTTGTAGAGGCCAGAGGGCTGGTGGTGGCTCCTGGTTTTATTGATATTCATACTCATGCCGACGAAAACATTCTGCAACTGCCTGGCTGTGAAAACTACCTTTCTCAGGGTGTGACCACGCTCATCGGCGGCAATTGTGGCGGCCATGAATTTCCTCTGGCTCAGTTGTTTGCCAGGCTGGAAAAACAGGGCCTGGCCTGCAATTTTGGCTCCCTGGCCGGGCATAA
>Ga0078972_1017508_pt1 | contig 10265 bp, 7 predicted proteins | sample YelNatPaOPGAMG01_FD_67568 | JGI IMG/M metagenome (GOLD analysis project Ga0078972, IMG submission 67568) | Hot spring thermophilic microbial communities from Obsidian Pool, Yellowstone National Park, USA - OP-RAMG-01 (SPADES assembly) (version 2) | ecosystem: Environmental > Aquatic > Thermal...
TATTTCTTGTACGAAAGAAGGAGTGGCTTGGTGGGCGACTGATGAGAAGAAGTTATATAGATGGCATAATGGAAAGTGGGAACTTTTCTATATACCTTATACCTACCCCCACCCGCTAAGGACCATTCTCGGAGATTAATTAAAATTTGATCTTGAATTTAGCTACAATTAAGTTTAACTATACTTTTTTGCTCTTCTTATATTTATAAAATAATATTGACATATCTATCTAAATTTGTTATCAAATTCATTGAAGCGGAAGGTAAAATGAGAATTTTATATAAGGAATAAATTTCTATCCCTTCAAGGTATTAAGAGGAAATTTTTTATGCTCAAGCGCAAGAATAATGCCAAAATAATATTAATAATTATCTATATAACGATTTTCTATTCTCTGTTATTATCTCAAGATAATATTGATATAAAAAAAGGTAATCCTAACTTTGAAATAAAGGGTATGAGTTCTGAATTTCAAGCGAATTTTTACTATAAGCCTGCATTTGCTGCTCCTGGACTAAGGATAAAGTTTTATAATATGTCTAAAGGGGGACCAGAATCTTATCAGTGGAACTTTGGCGATGGTAAAGTGAGCGAGGAAAAGGACCCATCACATGCGTATGTGAAGTCAGGGATTTATTATATAACTCTCAAAATAAGCCGCTTGAATCTAAATAGCTTCATTGGTAAATCTATATTTGTTAGATCTAATTATAGTGGTAATTCTGAAAAGCCAAAAGCGGATTTTATTTTTGAACCAACAAACCCCCAAGCAGGCGAGCCAATTAAATTCTACGATAGATCAGTAGGTATAATCGAAAATAGAATCTGGCAATTTGGGTACTTTGGTTATAGCTTTTTAAAAGAACCGACATGGACCTTTTTTTCTAGTAAAAAATATGTGGTTACCCTTACAGTGAAAAATCAATTTGGATCAGATCGCATTGCCAAATATATTGATGTTGCGCCCCGGCGAGTGAATGTAATAATTGCACAAAGTTGTGCTTTAGCTGACGTTCAGGCAGCGATAGCGCAGGCGAATCCGGGGGATACAGTAGTAGTGCCTAATGGAACAGCGACTTGGGGTAATCAATTAATAATCAACAAGGGGATAATTCTTAAAGCAGCGACAAAGGGTGGAGTAAATATTAAAAGTAGCTATGAATACTATAGTTCCGATAATCATGATACGAGAAATTATCTTATAGTCTATCAGCCGCAGAACCCTGAAAATGATGAGCCGTTTAGAATATCTGGATTTATACTTGATTTTCAAAGCAAGATAAGCGGGTTAATTATAAAAAATCTTTCTTTGAATGCAATAAGAAAGATTAGAATTGATAATAATAAAATTTATAATCCAAGAGGAATGGTTATACAAATTTATGGCAACGCTTATGGAGTAATGGATAATTGCTATATTGAATCGCCATTTACGGTCGGTCTCTTGCGAGATGAGGGAAATAGTAATAATACGTGGCAAAATTTTACTTTTGAATTTGGTACGGCGGATAATTTTTATTTTGAAGATTTACATATAGTCTCTCCCGATACAATGGTGATGATGGCCGAAGTTGCGGGAAGATATTGTCTGCGGTATAGCATTATTGATGCTACTACTTCAACCAATGGTTTATATCCAATGTGCGATATGCACGGAAACCAGACTTCTACTAACTTCTTTGCTACTATGGGTGCGGAAGTATATGGGAATACGATATATTGTAATAAGGGGGTTTGTTTAGTGGACCAGAGGGGCGGGAAAGCTATTGTTTATGATAATAATGTTATCACAAGTTCTTCTGTAACTACTAAAGTTCGGGAAGAATATCTTGATTCCATAACACCTCCAGCCAATAATCCTATAAGTGGTCAACCACAGCATGTTTCTGATTCATATTATTGGAATCTGAAGAAAAACGGGGCTGTTCTTTATACAGACAATCCTTATATAGCGTCAACTGTTTATTATGAAGATTTGGGTAGGAATGTCCCCGCAGAAGATATTGATTTTTGGCGTCACAAGTCATCGTTTGATGGCTCATCAGGGGTAGGAGTTGGGTTACTTTCGCAAAGGCCTATTTCTTGTACGAAAGAAGGAGTGGCTTGGTGGGCGACTGATGAGAAGAAGTTATATAGATGGCATAATGGAAAGTGGGAACTTTTCTATATACCTTATACCTACCCCCACCCGCTAAGGGCATTATTAAATGATTAGAAATATTACCCGTTTTGTTTTGGAAAAGAGCCCAGTTTGTTTGACAACAAGAATACTAAGTTATCCAGTATTCATGCCTTATTACCATATTGTAAGCAATGAAAGATTACCACACGTCTCCTCTCTTCATTATTATAAAAACAATAATCAATTTTTAAAAGATTTGGACTTTCTGTTATTTCATTTTGAGCCGATTTCTCTTAAAGATTTGATAGATGCAGTTGAAAACAAAAAAAAGATAAAAAAACAAAGTGTGCTTTTTACTTTTGATGATGGCTATGCAGAGCAGTTTTCAGTAATAGCTCCCATCTTATATAAAAAAGGTATACCCGCAGTCTTTTTTATCACCACAAACTTCATAGATAATAAAGAACTTGGTTTCAGGAATAAAGCAAGTATAATTATTGATTATCTAGAAAAGAACCAGAAAATTATCAATAAATTTTGTAAAAAATATCTGACAGATATTAGAAGCAATAAGAATAATTATAAAATATTTCTTTTATCTATAAATTATAAAACAAGGGCTTTGCTTGATGAAATTGCAAACTTCTTAGGTATAGACTATTCACATTATTTAAATAAATATAAACCATATCTAAAGAGTGATGACATAGATAAATTAATTAAGATGGGCTTCTTTATAGGTTCTCACAGCATGGACCATCCAGATTATTCTGAACTATCATTAAATGAACAAATCGAACAAACATTGGAAAGTATCGCGTTTCTTCAATCAAGGTTCTCTTTATCCTATAGAGTATTTTCTTTTCCTTTCAGTGATAATGGCATAAAGAAGGATTTCTTTAAGGCAATTGAAGGTAGTTTAGATTTAAGTTTTGGAAATAGTACTGATTCCATGAAGAAGGCATATTGGAATTTAAGAAGATATAATTTTGAAAGACTATCTATTTCCTCAAGAGAATTCTTTAATAGGATCGTAGTAAAGGAAATGTTGAATAAATATTTTTTATAAACGGCAATAAATAGTCTTAATTGAATTATAGGGCTTTTAAATATCCAGATATAGATTATAGATAAAGAAAAATTGATTAATTATAATGAAAAATGATAGTTATTATAATATAAAAATGATCGGAAAAATAAGTTGAGCATAAGAGCTGCAATTGTCGGGTGCGGGAAAATGGCAGAAGTTCATGCTGCCATCATAAGTTATCTTCCCCATAGTGAACTCATTGCAACATGTGATAGCGAAGTACTCATGGCCAGGCAGTTAGCCGAAAGATACGGAGCAAAAAACTATTATGACAATGTTGATAGACTTTTGGCTGACGCCAAACCTGATGTTGTCCATATAACCACGCCCCCTCAATCACATTATCTTATTGGCAAGATGTGTCTTGAGTCAGGAAGCCATATATTTGTGGAGAAGCCTTTTACTGTTAATTATCAGGAAGCTAAAGAACTTATTGATATTGCCAAGGCAAAAGGGAGAAAACTGACCATTGGAACAGATGAACAATTTTCTATCGTTGCCACGAAGGCGCGCGATTTAATAAAGGATGGCTGGCTTGGGGGCAGGCCGGTCCACCTTGATGTTTTCTACTGTTATGATATGAGCGACGAGCGCTATACAAAGAGCTTCCTTAAAAATAAATCTCACTGGGTTTGGAAATTACCCGGTCAAATGATCCAGAACATCATTCCCCACGCTGTAATGAAAATAGCAGAATATATTGATGATAGCTTTGATTTGATAGCCATCGGATTTACAAGTAATTATTTCTTAAAACTGGGCGAAAAACTTTTGGTAGATGAACTTAGAGTGATGATGATTGATAAAAATCAGATGACCGCCTTCCTAAGTTTTTCTACTCAAATGAAACCGGCCATGATCCAGTTCAGGATTCTTGGCCCTCAAAATGGGATTGTAATAGATGAGGTTCAGCAATCTATAATTAAGCTCCATGGTAGGAAGTATAAAAGCTATCTGGAAAGGTTTGTGCCATTGTATAAATATTCAAAGCAGTATAAAAAGAATTTTTATAAAAATCTTGGGCTGTTTATAAAAAGGGAATTTCACATGAAAAGGGGCTTATATAATTTGATAGAATCATTTTATAAATCCATAGAAAATGACGAGGCTCCGCCCATCTCTTATGAAGATATTCTCAAATGTTCTAAAATTACTGATATGATTATTAAGCAGATTTACAAAGAAACTCTGAGCTGAGCGTATTTTTTGTGAATATTAATCTATCATAAGCGTTCTAAGACAAGAGTGGCTGGATGGGTATTAGTGGATGAGAATAAGCAAACGAATAATAAAATAGAGGCGAAAATAATGCCAGGCGATTTTATTATCAACCAGAATGAAACGATTTTGGTAACAGGTGCGTCAGGATTTATTGGATCCTATGTTGTTGAGACATTACTGAATAAAGGATTTAATGCAGTAAGATGTTTAATTAGAGAAACAAGTGATGGCACCCGTCTTTTCAATATAATTTCTGAAAATAATGCTGAAAATAGAATTGAAGTAATTAAGGGAAATTTGTTATCCAAGGATGATTGTCAGAGAATCACGAAAGACGTCAAGGTTATTTATCATCTAGCTGCAGCTATGGGGACTAAAATATTTTCAGAAGCCTTTCTTAACTCGGTGATTACTACAAGGAATCTGATAGAGGCGGCTTTGCAGCATAATTGTTTAAAACGATTCGTAAACGTAAGTTCTTTTATTGTCTATAAGAGTTCAGGTGGCAGGAAAAAAGGTGTCCTGGACGAGTCGTCCCCCGTTGAAAAAGAGCCAGAAAAAAGAGCGCAGGCTTATTGCTATGGTAAGGTTAAGCAAGATGAACTTGTGATTTATTATGGAGAAAAAAATAATTTACCTTATGTTATAGTGCGCCCCGGCACGGTTTATGGACCCGGCAAGGCTTTTATCCCTCCCAGAGTGGGAACAGATACTTTTGGCGTCTTCCTTCATCTTGGCGGTCCTAATAGAATTCCTCTGACTTATGTTTCTAACTGTGCTGAGGCTATTGTTCTGGCAGGCTTGGTTCCTGGAATTGAGGGAGAGGTATTCAATATAGTGGATGATGATTTGCCGACATCCAGGCAATTCTTGAGAGAATATAAAAAGAAGGTTAAAAAATTTAAATCTATTTATGTACCTCATTTTTTATCTTATTTTCTGTATTTTGTCTGGGAAAAAATCGCCGCTTGGTCCAGAGGTCAAATACCTCCTGTCTACACGAGAAAAGAATGGAAAGCGATTTGGAAAAAAGCTCACTTCAAGAATGATAAAATAAAAGAGAAATTGAGGTGGCGACAGACAATTTCGACGCGACAAGGGCTGGATAAATTTTTTGACTATTGCCGCAAATATTATAAAATAAGCAATTAATGAAAGTTTTTTTAGAAAGTTAAAAGGAAGTGAAGGGCCCGATTAATTTTATTTATTATTTAGTAAAACCGATTATTCCGCGCGAAATTAGGTTTAAGCTCCGGAGAATTCTTGTAAAGCGGATTATGAAGAAGGGGGCCTCTCGGTGGCCAATAGACCCTGATGCGGGGGAGGCGCCGGAGGGCTGGCAGGGATGGCCTCACGGAAAAAGATTTGCTCTTGTCCTGACTCACGATGTAGAGACAGCGAAGGGGCTAAAAAACTGTCACAGGCTGATGGAGATAGAAGAGGCACTTGGTTTTCGCTCGAGCTTCAATCTAGTCGCCAAAGATTATGAGGTTTCAGAAGAATTTAGAAGAGAATTAATAAATCGAGGATTTGAGAAAGGTATTCATGGGCTGACACATAAGAGGAATCCTTTCAAATCGGAATCATTTTTCAAAAAGCAGGCCCAGGAAATAAATGAGTATTTAATGAAGTGGGGAAGTGTCGGGTTCAGGTCTCCCAGTATGTTCCATGACCTAAAAATGCTTCACCATCTTGATATTGAATATGATGCCTCTACATTTGATACCGATCCTTTCGAGCCTCAGCCCGATGAAATCGGTACAATTTTTCCTGTATGGATTTATAGCGAAGAGCTCAAAAAGGGCTATGTCGAGCTTCCATATACTCTTCCTCAGGACCACCTGGTCTTTCTTATAATGGGCGAAAGAAAGATAGATTTATGGAAAAGAAAGTTAGATTGGATAGTATCAAAAGGCGGTATGGCGCTTCTCATTGCCCATCCAGATTATATGGATTTTGATGGATCGAGCCATTCTGAGAAATACCCCGCCGAGCTTTACTGCGAATTCCTGACTTATGTAAAAGAGAAATATGCTGGTCAGTATTGGAATCCCCTGCCCAAAGATTTAGCACGGTTTTGGAAAGAGAATTATTCAAAGAAGACCGGAATTAGGCGAAAGCTTCACGTTGGCATGCCCGTTTATTCGTTTTATGAATTTGATAATAGAGTTATGCGTTATGCCAAAACACTTTCTGAACTTGGAAATGATGTTGAAGTCTTTTCGTTAAGGTTAAATAATCTGCCTAAAATAGAAACGATAAATAATATAAGAGTGCATAGATTGCAGACCAGGCAATACAAAGAGAAAAGTGGCCTTAGTTATTTATTGAGATTAACGTTATTTCTGCTAAGGTCTTTGTACAATGTGACCAAAGCGCAAAGAAAAAAAAGATTCGATCTTCTACATGTCCATTCCATACCAGATTTTGAAGTGTTTTCAACAGTTTACGCCAAATATAAGGGAGCCAAAGTAATTCTGGATATTCATGATCTGGTTCCAGAGTTATATCTGAGCAAATTTAATAAGAGTAAAAAAAGCCTGGGTTATAAGACCCTTCTTTTCTTGGAGAGAATATCGTGTAAATTTGCTGATCATGTGATAGTACCAAATCATCTCTGGTATGAAAAACTTGTTTCTCGTAGTCTTGAAAAAGGAAATTGTACAGTTATTATGAACTACCCCGATGATAACATATTTCATCCAAGAAAAAGGAATAGGCAGGACGATAAGTTTATCATGATCTATCCCGGAACGCTTTCTTACCATCAGGGATTAGACATCGCTGTTAAAGCCTTTTCTGAAGTTATTAAAATATTTCCTCAAGCAGAATTCCATATTTATGGTGATGGTAATGAAAAAAATAATCTTATGGCTTTAATAAAAGAACTAAACGCTGAAAACAATATCCTGATTAAGCAATTGGTCCCCCTGGATGAAATTTCAAGCGTAATAGCTGAGGCAGATGCTGGAATTGTCCCCAAGCGCGATAATAATTTTGCCGGCGAAGCTTTCAGCACAAAAATTCTGGAATTTATGGCTATGGGCGTCCCAGTTATCGTGTCGGCGACAAAAATTGATAAATATTATTTTAACGATTCAGTTGTAAAGTTCTTTAAGCCAGGAGATGTTGAAGATTTGCAAAAGGCAATAATTGAGCTTATAGACAATAAAGATCTAAGAAGACAGCTTGCTGAGAATGCCTTGAAATTTGTAGAAAACTATAAATGGAGTGCCAATAAGAAGGTTTATCTAGAAATAGTAGATAAATTAACTAGCAAAGTGTGAACAACTTTATCCAAAATAAGAATTCAAAAATGAAATATGTCTTGATTACGGTAGCTTGGAATGAAGCCGATTTTATTGAGGAGACCATTAAATCGGTAATCGGCCAAACCACCCAGCCACAAAAATGGCTTATAGTAAATGATGGCTCAACGGATCAAACTGAAGAAATAATAAAAAGATATGCTGGTAACAACCAATGGATAGAATTGATATCTGAGCCTCCGCATTCTGAGCATGGATTTTCTTCTAAAGCTAAAGGTTTCATGAATGCTTATGACCGGTTGAGATCTATTAATTTTGATATAATCGGAAATCTTGATGCTGATATTTCTTTTGATATCGACTATTTTGAATTTTTGCTTGATAAGTTTGTTCAGGATCCACGACTTGGAGTTGCCGGGACTCCTTTTGTTGAAGATGGCAAACACTATGATTATAGATTTACCAGTATTGAGCATGTCTCAGGAGCCTGCCAGTTGTTCAGGAGAGAATGCTTTGAAGCTATTGGGGGATACAAGCCGATTAGAGAAGGAGGAATTGATTGGGTAGCAGTTACAACTGCCAGAATGATGGGCTGGAAAACAAGGACTTTTACTGAAAGAGTATGTTTTCATCATAGAAAGATTGGCACAGTAGATAGGGGTATCGTAGCCAGCATTTTTCATTATGGTAAGAAAAATTATTATTTGGGATATCACCCTCTGTGGCAAATATTAAGGGCAATGTTCCAGATGGCTAAAAAGCCAGTTTTAATCGGCGGGTTGGCACTATGGCTGGGCTATATATGGGGTTTTTTAACGATTAGAAAACAGCCTGTTAGTAAGGAACTGATTAAATTTTATAGAAAAGAGCAAATGGCAAGACTCAAGTTAATAATCACGAATATAATAGGGCTAAAAAAGAAGAAGGATAGATTATGATATTGAATCCCAATAGTTCGCTTTTGGAACAAAGCATGTTTAAACTGTTAAATTGGGTCGAAAAACATGATTATAAGGGCTACGACCCGGGTGATGGCTTGACTTCCTTTTTGCGACCCCTTACTCTCAAGAATCTTATTTTAGAAAGAGTTCTTATGCAGATCATCTGGAAAAGCCCGGTAAATTTAAGGCCATGGCTGGGTGTAAAGCCATTAGATTCTTGTATAGGAAGAGGCTATTTTGCCAGAGGTTATTTAAAATTATTTCAATTAACAGGAGACTTAAAATTTAGAGAGAAAGCAATTAACTGCTTGAATTGGCTTATAAGCCATAAATCTCCATATACTGAAGAGTACGCCTGGGGTAAAATGTTTGATTTTTCATCCCGGGGCGGGCGACAGAAAAGATATGAACCCATAACCATCTGGACTAGCTTGATTGGCCAGGCATTTCTGGATGCCTATGAGGTAATTGGTGATAAAAATTATCTCAAAATTGCTGAAAGTGTCTGTAACTGGATTATCAAAGTCCCCAGAACAATAACGGAAAAAGGTTTTTGTATTAATTATACTGCTTCTGACAAGAAAGATTGTACAATTCACAATCAAAGTATGGAAGCCGCTTTTATGCTGGCAAGAACTTTTAAACATACCGGTAATAAAGACTTAATAGAAGTGGCCAGAGAAGCAGTGATGTTTACATGTGAAAGGCAAAGGCCAGACGGGTCATGGTATTATGGCGAAGATAAGAAATTCCATTGGATTGATAGTTTCCACACGGGATATATTCTTGATGGGCTGAAAGGTTATATTGAGAATACAGGAGATAAGACATATGAGAAAGCCTTAGGTAAGGGATATGTTTATTATAAAAATTCTTTTTTTACAGAAGACGGTAGGCCGAAATATTACCATAATAGCCTATATCCCATAGATATTCAGTGTGCTGCTCAGGCAATTGATACCTTAACTTATTTTGCTGACCATGATCAAGAAGCTATTAGTCTTGCTTTAAAAGTTGCCCTTTGGACCATCAAAAATATGCAGGCTAAAGATGGGCATTTTTATTACCGGATTTACCCTTTTATTAAAGCTAAGGTCCCTATGATTCACTGGGGTCAGGCCACGATGTTTAAAGCATTAGCTAATTTACTATTTTCAATGAATTTACCCTCGTAATATAAGGAATAGCCTAAATTCGAATATCCCCCAATTACGCGAAATAAGAAGAAAGGGTTTTAAGTCAAAGCGGTCGAGAAGAGAACTTACTTTCTCACTGCTGGTCAAATTTTATATCTGTATGTTTTTAAATAAAAGGATTAGTCGCTTGTCCTTTTATCCATTAATTATTCTACGAGCCTAGATCAATTATTTGGAAAAATTTTTATAATAAAATTTGCTTATTTTATAAAAAATAAAATTAGGGGAGCATTTTATTAAGAAAGCAGGGGTTAGTTTTTTAAAGGATATCTTTTCAGGAGGTTGGTCAGGCAAGGCTTTTTTTAAGTTGCTCCAGGAAAATTGTGGCATATCCATTTCTTCTGTCCCCCAATGCCTTTTAAAAGTAATCAGGCTCTCATTATAAATTGAGGTGCGCCCAAAATCAAACGATTGGCAGCCGAGCTG
>Ga0078972_1017509_pt1 | contig 10265 bp, 19 predicted proteins | sample YelNatPaOPGAMG01_FD_67568 | JGI IMG/M metagenome (GOLD analysis project Ga0078972, IMG submission 67568) | Hot spring thermophilic microbial communities from Obsidian Pool, Yellowstone National Park, USA - OP-RAMG-01 (SPADES assembly) (version 2) | ecosystem: Environmental > Aquatic > Thermal...
ATCCCTGTATTTGTAACAGAGAATATGGTAGGCCATAAACTTGGAGAATTTGCGGCTACAAGATTGTTTAAAAAACATGGGGCACATACAGAGCAGTCTATGGAAAAGACATAAGGATAGGATGTTAATATGGTCTCCAGGGCTATTGCAAGATATATACGTGTTTCACCGAGAAAGACAAGAAAGGTGATAGACCTTATAAGAGGTCTTCCTGTAGTAAAGGCACAGGCAATATTGGATGTGGTTGAAAAAAGGCCTGCATTGTATATTAAGAGACTTCTTAAGTCAGCCATTGATAGCGCTGATAAAAAGGCCCACATTCCTCCTGGAGAATTGAAGATATCATTAATCAAGGCAGATGTTGGTCCGATGCTTAGAAGATATAAGGCAGCATCAATGGGCCGCGCAACAAGTTTTACACATAGGACCACACATATCACTCTTGAATTGGATAGGATTGTAACTCAAAAAGATAAAAAGGCAAAGATGCCTGGAAAGGACCAGGGGCCGAGGCAGATTAACAAATAAATATGGCGTCACAAAATTACCCTCTCTCTCTTGGGAAGAAGGTAAGGGTGAGGAGAAAGATGGAGGTAAGACTTGGGTCAGAAAGTTCATCCATATAGTTTTAGATTAGGTTATATAAAAGATTGGAATTCACGTTGGTTTGCTAGAAAGAAAGATTTTGGCACCCTTCTGGTAGAGGATGCCAAGATAAGGAATTATATAAAGAAAAATCTAATGCAGGCGGCAGTTGCGAAGATTGAGATAGAGCGGTCTGGCGAGAAGGTCCGAGTAATTATACACAGCGGAAGGCCTGGCGTAATAATTGGAAGAAAAGGTGCTGAGATTGATAGATTGAGAGATGAATTGAGAGAGATCGTCAATAAAGAACTTCAGATAGACATAAAAGAGGTTAAGCAGCCCGCATTATCAGCGCAGTTAATCGCAGAAAATATCGCCTTTCAATTAGAGAAGAGGGTTGCATTCAGGAAGGCGATGAAGAGGGCTGTTCAACAGGCAATGGCTGCAGGTGCTCAAGGCATCAAGATTCACTGCAAGGGCAGATTGGATGGGGCTGAGATAGCAAGAAAGGAATCCTGCATGGAAGGTAAAATTCCCCTTCAAACCTTGAAGGCTGATATAGATTATGGTTTTGCAGAGGCGCATACAACAGCAGGTTTGATTGGGGTCAAGGTATGGGTCTATTTAGGCGATGTTATAGTAGGTAAGAAAGAAGATTCAACTAATGACAAGGCATAACGTCAGGAATAGATTATGTTGATGCCTAAAAGGGTTAAATATAGGAAGTATCAAAGAGGCAGAAGGAAAGGCAAGGCCGCAAGAGGTTCAGAATTGCATTTTGGTGTGTGCGGTTTGCAGGCACTGGAAAACGGTTGGATTACCAATATCCAGATAGAGGCCTGCAGGGTTAGTATTATGCGGGCATTAAAGGGCGCTGGAAAGTTATGGATAAGGGTTTTTCCAGACAAGTCTGTCACAAAAAAACCAGCAGAGACGAGGATGGGAAAAGGCAAGGGTATGCCAGCACACTGGGTCGCTGTAGTTCAAAGAGGCAGGGTTATATTTGAACTTGGAGGGGTTAGCGAAGAGATAGCAAAAGAGGTATTGAGATATGCTGCCTCAAAACTCCCTTTTAAGACACGTTTTATAACAAGGAAATAAAACAATGTTAAATGCATCTGAATTGAGAAATCTGTCGAGACAGGAATTGAAAGATAAGGTACTGGAATTAAAAAAGACCCTTTATGAGTTGCGTTCCCAGGCATCTATTGGCCGCGTAGAAAAACCAAGCAGGTTTAAGGAGATACGACGTGATATTGCCAGGGTACTTACTATATTAAACGAGAAGAAAGGGAATTGATGTATGCAAGAAAAGCGGGGGTCTCGAAAAAAGAGAATCGGCATAGTAATAAGCGATAAGATGGATAAAAGCAGGGTTGTGAGATTGGTCAGGACCACGCAGCATCCTTTTTACAAGAAGGTTGTCAAAAGATTTAAAAATATTATGGTGCATGATGAAAAGAATGAGGCAAAAGTCGGGGATACTGTACGCGTGGAAGAAACAAGGCCATTGTCTAAACGAAAGAGGTGGAGGCTGGTTGAGATTTTGAAGAGGGCGTAAACCCGACATAGTTTTTGAATTCAGGTAGAATGATATGATTACGATGCGGACAATTCTAGATGTGGCAGATAATACAGGTGCAAAAAGGATTTCCTGTATAGGTGTCATTGGGAGGCATGGTAAGAGATATGCTGAGATTGGAGATATTGTGACTGCAAATGTTAAGGAGGCCCTTCCTGATGGTATGGTTAAAGAAGGAGAGATAGTAAGGGCTGTGATTGTTAGGACTGTTAATCCAATAAGAAGATTAGATGGGTCTTATCTCAGGTTTGATAGGAATGCAGCAGTTATAATAGACCCACAGCTTAATCCGAGAGGTACAAGAATCTTTGGACCTGTTGCCAGAGAGCTCAGGGATAAAAATTTTATGAAGATAGTCTCTCTTGCTCCAGAGGTAATATAACGTTAATAGAATATATGGCTAAGATTAAAAAGGATGATATAGTAAAGGTGCTTAGTGGTAGAGATAGAGGCAAGACCGGCAAGGTCTTAAGTGTTGGCCGTAAAACAGGTAAGGCATTGGTCCAGGGGATTAATTATGTAAAAAAACACCTCAGGAGGACAAGAGAGGACCAGCAGGGAGGCATCATACTAAAAGAGGCACCAATAGATGTATCAAATTTAATGCTTATGTGCCAGAAATGCGGTAGGCCTACAAGGGTGGGTTTCACTAAACTTTCTGATGGCACAAAGGTCAGGATATGTAAAAAATGTAAAGAGATTGTATAGAGGATATATGGTTCCAAGACTATTACAGAGATACAATGACGAGATTTTACCAATCTTGATGAAGACCTTTAATTACGAGAATCGATATGAGGCGCCACGCTTACAAAAAATAGTTCTGAATATGGGCGTTGGCGCTGCTACTCAGGATATAAAAATATTAGAAGAGGCAATGACACAATTATCATTGATATCAGGACAGAAACCTGTTATGACAAGGGCCAAAAAATCGATAGCAAATTTTAAGGTTCGCAAGGGAATGCCTATAGGTTGTAAGGTTACCATAAGGGGGGCGAGGATGTATGAGTTTTTGGACCGTCTTTTAAATGTGGCCCTGCCAAGGATTCGTGATTTTAGGGGAGTAAACCCTGACTCTTTTGACTCTAATGGAAATTATTCTTTGGGAATAAGAGAGCAGACCATATTTCCAGAGGTAGATATAGATAAGGTGACAAGGGTTCAAGGTCTGGATGTAACTATACATATAAAATCTAATTCAAAAAAAGAGTCATACGAATTGCTGAGACTATTTGGCATGCCCTTTTCAGAGGCAGCAAAGAGATGAGGCTGTTTTATGAAGGGTAAAAAAGGTGCGTTACACTTTACGCGGCCTTTCCACCTTTGTTTAAATAGTTTTATACTTATAAGTTCGGTGGACAAGTTGGCTGCTACCCCAGTGTATAATGGGGAATTAACCACCTCTTTTTTAGCAACATGGTCTAACTAAAGGTTTTATCACGCGACACTAGTAGAGAACCCTTAAAGGCCCTCTACATTGCGGATAACTTGTTCAGGTTTGATGTCAGGTATAGAAAGGCGAGATAAATGGCTAAGGAATGTTTAATAGCAAAACAGAAAAAACCCCCAAAGTTTAAGGTTAGAAAATATAATAGATGCCAGTTGTGTGGAAGACGTAGAGGCTATATGAGAAAGTTTAAGATATGTCGTATATGTTTTAGGGAGATGGCCTCAAGGGGTGAGATTCCCGGTGTGCTTAAGGCAAGTTGGTAGATATAGTTATGATGGTTCTTTAGTGTATTTGTTATGAGGCAAACAGAAATAGTATAAACAAAAAAGGATTTTTGTATATGGCAGTGACAGACCCAATAGCTAATATGTTAACAATAATCAGGAATGGTGCGATGGCAAGAAAGACAAAGGTAGATGTCCCTTTTTCAAAAATAATACAAGAGATTTTGGTAATACTTAAAAGGGAAAAATTTATAAAGGATTTCAAATTTATAGATGATAAAAAACAGGGCATCCTGAGGGTGTACCTGAGATACACCAAGACAGGAGAGCCGGCTATAAAGGGTCTGAGACGTATATCAAAGCCTGGTAGAAGGGTGTATGTTACAAAAGATAATGTGCCCAGGGTTTTTTCTGGGCTTGGGATAGCTATATTGACTACATCCAGAGGAGTTGTTACAGACCTTCAAGCGAGAGAGATGCTGACAGGTGGAGAATTATTGTGTTATGTATGGTGAATGACTTTGCCCAGTCCTTTGCAAGCAAAAGGTCTGGACTTCGTTCGGTAAGTGATTTACAAACATTATGGGGAATTAACCACCTCTTTTTTAGCAAAATGGTCTAACTAAAGGTTTCATCACTCGTATGGACAGCCTACTTGTCCGCCGAAGCTGAGTGCTAAAACTGCTTAAGCAAAGGCGGAAAGGCTGGGTTCCAGAAGGTGGAGTAGACAGGGCTAAAGGCTGTGTTCCTGCAGCTGAAGCGATACTTTATAGATAGGATCCCTCGGATGCCCTATTCGTCGCATCTTTGGGATAAAAATTTAGAGGTATTGATATGTCTTTAATAGGAAAGAGGCCAATACCAATAACTGATAAGGTCAAGATAACCGTTAAAGAACAAAATATTTCTGTAGAGGGGCCTAAGGGCAGGCTCGAATGGGTATTGCCTGAGGATATAAAGATTGATATAAAGGATAATGCCATTTTTGTCATCGGGTCAGGCAAGAATAATAAAGATAAGAAGCTATCCAGCAGACATGGCTTAGCAAGGGCATATATAAATAATATGGTAAAAGGCGTTACAGAAGGATATATTAAAGAACTCGAGATACAGGGTGTTGGTTATCGTGCGCAGGTTCAGGGGAATGTCCTAAATCTGCAATTAGGATTTTCTCATCCTATTGATTATCGCATTCCAGATGGAATAACTATAAAGACCCCAAAGCCAAATCAGATTATAGTTGAAGGCATAGACAAGGCAAAGGTTGGCGAGGTTGCTGCTGAAATAAGAGGTTTTTTTGAGCCAGAGCCTTATAAAGGCAAGGGCATAAGATATGTTGGTGAATATGTAAGAAAGAAGGCAGGCAAGGCGGTTGCATAATGAAGAAAAAGATAAAGATATATTCAGAAAGATGTAGGATAAGAAGGCATTACAGGATAAGAAAACGTGTCTCTGGTACAAATGATGTGCCAAGGATGTGTGTCCATCGAAGCCATAAGAATTTGTATGTCCAGTTTATAGACGATATAGAAGGGAGGACCTTATTATCTTTGTCCACGATGGACAAGACGTTTAAAAAAGATGCGAAGACCCAGGCTGGTAATGTAGAATCGGCAAAAAGATTTGGTGCTTATGTTGGAGAAGAGGCAAAGAAAAAGGGTATAGAAAAAGTAGTCTTTGATAGAGGTGGTTATCTATATCATGGCAGGATAAAGGCAATGGCTGATGCAGCAAGAGAGGCGGGTCTGAAATTTTAGATTTCATGGAAGTGGTTAAGACCTGGAATTTACAATCACTCAAAGTGGGTTCCCGAATATATGGGGAATTAACCCTTTAGGGTTTCATCTGGAGGAATCGAAAGTTTAATACCGGGTGAAAACGCATATATGACAAAATAAACATTGATTTCTGGTGGGGTAATGGATTTGATTAAATTATGTGGAGGAGATTTTTGTGGAGCAGGATAAGATAAAAGAAAAGGTTATAGAGAAGATCGAACAGGCCGAGGAGCCGCAGTTTATAGAAAAGGTTATAGCAGTAAATAGGGTCGCTAAGGTAGTTAAGGGTGGAAAGCGATTTTCATTTACAGCATTAGTAGCTGTTGGCGATGGTGCTGGTACTGTTGGTTGTGGCTATGGCAAGGCGAATGAGGTCAGCGATGCTATAAAGAAGGCCCTGACAAATGCAAAAAAGAATTTCTTCAAAGTGACGCTGAAAGGGTCTACCATACCTCATGAGGTTATTGGGGAATTTGGGGCTGCAAAGGTGATTTTGAAGCCTGCGGCTGAAGGGACAGGTGTTATTGCAGGTGGTTCTGTAAGGGCAATCTGTGATGCTGCTGGAATAAAAGATATTTTGACAAAATCTATGGGCACGCAGAATCCCATCAATGTTACAAAGGCGACTATAGCAGGGTTGAAATTACTCAGGTTGGAACGAGTTGTAGAAGAAGACGAATTAGATACAGAGGGAGATGCATGAAGATAGAAGATTTAAGACCTGCACCAGGCTCAAAAAAGCGGAGAAAGATAGTAGGTCGTGGTCCTGGCTCAGGCCATGGCAAGACTTCTACAAGAGGGCATAAGGGCCAATTGGCACGTTCAGGTAAAGGTAAAAGGCCAGGTTTTGAAGGCGGGCAGATGCCTTTAATTAGAAAGTTGCCTAAAAGGGGATTTAATCCAAGACCAAAAAAGGGCTATCATATTGTAAATCTTGATGACCTTGCAAGGTTGAAGACTGAACCATTGATAACACCAGAATTGTTGAAGGCAAAAAATATAATAAAAGGGCCTATTAAATTTGTGAAGGTCTTAGGCGATGGGAAGATAGATATACCATTACATGTTAAGGCCCATGCCTTTTCTGCCTCAGCAATTGCAAAGATTACAAAAGTAGGTGGAAAGTACGAGATAATTAAGGCGTAAAAGCCGTGATTTACAAATAGGTTTTTTTGGATATATATGCTTAAGCCACTTTTAAATATTTTTAAGATACCTGACCTTAGGAAGAAATTGATTATTACTCTGGCGCTTATAGCTGTATATAGGATAGGTGCATATATTCCTACCCCTGGAGTGAATGGTGCGGCATTGGTGCAGTTTTTTCAGAATGTAGCTGCATCCCAGGGTGGGGCGCTTTTCGGAATTATGAACATGTTTTCTGGAGGCGCATTGACCAGATTGACTATCTTTGCGCTTGGCATTATGCCATATATATCCAGTTCTATCATACTTCAACTTTTGATAACCGTAATCCCATATTTAGAAAAACTTTCAAAGGACGAGGCAGGGAGAAAGAAAATTTTACAATATACAAGATATGGGACAGTGCTCCTTGCTATGATTCAGTCGTTTTTTATAAGTCTCTGGCTTGAGAATCCTGCAAGGTTTCAGGGGCTTAATATAGTTGAAAATCCTGGATGGGGTTTTAGGTTTTTGACTGTCATTACACTTACAACAGGCACTGCCTTTATAATGTGGTTAGGGGAACAGATACAAGAATACGGGATTGGGAATGGCATTTCCCTTATAATTACAGCAGGCATTATTTCAAGATTACCCACAGCGTTGTATCAATTAGTTGCATTGTTATCTCCGTTTTCTCCTGAGAAGAGACAGATAAGTCTTATTACATTGGTGATTATGTCTATTATAGGGATTCTTGTTATAGTGGCAGTCATCCTTATTACACAGGGACAACGTAAGATACCAGTAGAATATGCAAAGAGGATTATAGGTAGAAAGGTCTATGGAGGCCAAAGCACCTATATCCCTTTAAGGGTTAATCAGGCAGGGGTAATACCTATAATATTTGCACAATCAATTATATTATTTCCTGCCACAATAGCATCCTTTATACCTAATCCTGGTTTGCAGAAGATAGCAGAGTCGCTAATGAGAGGTAGATTTGTTTATACTGTATTATATACTCTCTTGATTGTGTTTTTTTCTTATTTTTATACAGCCATAACATTTAATCCTACTGATGTGGCTGAGAATATGAAAAAATATGGCGGATTTGTGCCTGGTGTCAGACCCGGAAGGAATACTGCAGAATATTTTGATTTTATTATGACCAGGATCACTCTTCCAGGTGCTATATTTTTGGCTATAATTGCTGTCTTTCCGGATATGCTTGGTGGCTGGTTGAAGATACCTTATCTAATAGCAAGTTTTTTTGGCGGGACAGCGCTTTTAATAGTTGTGGGTGTAATGTTGGATACTATGAGGGCGATAGAATCACAGCTTTTGATGAGACATTACGAAGGTTTTCTTAAAAAAGGAAGGATAAGGGGCAGGAGATAATTTAGTCTAAAGAGAATTATATCTAGAAGCATGGTTAAATTTATTTAGAATAGCAAGGTTTTTAGATGAGGATAGTATTATTAGGTCCGCCAGGGGCTGGCAAAGGTACACAGGCAGTTATGCTTTCTCAACGTCTTGGGTACCAGCATTTTTCTACAGGAGATATACTTAGAGAAAATGTAAAAAGGCGCACCAGTATTGGAGAAAAGGCAAGAAGTTATATGGAAAAAGGCGAACTGGTTCCAGACGATATAGTGATAGAGATGATGCTCGATACAATTAAGTCAGCTGACAAAAAAATGGGTTTTATATTGGATGGGTTTCCAAGGACTATATATCAGGCAAAAAAGATAGACGATGAACTGGCTAAACTCAAGCTCCCAATAGATTTAGTTGTGTATTTCAAGACCAGTCCAGCTGTGATTAATTTTAGACTTACTGGCAGACGCATATGCAGGAATTGTGGCGCAAATTATCACATTGTTAATATGCCTCCTAAAAAGGAAGGCATATGTGACAGGTGCGGAGGGGAACTTTATCAAAGAAAAGACGATAATGAAGAGGCCATAAAGAAAAGACTCGAGATTTTTAATAGCCAGACCAAAGAACTAATTTATTATTATAAAAATAAGGGGATACTCGAAGAGGTCTCTGGTGATTTAGAGGCAGAAGAGGTTTATAAAGAGCTTGTTAAGATAATTCATGATAGAGATAAAGTCAGAACATGAAATTATGCTTATAAGGACAGCAGGTTCTATTGTAAGAAGTGTTCTTGATTGCGTAAGAAGATTGGCAAGGCCAGGGGTACGGACTCTAGACCTTGACAGGGCCGCAGAAGAGTTGATAAAGGATATGGGTGCGAGGTCTGCGTTTAAGGGCTATAGAGGGTTTCCAGGAAATATATGCACCTCTGTAAATGAAGAGGTTGTCCATGGCATCCCTGGCGAGAGAAGATTAAAGGATGGCGATATATTAAGTGTAGATGTAGGAGTAGAAAAAGATGGATTTTATGCAGATGCAGCAATTACACTGGAGATAGGTGACAATGTGTCAGATGAGGCAAGACGTTTAATCAGGGTCACAAAGGAGGCGCTGGAACTTGGTATAAAGGAGGCAGTTGAAGGAAAAAGACTCTTTGATATTTCATATGCCATACAGCAATATGTAGAAAAGAACAGATATTCAGTGGTCAGAGAATTTGTAGGTCATGGCATAGGTCGGAAGATGCATGAGGACCCAGAGATACCAAATTTTGGTTATCCAGGCACAGGGCCTCGTTTGAAAAATGGAATGGTCCTGGCAATTGAGCCTATGGTCAATGAAGGGGGTTATGAGATAGAGATACTTGACGATGGTTGGACAGCAGTTACCAAAGATAGGAGGCTGTCTGCCCACTTTGAGCATACAATAGTAGTAAAGGATACTGAACCAGAGATTCTGGCTTAGAGGTTAGGGGAATCAAGTTTTAATGGCAAAGAGGTAACATATGGCTAAGGAAGAACCTATAGAGGTAGAGGGTACTGTAGTTGAATCTTTACCTAATGCAATGTTTCGGGTAGAATTGGAAAATGGGCATAAAGTCCTTGCCCATGTCTCTGGAAAGATGAGGATGAATTTTATAAAGATACTTCCAGGCGACAGGGTAAAGATGGAACTCTCTCCCTACGACCTTACAAAAGGAAGGATTATCTTTAGGGTTAAATAAGAAGAGGTAGATGATGAAGGTAAAGGCATCTGTGAAACCTATCTGTGATAAGTGTAAGATAATCAAGCGAAAGAATGTTGTAAGGATAATTTGTATAAATCCAAAGCATAAGCAAAGGCAGGGATAGAGGTTAAGATTTTAGGTGTAAAGCAGCACTCGAATTGTATGCCATGCATTGAGAGGAGTTGAGATATGGCGCGAATTGCTGGTATTGAATTACCAAAGGACAAACGGATAGAGATAGCCCTTACATACATATATGGGATAGGCAGGTCTGCATCTAATAAGATATTAAAGGCAGCAGGCGTCAATCCTGATACGAGGACAAAAGACCTGAAAGAGGAGGAGATATCCAAGATAGCCGCGATTATTCATAAAGACTATAAGGTTGAGGGCGATTTAAGGAGAGAGA
>Ga0078972_1017510_pt1 | contig 10265 bp, 9 predicted proteins | sample YelNatPaOPGAMG01_FD_67568 | JGI IMG/M metagenome (GOLD analysis project Ga0078972, IMG submission 67568) | Hot spring thermophilic microbial communities from Obsidian Pool, Yellowstone National Park, USA - OP-RAMG-01 (SPADES assembly) (version 2) | ecosystem: Environmental > Aquatic > Thermal...
AAAGAATAAAACAGAACTGAAAAAAGTGCCCTCTTTTTATCCCAGATTCTTTTGACTACAACAAAAATCAATAAATCAAACAGCAAAACCAAAAGCCAGGTAAAAATCTTAAGTTGAATTATTCCGGCTCCAAAAATCTTATAAAAAATAGAAAGATCAAGAAGCATCAAAGGTGTGTGAGCAATTGCAATATCAGAGTAAGGCAGCCAACCTTTTATCATCAAATACGGCCAAAGCAACATCTCAGGCCAAGCAGTAAAGCGAAGCCTTACTAAAAGAAAAAAGTGTATCCCGATGATTAGAAAAAACAAAAAAGTAATTTTTTTCCAGCTCATTTTATTTCATTAAAGCCAAAACAGATTTTTCTTCAGAATTATACATAAAAGTATACTTTCCAGAAAAACTTTCATTAATAAAAAGATCCAAAACATTATGTGCTAACATCAACCTAGCATCTCTTTCAAGATTTAAATCACTCAAATCTATCACTCTAGTAGAAGGCATATCCACCAAACTCCCTTCAACCCTTTTAACAACATTTTCTATAGAAACCTTTTGCCAATTTGGAAATACATGCCAGGCAATTTTGGGAAAAACAGATCTACCCCCAAACAAAAATAGAAGCACAAGACACACCAAGATTGTCTTAAAATCAATCTTCCGCATAAAGAGAGAAATATAAATAGACAGATAAATAGAAGGAATATAAAGATAATACAACTCGCGTCTTGCTCCAAAGAACATAACTGGAAAAATTGTCATAGCAAAAATTAATAAAAATAAAACTGGCTTTAAATCCTTAAATAAAATAGGCAAAAAACAAAGAAAAAAAATCAATGGCCAACCCACATAAAAAGAAATAGCAGAAACAAGATTAGCAAAATCAAAAGTAACTCCATAGGATTTAACAAAAGATAAAGACTTAACAACAAACAAGAAATAAGATTGATATAAAGCATACAAAAACAAAACTATAAAAAACGGAAAAGATTTTTTAACATTTATTCCTTTAATATAAGAAATCGCTAAAATAGCAAAAGGAAGACTATACGATAATTCTTTAGAAAAAAGAGCTAAGACATAGAAAATCAGAGAGAATAAGATGTTCTTGGGATACTTCAAAAACAAAAAGATAGAAATTAGACAAAATAAGGCTGCTGATATCTCGTGAATATTGGAAAAATAAAATAAATACAACCTATTGAACAAAACAGATAAAAAGAAAGCGACAAAATCGTTGGAGCTAATTCTTTTTAAGATAAAAAACAGAAAAAACAAATTAAGAGTGTGAATTAAAAACATCAAAATAATATAAGGAGCAGGATTTACTTTAAAGATCTCGAATAATGTTCCAAAAAATAAGTAACCTATAAACTTCCTATACCCAAACATATCGCCATGAAGAAGGAAGTCAATAATCATTTTAAGGACTCCGTGATCCTTAAAATATTCAAGCACTCTAAAATCATCGACAGAAAAATATAAATTAGTACGAAAGGCAAAAAGCAGGTGCAAAAAGCTCAAAACGAATAAAAGCAATAAAAAGATAAAATTACTTAGACCTCTTAATTTAGATGCATTTCTCATTCTTAAGTTTTAATCTTAAACAATAAAAAACTTATTCTTTTTCAGAAATTACCAAAAGATGTGGTCCCCAATATTTAAAAGGATAAATACCCGTTCTTCCTAAAAAACCAAAAATTCTCTGATAGAAAGATTGATTCGGTAATTCTTCCTCCCAACAAGAAGAGTAGTATCTTATGGTTAAACCTTGGTGCTTCAAAAACTTTAGTAAACTACCTAAATACGGCTCGATAGTAGTATCATCATCTATTTGATATTTCTGGCCTGTGTTTAAAGGCTCAACCTTATTCCAAGAAAGACTTTTAGAAAACATAAAATCATTAACCAAACCAGCCATTAATTTTATAAATCTGTTTCCTCTGTAAGGAGGAGAAGCCCTATTAGGAGCTCCAAAGTTTGGAGAAACTATTAAAAACAAACCACCCGGCCTTAAAACTCTAATAGCCTCTTCTATTACCCTGGCAGGATCATCCAGATGTTCAAAAACAAAAGCAGAATAAACCAGATCAAAACTATCATTTTTATAAGGAAGATTTTCAAGATCACCAACCAAAAAATTCAAATTTGGATATTTCTTTCTAGCAATAGAGATGGCTTTACTACTAATGTCTATACCGTATCCTTTCTGACCTTTCTCGACTAATTTAGAAAGTCTCGTACCATCTCCACAACCCATATCCAATATATCACTAGCTCTCAAAGCTAAATCTAAGAGTTTCTTCATAGCTGGATGCTCCAAACTAGAACTGCCAGATTCCGCAATCTTATAATAATAAGTTTTAAACCAAATATTTTTCAAAAGTATTTCTTTCAATACCCAACACCTCCTTTTTTCCAAAATCTCCTTTTCAGCTTTTTTGGAAAAGTTTCAAAAAATGCTCTAAGAACATAATACCCACTTCTTTTCTGCCATGGGTCAAAAACAAAATCCGGCCTTTTTTGATAAAAAACTTCAGGATATTTAAAACCAGAAGGAAAAGGAATTCCAAGCTCATATTTATACTTAATATTTCTTTTAATAACCTCTTTATCCTTAAAAACGGTTGAGGATCTCACAAGATGAGTGAAGTGAAGATAATAATCATCAAGATGAAGTCTTTTCTTATTACCCCTCTCCTGAATCAAAACCCCATCCCCATCATAAATGCCCTGTGTTCCATGAGGATTTGAAAAATGAAGTCCTGGAATTTTTCTATTGAAAAATCTTATGGTCAAATGCCCCGTCACCCCATCAATACTATACCTTCCAGCTTTTTCTTCCTGATAATGATAAATATCTCCAACTAAGTTGTAATACCTATGAACCAATGACTCTAAATCATCACCCCTTTTATTAATAACATCAATCGCTCTTTTTATACCATCCTGCCACCAAACTTCGTCACCATCTAAAATCATCACCCAATCACAGTTTGAGAGATCTAGCATCTCCTGCCTTACTTCTGTAAATTTTTGCGAGTTTACCTCACCTACTTGGCGAAAGCTAATTTTATCCTGATACTTTTTTACTAACTCCTTTTCAATTTCTATGCTTCTATCTGTACTTCCCGTATCCCAAAGAAGAATCCTGTCAACATAAGGCGCAACTGAATTGACAGCAAACCAAAGCCACCGCTCTTCATTTTTGACAAGAGTATGAACAAAAACAGATTTATGAATCATGATTTAAGATTTATGATTTAAGAAAACCTTAGACTTCTTTATAATCCCCTGCAACAATTTGTGACACACATCCGCTTGATTCTTAAGAGTAAGATATACATTCTCATCAATGTAACCCACATCTTTAGATATAATCAGCTGATTTTTTAATTCCACTAAAGAACCCTGAGCTAAATAATAAAACTGAATTTTCTCCTTGTAAGTCTGCCTCCCAAAACCCTCAGCAATATTACTAGTAACCGAGACGGAAGATCTTCTTATTTGATCAATCAAAGAATATCTTTCAGATCTTGGAAATCTATCTGTAATCTTATAAAGCATGAGAACTAGCCTATGCCCTTCTTTCCACACATCAAGATCAGTGAAATCCCTGATTCTATTTATGTTTTTATTCATAAATCATAAATCAAAATTCTATAATCCAGTTCTTGATCTTTAAGTTAATCTGTTAATTGTTATATTGTGATTTTTTGTAATTTGTAATTTGCCTGCCCGCAATCGCTAAAGCGATAGCTTTTGCAGGCGGGTAATTTGGTTTTTTTAATTTTATCTGTAGTATTTCCATACTATTCCCCATGTATAAACCAAAAGAATTGTGTTTGTAATTCCAAAAGTTATTGTTGGACCAAAGGCGCCAAATTTTGGAATTAAAAGATAATTTAAAACCAAAATTGCCGCCGTCTGAAAAACTGAAAAAACACCAATAATCTTAGGTTTTTTCATTGCATAAATGATGGCCGAGACCGAAGGGGCAGTAAATAAAAAGGGAATCATAGAAAGAGCCAAAGCCTGAAAGACTTTAACCGATTCAAGATATTTAGTGCCAAAAAGAAAAAGAACAAAGGGTTTCGCAATTATCACCCAGAAAATTATCCCCAAACTGATACCAAGTAATGCTAAAACAGATTTTAGGATAAACCTCTTTTCCTTCTCCTTATCTCCCATCGAAGCAAGGCGTGGAGAAATAACAGCTGCAAAACTTGATGTTAAAACAGCAATAAAAAAAGCAAGACGACTGGCAACTGAATAATAACCAGTTACAGTTGCGCCAGCTAAAGCCGCAAGCATCTGAATATCAGCTCTTCCTGAAATAGAAGACAAAATCCTATTTACCCCAAGCCATCCGGAAAACTTAATCAAATCAAAATAAATATCTTTTTTTGGTTTGGTTTTCAAAAAATCAAAACCCAAAACAAAATAGGTAACAATAACAGTAACAAGTCCTGCTAAAGCAAAAGCCAAAAGAGACTTTGATAGACTAAGTCCGAGAAGAGCAAATAAGAGAACAAAAACCACACGGCCCAAAGAATATGAGACATCGGAAATCATTGAAGAGAAAAACCTCTTGTGAGCCTGGAGAACAGACGAGACAAAGCTTGATAAAGAAAGGCCAATAAGAATAACTACTACCCAATATACCAAAGAGATATCTCCGCTTGCCAAAAGTCTATTTGAAACAAGGCGACCGAAGGCGACTAGGAAAAATGAAACGACAAGAAAGAATAAAAATCTAATTACCAAACCAGCTTTGGCATACTCCTTTGCCTTTTTATCTTCACCCCGCTTGATACTTGCTATAAAATTGATAAGTGCTGAACTAACACCAAGATCAAGAATAGGAACTATCATCAAGGCAAGATTGTTGACAGCCGAAAATACTCCGAAGTCAGAAACTGAAAGAGCTCTTGCCACAAACCAAGTGAAGACAAATCCCAAAAAAGCCGTGGCCACATTGCTGAAAAAAAGAATGTAAGTATCCCGCGCAGTAGCAGATAAAAGCAATGGTTTCAAAAGTTGAATTTTCTTTCTCATTGTGATTTAATATAAGTAACCTTCCCGATGTGCTTGCACATCGGGATTTTCATTTGCTAACATTTTCTCACTCCTCTATTTTAACATTGAAGCGACAAAAGAGAGAGTAGCAAGTAGAAAAGAGTAAGAAAACTCAATTTCTAAGCACTAATATCTAATTTCTAAACAAATTACAATTTCCAAATTCCAATATACAAACAATATACAAATTCCAAATTCTAAATTCTAATATCTAAATTCTAAATCCTAAACCCTGAACCAGAATAAATTCGGTTCAGGGCAGGCAAATTCCAAATCACAAATTACAAACAAAAAAATTCCAACTTTTAACTTTTAACTTTGAACTTTTAACTATTTATTAATTTTGCTTTCTACTTTCTACTTGTATTTCCTGCATAATACATAATTCATAATACTAAGTTCAAAATTTCCCCCTTTGTTCTTTGTTCTTATGTTCTAATTCTACGTTTTAATTTATCCCCATTGTCCTTCTTTACCAACTAATGTGTATAATAAATGCAATGAACTTAATCCTAAAAAGGACTTTGAATAAATTTAAAAAACCGAATAGAAAACAAAAACAAACACTTATTCTTATATCTTTATACTTGCTTTCTGTCTCTATCAGATTGTTTGATATCAAAAATGCTTCAATATACTCAGACGAGATAACTTGGATGGTCAGAGGTAAAGAATTAATTTATGCCATAATTCACGGTAATGCTAATTTTTTTATAAATGCGTGGTGGAATAAAACAAGCGACACAGAAGCTATAGCAATTCCATTAACTTTCTTAAATGGCATATTCCAATTTGTATTTGCAGGAAACGGGAAATACAGTTTGAAAATATTTAGCGATATATTAGCTTCAAGAATACCAATCGTTCTCACCGAATCCTTAATCCCTATCACAATTTATTACTTTGGATCCAATCTATTTTCAAAAAGATTAGCTCTGTTCTCGGCTATTGTCTATATTTTTAACCCTATCTCAATAGCCTTTAGCAGATCGACAATAAACGACAGCCTACTAACACTATTCAGCTTCGTCTCTTTAATATCTTATATCTATTTCCTTAAAAAACAGAAAATAAATATCATTCCAGGAATTTCTTTAGCTCTAGCTTTTCTCACCAAACCAAATGGTCTATTGGTTATTCTTGGATGGTTATCCTACAGCATCTTAAGCTACAAAAAATCAAAAATATCAATAAAGTTCTTTATCATAAATTTGTTTACATCAATAGCTATAATTACAGCCCTCTGGCCTTCTTCATGGCAAAAACCGGTCTACGCAATAATCGAATATATCTACAGGCAATTTTCCCTGACACAAACTGGTATGACTGTTTTTTATAAAGGTCTATCCACCAAACAGCCAGGATTAGATTTCTACTTCCTACAATACCTTATAAGAACACCTGAAATTTTAATTTTTGGCTTTGTAATAAGCTTATTCTTTCTCATAAATAAAATCAGCAGGAAGACAAGATTGAACAACCAAGAACTAATATCAATAATAATCTACAATTTAGTATTCTTTATCATAATAAGTATCTCCAACAAAAAGCTTGGAATAAGATATGCTCTTCCACTTTTGCCTTGGTTTATTATCGCTTCTGTTTGGGGCCTGATAAAATTGATTGAAGCTATAAAAAATAAATATCTTAAAGCGACAATAATAACTATCACAACAGCAAACATATTGTATCCACTTCTTTTTAATCCCGATTATTACTTTTACTACAATTTTCTGGCAGGCGGGCCGAAAGGAGCCCAAAACTATGATATGGTTGGTTTTTGTAACAGTTCCAGACTCGCAACCAAATATCTAGAAAATATAAACGCCAAAGGTAAACTGTTTGTATTGGGCTGCCCTGAAGCAATTCCTTATTACCTGTCTCCAGACACTAACTTAAAATTAACTTATCACTATAAAGAAGCAGACTATATTATCCTTGAAACCTATATTACCAAACAACACCCAGAAGACGAAATAGTTAATCAGCTTACTTCCAAGGAAGCCTTTAAAGAAATAGTTTTTCATAAAGCAGTAATTGCAAAAATATATAAGAATTGACAAGGTCCGTCCTTGTCACTTAGCATCTACAATCTTCAATTTTTCAAAACCATAATAAGCGGCGACACAGGATGAAACCCAGCCTTTATTATCGGTAAAACTATCAAGACCGCCCACCGGCTTAATATTTTTAACTTCAGGAAGATTTTTAACTTCCCTATCCCAGCTAACAGCATAGTCTGCTATCTCGGATCTAACAGACAACCAGTGAGAAAAAACTGACCTTGTCAAAAAGAAAATAGCAAAAAAATTTAAAAACAAAATAAGCACAAACATCTTTTTCTTAATAAAATCCGAAGAAAAATAATAATTGAACAAGCCAAAAAGAGAAAGCGAAATAATATAAAAAGAAAATAAAACAAAATAAAAGACAATAAAAAGAGTCCTTTCAGGAGGAATTATAGACATTGAATAATATCCGGAGAAAATAACCGCCATTGTAGAAAAAACTATATTTGCCAAAGCAAAAACTAAAATCAAAACCGTCTTTTTAGGATCGATTTTTATCTTTTTAGCAAAAAATAGAGTTGACGCAAAAATAATCAAAAGAGAATACAAAAAAGGCTTAAGACTTGCCATTCTCAAAAGGTACCATTTTGTGGCAAGAACTGAAGACTTAACAACAAAAACCAAACTCTCAGGCTTTGTGACAGTCAGACTTCTTGCATCATTGCCAGGTGAAAGAGACATCAAAAAAAGAGAGGTCAAAACTCCCAAGAAACCCGAAAGAGCAAATTTTAATCTTGACTTTAAGCCATCAAGCTTAAGAATATATAAAGAAGCAATAACTAAAAATATAAAGACCAAAAGACTAAGCGCAAAAGCTTCAGAAAAACCGGAAGCAATAAAAAGCAAAATGAAGCCCAATAAAAACCTGCGCTTATTTTCCCGAAGAATAAGAAGCGATAAAAAGGCATTCAAAAATACAAAAGGAATAGTGTAATTTAAAGAACCAGTCTGCCAATAAAAAGACTGAATTATATTCGGCGCATTAATTAAAACCAAAAGAATAAAGACCACGGAAAAGATAATACTCTTAAAGAAAATAACACGAGAGGTCAAAACCAAAAGGGAAAATAAAACTAAAGGCAATATCCGAACAACCCACGGACCCATTGATTCAAACAAATCAGTAAAAAAGACAGCAGAATATCTCCCTGTCCAACTTTTCCACCAGCCAATCTGCGCCCCGATAAAGCCATTATTCCGAAGAAAAACTGCGGAACAAAAATCATCAACCCAATAACGGACATAAAAAGAGGTGGTAACTATAAAATAAAGACCAATCAAAATAAAAAGCAGATAAGGAAGATAGATGAGAAACCTTTTAAACATAGGTATTAAATTACAAGTTCAAAATCCTAATTTCTAAATCCCCCGCCTGCAACGCTTGATGCGTAGTATCTGCGGGCAGGCAAATTACAATTATCCAATTTTTCAAATCACAAGCTATTCTCATTTCCTTCTTTATCAACTCCTCTCAAGACTTTCCCTTTAAGGCGCAGGTATTCATCCAAGACTTTTTCCGCCATAATTTTGTTACTTTTCGAATAAGGAGCTATTTTCCTCAAGATATCTAAATTAAGCACGCGACCAGCTCTATAAGCTAAAAACTTACCGAGTTTTACATTCCCACGCGCCAAATAAAGGGCTGATCTGTAAAGATTGGCAAGAGCATCTGCCTTTTTATCCCTTTTTATTTCCATAATTCCTTAAAAACCATTTTTACCAAACTAATAAATTTTTCCCTCCTTCGCGGGTCTAGAATTTCAAGACCATCATTACCAAGTCTAGGCCTCAAATTAAGAACAGCTGTCGTTTCAATTTTTCCTTCCTCAAGATCAATCCCACCTCCCCAAATATTATCCTGACTACTCCCCTCCCTTAAGAGTAATTCCTCAGCATCAGCATGTAAATCACCACCAATAACCAAAACCCCTTTTTCGAGATCTGCAGTTAATTTATGGTAAATTCCTTTCTCCTTCAGCTCTTGTATTTCTTCTTCTTTTAATGGTCTAGATACTAATTTCATTTATTTCTGATTTCATCCTAAATCATAAATCCATAATCAATCTCTCACAAGCAAAATCCCCTTTGCTCCCATTCTTTCATAATTCTTGGAGGGCTCAATCTGATACACACCCTTTAATTCGTATTCGTCTGCAATTTTGTCGCATCCATCGCATTTCCATTTAGTTTTATCTTGCGGGTTTTCAAAAATCATTCTCCAATCCTCACCCATATAATAATTCGGGTCGTCAATTTTATAGCTTGTCAGATAAATCGCGTCAAAAGGAATTGTTTGTGTTCTTTTGTCAATAAGTTGTTTTGGCTCAAGAGGAAACCAAACGGTTTTGCGTTCTCCATACCAAGTGCCCCAAGTATCAAGATTTGTAACAATCACCTGGTTTGGCTCTGTATTCTCTTTTAAAATTTTTGAGAGCTCTACATAAACAGGTGGCTTGCCAAGATTATGTGTCCTTGCCTCAAAGCGCGAGTCAAGAAGTAAAATTCCAAGGGTTTGACCAACAGCAAAAATTAGAATTAAGAATATTGATTCAAGATTTATGAATAATTGTCTGGAAATCCTAAGATTAAGATTCTTAAATCCTAAATCCAAAATCCTAAATCCTAAACCTTCTCTTGCGATTTGCCTTAAACTTGTAATTTGGAATTTGTTGATTATTCCAACCAGTGTTCCTACTCCAACTATATAAACCAAAGGTACAACAGGATGTATATATCTAAAAAAAGGAATTCCAGCTGCTGTTACCAAAAAAGTTAAAACTACCATAAAAAAAGACGCTACTTTAAAGCTCCTTTGAAAAGTAGCTTGCTCTTCTTTTGTCCTATCAAAAAGAGAAAATAATCCGATTACAAAAAGAGCAAAAAGATAAGGATTCAAAATTTGCGGCATCAACTTGTAAAAGTTGTAAAGGTTGTAGAAAACTTTCTTGAAAAGAGAAAGAAAATTAAAAGATTGTCGCGGCAAACCGCGCAAAGCGTCAGAAACTGCCATATTAGGGCTATGCTGAAGAGAAACAAAATTGCCGATCGAAGTTACAGAATAAATAAAGAACCTTCCTTGAAACTTTGGAATTATAAAATAATCAACCAAAAGACCAA
>Ga0078972_1017511_pt1 | contig 10264 bp, 6 predicted proteins | sample YelNatPaOPGAMG01_FD_67568 | JGI IMG/M metagenome (GOLD analysis project Ga0078972, IMG submission 67568) | Hot spring thermophilic microbial communities from Obsidian Pool, Yellowstone National Park, USA - OP-RAMG-01 (SPADES assembly) (version 2) | ecosystem: Environmental > Aquatic > Thermal...
TAGAGAACATCTTTATACCAATCAGAGTATGCCCAGACCTCTTAGAAGAAGACTTAGAAAGTGTACCATTATACGATATCTTAGAGAATAAATACAACCTGAAGATCTTGAAGGTAAAAGAGACATTAGAGCCTGTAGTAGTAAGAAAAGAAGAGGCTAAATTATTAGAATGCAAGGTAGGCTTACCTGCATTTCTAGTTGAGAGGGTTACATACCTGATAGATGGAAGCCTGGTAGAGCTGAGGAAGAGTGTTATAAGGGGGACAGATTCAAGTTTACAACAGAACTCTACAGGTGAAAGAGAGGTGATGAAAGGGAGAAAGGGGTAACTCTTGATTAAGAGATTTAACTGTTTTGGAACTCGCAAAACAATTAAAAATTTTAGTCTACTACCTGAAAGGAGGAAAAGAGCAATTATGAAGAGGAAAAAGTTGCTTCTAGTAATTAGTGTAATGTTAATTCTTAGTATGACTTTAACAGTTATAAATTTGGCCATTGGAGCAGTTAATAAAAATCCAAAACAGTACAATTCTCCGTTGGACTACAGAAGAACTACGGGAAAGAAAGTGGGTAACTTTAAAGAAGCTCCAATGTTGGCAGAACTTGTAAAACAGGGAAAACTTCCCCCAGTGGAGAAAAGATTACCTAAAAATCCTGTAGTAGTGGAAGTGGTAGAAGAAATAGGACAATATGGAGGCACATGGAGAAGAGCTTGGTTAGGTCCGTCAGACGCTCCTGGCCCTAATAAGATAGGAGCATATGTGAGACTTGTTAGGTTTACTTATGATGGCAAAAAGCTCGAGAATGATTTAGTTGACTCTTGGAAAATGTCAGAAGATGGAAAGACTTTTACTTTTCATATAAGAGAAGGGATAAAGTGGTCGGATGGTACTCCATTTACTACCGATGATGTAATATTCTGGTATAAAGATATTCTCCTTAATAAAGACCTTACTCCCACAATCCCAGAATGGCTTATGATAGATGGTAAACCTCCTTCAGTCGAGAAGGTCGATTCCTATACATTTACTGTTACCTTTTCAAAAGCATATCCTATATTTGTCTATAGGCAAGCCTATTATGGAGGCTTCTATGCTCCAAAACACTATTTAAGTCAATTTCATCCCAACTATGTCTCAGCAGATAAACTTAAAACTATGGCTAAAGAAGCTAACTTTGAATTTTGGTATCAGTTATTTAGCGTTAAAAATAATTGGCAGCAAAACCCAGATCTACCTGTGCTCTATCCTTGGAGGGTCATATCTTTTACACCTACCCGTATGACTATGGAACGTAACCCATATTTTTATAAGATAGATCCGGAGGGAAATCAGCTTCCTTATATAGATAGAGTTGTACATGATTTAGTTCAAAATAAAGATATGGTTACTATGAAGGCAATAGCTGGGGAAATAGATATGCAGCAGAGGCATATAGAATGGACTAACTATACCCTTTTTATGGAGAACCAGAAAAAGGGAGACTATAGAGTAATAAAATGGATAGATGCAAATGCTGGGGCTCCAGTCTTATACATAAACCAAAATGTCAAGGATGAGGTTCTAAGAAAACTCTTTAGAGATAGAAACTTTAGAATAGCTCTTTCAATAGCTATAGATCGAAATTCTATAAACCAGTTAATCTTCCTAGGATTGGGTAAACCTAGACAGGCAGCAGTTGTAAGTATGTCCCCTTATTTTGATCCAGGATGGGAGAAGGCTTATATAGAGTATAATCCAGAAGAAGCTAATAGAATTTTAGATAAGTTAGGACTAAAGCGTGGAGCTGATGGAATTAGGCTTAGACCTGATGGAAAACCTTTGGAGGTCACTATAGAATTCGCTTCTGGTGTATTTGGCCCCTGGGAGGATGTTCTTAATATGGTTAAGAACTACTGGCAGGCTATTGGTATTAAAGTAGGATTAAAACCCCAAGAACGTGCTCTTTACAATACTAGATGCAATGCAAATGAAGTTCAAATTGGTGTATGGGATATGAGAAGAGTATGTTTGCTACTTATCAATCCTGATAGACTTTTAGGAACGGCATATGGTGATAGTCCATGGGCACCACTTTGGGGCATGTGGTATTTGACTAAAGGACAGGCTGGAGAAGAACCTCCTGCAGAAGTAAAGAAGATCTTTGAACTCTGGGATAGAGCTAAAAGTGCTATGACTGAGCTAGAAAGGACTAGACTTTTAAAAGAGATTATAAATATTCATAAGAAGAACATATGGATGATAGGGACGGTAGGAGAACCACCACAGCTAACCATAGCAAAGAATAACTTCAGGAATGTTCCTGAAGGACTAATATGGGACGATGCTTTACAATCTCCAGCTAATGGCTATCCAGAACAATTTTTCATCAAGCAAAAGTAGTAACTTTTGAGCCCCTCATTTAAGAGGGGCTCTTCTACTTCGTTAATAAAGGAGGGAAAATTTATGAACTCACCTAAAAAAGCTATTTTGATAGGTTTGGATGGAGTAAGTCCAATATTTTTAGAGAAGCTTATCTCAGAGGGGGATCTACCAAACTTCAAAAGATTGAGAGAGGAAGGAACTTTTGCTCCTTACTGCTTCTCATCTATTCCAACTTCTACCCCAGAAAACTGGACTACTATAGCTACTGGAGCCTGGAACGGGACTCATCAGGTTATGAGTTTCCAGTTATTTCAACCTGAGAATCTTAATGGTAGGTGGGTCGTAGGGTACACTTCAAAGGAGTCTAAAGCGGAGTTCATATGGACAGCTGCAGAGAGGGCAGGTAAAAAAAGCATCCTCATTAAATATCCTGCCTCATGGCCTCCGACGATTAAGAATGGGATACAAATATGTGGATGTCATGTAAGACCATGCGTACATCAACTTGATAATTCACATCTATTCTCTACAAAAACTTATCCAGCTTCAATTCCTATTAGGTTTTCTCTTGCTTCCGGTTGGACTGATGTCCCAAACTCTACCTTAGTTCCTTTAGAGGCTTCGATCAGATTCGGAAAGACAAGTGAAGAGGTATCTAACACAAAGGTTACGCTTCGTACACCAGTATGTATAATTGATAAAGATGGTAAAGAATTCTTTCTTTTAGTATATAGTACATCGGGAGAAAAGTATGATAAGTTAATAATTTCTAAAACAAAAGACATAAAAACTAAAGTAGCAGAATTATCAGAAGGAGAATGGAGTGATTGGTTAATCGAAGAGTTTCCTACAGAACGTGGCTTACGAAAGGGAACACTCAGATTTAAACTGGAAGAGTTATCTCCGGACGCAAAATCGATCAGATTATACTCTACGCAGATTATAGATATTTCTGAATTCTGTTACCCTTCTTCTCTAGGAGAAGAGTTAGTAAAAGAAATAGGGCCGTTTATTACAGATATGGGATGGGAAGGAATCGGTTTCGGCTGGATAGGAGAGAAGACATTCCTAGAACTTGCAAATTATCAAAATATGTGGTTAGCAGATACTACATTATATCTTACTAGGAACTATGACTGGACACTATGTTTTTTGCAGTCTCATTGTATTGATTGTGCTAATCACTACTGTCTTTCTAAGGCAGATTTGGAGATTAATCCAAATAAAGATGAGGCTATTTACTATTATAAGTTTGTAAGAGATTTATATAAGAGTCTGGATGAAATGATAAGGAAGATTATAGATAATGTAGACGAAAATACATTAATAATTGTAGTCTCTGACCATGGAGGGATAGCATCAATAGGTGGGGGATGCGTCATCGATGCTTTAGAAAAAGCCGGTCTTATAGTAACCCGTAAAGATCCAATTACTGATATAAAAGAGATCGATATTTCAAGTTCTAAGGCTTATATACTAAATGAGGTCAGTATAAATGTAAATCTTAAAGGGATAGATCAGAATGGAATTGTTGAGGAAAAGGATTATGAAAGAGTCAGAGAAGAGATTATATATGCCCTTCAAAGTTATAAAGACCCAATAACCAACCGAAACCCATTTAGTTTAATCTTGAGAAAAGAAGATGCTAGAATGATAGGACTTTATGGGGATAAGTCCAGAAAAAAGATTGGAGATGTGATATTTGCTTTAAGAGCTCCTTTTGGCGGAACTCATGGACCTCAACTTTCCACAACTCAGTGGGGAATGAGTTCTATTGGAAGTTTATTTATTATAAAAGGCCCAGGTATAAAGCGAAATCATATTTTAGATCGAACAGTATGGCTAGTAGATATAGTTCCTACCATATGTTATCTTCTAGATATACCTGTCCCTAAAGATACAGAAGGAAGTATCTTATATCAGGCTCTAGAAGACCCTGATATTAAATTGAGAGAAAAAGAAGAATTGACAGAAGAAAGAGATAGGTGGAAGAGCGCCTATTATAGAGAAGTAGATATATCACATACTTTATAAAGGAGGGAAGAAAATTGAACTTCTATCAGAATGACGCAGGAAAGAATCCTAATAGACCAAATGTTGTTCTTATATGTTGTGATCATTTGAGGGCAGATTGGCTAGGATGTAATGGGCATCCTACTATTATGACTCCTCAGATTGATCAGCTTTCATACGAAGGAGTTAACTTTAGATCTGCCTTCAGTGAGTGCCCAATATGTGTTCCTGCTAGAAGAATACTTATGACAGGTATGGGGCCATATTCCATTCATATGAATGATAATAGAGATCTACAACCCTTTCCCGAAGGACCAAAGTTAGCTGAGGTGATGACAAGGGCAGGATATCAGACCTTTGCTGTAGGGAAATTACATACGTGCCCTCAGAGAAACAGGATAGGATTTGAAGAGGTTATTTTAAATGAGGAAGGACGTAAACAGGGCGGACTAATAATGGATGACTATGAAGCCTTCTTAAATGATCATGGATATGGGCATCTCGCCTATACTCACGGTCTTGGTAATAATGAATATGGGTTAAGAATTAGCCCTCTACCTGAAAGGTTTACGTCTACCCATTGGACAGCTCAAGAAGCTATGAAATTTATTGAAAGAAGAGACCCAACAAGACCATTCTTCTTACATATCTCCTTTGATAAACCGCATCCCCCTATTACTCCTCCTTGGGAATATTATGAGTTGTACAAAAATGTAAAAATGCCTGATCCTGTTATGGGTGAATGGGTTAAATATAAATTGCCAACAAGGATAAGATACCTACAGATTCGCAATAATTATGATGACTGGAAGAATCATCCTTTAATGATACAGCAGAGTCTTAGAGGATACGCTGCTATGGTTACTCATATAGATAGTATGATTGGAGTATTTCTAGGTACTCTAAGAGAACATGGATTACTAGATAACACTCTGATTATTTTCATCAGTGATCATGGCGACCAATTATTTGATCATGGGAATCTTGCAAAGGGGGATTTCTTTAAAGGATCCACTAATATTCCATTTATTATTCGTCCACCTAAAACATGGGCAGCGAAGTATAATATGCACTTAGGCAGAGTGAATACTACTTCTCCAGTAGGACTTATGGATATAATGCCAACTATATTAGACATATGTGGGATAGATATTCCTAGTTCTGTAGAAGGTAAAAGTCTAGTTCCATTACTCCTAGATGACAAAGCCGAGTTTAGAAAGTATACCTGTGGAAATTGTGGAGTAGTTTATGGTGTAAGTGATGGTCGTATGAAGTATATGTGGTTTAGCGATGATAACTATGAATTTCTTTTCGACACACACAAAGATCCCAATGATTGTTACGATTTGTCAGAAAGACCTGAATATAGAGGTGATCTAGAGAGACTTCGTGGTTATTTGATAAAGTGGTTAGAAGAAAATAATGACCCTCATGTAGAGAATGGAAAATTGAAACCTATCCCAGTAATTTGGGACTTCGAGGAGGCCAGGGCTTCAACTGGATGGAATAACAGAGGTCGTCACTAGCGTATTAATTAATATATGTCCCTAGACTCTTTGCAACCTAGTATCTAAAAGATACTTCAGCCTAGTTCACCTGAAAGGGTAGACATTAGAGGACAATTTAGACAGAATTAAATAGTGGAGGCGAATATAAGATTGTTACTTGGAAAGTTGAACCCAAAAGAGGTTTCAGAGTTTTTAAGAATTACATTATTGGTAGGAGGTTTAGATGAATGTCTTTGTTATTGTTACAGATAGTATGAGAAAAGATGCGATAGGGATATATGGAAGTAATGTGAAGACCCCCAACATAGATTCTTTAGGTAAGGATGGGATAGTATTTACCAATGCCTTTAGTGAAGGATTACCAACTCTTCCGACAAGGACAACTTGGTGGACAGGCAGGTATACATTCCCGGTTAGAGGTTGGCAACCATTTGAATCTTCAGACTTATTACTAGCAGAAGTTCTCTGGGATAAAGGTTATACCTCCTGCCTTGTATCTGACACTTATCATATGCATAAACCTGTCTATAACTGCGGACGTGGTTTTGATACTGTAATCTGGGTGAGAGGACAGGAGTATGACCCTTGGATAGTAGATGATATCCCTGTAGATATTACTAAATATCACAGATTAAAGGGAGACTCTACAGATAATCTCTGGAAGCCAAGATTCGAGCAATACTTGAGAAATGTCTCCTGGTATAAATCCGAAGAGGATTATTGTGTAGCCCGTGTTTTTAAAGAGGCTATTAGATGGCTTGAGCATATAACTAAGAAACAGAAGGACAGGCTCTTCCTCTGGATAGATGCCTTTGATCCTCATGAACCATGGGATCCTCCCGAGCCATATAGAAATATGTATGATCCTGGATATAGTGGACAAGAGTTGATAGATCCAATTCCCGGACCAGTCGAGGGTTATATGACCCCAGAGGAGCTACAACATACTAAAGCCCTATACTATGGAGAAGTAACCTTTGTAGATAAGTGGATAGGAATATTCTTAGAAGCATTAAAAAATTTAGGTTTATATGACGAATCTTTGATAATTTATACATCCGACCATGGAGAGCCTTTTGGAGAACACGGAATAGTAAGAAAGGCTAGGCCATGGAACTATGAAGAGCTCGTGCGCATCCCCCTGATTATAAGACATCCAGATTTACCTAGAGGCAAGGAGATAGATTCTATCGTACAAACTACTGATCTTATGCCTACCATATTAGACGTTTTACAGATAGACCAAAATTCGCTGGTTTTAGAATTTCTAGCCCCTCTTTCTACTGGTACCTTTCCTCAAGATATGGTGCTCCACTCTAAAGGGATAAGGTTAGAAGGTCATAGCTTAGTGCCATTAATGAATGGAGAGTTAACCAAGATTAGGGACTATGCATTTATAGGTCACTTCAGACAGTCCTGGACTATAAGGAACTTAGAATATAGCTTTCATCTATTCGTAGATAATTCTAAGCCTCCAGAACTTTATGATCTAAAAAATGATCCTGGAGAGAAGCACAATATAATAGACAGAGAAAGAGCAGTAGCTGAAGAACTAGAGAGAATACTGAGGGGGTTCGTCAGTGAAATCATAGAGAGGAGAAGGAGAGAATATGAAACCTAATATAATTATGATCATCTGCCACGATCTCGGTCAGCATCTCAGTTGTTATGGAAATATTTCTGTTAAAACTCCTAATATAGACTATATAGCCGAAGATGGAATCTTATTCAGAAACTATTTTGCCACTTCCCCCTTATGTAGCCCAAGTAGAGGAAGCATAATGACGGGAAGGTATCCTGCCACTACAGGATTTATGGGACTTGTAAACAGAGGATGGGAACTCTCACCAAAAGAAAAGACACTACCAGCCTATCTAAAAGAGTTTGGATATTCTACTTATCTTTTTGGTTTTCAACATGAGAGGAGAGACCCTAAATCATTAGGTTACGATTATATTATAGGTTGGTACGATCCTCCTCATCTGGCAAGAAAGATCACCCCTCAAGTAGTATCTTTCCTGGAAGAAAAAGATATTAAAGAACCATTCTTTGCCTGTATAGGCTTTTTTGAAGTCCATAGACCCTGGGGAATTTATGAAAAGGTAGACCCTAAAATAGTGAAAGTCCCAAATTATCTGCCAGATGATTCTAATGTAAGAGAAGATCTTGCTATGTTTTATGGCTCTATATTAGAAACAGACTATTACGTAGGTAGGATATTAGAGGCGCTTAGAAAGAGTAATCGTGAAGCAAACACACTATTGATATTTACCACAGATCATGGGATAGCTTTCCCGAGGGCTAAGTCGACACTGTATGATGCAGGTATAAAGACAACTTTGCTGTTAAGATGGTGCGAAGGAGGGTTAAGGGGAGGGAAAGTCTATGATGAACTTTTAAGTAATATCGACCTCTTGCCGACATTACTAGATATCCTAGAAGCGGATATACCTGAAGTCATTCAAGGTAAAAGTTTTAAAGGTCTCCTCTATAAAGGGGACTATTCTCCTAGAAAAGAAATATTTGCCCAGAAAGATTGGCATGATATATACGATCCGATAAGATGTATAAGGACCGAGAGGTTTAAGTATATAAGAAACTTTGTGGAAGGAATCTGGCCCTATTTGCCTTTACCTCTAGATATAGAAGAGAGTCTATCAAGAAAAGCCTTGGGTAATTCACATTTTCTGAGATTAAGAGAAAAGGAAGAGTTATATGATCTTAAGGAAGACCCGGATGAATTTAATAATTTAGCTAATGATACAGAATATTCTTGCATACTCAAAGAATTAAGAGATAGGTTATGGAATTGGATGGAAGAAAATAAAGACACTATTCTTGAAGGTCCCATACCTGTACCTGGAAGAGGATTTGTCCAAGACCCCGTTCCGATGTTTAATAACAAAAAAGATGAGATAGTTGGCAAAATGATATAGCCCATTTTTAAGTTTTCCTTGACATCCGAGTTATGTTTATTCTAGAATATATATGAGACCATAATATCATAAGTGATACTGATGGAGAAGAGTCTAGTTCCTGGGTTAGAAAGAGGTTTAAAGATTATAGAATTACTTGAGAAGAAAAGAGAAGGGCTTACCTTTGGGGAATTACTAGAGGTAACAGGAATCCCACGACCCTCTCTAGCTAGGATTTTGAATATCTTAGAATCTTATGACTTTATAAGAAATTCTATAGATGGCAGGTACAGACTTGGCTTTAAATTATTATCTCTGGGATACATCGTATACTCACAGTTAGATCTAGTAAGAGAGGCAAGACCATTCTTATTAAAACTTGTAGAACTTACAGGGGAGACCGTAGAGTTAGCCGTCCTTGACAGAGGGGAGATACTTTACATAGATAAGATAGAGAGCCCAGAACCGATAAGGCTTGTGGCACGTATAGGAAGTAGATATAAGACTCTCCATTGTACTGCTATAGGAAAGGTCTTTCTGGCTTATTCAGGGGAGGAATTTTTAAAGGATTATCTGACTAAAGTTGGACTTCCTCCTTTTACCGAGAAGACGATAACCAGTGAAGAGGTCTTAAGGAAAGAGTTGGAAGAGATTCGCTCTAGAGGGTATGCCTTTGATGACGAGGAGGTGAGATTAGGGGTAAGGCGGATAGCTTCACCTGTATTTGGTTCATTTAAGGGGTTGGTAGCTGTAATAGGGATAGCAGGTCCTACATTTAGGATAACTCTAGATAAGAAAGAAGAGCTTGGAGAAATAGTAAAAGAGGTAGCGATGGGGTTGTCAGTGAAACTTGGATATGAGAGTCAAATCAGTGAAAGAAGTATAAAACTTTAAAGAGGAGGTTTACCTGCAATGAGACTTTTAAAGATAATGATCTTAGGTATTGTCTGTATGAGTCTTATGCTAGGAATAGTTTCTACAGGTCTAGGAGTGGAATTACCATCTCCTAAACAGTATAGTACCATCCAGGAGTATCAAAGGATAACAGGCAAAAAGATTCTCAAATTAAACGAAGCTCCTATGCTGGCAGAGCTGGTGAAACAGGGGAAGTTACCACCATTAGAAAAGAGATTACCCGAAGAACCAGTAGTAGTAGAACCTCTAGAGGAAATTGGTCAGTATGGTGGAAAGATGAGGATGGCTTATACACAAGTTGCAGATGTACAAGGGGTACTCACTCAAGGATTACTCACCGCTGAGATGTATCGTCTCGGCAAACCAATCCCGAATATAGCAAAAGACTTTAAAGTCTCTAAGGACCAAAAAGTTTTTACCTTCTACCTGAGGAAAGGACTAAGGTGGTCTGATGGAGAACCTTTCACTGTAGATGATATTCTCTTCTGGTATGAGGATGTCATTGGGAATAAAGAACTTACTCCGGCTTTTCCTTTATGGTTAACATTTG